>Ga0302187_10004715_pt1 | contig 10863 bp, 10 predicted proteins | sample II_Bog_E1_3_FD_202120 | JGI IMG/M metagenome (GOLD analysis project Ga0302187, IMG submission 202120) | Peat permafrost microbial communities from Stordalen Mire near Abisko, Sweden - II_Bog_E1_3 | ecosystem: Environmental > Terrestrial > Soil > Wetlands > Peat | place: Sweden: Abisko...
CGAAGCCGCCGTATTCCATAGGGTGGTCTTCCACCTGCACGGCGAGCCGCTTGTCGCCAGGGAAGTAGCTCGGCCCCTTGGCGACGGCCCAGCTCTTCAGCACACCTGCCCAGCCGAGCCGGAAGTCGTAGTGCAGGTGAGATGCCGCGTGCTTCTGGATGACAAACGGAAGTCCGCGGCTCAGCTTGGCCTTGGGCCTTGCAGGTACGGCCTTCGCGCTGGATGGCGTCACAGCTTTGCCACCGCGGTTGGGGCCACCCGGCGGTTCGCTGGTGATGTCGAAGTCCCGCATCGAGCGGTAACGTTTCAACTGCTCGTCGACAAGGTCTGCGGACCGCGCGGCGTTGGCATTGGGCGGCATGGCTGGCTTTGCAGCGGACCGAGGCTTAGGTTCAGCGGCAGCATCGACCGAGGCCTTGCTCGTGGAGCTCTTCGCTGCGGCCTTCGTGGTTGCGGTCTTCGTGGTTGCACTCGCGGTCAACTTCTTTGCAGTCGCCATCGTTTGCTAAGCCGTCTTTCTCCGGGGCGTCGCCCTGGCAGGGGCCTTCCCGGTGCGGCTCGATCCCTTCACGAGCGACATTCCCTTGGTCGGGCTCTTCCCGGTGTGGGGCCTGCTCTCTTTCGTCGCTGATTCTGTCTTACGCGCGCGAGGCTTCTCGACTTTCGAATCCCCCGCGTCGTCCGATACGCTCTTGCGGAGCGCATCCATCAGGTTGATGACCTTGCCGCGAGAGGTTGCGGGCGCTTCATCCTTCGGCACGGGGACCTGCTTCAGCTTGGCTTCGACGAGCTCTTTCACCGCTGCTTCGTAGCCATCGACGAAGCTCTCCGGCTCGAAGCTACCGCTGCGGCGCTTGATGAGCTCTTTCGCCAGCGCCAGCGAATCTGCACTGACGGCAGTCTTCCTGACCTCGTCGAAGTACGTCGCGGGATCGCGCAGCTCAGCGTCGTAGCGCAGCGTGTAAGCCATCATGCCGGGGTGCGCGTCTGTGCCCGCCGGAGCAATCGCGACGATGTGTTCCCGCCCGCTGAAGGCGATCTTGGAGAGTGCAACCTTCTTCGCGTCGATCAGCGCCTTGCGGACGGTGACAAAGGCTTCGGTGGAGGAGGCGTTCTCCGGCACGACAAAATAAGGCTTCTCGTAGAACTCCGGGGGGATGTCGGCGGAGTCGACGAAACGGGTGACCTCCATCGCATGCTTGGATGCGACACGGAGGTTCGCCAGCTCGTCGGGCTCGATCGTGACGTACCTGCCCTTGGAGTACTCGTAGCCTTTCACGATCTGCGGCCGCTCGACGACCTCGTCCTGCTCGGCCGCCTCTTCGGGATGGCGCTCCAGGGCGGACGCGAGCACCTTCTGGTGGCGCACGCGCTCACCGGTGCGCCGGTCGATTTCGTGGAAATGGATGTCGCCGCGGGCCTCGGTGGCGACGAACAGCTTCACACCAAAGCTCACCAGCGAAATCTGAATCTGTCCGCTCCAATACGGACGGGCCATACGCACCTCACGCAAACTCTTCCTGTGCGATGAGATTGCGTTTTCAGGGGCGGGGATGCTCAGGAATTTCGGTTGGTTTGACGCAGAGCCATACGTCCGCTTGGCCTACTCGGTGGGGCTAAGCGAACGTCAGCTCGGCCTTGCCTGCGGTTGCGAACTCTGCCACACAGTGCGCTCCTGCGCCCACCGGGGTATTTCCAGTCCAGGAGCCGGTCGTGATCCATTGGCCACGCTTCAGACCGCCGGTGCGTGCTGCGCCCTCGTTGGCGAGGAAGGGAAGCAGCCGCAAGAAGTCTCCGGAGGTGTTCGAGCCGACGCGCTCCACCAGCACCTCGCCGTTGACGGTCACGGTCACGCGTTCCTGGGAGAAGTCGATCGACTGCCAGTTTTTGACGGCGGGGCCGGGGACGAAGCCGCCATTCATCGAGATGTCGCCCTGGGAGCTGCCACGTGCGGCCTTGGTGGGCTCGGTCAGGGCGGACTCCAGCACCTCGATCGCAGGGTGGCAGGATGCCATGGCAGCCAGCACCTCTTCACGGGAATAGGGCGTCTCACGCGGAGGCAGGTCCGTCCCTACGAGGAAGGCAATCTCGGCTTCCAGAACGCGGAGGCGCCAGTGCGGCCCGCTCAGCGTTGAGCCGCTGGGGTTGATCCAAGCTGCCGGCATCGGAGCGAAGGATGGCGAGGCGTCAGGGGTGGGAGCGCCAATCTTGTATCCACCCACTGGCCCGAAGGCCGCAGCCACCAGGTCCTGTACGAAGTAGATCTCGTCCATCTCAACAGGTTGTAGCTCGGGAGAAAGATCGGCAACGGTCTCGCCGAGTGTTCGTTTGTCGATGAGGATGGATGCTGCGTTGCGCAGTTCGTGTTCGCGTGATTCCGTCATAAAGCTCTCCGGTTGGTTTGACGCCCAGCGCATCGGCTGAGGATTGGTAAGGGTGAATGCTATTGAATCAGCATAGGCTCAGGCACAAAGCCGTGCCAGGCCGCGGTGCGCCGCAGCGCCTCGTCCAGTGGGACGCGCACCTCGAGCCCGAGCTCTCTGCGCGCGCGGTCCACTGCCGGGACGTAGCTGTTCAGCGGGTGGTTGAGGTCGACGGTGCCCTCGATGCGCACCTCGAGCTCCGGCCGCAGGGTAAACGCCGTGAGACGAGCCGCGTCGGCAATGCTCATGCCCTGGTCGCTGCCCACGTTGTAGGCGCGGTTGGCTTCGCCACGCACGAGCAGCGTCCACATCCAGATTGCGAGGTCGGCCATGTAGAGCCAGGACCTGCGGGGTGTGCCATCGCTGCGAATGACGATGGGCTCGTTGCGGATGGCCGAGCGCAGGAAGTTGCCGATAGCGAAGTGTGCGTCCAGCGGCAGATGCGGCCCGACGAAGGCGAAGCAGCGCGCGATGACGGGCTCCAGCAGTGTCTTGTCTGCATAGGCCACGCAGAGATTTTCGCTCATGCGCTTGGCCTCATCGTAGGTGCTGGAGAGCGCCAGGGGATCGGGCCCGGAGAGAAACGTTTCAGGCGTGCGCATCAGCGTGGTGGTGCGACCGTATACAGCTCCGGTGGAGGTGTACAGCAGGCGCGTCGCTCCACACTCACGCGCAAAGTGCAGCACCCGGCGCGTTCCGTCGAGGATCGAATCGGCCAACAGATGGGCTGGACGCTCGGACTGCTTGCCGCCGGAGTCCGTCGCAGCATGCAGGATGTGCGTGTACGGCGCGATGGGGAAGCGAAACCTGGTGATGTCGCCTTCCACCAGCAGGATCGCGGGGTCCAGCGCAATGTGCGGTGATCGCGCGCGAAAGCTGGCGGCGTTGCGGGTAAGCACCGTGGCGTGCAGGTGAAGGCTGAGCTCGCGGTTCGCATGGAGCAGGGACTCCAGCAGCCAGTGGCCGAAGAAACCAGTGCCGCCGGTGACGAAGAGGCGTGCGCCGCGGAGCGCCAGGAGGGAGTCGCGGGCGTGGGCGAGTACATGGTTCAGGTCGTGTTCTGCAAGTGGAGGCATGCTGCACCAATTATGCGGCACGGGGGGTGAGAGGAGTTGGGATCAACGCACAGAGGGCGATGCGCCGGAATCGCTACTCGAGGGAGAAGACCGGGGCGGTGATGTCGTGGACGTACATGGTGATGGCGAGGTTGAGGCAGAAGAGAAGGAATGCGACAAGGGAGGTGAGCGCGCGAGCCACTACAAAGCTGCCGGAATGGAAGGCGTGGGTCGCCGAAGCTGCGTGCGCGGGGTGAAGGAACGCGAAGATAAGCGCGGAAAGGCCAAGCAGGAGGCGCACCAGGAGGATGTAAAACGCGGAACGGCGCATCCGCCAGAGGGTGATGGCGACTGCCAGAGCAAGCGCGAGGCCGACCAACGAGTTCGCCATCTCGAGCGAGAACAGCGGAGGATAAGGCTGTAGCGGCCGGCTCAGGTGGATGACGGCCAGAGACCCGAGGGACATGAGGCCGAGGACGACGACGATCAGTTCATAGATACAGATGATTGTCGCCAGCACGGGGCGCGGTCGCGGAGCCTGGGTCACGGATCACCTCGAAGATTTTTGGTGAGACGAATGTACACCAGGCGAAGCCAGGCAGGGATGCGAGTTGTGAATGTCGCACGTGCCGTGGCTGTCGATGCTGCTGCTGACGATTGTGGGCTTCGGGATGATTCAGCAGTTGGCGGCGGGCTACAGGGTCATCCAGTCACTGACGCCGGAAGACAAACGCGGGCGCGTGATGCGGCTGATCCATCGGGAGATGGGCATTCTGCCGATGGATCAGCCGTGGAGGAAGGCGCGGCTTCGTAAGCGGCGTTACTCCGTCAAGTGCACGGGCTGCTGTTCGAATGCAGCGTGGTTGCTGCCTGCGATGGATGCGGCGGTCTGCTGCCTGTTGTTGGTGCGCGTGGGGTCTGCGTTGTATTCGAGCAGGAGCCGGCCAAGTGTGGTGTTGCCTTCCACGGCGGCGAGCATGAGTAGGGTCCAGCCGTTCTGGTTGACACTGTTGGGGTCAAGGCCCTGCTCGAGGGCTGCGCGGAGAGCAGGTTCGTCTCCGCGTTTGATGAGGTTTTGAGCACCGCGATAAGTCATGGTGGATCTCCGTGAGGCCGGGGCATTGGGTATGCTTCTCGGCGTGATTACTCCGCCAGGCGGGTGGGCTTCTCTCCGAAATTATCACCGAAGTAGCAGCGCTCGACCACCATGCAGAAGATGTGCTCCAGCGCGAGGTGGGACTCCTGGATATTCATGGTCACCTTCGACGGAATGATGACGTTGATGTCGGCGTGTTCCTTCATCGCGCCGCCACCGTTGCCGGTATACGCGACCGTGTGGATGCCTAACGTCTTCGCGAGCTTGAGCGCCTTGATGCAGTTCTTCGAATTGCCTGAGGTGCTGATGGCGAGGAGGACGTCGCCGGGAAGCCCAAGGGCCTCGACCTGGCGCTCGAAGACGTTGTCGTAGGAGTAGTCGTTGCCGATGGCCGTGAGAATCGAAGTGTCCGTGGTCAATGCGATGGCTCGGAGAGCGGGGCGATCCACGGTGAGGCGGGAGACGAACTCCGCAACCAGGTGCTGTGAGTCGGCGGCGGAGCCACCATTACCGCAGACCATCAGTTTGCGACCGTGCTTCATCGCATTGGCAGTGATGCGGCCGGCTTCGACGACGGCTTCGTGAATGGCATCATCCGCCAGGACGGCGGACATGGTCTCGATGGACTGCGCGAGCTGCTTGCGAACAAGTTCCTTCATAGGGGTATGTGCCTTTGTCGATACGCCAAGGTACTTAGTAGCTATCGGATGTCGTGATTGCCTTCGCCGAGTCAGGCGGATAGGGAGCGTACTCGAAGCCGATGCGTTCCTGCTCGATGGCGTAGGGGCGTTGCTGCACCTTGGTGTAGATGGCCCCGATGTACTCCCCGATGATGCCGAAGAAGACCAGCATCATCGACTGCAGGAAGAAGACTCCGATGACCAGCGGTGCGATGCCGATGGAGAAGGTATTCCACATGACGAGCTTGGCGATGAGATAGCTGAGCGCGATGAGAAAGCTTACGGCAGCGCCGAGGAAGCCCGCGGCCGTCGCAAGCCGCAACGGCACCTTCGACGTGCTGATGAGGCCGAGCCAGGCGATGTCATACAGCGTGTAGAAGTTGTTTTTCGAGAAGCCACGCTTGCGGGTCGGCTGATCGAAGTACAGCCGCTTGTTGGGCAGCGAGATCTCCGCGACGATGCCTCGGAAGTAGGGATACGGGTCGTTGAAGCCGCGTGCGATCTCGACGAACTCGCGATCGTAGAGGCCGAAGCCCGTGAAGTTCTGGATCGTCTCTACCGAACTGAAACTCTCCACCATCGAGTAGTACCGCTTGCGCGCCCAGAAGAAGATGCTGTTCTCCTCTGAGGAGCGCTTCACGCAGAGCACCATCTTGAAGCCCGCTTCCCAGGCGGCGAGCATCTCGGGAATGAGGTCAGGCGGTTCCTGGAAGTCTGAAGCGATGCCGATGACGCAGTCGCCGATGGCCTGGAAGAAGGCATGGATCGGCGAGCGAATGTGGCCAAAGTTGCGCGCGTTCACGATCACCTTGACGTGATGGTCTTGCGCTGCAATCCGCTTCAGTATCCCTGCCGTGTCATCGGTCGAGTGGTTGTCGATGAAGAGGTGCTCATAGGCGTATTGCGGATACGCCTGCATGATCTCGCGCACGCGAAGGTACAGCGCTTCGATGTTGTCTTCTTCGTTGTATGCGTGCGTTACGATGCTGACCGTCTTCAATCACTGCCTCACGAAGAGAGATGCTGACTTTGGCACAATAGTGGTTTCTGCAGGTATTAGACCGGGCAGCATGGCTCGCCGCAAGGGGGCGCACCACAGGCTGTACGGGCATTTCGGGATGCCTTGGGTGCAACGCAGAGTTGGCCGTTACGACTTGCGTTCACGAAACGTCACCTTCTTATGGCCGATGAAGCTGGAGAAGACAGCGAACCCGGTCAGGAGCAGGTTCGCGAGGTACGGGGCGGCATCCTTGCCGGCGATGACGCGATGCAGCAGGTTGAACTGTGGCGGGAGCATCCAGGCGATGAGATGCACCAGCGGTGCGAGGAGCAGAAGGCTGGGGACCGCGGCGACGCCATAGACGCCCATCGCCTTGAGCCACTCGTGGAGATAATTTCCGCGTGTGCGGAAGACCAGGAACTTGTAGCCGAGGTACGCGACCGTGATGGAGACGATGTTCGACAACACCGCCGCGTACATGTAGGACGCCGGCACATTCGCGCGGTGAAACAGGTGATTGAGGACGGCGAAGCACGTGTAGCCGAAGGCCGTGTTGAAGATCCCCACGCCCACATAGCGCAGAAACTGCCTCGGAGGAAAGTGCTGCCGAATGCGCGTGCCCAGAGTGGGCCGCGCCTGCAACGCTTCGCTCTGGCTTCCGGGACCCAAGCTCAAAGTTTGTTCTCGACGATGGACTTGAGGTAGCGACCATAGCTGCTCTTGCCCAGCTTTGCGGCGAGTGCTCCCAGCTGCGCAACGTCGATGTAGCCCTGACGATAGGCGATCTCTTCCGGGCAGCCGATCTTGAGTCCCTGCCGCTGCTCGAGGGTGTGAATGAAGAGGGAAGCGTCGATCAGCGAGTCATGCGTACCGGTATCAAGCCATGCCATGCCGCGGCCCAGCACCTCCGTCCGCAGCTGACCGCGTTCGAGATACCACGAGTTCACGTCAGTGATCTCAAGCTCACCGCGCGGCGAAGGCTTCAGCGCCTTGGCTACCTCTACCACCTGGGGATCGTAGAAGTAGATGCCTGTGACGGCGTAGTGCGACTTGGGCTCGGTGGGCTTCTCCACGATGGAGATCACGCGACCGTCGTCTGCGAACTCCACCACGCCGTAGCGCTCGGGATCGTTGACGCGATAGGCGAAGACCGTGGCGCCTTCGGTCACCTGCGCGCCGCGAGCCAGGCTCTCCGCGAGGTCATGCCCGTAGAAGATGTTGTCGCCCAGCACCAGGCAGGAGGGCTGCCCGTCGAGGAATTTTTCTCCGATGATGAAGGCCTGTGCCAGGCCGTCGGGCGAGGCTTGCACGGCGTACTCGAACTGCATGCCCCACTGCGAGCCGTCGCCGAGGAGATGGCGGAAGAGCGGTGTGTCGTGGGGGGTGGAGATGATCAGCACCTCGCGGATTCCGGCCAGCATCAGCGCGGAGAGCGGGTAGTAGATCATCGGCTTGTCGTAGATCGGCAACAGCTGCTTGGAGACGGCAAGCGTCACGGGATGCAGACGCGTGCCGGAGCCGCCAGCGAGGATGATGCCCTTCATCGAGACCTCCCACTGTGCATCTCGGTCGTCGGCAGTACGGACTCGTGCTTGTGGGTGCGTCCCGCGTAGTTATCGGCAATCCAGTCCTTGTAGGCGCCGCTGACGATCCCCGCGACCCAGTCCTGATGCTCGAGATACCACGCCACTGTCTTTCGCATGCCTGTCTCGAAGGTCTCTTCGGGCTTCCATCCGATCTCGGACGTGATCTTGGTCGCGTCGATGGCATAGCGGCGATCGTGTCCCGGGCGATCCGCGACGAAGCGGATCAGATCCTTGTGGGGACGATGCGGACTCATCGGCGCCAGCTCATCGAGCAGGGTGCAGATCGTCTCGACGACGATGAGGTTGGTGCGCTGATTGTTGCCGCCGATGTTGTAGGTCTCGCCCGGCTTTCCGCGCTCGAGCACGGCCGTCAGCGCTCGGCAGTGATCCACGGCAAAGAGCCAGTCGCGCACCTGAAGGCCGTCACCGTACACCGGCAGTGGTTTGCCTGCGAGCGCATTGTGAATGATCAGCGGAATCAGCTTCTCGGGAAACTGATAGGGGCCGTAGTTGTTCGAGCAGTTGGTGATGATGGCGGGCAGGCCGAAGGTGTGCACCCATGCGCGGACCAGATGATCCGAGGCTGCCTTTGAGGCCGCGTACGGGCTGTTCGGAGCGAAGGGCGTCTTCTCGTGGAAGGCTGGATCCTCGGGCTCAAGCGTGCCGTAGACCTCGTCGGTCGAGACGTGGAGAAAGCGGAAGCTCTCGCGCTCTTCACCGGTCAGGGATTCATAGTGGGCACGGGCGGCCTGCAGAAGGACGAATGTCCCCTGCACGTTGGTTCGGAGGAAGACCTCCGGGCCAAGGATCGACCGGTCGACGTGGCTCTCTGCGGCGAAGTGGAAGACCGCGCGTGGCCTGTGCTCGGCGAAGATCCGCTGCACCAGCTCCGGGTCGGCGATGTCACCGTGCACAAAGGTGTAGTCGGGCGAACCTTCGAACGCAGCGAGATTCTCCGGGTTCCCGGCATAGGTCAGCGAGTCGAGGTTCACAAGCGGACCCATCCCCGAACCAAGCCAATGATGAACAAAGTTGGAGCCAATGAAGCCTGCTCCGCCGGTAACGAGAATGGGTTGCTGCACGTGCTGGACTCCTTGGGGTACGGCTCTATTCAGGCAGGGGCTTCACGATCATGTTGGCGAGGAACTCTTCGCGCGAGAGGAACGGAAACAGGTCTTCGAGCGGCTTCGAGACGAAAGAGCCATCGGCGCGCTGGTAGCTCTGCAGCCTTGGCGCACGCTGTTCATCGGGGATGACGTGCACATCGCACACCACCGGGCCCTCCATCGCAAGGACCTTCTTCACCTCTGTGACGAGGTCGGTCTGGTCCTCGATGACATAGGTGCCGAGGCCGTAGGACGCGCCCACCTTGGAGAGATCCGGGATGCTGATGCCCGTGCGCGCATCGGCGCCGATCGAAGCTTTGCCGAAGTACGCGGTCTGCGACGCACGAATCGATGAGTAGCCATCGTTGTTCAGCACGAAGAACTTGATGGGAAGCTGCAGGCGTGCGATCGTCTCCAGCTCCTGGATGTTGAACTGGAAGCCGCCGTCTCCGTCGACTGCGATGACCTCGCGGCCGGGGTTCGCTGTCGCGACGGCAATCGCCATCGGGACTGCATAGCCCATCGCTCCGAGACCTGCTGTGTGATAGAGCCGCTGGGAATGGAGCGTAGGGCAGGCGAGCAGGTAGATCTCGATGCCTGAGCCGGAGTTGCCGACGACGAGCCGATCCTCAGGCTTCACGGTGTTGCCCAGCACCTCGGCGAGATTGAAGATCGAGACCGGGCCTTCGGGCTTGCGGTGCTCATCGGTGACGACGGCGTAGCGCGTCTTCCAGTCGGCGCACCGGGCAAGCCAGGTGCCGAAACGCTCTGCGTTGTCGTCGGCCCGGGGCGCGGTGTTGCCAGGCTTCAAGCGGTCTTTGTGCTTCAGCAGCTCGGTGAGGAAGGCCTTTGCGTCCGCGCAAACGGGTTGCTGCATGTGCGGTTGAAGCTTGCTGAGCTCGGCAGCGTCGATGTCCACGACGACCTTGTGGGCTTCGCGGGCGAGGTTCTGCGGAGCGTAGCCGGTGATGGCCATGTCGAGCCGCACGCCGAGGCTGAGCAGGAAGTCGCAGTTCTGCAGCGCGAAGTTTGCCCCGCGAGCTGCAACGGTACCGGGCCGGCCTACGTAGGTCGCATCGTCGGAGGGCACGAGATCCGCTGCGCACCATGTGGCCACGGTAGGCACGCCGAGGTACTTGCGTAGTTCCTCGAACTCCTTTTCCGCGCGGGCGAGGCGAACGCCGTTGCCGCAGAAGAGCAGGGGACGCTCGCACTTGTTGAAGGCCTCAATCGCGCGCTCCACCTCTTCGGCAATGTTGGAGGTGCCATGGATGAAGTCGGCATGAGCATACTCGTCCGGATTGAAGCTGCGGAGATTGGTTTCGTCGATCGGAGAGGCCTGCACGTCCAGCGGGATGTCGATCCACACCGGGCCGGGACGTCCGTTCAGCGCCAGGTAGACGGCCTTTTCGAGGTGATAGCGAATGTCACTGGGCTCGAGGATGGTGACGGTGTACTTGGTGATCGGACCGACGATGGAGCAGATGTCGATCTCCTGCACCCCCAGTTGCCGCATCCCGAGCGGCTTGCCTGTGACGGCATCGAACATGCGGTCCGGACGTTTGACCTGACCCGAGAGGTAGAGAACCGGCGTGGAGTCGAGCCAGGCTCCGGCGACTCCGGTCACGGCGTTGGTACCGCCCGGTCCGGTCGTCACCATGCAACAGCCCAGGCCGCTGACGGCCTTGGCGAAGCCCTCCGCGCAGATGGCGGACGCCTGTTCATGGGAGTTGCAGACGGGGGTTAGGCGAGTCTCCGCACCGAGAGACTGGTTCAGGTGCATGGCCCCGCCGCCGGTGACCAGGAACACATGGGAGACGCCCTGGTCGGCGACAAACTTCATGACATAGTCCGAAAGCTTCATCTTTCCCTCATGGTACATGTTGAGAGCGCGGCGAACAGGCCCGGGGGAGTGCG
>Ga0302187_10004718_pt1 | contig 10856 bp, 13 predicted proteins | sample II_Bog_E1_3_FD_202120 | JGI IMG/M metagenome (GOLD analysis project Ga0302187, IMG submission 202120) | Peat permafrost microbial communities from Stordalen Mire near Abisko, Sweden - II_Bog_E1_3 | ecosystem: Environmental > Terrestrial > Soil > Wetlands > Peat | place: Sweden: Abisko...
GGCGGCGGGGCCTAGCGGCCCCTCCAGTCGTTCTCCGCTTCGCTCGCCGCCAGGGGGTGCGCCCCTGGCGGGAGCCGAGCGTAGGGCAAACGCCTCCTGTACGCCCTCCGGTTCTCGCCCTACCCGCGGCGCTTCGCCGTGGAACCACACGCTCTTGGGACTGATGGGCCTCCGGGCCCGTCACCCCGGCATCATGATCGACCGCTCGTGGAGGAAGTAGAGGCGGAGCTTGAAGAAGGCCATGTCGCGGAAACCATAGGCCTGGCGCTTGAGAACCTTGATCTTGTTGTTGGTCCCCTCCATTTTGGCCGTGGAGATCCAATGCCTGAAGTCGGCCAGGAGCCCGGGGCGGTGGGCGTCCAGGGTGTCGGCGAGCTTGGCGAAGTGCTTATTGCCGGTGGTTCGGGCTTCGGAGGTCCACCGGTCGAGAAAGGCCTTGCCAGCCTCCTCGTTCGGCAGCTTCCAGAACGTCCGCAGTTCCTCCTTGAGGAGGTAGACCTTGTAGAGCGGTACGTTGGCGGCCATCAGCGTCATCAGGCGCGTCATCCCGTCATCGCTTAGGTTTTCCTTGCCCTTGAGCAGCAGGAACTTGGTTCCCTTGATCACCTGCCGGTCCTCGCCTTCGAGTTTCCGGACCAGGTCCTTCCGGGTGTCATCGATCGCCTTGCTGGCCAGGGCGATGACATGGAACGTGTCATTGACGATGTCCACCGTGTCGCCGTAGACCTGCTTGACAGCTTTGGCGAAGGCCTCGGACATGTCCATCGCCACGGCCTTCAATGGGGCCTTGGTCCGCTTGAGGCGTTGCAGGAAGGGGATCAAGGCGGCGGCGTCCTACCGCTTGACCCGGCGCGAGACCCGGGCCCTTGCCAAGGACCTCTTTGGCGTCCGGGTCTCCTTGGGGTCTGTGCAGGCCTGCTGCAAGTCGGTCAGTGGTGCCGTGGTTGCAACGGCCGAAGTCATTTATGCCGAAGTGAAGCATGCCCCAGAGGTGCATGCCGACGATCCTCTCTTAAGAAACTCATTTGCAAATATCTAAAAAGGCAACGGTTGTCAGATTGCCTGTTCCAGTGGAACCATCCTCATTCCGAGCTTGGCCGCCCGCTGTGAGAGGGTCTTCACGACTTGCTCCCGGTAGCGCTTTTCGTAGTAGTCCTGGCCCCGATCCGTGTATTCCTCACCCTTCGTGAGCATTGTATAGAACAGGCGGGCGAGCTTGTGCGCCGCGGCAGCGATGGCCTTGGGCTTGTCCATGCGTGCGCACATTCGTCTGAAGTAGGCGCCCAGGGCCGATTCGCTGGTGCGCAGGGCTGCGGCGGCAAGGCGGAGAGCTTGGGTGGCCCGGTTGGCGCAGCGCTTGGTTTTTCCGCTCATCACCTTGCCGCCGGTGATCTTGGTGCCCGGGCATAGGCCCATCCAGCTGGTGAAGTTGCCTAAGCTAGGCCGAAACCATCAACTTGAACGAGATGTCCTCCGCGCGTAGCGCTTCGTCCAAACCAACGGGCTCCTGAGCACGCCGGGGCAGTCGCGCTGCCAAATCGGATAGTGCGTTAACCGGCAAACACCCAAAAACCTAATACATTAGGCAAATGCCTTGAAGTATTGTCAATTGCCTATTATGCTAGGCACATGATCACGCTCCCCGACCTCGGCAACGCGATTGCCAAACGACGCAAGACCATGGGCCTGAGCCAGAAGGTGCTCGCCGGAAATGCGGGCGTCGGGCGCTCCACCCTTGATGCTCTGGAAAATGCCCGCCTGGGTGAGCTTGGCTTCGTCAAGGTGGCCCGCATCCTGGCGGCACTGGGGCTGCAACTGAAGCTCCAGGATACGGGGTCGAACCGGCCTACCCTTGATGGACTGCTAGAGGAGAACCGCCTTGATCAAGATCTGGACGGACGCAGCTGAGGCCGGACGGCTTGACCGCCACGGCGAGCGCGGGAGCACTTTTGTCTATTTGCCGGGCGTGGCGCCGGTGCGGGAAGTCTCCTTGAGCATGCCGGTTCGGATTGAGTCGTGGACCGCTCCCTTTGGCATGCTCCCCATCTTCGAAATGAATCTGCCGGAGGGCGCGCTGCGCGAACGCCTGCGCCTCGCCTTCGCCAAGGCGACCGGGACGTTTGACGATTTCGACCTGCTGGCCGTCGTCGGCCGGTCTCAAATCGGCCGGATCCGCTTCACCGGGGACCTGGAAAACCTGGCGGATGAGGTCCCTTTCCAGTCCGTGGACGAGATTCTTCAGCGCCGCCGTGATGGGGGCCTGTTCCATTACCTACTGGAGAAGTTTGCCGTTTTTTCAGGTATCAGCGGCGTCCAGCCCAAAATTCTCCTCCGTGATGAGAACGCCTTCACGACCAGGGAAGGTGCAGGCCAGCGCCTTTCCCAGAGCTTCCGTGGGGCAACCCATATCGTCAAACTCTGGGAACCGAACGAGTATCCCCAGTTGGCGGCAAACGAATATTTCTGTCTTATGGTGGCGCGGCAATGTGGACTGGAAGTGCCCTCCTCCAGGCTGGCTGAGGATGGCGATGCCCTGGTCATTGATCGCTTTGATCTACGCGCGGATGGCAGCTACCGGGGTTATGAGGATTTCTGTGTGCTCAACGCCCGTCGAACCGAGGAGAAATACCGCGGATCATACGAGACTTCCATCCTCAAGCGGTTCCAGCAGTTTTCCTCCTCGACGCATCTGCATGAGGACCTGGAAAGGCTCTTTGTCCTGATCGTCCTCAATTGCGCGCTGCGCAATGGAGATGCGCACTTGAAGAATTTCGGGCTCGTCTACGATGACCCACTTGGTGAGGTGCGCCTTGCCCCGGTGTACGACCTGGTGACGACCTCGGTATATCTGCCAAAGGACACCATGGCGCTCACCCTGAATGGGTCCACGCGTTGGCCGAGCGCAAAAGAGCTCCTGCGCCTGGGTGAAACCCGGGTGGGTTGCACACCGGCGAAAGCCAAGCAACTGCTCCAGAAGGTAGAAGGGGCCATGCGCGGCACGATGAAGGCGGTCCAGTCCTACGTCCAGCACCATCCCGAATTCTGCGAGATAGGCGGGCGGATGCTTGCGGAATGGGAAAATGGGATCGCCTTGTCCCTGCGGGAAGATTGAAAGGGGCCGGTTCGCCCGCTATCGGCCAGGCCGATGATCTCGCCGAGGCCGACGGGGCACAGATCCTCAGCTACCAGCAAGCCAAAGAGAAGGCGCTGGCCCTCTTCAAGCAAGTGAAGCAGCGGACGCGCCTGGCCGAGGACGGTGAGACCCTGCCGGAAGGCCTCGGTCAACCGCAGGCTGCTTCATTCGCCCCCTCGGGACTGCCTCTCGAGTTGGTAGCGTTCGTAGGAGATCCGGCAGAAGTGCTCCAAGGTCCCGGCCAGGGAGGGGACCAGGGACCCCACCGGAGTCTCCAGGGGCCACGACGGAGGCCATGGCGGCCTTGGCTGTGGGCTTACCATGGGGTGGCATTCCTCGCCTTGCCACCTGACCCTGTTGATCGGCTGCCAAATGACCCCAGAACCACAAACCGAGTCCGGACGGGAGCCCCTTGCGGGCCTGGTGGAGCGGGTCACCTTCCACAGCCCGGATTCGGGGTTCTGCGTCCTGCGGGTCCTGGTGCGGGGGCACCGGGAGCCCGTGACCGTCATCGGCTCGGTGGCCGCCATCCAGGCCGGGGAGCAGATCCAGGCCAGCGGCACCTGGGAGAACCACCGGGATCACGGCCTCCAGTTCAAGGCCGACCTCCTGAAGGCCGCCTTGCCCACCACCTTGGCGGGAATCGAGAAATACCTGGGCAGCGGCCTGATCAAGGGCATCGGGCCGGTCTACGCCGGCAAGCTGGTGCGGACCTTCGGGGAGGGCGTGTTCGAGCTGATCGAGTCCGAGCCGGGGCGGCTCATGGAGATCGTTGGCATCGGGCCGGTCCGCATCCGGCGCATCGCCGCCGGATGGGCCGAGCAGAAGGCCGTCCGCGAGATCATGCTGTTCCTCCAGTCCCATGGGATCAGCACGTCCCGGGCTGTGCGTATCTACAAGACCTACGGGGCGGACGCCATCCCTCTGGTGACGGAGAATCCCTACCGCCTGGCCAAGGACATCCGCGGCATCGGTTTCAAGAGCGCCGACCAGATCGCCCAGCAGCTGGGCATCGAGAAGACCTCGATGCTGCGGGCCCGGGCCGGGATCACCTACGCCCTGCTGGAGGCGGTGCACAACGGTCACTGCGCCCTGCCCGAGGATGAGCTGTTGTCCCTCGCCGAACGCCTCCTGGAGATTCCCCGAGCACCGCTGGTCGAAGCCCTGGCCCTGGAGGTGGCTGAGGGCCAGGTCACCGCCGGCACGATAGGCGGGAGGGGGTGCGCCTTCCTGCCGCATCTATGGACAGCCGAGCAGACCATCGCCGAGCGGATCCGGGCGCTCGCTTCCGGGGCGCCACCCTGGCCGGCCGTTGATCCGGGCAAGGCGATCCCGTGGGTGGAGGGCAAACTGGGGGTCACCCTGGCGACCAGTCAGCGGGGGGCGGTCGAGCAGGCCCTGGTCGCCAAGGCCATGGTCATCACCGGGGGGCCCGGGGTGGGCAAGACGACCCTGGTCAACTCGATCCTCAAGATCGTCGGCGCGAAGGGCATCGAGGTGGCGCTGGCGGCGCCCACGGGGAGGGCGGCCAAGCGTCTGTCCGAGAGCACGGGGCTGCTCGCCAAGACCCTCCATCGGCTGCTGGAATTCGATCCGGCCGGCGGCGGCTTCAAGCGGGGGCCCGACCATCCCCTCCCGTGCGACCTTCTGGTGGTGGACGAAATGTCCATGGTGGACGTGCCCCTGATGGCGTCCCTGCTGAAGGCCGTGCCGGATCATGCGGCGGTGATCTTCGTGGGGGATGTGGATCAGCTGCCTTCGGTCGGGCCGGGACAGGTGCTGGCAGACCTGATAGGTTCGGGGATCGTGCCTGTGGTCCGGCTCACGGAGATTTTTCGGCAGGCGGCAGAAAGCCGGATCATCGTGAACGCCCACCGCATCAACAGCGGCCAGATGCCGGAGTTGGCAGGTTCCAGTACGGTGCCGAGCGACTTCTACTTCATCGAGGCCCAGGAGCCCGAGGAGGCCCTTGGCAAGATCCTTGAGGTTGTCCGCCATCGGATCCCCCAACGGTTCGGCCTGGACGCGGTCCGGGACATCCAGGTGCTCTGTCCCATGAACCGGGGCGGGGTAGGGGCACGGGCGCTGAACGTCGAATTGCAGGCCGCCCTCAACCCGGGGGGGCCGGGCGAGCCCGCCGTCGAACGCTTCGGCAACACCTTCCGGGTGGGCGACAAGGTTATGCAGATCGTCGACGACTACGAGAAGGACACCTTCAATGGCGACATCGGCTATGTGGCTGGCATAGACCTGGACGCCAACGAAGTCGCGATCGATTTCGACGGCCGGAAGGTGGTCTACCCGTTCGGCGAGTTGGACGAGGTGATGCTCGCCTACGCCGTGAGCATCCACAAGAGCCAGGGATCGGAGTTTCCCGCCGTGGTCATCCCGGTGATGACCCAGCACTATGCCATGCTGGCCCGGAATCTCCTCTACACGGGTGTCACCCGGGGCCGGAAGCTGGTCGTCCTGGTCGGGCAGCGGCAGGCGGTGGCCATTGCGGTCCGGGGCGTGAAGGACCAGCGCTGCTGGTCGAAGCTCCGGGAGTGGCTGAGCCCTTTGCGGCAAGGATAGGCGGCACGACAATCTTCGGCCCCCGGTCCGGGGAGCATACAGGAAGTCATATACCTGCACAGCAACGCAGGAATGCAGGAAGCCAGGCATGCAGGAACCTGGCCGGCCGATTCTGCTTCCCCCGGCATTGCGCTTGCGCGGAACAACGTCAGAATCCTACCTTCAGGGCAACTCGGTCTGATCCATGCCGGGTCTCAAGAGGTGAGTATGTACGATTATTTTGAATGTGGACCAGGCTGGCACCCCCTGATCAAGGACGCTCTCACCAAGATTGAGGCCCTGGGCAACGCCAAGCTGGCGGTTCTCCAGGTGAAGGAGAAGTTCGGAGGCTTGAGGATTTACTTGAGCCTCGACATCGATGAGACGGACGCCATCATCAAGGCAGCGGAGCAGGAGGCCTGGAGGACCTGCGAGGAATGTGGATCGAAGGAGAATGTCGAACTTCGCGGCGGAGGATGGCTGCGTACCCTGTGCAACCCCTGCGAAGAGAAGCGAAAGAAGAAATAGGTCAAGTTCGAGCGGCCGGAGAGGATACCTCCCAGGCCCCTGTCTCTGCGGCTCACCCACCGCCACTTCGCAGGCGCCAGGTCCCAAACCGCCTCCGGTCACTCGTTGCTGAGTTGATCCCGGTCGGGTATCTGCCATGCCGATCACCCCCAACAAAAGCAACCGTCCCGGCGATCGGAATGGGCGTGGGGGGCCTGCCGACCGGCGGTAGGTCCCGGCCTTGACCACCGCCTGGAGCGCCCCGTGGCGGCAGACCTGGCCGCCCTGGCCACGTTCTCCCACAGGCTCTCGATGGTGTGCCCGAAGGATCAGCGCCGCCACGGATTGTCCTGGGCTCCTGCAGCATGGGCAGGGCAGTTCCGCGACCTGGGCTGAACGATCGCACTCTGGCGGCCTCCTGGGCTCGCTCAAACTCTGGTCCTCAAGGCAGCAATGTTTTAGGTTTAATGCAACCTCGGGTATGATTCTTGCACTTACCTTTGTGGAGCAACGCCATGGATCGAGCCGAATTCGAGGCCCTGCGCGACTTGCCAGACAAGGTGATCGAGGAGGATATCCGGTTCTCACGCAAGAAAAACCTCAGCCCCCTGCACACCGCCGAAGATATCCGGATTAAGAATGGCCTGGGTTATGACTTGCGCCTGACCGTCAAGATCAACCCTGAAACCGGATCAAGGAATTTCAACGTCCACATCAGCGGTCTCGGCCCCATCTGCCGCCTGGATGTGGATGATCAGGCTCACCGCCCTGCCGGTCGGTCCCACAAGCACTCCCTGATGGAATCGTCCTGCCCAGACTCGAACTTGCCCTATGTTGAAGACAGGAGTGGTGAAAGCGGTCGCCCCCTTGAAGTCCTGTTCCGCCGGTTTTGTGATCTTGCCAATATCGAACACCGGGGGCAGTTCTTCCCCCCTGAGACCAACGGAGGTGGCATCTGATCGACCCAACTGCCATTTCCAACATGCTCAAGGGGCATGGGCTGGTGCTGGACACCGCTGTACTCGAACGTGGACACCTTCGCTTGGAAACCGCGTTCAGGTATCCGGACGGGTCCCAGATCGATCTCTTCCTGGCCGAGGAGGGACCGATGATTCCGGCCCACCGGCTCACGGACTTCGGCAACACCTCCTCCTGGCTCCTGGACCTCCAGGTGAAGCCCTGGCTGTCCTCCAAGCGCCGCAAGCTGCTGGAACAGGCCCTGAGTGGACTGGACGTCAAACTGAACGGGGGAGCCTTGGACTTGGCGTTGCCCCAGATCGAACACCTCGTGGACGGCGTGGTGAGGCTGGGACACGCATGCATTCGAATGGCTGATCTCCATTACACCCGCCGGTCATCCTTGTCCGTGCCCCTGGGAGAGACCCTGGAGGAGTTATTCAACGACGCGGAGTTCACCTATGACGCCGATGTCGAGTTGTTGGGACGCCAAGGCAAGCCGGTCAAGGTGGACTACCAAGTATTCGGAGTCCGCAAGTCCTCGCTGGTCATGACCATGGGGACCGGGAACACCTCGGTCGCCCATACCCGGGCCAATGAGATCTTCCGGTCGTGGTATGACCTTGACCTTCCTGAACGGACCGAGACCAGGGTGACTATCTTCGACGACAACCAGGATGTGTACCGGGAAGAGGACCTCAGCCGGCTGAGGGACTTCTCCGACCTTCTCCCCCTCTCGGACCGGCGTGCCATCAGGGACCTCCTCGCAGCTTGAGCCCAGGTAGCGATGAGACTCTGGGATATGCGAGCTCAGGCCAGGAGCTTCTGAAGCTCCACGATCGAGAAGACCCGTCGGCGGCCGAACTTCTTGCCTTGGATCTCGCCGTTCTTGACGAGCCTGAACAGGGTTGCCCGCGAGATGTTGAGCATGAATGCGGCCTGCTCTACATTCACTGCCAGCGGATCGACCGGAGCCTGGTGGCCCTGGGTAGGCTGGGCGAGGAGAAGCATCTGTTGGGGGGCGAAAATCGGTTTCTGTCGCATTCAATTATCCAATTCGAATGTGTGTCGTTTAATGGATGAAATCCTCAACTCGCATGCTCTCTGGATTCACTGCTTCCAGGGAGTTCCCTGGCTTCTTCGTCAGTTCTCGGATCTCCATTTTCCCCATCCAGGAGATGTTTGGCCTTGGGCGCCCAGGCCTTCGAAAGCGCCTTTTCTCGCAGGCATTCCTGGAGGAAGGCCGCCAGGCGCTCTTCCCTGCTGGCGGGCTTAGAGGGTTTCTCGAACTCCTCCAGGAGAGCGGCGATGGCCCTGGAGCCAAACTCGTCCTGGGTCATCTTGCTGCGGGCCGTCCGCCGCTGGTTCATCAGGGTCATCTTGAGCCGGTACCGAAGTTCCTCGGGGATGGTCAGGGTGATCCTCACCATGGGCACCAGAGGGGGAGGATCCGCCGCGGCAGTATCATTCCCCTTGGGCTGGGGTTCCCGCTCGCGGGCCGGCGCCTGGGCTGCCCGGTCCTTGGGGAGCTGCGCATTGAACCCGTTCTGGACCAAGGCCAGGAGATCGGTCTCGGTGGGACGCTTCGGTTTCATTTGGCCCTCCGGTGCAGGGCCTCGCACATGGCGAGGGTTTCCTTGGCGCTGCTGGAGTCGGGTGCGTATTCCCATACGGCTTGTCGCTTGGCGATGGCGTCCTTGAATTCGACCCGCCGGCCCAGGCAGCCTACGAACTGGAAGACCCCGGACTCCTGGACCCACTTCAGGAGAAGCCGGTCGTTGAGCTGGCCCCGCATGAATTCGTTAACCAGGCCGAACATCTGCGGCCGGGCGCCGCCGGCGGCCCCAGCGCGTTCGGCCTTGGCCTGATGGAGGGAAAGGGCTCGGGCGAAGGCCCGCAGGTCATTGCCTCCGGGCTTGAACGGGAAGACCAGGATGTCCCCGACCTCCAGGGCCCTGACCACCTGGGGCGGATCCAGCGGAGGGCAGTCCACCACAGCGTCGGCGCCAGCCTTGATGACGCTGTTCATGGCGCTCTCCACTTGGTCGGGATCCTCGATGGCCAGGTGCGTGACCTCTGGGAGCTCCGGGTACATCTGGGCGCGATCCTTGAAGAATTCGTAGCCATCCCGCTGGGGATCGAGATCCAGGTAGGCCACGTTCCGACCTTGCTGCCGAAGGTATCCGCGGGCCAAAGTGCTTCCCCTGTTCGCCTTTGAATTCCAGGGGTTTGAGGCCCAGACCGGGGTCGTGGAACGGGATGGGCTCATGCTGCTCTTCGTGACGCTGGACAAGAAGGAGCAGCCGGAGGCCCATCGCTATAATGATGGGTTCGAAACGCCCTCCACCTTCCGCTGGCAATCGCAGAATCGCACGGCGATGGCCTCTCCTGGGGGGCGGCGCATCGAGGGGCACCAAGCCCTTGGCATTTCGGTACACCTTTTTGTGCGCCGCAAGGCCAAGGTCGGCGGGGTTACGGAGCCGTTCCTTTACTGCGGCCCGCTGACATTCTGTCGATGGGAGGGGGAGAAACCGATTTCCGTTTGGTGGGACTTGGTGGACCCGGTTCCAGAGCGGCTGTGGCAAGGTTTGGGGATTGCAGGGCAGGCCAGCTTGGCAAGTTTGTAATCAAGACCTATGCCTTGTGTCCTGGCCGGCCATTCGCAAAATCTCGACGAGTGCGGGCTCCGGAATGGGTCTGAAACCCCAGACGTCCACGCCGACATTGACCATGCGCCCATTCACCTGCCAGGCCGAGTGGACGTGGCCATGGATGAGGGGAAGACCGTCGTCCGTCGGCCGGAAGGCATCGAAGCGGTCGCGGTACTGACCGTCCTCCGGACCGGGGTAGGGAAAGTGGTTCACGTTGCAGAGAACTCCGCCGATTTCCAAGCACCCGGGTGGCTTGATCCCCCAGAAGCCGGCTTCGATGTACAGGTCTACCCAATCCTCGACCCGATCCCGGCGGTGGGGGTAGGCGGGGGAGCACCGGTCATGGTTGCCGGGCACCAGGATTTTCTGCCCATGCAGAAGCGGAACCAGACCCAGCGTCTCCCGGATTCTGCCCATGGCGAAGTCGCCGATGACCCAGACCTCATCCTCTGCGCCCACGGTTTCATTCCAGAGTCCGATCAGTCCCTGGTTCATCGCCTCCAGATCGGGCCAGGGCCGATCGGGGCAGAGATCAAGGATTCGGGCATGGCCAAGGTGAAGGTCGGAGGTCCAGAATCGCATCGCCCATTCTGCCCAGGAAGATGTCGCCCGGGTGCGGCCATCATCGGCTTTCGGTGGGACCGGGATGGCTCGCTCTTCAAGGGACCATCGTCTGGTTGACCCTGCGCACCTCTCGAAGTCTCACGACGGTTCCGGCCGGAGTTTTACGCACGGATTACGCACGGAGGGTGTTTTTGGCCGAAATCGGGGTCTCGGCGCCCACGAAAAAACCATCCAAGTATTGAACTTGGAGGGTTTAGTTTGGTGGAGCTGAACAGGATCGAACTGTCGACATCCTCATTGCGAACGCTAAATTGAATGATAAAGCAGGATCTGGCGGCACCGCATAGCACCATGAATGACTGAAAAATAAGGAATCCTATCACGCGATGCCACAGGGTAGTAGCCTGACCTCTTGACCCGTTTGAGCACGGTTTGAGCCCGGAGGAATCGCGTGACTAGTACGGCGTCCCCTAAATACATTTAATAATTAG
>Ga0302187_10004720_pt1 | contig 10856 bp, 7 predicted proteins | sample II_Bog_E1_3_FD_202120 | JGI IMG/M metagenome (GOLD analysis project Ga0302187, IMG submission 202120) | Peat permafrost microbial communities from Stordalen Mire near Abisko, Sweden - II_Bog_E1_3 | ecosystem: Environmental > Terrestrial > Soil > Wetlands > Peat | place: Sweden: Abisko, Stordalen...
GCCAACGGGCTGGTCGGCATGGCAGGCTGGACCGGCGGCCTGTTGTTTTCGCTGGCGATCGGGCAACTGGCCGATCGCATCGGCTATGCGCCGCTGTTCGGATGCCTGGGGCTGTTCGACCTGATCGGCACCGTCTGGCTGTTTGCCATGCGCCGCCACCTTATCCTCCACGAGGCCTGATCGATGCGCAAAGCCACCCTTGCCCAACCGCCGCACTTTGCCGTGACCGAGCGCAAGGGCGCACGCGTGACGCTGCGCGCCGATACCGGCGCGGTGGTGCATGTCTTCGTGCTGGAAGACGATGTGATCCGCGTGCTGCTGCTGACCAAAGGCACGGTCACCGCGCCGCCAAGCTGGGCAATCGCGCCGGGCCAGGACGATATTGCCGAACCGGGCCGCGACCGTATGGACACCACCGGGTTTGCCGCGCCGCCGTTCGATCTGGCCGAACAGGCCGGGCATATCACCATCGCCACCGCGCGGCTGCGCGTCACCATCGCGCGCGTCGGTTTGTTGTGCACGTGGCACCAGCGCGTCGGCGACACCTGGCGAATGATTGCCGAAGACCGCCCGACCCAAGCGCACAATCTGGGCTGGTGGGACGATGGCGTCTATCACTATGTCAAACGCCAACCCGGCGAGCGCTATTACGGCCTGGGCGAGCGCGCGGGGGCAATGGATCGCGCCGGGCGCCGGTTCCGCCTGACCAACCTCGATCCGATGGGCTATGATGCGCAAAACAGCGACCCGCTGTACAAGGCGATCCCCTATGTGCTGGTGGTGGCCGCTGACGGCATGGCGCACGGGGTGTTCCATGACACCACCGCCGACCCGGTGTTCGATTTCGGGCTGGAACACGACAATTACCATCCGCCTTACCGCTCGATGCGGGCCGACAGCGGCGATCTCGATTACTACATGATCGCCGGGCCCGATCCGCTGACGGTAACGCGGCGCTATACCTGGCTGACCGGGCGACCGGCGCTGATGCCGCGCTGGGCGGTGGGATATTCAGGCTCGACGATGACTTATACCGACGCACCCGATGCGCAAGCGCGCATGGGCGAATTCATCGCCGGGTTGGCGCGCCACGAGATCCCGTGCCAGTCGTTCCACTTGTCGTCGGGCTATACCTCGATCGGCGACAAGCGCTATGTGTTCCACTGGAACCGCGACAAGTTTCCCGATGTCGCAGGATTTGTGCGCGGCTATGCCGACGCCGGTGTCGAGCTGGTTCCCAATATCAAACCGGCGCTGCTGGTCGATCATCCGCGCTATGCCGAACTGGCGGCCAATGGCTGGTTCATCACCGATGCCGATGGCGACCCGGTGATCTGTCAGTTCTGGGACGAAGTTGGCAGCTATGTCGATTTCACCAACCCCGCCGCCGCCGCGTGGTGGCGCGATCAGGTCACCGCGCAATTGCTGGCCAACGGCATGCGCGCGACCTGGAACGACAACAACGAATACGAAGTGTGGGATGCGCGCGCGCGGATCGCCGGGTTTGGCACACCGCGCCCAGCCCGCGCCGAGCGCCCGGTGCAAACGCTGCTGATGATGCGCGCATCGCGTGCCGCACAGATCGCCTTTCGCCCGCACGAGCGGCCTTATGTGGTCACGCGCAGCGGCATGGCGGGCATGCAGCGCTATGCGCAGAGCTGGTCAGGCGACAATTTCACCGCCTGGTCCACTTTGCGCTACAACCAGAAAATGGGGCTGGGGCTGGCGCTGTCGGGGGTGTCGAACACCGGCCACGATATCGGCGGCTTTGCCGGGCCCGCGCCCGAACCCGAACTGCTGCTGCGCTGGGTGCAGGCGGGGATCGTGATGCCGCGCTTTTCGATCCATAGCTGGAACAGCGACCGCACGGTCAATGAGCCGTGGATGTATCCCGAGGCCACCCCGGCGATTGTCGGCATGATTCAGGCGCGCCGCGCCTTGCAACCGCTGCTGCATGATCTGCTGTGGCGCCATCATGCCCGGTTCGAGCCGGTGATGCGCCCGCTGTGGCTCGGTTTTCCCGACGATCCCCAGGCCTGGCACGATGGTGATGCCTATCTGCTGGGCCCCGATCTGCTGGTCGCCCCGGCGCTGGATGCCGGAGTGAGCAGCGTGGAGACCTACCTGCCCGGCGCGGACGTGTGGCATGATCTGCGCGACGATCGCGCCTATCCCGGCGGGCAGAGCGTGACCCTGCCCGCACCGCTGTCCGGTTTACCCCCGCTGCTGGCGCGTGCGGGATCGGGGGTGTTTCTCGATCTGGGTGACACCGGTTTTCAGGCGAACGAACCGCAACCCGGCGTGCTGCTCTATCCGGGCGAGGCGCCATTCACGTGGACCGGGTTTGACGAAGCCGATGACGCCTGGCCCGATACCGCGCAAGCGCCGTTGTGGCAGGTGACTGTTTCCGCGACGCCCGACTATATCGCCATCGACGCGCGCTGGACCGGGGTGCACGCCGCACCCGCCCCCCGCCTAAAACTGGTGCTGCCGCTCGCCGAAACGCGTGCGGTCTCGGTCAACGGCGCGCCCGGCACCGGGACCGAACAGATCGTGCTGGGCGTTGTGCGCCGCGTGTTTGACGCAAGCGCCTGAACGCAAAAAAGGCCGGTCTGCACCCAGACCGGCCTTTTCGCACGCGTGGTTTGGAGGGATTACCGCGCGGCGTAGCCCTTGTCCTTCAGCCACAGCGCATATTCGTCGAACCACATGTCGCTGGTCGTGCCGTGCGGCTGCGAAGCAAACCCGTGGCCCCCCGCGCTGAACAGGTGAAGCTCGACCGAAGCGCCCGATTTGCGCCAGTTGTGGATCAGGCTGAGATCCTGTCCGCCAAAAAACCGGTCATCGGCGGCAATCGCGGCAAACAGCGGCGGCGCCTTGGCCGGCACTGTGTCGGATTGCGTGGGGCCATAGATCATCCCGGCAAAATCGGGCCGGGCATCGGGCAGATCTGCCTGCAAGGCACCAAGCACGGTCATCGCCCCGGCCGAAAATCCCAGTATGCCGATCCGCGCCGGATCGACATGCCATTGCACGGCATTGGCGCGCACCAGGCGGATTGCCGCCTGTGCATCGGCCACCGCCAGCGGCGCGATGCGCGCGCGTTCCTGCGCCCCGCCACCATGCTGGAAAGTATCGGCGATCGCGGCCTTGAACGCGGCGATGCCGTCACCCACCGGCTGGGTGCGGTATTTCAGGATGAACACGCGAACGCCCAGCGGCGCCAACCGACTGGCGACATCATAGCCTTCGTTGTCCATCGCCAGGAACTGAAAGCCACCGCCGGGGATCAGGATCACCGCCGCCTGTGCCGCCGTGCCGCCCATGCTGGCGGGCATCGGCGTCAGTGTGGGCTGCGACACGTTGTAGATCAGCCGTTCGCGCGGGTCCTGCTGCGCCCAGGCCTCGGGCGCCGGATTGTTCAGCGCGTTGGCCACCGGCAGCGCGACGGCGGGGGGCTCGGCCGGTTTTGCCACCGACACCACCGCATTGACCCAGTCACCGGGTGCAGCGGCCACCGGTGCGACCAGGCCAAAACCCAGCGCACCGGCACACACAAAACCAATCGCAACCCGTCGCAGCATGACCCGTCTATCCTTGCGCAGCGCCATGCCGATCGACCGGCCCGGCATCAGAACTTCGCCGACAGCTTTATCCCGCCATAGCGCTGGCTGTCACGCGGCAAGACTTCGACCACCGAATGGACCCCGTAAGACCCGAAATTGTCGCTCATCGTCGTGGCATAGTGCTGGTTGAACATGTTGTTGACATAGAGGCTCAGCTTGTAATTGCCGCGTTCGGCGCCCAGCGTCAGGTTGAGCAGGCCATAGGCCTTTTGCGTGTCGAGCGGATCGCCCAGCAAGTCGAAATTGACGCTGCTCTGGTGCTGATAGGTCACCGTCACGCTGCCTTTGGTCTGGCTGTCCAGATCGTGTTCGGCGGTGGCGGCCAGGTTGAACTTGAACCGCGGCGAGTTGGGCAATTGCCCGCCCGAACGGTCCTGCACATTGCCAAGGCCAGTCGGGCTGACCGAGGGACCACAGATACCCAGCCCAGTTGCCGACGCAGCGCCACCTTGATCGAATGTCTGCCCGGAATAGCAGGCGGCGTTGGGGAACGAGACGATCTTGGCTTCGGTATAGGCGAACGATCCGTCCAGATGCGCCCATTCGACCGGACGCACCTGGCTTTCGACCTCAACGCCCTTGGTGCGCAGCTTGCCCACATTGTTCAGCTTCTGAAACAGCGTGGTGCCGATGAATTCCGACGATTGCGCCTGGAAGTTGTTGTAGTTGGTCAGGAACCCGGCAATGTTCAACTGCGCGCGGTTTTGCCAGAACCGGCTCTTGAGGCCCAGTTCATAGGCGGTCGAATGTTCCGCCGCGACCGGATTTGCGGTGCGGCTGGGGGCATATCCCGACGAGATGTCATAGGCCCAGCCCTTGTAACCGGTGGCCACGCTGGCATACGTCGACACGCGCGGCGCCAGCTCCTGGCTGACCGAAACTTTCCAGGTGCCCACCGTATCGACATGGCGACCCGCGCAGTTCGGCGCGCCGATGCCGCAATTGGCATCCGCCGCCGCCACGCTGGCATTGTGCGAAGGCAACAGGTCGGTGAACTGATCCTGGATGCGTTCGTTGTTGACGCGGCCCGAAGCGCTGATCGTGGTGTTGGTCGGCAGTTTGTAATCGAGCCCGGCAAACGCCGCCAGGCTGCGCGTGCCTTCATAGCCATGCCAATCGGCCAGGCTGAGCACCGGTCCGCGCACAAAGCTGCGCGTCGTCCCGGCATCGGCGTAGAACAGCCCCGCGACATAGCTGAGCGGACCCGCGCCCTTCGATGCCAGGCGCAGTTCCTGGGTGAATTCGCTGGAATGGTAAGGCCCGGACTGGTTGACACCATTGCTCGGCCCGACCGGACTGGTCACCACCGGACCGGTTCCGTTGACATTGAGATCGGTGCCGTCGACATCGGCGGCAAAGTTGTATTTCCAGTCCTGATAACTGGACACCGAAATCAGGTTGGCAAAGCCCAGATCATACGTTGCCTTGGCGCTGAGATTGGTCTGCTGGTTGTCGGTATAACCCGGATTGTCCTGATAGATCGCATAGTTGTTCTGCCCCGGTGTGATGCCCACCAGATCAGGCGCGAGCGACACCCCGTTATAGTGCGGCCCGGTTGCCGAAGGCGCGAGATATTCGAGCGGCGCCGCCGTGCCGCGCTGATGCTCGTGCGAATAGGCACCATTGAGCATGATCGTCAGGCGCGAAGAGGCCTCGATCTTGACCTTGAGGTGAAGACCCCACGATTCCTTGTCATCAAGCAGGCTGCCGGTGGTCAGATCGCGCACATTCCCGGCGTAATTGTCGTAAAACCCCGACAGACGCGCGGTGATCGCCTGGGTTACCGCGCCCGACACCGCGCTTTCAAAACGATAGTCGCTGTCGGTGGAAGCAGACACCGAAGCGGTCACTTCGGTCTTGGCGGTGGGATCGCGGGTGACGATGTTGATCGCCCCGGCGCTGGCATTCTTGCCGAACAGCGTGCCCTGCGGGCCGCGCAGCACTTCGACGCGTTCCACATCGCTCATGTTGTCGAACGCCTGTGCTTGCTGCACCACCGGCACATCGTCAACGATCACCGCGACCGACGGTTCGACGCCGATTGAAAAGGCATATGTGCCGATACCGCGCAGGATGATCGCATTGTTGGGCGATGCAGTGCTTTCAGTCAGCGTCAGCGAGGCCGCCGCGCGCGTCAGATCGCCGAATTCGCTGATCCGCTGGGTCTTGAGCGTTTCGCCGGTGATGGCGGTCACCGCGACCGGAACGCTCTGCAGATTGGAGGCACGCTTGGTTGCCGTCACGATGATTTCGGCAAGCCCCTGGCCAGTGGCGGCCGGTGTCTGGCTGTCGGCATCGGCAGCGAAAACGGGTGAACCCGTCAATGCGAACGCAGCGCCTGCGAGTAGAATTGGCTTGAGCACGTGCCCCTCTCCCTCTTGGTGGGTTGATGAGAGCGGCCTAATCTCTTTCGGATAATTGGTCAATCCAATTTTCGCCAGCACATCACGCGCGGTGGTCGACCACTCGACTAATCATCATACAAATCGCCCTAAAATGTCTGCTCATACTGCCAGCAATAGGCCTCGATGACGCAATTTCAATATGTTACGCGCCGACATTGGTATTACCACTTTCCAGACCCAACCCAGCCCGCCAAAAAGCCGACAGCCGCAACCCCTTGCGGGACTGCGGCTGTCGGCACTTCAAAGCAAATATTCGCGTCGGTCAGGTGTCAAAGCCCGGCAATTTGCGCTGGACCGTGCGCAACACCGCTTCCCACGCGAGCTGGTCGTGCGACTTTGCCCCTTGTGCGGCGATTGCCGCCGCCGGTCGCGTGGTCATCTGGCGGATGGCCTCTTGCTGCGCCTCTTCGGGCGCGATCAGCACATTGGCCCGGCCGCCCGCGAGCGCCGCGACTTGCACCGAACAGGCCTCTTCCAGCGAATAGATCGCCGCCCAGGCCGACCCGGGCGTCTTGCCCAGTGCCAGCGTGCCGTGGTTGCGCAACAGCAGGAACTGCTTGTCGCCCAGATCGGCCTGCAGCCGCTCGCGTTCGTCGAGGTTGAGCGCCACGCCCTCGTAATCATGATAGCCCAGCCGGGGGATAATATAGAGCGCGCGCTGCGAAATCGGCAGCAACCCGTCCGCATGGGCCGAGGCGCCCATGCCGTCGCGGGTGTGGAAATGCGCAATCCAGTGCGCGTCATCACGCACCGCATGGATCGCCGAATGGATCACGTATCCGGCATAGTTGATGCCATATTCGCTGTCGCCGATGATATTGCCATCCAGATCGACCTTGACCAGGCTCGACGCGGTAATCTCGTCGAACGTCAGGCCGAACGGATTGATCAGGAAATGCTGATCGGGGCCTGGCACGCGCGCGGTGATGTGGGTGTAGAGGAAATCGTCGTAATCATGGATTGCCGCCATGCGATAAAACGCGGCGAGATCGACGCGCGTTTTCCATTCGGCATCGCTGATCCCGTGCGGACGGGCATCGCGGGCAACGGGACGTTCAAGGACAGTGGCCATCGTCTATGCTCCTTCAGCCAGCCAGCGCGACGGGCGCGCCTTCGCGGGCGGCGACTTTTGCGCGAACCAGCGGGATAAGATGTTCGCCATATTCGATCGCATCGCCCAACGGGTCGAACCCGCGAATGAGGAAATGATCGATGCCGATGTCAAAATAGTCAAGCATCGCATCGGCGACTTGTTCGGGCGTGCCGACCAGCCCGGTGCTGTTGCCCGCTGCCCCGGTCAACGCGGCAACCCCGGTCCACAGCCGGGTGTCGCGGCGGTTGCCGCTGGCCGCTTCGAGCAGGCGCAGCGATCCGGCATTGGGCGGGCGATGGCCAGTGGTCGGCAGCCCCGCCGCTTCACGCGCGGCACGCACTTGCTCCTCGATATCGCGCGCCTTTTTCCAAGCGGCCTCTTCGGTATCGGCGATCACCGGGCGCAGCGAGAGCGAAAAGCCCGGCCGGCGCCCGAACCGCGCGGCCGACTGGCGCACCTGGCGCACCGCATCGCCGACTTGCTCGAGCGTTTCGCCCCACAGCGCATAGACATCGGCATGGCGCCCGGCCACCTCGATCGCCTCTGGCGAAGAGCCGCCGAAAAACACCGGCAGGTTGTCTGGCTTGATCGCGGCAAACCCCTGTCGCACTTCATAAAAGCGCCCTTTGTGGTCGAACGGATGCGCGGCGGTCCATTCGGATTTCAGCACGTCGAGATATTCGTCGGTGCGCGCATAGCGTTCGGACTTGGTCAGCCCAACATCGCCATCGCGCGCCATTTCCTCATCCGCCCCGCCGGTGATGATATGCACCGCCACGCGCCCGCCCGACAACTGGTCAAGCGTCGCCAACTGGCGCGCGGCCAGCGTCGGCTGGGTGAAACCGGGCCGATGCGCCACCAGGAAACCCAGCCGGGTAGTCAGCGCGGCGGCATGCGCGGTGACCAGTTGGCTTTCGGGCGAACTCGAACCGAACGGGATCAGCACGCGGTCAAATCCGCCCGCCTCCTGCGCCAGCGCCGCCGCATCGACATAGGCACGGTCGAGCACGCGGCTGCGCGCGCCGCCGTGGATTTCCGAGGTGTTGTTGAAACCGATATAGCCGATGAAACGAACGGACATGGGACAAGACCCCTCTTTCAGATGACGGTAAAACCATGGGTGCCGTCGCGGCGCAGTTGTTCGACCAGGCCGTATTCCCAATCGAGATAGGCCTGCATTGCGACGGCGGCATTGTCGGTGCCCTCGTAGGGGCGTTTGTAGCGGCCTTCGGGTCCGCGCGCGGGTGGCGCGCCGTCAGGTCCGGTTTCCAGCGCAACATGACCGGGCCAGTCGAGCACCAGCACCTCCCACCCCAATTGCGCCAGCCACGATGCGGTCATGTCGGCGCGCGGGCCCAGATCGTCGCTCAGCACGATCCGCGCGCCCCGCACCGGCGCATTGTGGTCGGTTTCCTGCACCAGTTGGCCACCCTGGGCGTTGCGGAAACCTGGCAAGTGACCAGCGGCATAGACCTCTGGCAGGCGCACGTCGTATTGATAGAGCGTGCGCGCTGATTGCGATCGCAAATAGGTCAGCTCGTCCCAGGCGATATGCCGCACACCGGCGCGGTATGACACCGCCCGCGCCCGCACACGCGCATCGTCGAGCAAATCGGCATCGGGTTCGGCGGCGCGGCGCGCCTGCCCGGTTTCCAGCGCCTGCCCCGCCAATGTCCAGCCGATCGTGCCGTTGCGCAAGGCAAACACCCGATTGGGCACCCCGGCATTGACCAGCGACTGCGCGCCGATGATCGACCGCGTGCGCCCGGCGCAATTGACGATGATCGTGGTATCGGGATCGGGCGCAACTTCGCGCGCGCGCAGCACCAGCTCGGCGCCGGGCACGCTGACCCCGCCGGGGATCGACATCGTGGCATATTCCTCGAACCGGCGGGCATCGAGAATGGCGATATCGGCCTTTTCCTCGATCAGCGCCTGCACATCGGGCGCGGGCAACGAAGGGGTGTGGCGATGGTGTTCGACCAGTTCGCCAAATGCCTTTGAATAGGAATTGACGTCTTCGAACAGTTCGAAGCCCGCCGCGCGCCAGCCATCGAGCCCGCCGTGCAGGGCCCGGACTTCGGTATAGCCGAGTGCGCCCAGCCGCTCGATCGCTGGTTCCACCAGCCCTTCGCCCGCGTCATAGACGACCACCGGTGCCGTGCGCCGGGGCAAGCGCCAGGGCGCCTCAAGCTCTAGCCGCCGCAACGGGATCTGCGCGGCGAACAGCGGGTGCCCGCTGGCAAACGCCGCCTCTTCGCGCAAGTCGATCAGGGCGATTTCATCGCGCGCCAGCAGCGCGCGGCGGATATCGTATGCGTTGACAGTCATGCGTTGCCCGATCGATCCCACAAGTTGGGCAGCACGGTGTTGGCATAACCCGAAATAAAGCGTTTGGACTTGCCTTCAGGCGCATAGGTCGCGCGTTCGACCGCGCCGATATTGCCGCCATAAACATGGATCGAGATCGACGGAGCATCGCCATTGGCGTTCCACACGCGATGGATATCACCGATGCGCGGACTGACCGCATCGACCTCGCCGGTGTTCAGCGTGTCGATCACGCCGTTGCCGATCAGGCTGCCATCGGGCGCGCGATCATACCGCTGCGCCGCTTCGCGTCCGCGCAGCACGCCGATCAGGCCCCACACGCGATGGTCGTGAATTGGCGTGCCCTGCCCTGGACCCCACACGAACGACACCACGCTGAACCGTTCGCGGCTGTCGCAATGGAGCAGATATTGCTGATAACGCTCGGGATGCGGCTGGGCGAACACATCGGGCAGCCAGTCGTCGTGCGCCACCAGACGGGCGAGCAGCGCCTTGCCCGATTGCAGCACTTCGGCTTCGTCGCGCGTGCTGGCGATCAATTCGGCAAGGCTGGTAACAAATCCGCGCAACCGCGCGATTCCCGCTGTGCGATCGAGCGGGGCAGCTAGGGTCGTGGTCACAAATGGCCTCCCTGGCGAAACGGAATGACCCCGGATGAGGCCGGCGTACCGCCCAGAATGTCAAGCAGCTTGTGCCGCAATGGCTGGGTCAGATCGCCGCGTTCGCCGCGCGCAATGGTGATGCGTTCCTGCGCGGCGATGCGTCCGGCATCCAGCACCAGCACGCGGTCGGCCAGCGCGATCGCTTCATCGACATCGTGCGTAACCATCAGCACGGCGGGTTGATGCGCGCGCCACAAATCGAGCACGAGGTCGTGCATGCGCAGGCGAGTCAGCGCATCGAGCGCCGCGAACGGTTCATCGAGCAACAGCAGTTTGGGTTCGCGCACCAGCGCGCGGGCCAGCGCGACACGCTGCGCCTCGCCACCCGACAGCGTCAGCGGCCAGGCATCGAGCCGGTGGCCCAGCCCGACTTCGCGCAAGGCGGCCTGGGCGCGATCCCGGATATCGGCACCGCCCAGCCCCAGCGCGACATTGCGCCAGACCTTTTTCCACGGCAACAACCGTGCATCCTGAAACACCACCGCGCGCGAATTGGGCACGCGCACATCCTGCCCGTCGGCAGCATCGAGCCCTGCCAGCGTGCGCAGCAAGGTGGTCTTGCCCGATCCCGACCGGCCCAGCAGGGCGACGAATTCGCCCGGCCGAATATCGAGATCGAGCCCGTGCAGTACGGTCGTCTCGCCAAAGCTGCGCACGAACCCGCGCAAGCGTACCACCGGTGGCGGCACCGATACCGGCGGCTCTGCGGGATCGATAAAATTGAGACGGGCGTCCATCA
>Ga0302187_10004728_pt1 | contig 10846 bp, 12 predicted proteins | sample II_Bog_E1_3_FD_202120 | JGI IMG/M metagenome (GOLD analysis project Ga0302187, IMG submission 202120) | Peat permafrost microbial communities from Stordalen Mire near Abisko, Sweden - II_Bog_E1_3 | ecosystem: Environmental > Terrestrial > Soil > Wetlands > Peat | place: Sweden: Abisko...
ATTATTATCAATGTCAGAGGGATATCAGGGGGTTGTTCACCGCCAGGATCGGAAAGTCCCATGCCACTCACTCAAATCGCAATGCGCAAAGGCAAACCGGAATCGTACAGACAGGCAATTTTGGACAGCATCAGCACGGCACTGAACGACACATTTGATGTGCCCCAGGACAACCAGTTCATGACAATCACCGAGTTTGACCCAGCAAATTTTCGCATCAGTCGGACATATCTCGGCATTGACCGAAGCGAGGATCTCGTGATGATCCAGATCACGGCAAACAATACGAGATCAACGCAACAAAAGAAGGTACTTTATCAACGGATAGCAGATTGTCTCGGAGTGAATCCTGGCGTCCGCGCTGAGGATGTTTTTGTGAATCTTGTCGAGGTTTCTAAAGATAATTGGTCCCTTGGCCTGGGTCTCGCGCAATACGCGTAAGATATTTATTATCTTTAATTTTTCAGATCGCGTGTTCGCACGGAGGCCATCTTCAATTGGCCTCCTGCAATCCGGAAAAAGACGTGATCTCGCTACCGCAATCTCTCGGCTGAATCTCGACCCCAGGCGGTGCCCGTACCAGTTGTATTCGGATTTGCCCTGCGGTCGCCGGTCTTGTGTCCGAAGGGCTTGATCCGGTCGAGCCCGGCTTGTCGTTTCCGCAAATGTGTGTCGGGACCTTGCTCCCGCCAGCGTAGTCGTGAAAATTGGCGGTATTGGCTGGCGCTGTTTTGTCAATCGGACAGCGGGCTGCAGAAACTATCCAACATGGAAACCACCAGCTTGCTGATACCGGCTAATGTTTCGTCGACTTGCCGTTCGGTCGGGTTCCCCCCGAGCGTATAGACCGCAATGACAATCGGCGTAGCGGGTTCGGGCCATGCCACCGCAATATTGCCTGTCACGTCGCGACCGTTGTGGCCGGTCTTGTTGCCGATACGCCAACGCTTTGGCAGACCGCCGCGAAGGCGCGGATTCGTCTGGTTTCCGACGAGCCAACTGGTGAATAGCGCCTTTGAGCGATCGGACAGCACGTTTCCCAGGACATAGCGCTGCAAGGCGGTTGCCATCGCGGCAGGTGTCGTGAGCCCACTCAAAAGCTGTCTGTCCGCACTTGGGGCGGTAAATTTGGCAAGCGAAAGACCGACAAAGGTCGGACCTGGCGACCAGTGCCGCTACGCACGAATCGTCGCTAACCTGTTGGGCGGCAAAAAGCCGACAGTCCGGACCGTCCGCCTTTGTCGACACCGCGAGCGCACACAAAAGCGTTTCCCAGGAAAGGCGGTCTTCGGGATTAGCGATCGACGCCGTGGACGGCGACAATTAGGGCACGTTACTGGCAGGGGGGCCAATGCAAGCACTTGGCCACTACTTCGGGCCTAGCTTTGGTCCGCGACTAATGACACGCGACCACGGACCGATTTGACATCATCCCTGCGCAGCCAGCTGGAGGGTCCTGCGATAAAGCACGCCCTTGCGGCGAATGCGAGGCGCTGCACGCGCAAGCGCCAGGATGCTGAGTCGACGCGCCAGTACTTGCCTGTGGTTGCGACGCGGAAGAGACCTTCAACGATTTCGCGATGGGTTGCTCCGATCGATAGCGCATCGTGCACTCGCAGCGTCATAACCCACCGATGCGCGCGCCTCTCTGGCGGGTGCAATATGCGCGAGAACCGGCCGGTCCTGGCGATGGCACTGAATTGGGCCAGATAGGCAAGCTTGTCGCCGAGCCGCACGACGCCGTCGACATGCCAGGTCAAGACCATGGGGTCCGGGACACCCGCGTCAGCCATCAGATCGAGCCGGATCGACCGGAGGCCATCGGACAACAGAATATGCGCAATACCGCCCATGCCAGGTTCAACTGTCGCGAACCGGCCAAGGCGCGAGAGGTCAAACCGGTCGCCTCCATTGGCCGCGTGCCCGGTCGCGCGCAGAACCGCGCTGTCGACACGCGGCGACCAGATCGGTCGCGCATCGAGCGCGGACAACGAGGGATTTTCACGCCGCAAAAGCCCGAACCGGCCCCCTGGATCACCGGCTTGCCAGGCTTCGACATAAGCAGGGGTCCGGCGCAGCCACTCCCAGGCGAAACTCCGTCGGTCGCCGTTCAGGAGGTATGCGTAGGCATCGCTGTCGTGCCAATCGCATGGCGCGATGGACACGATGCAAGCCCCTGCCGCGTTCGCTCAGCGGCCAGGGACTGCTGCCCGCCGCGCAGCACATGCCGGAACAACCGGCACAATCGCGCGGTGGCAACCATCAAACCGAATTTCCGTGCCACGTGCGATTTTGCGTTCGACCTTGCGCTCCATGGCAATTCCACGCCTCCATCCGTTTGGAGGGATGGGAGCAGAAATTGCCGGGCCTCGGCATCCTCAGAATCCGGACATTGCGTCCTCGAAAGCCAGCAGTCCGAGTCGGAATGCGGCGATGCAAAGCTGGGTGCGACTGTAGACATCAAAAGTCTGCCTGAGCTGACGCATGTACGTCTCGACCGTGCTTGCACTGAGGCCGAGGATGATGGCGATTTCCGGATCGGTCTTTCCCATGGCGGCAAGACGCAGGATTTCGAGCTTTCGCGGGCTGACCGTGGGGCACGTCGCTGCAGTCTTCGAAAATCCCCACAGCCGGCGCGCTTCCCGAAACGCCGTGGTACCGATCAGGCATATGGCCCGCCGGTGCCAGCGGGATGGCAACACAGACGCCGATGTTGCAAACGAGCAGACGCCCGGCGGTTCGCCAAGAACGTTTGACGGCACGCTCAAGCCGCGCCGAAGGCCGTGCAGCTCGGCGTCGCGCATGATTTCGCCATGGCGATCTCGCCACGGGATCACGCGCCGAAGATCGTCCCACGCGAACGGGGCATTGGTGCGCTGGCCAGCCAGATGGACCGGATCGTCGCGATAATAACCTCGCTCCTCGAAACGCTCCCCATAAGACCCGTAATTGTCGAGTTTGATCAGACCGGGACCTGGTTGACGAAACCAGAGGCCGTGGACCAGCGCGACGCGGTCAAACCCGAGCTCGCGCGCAGCAGCGATGGTGATTTCAAGAAGGTCGGCAGCGGTCCGGCAGCGCACGGCCGCGCCATCATATTGCTCAATGACGCGATGCAGTGGCATCCGCGCCGCTGCCGCCAACCGGGCCTGTGCGCCTCAGCGACCACGCCGCACAAGACAGCCCGTCATTTGTGCGCAACCGGCTGCGAAATCGCCGAGGCCGTCGCGGCGAGTTGCTCGATCCGTTCGCGACAGAGGATCTCGATTTGGTCACGCAACGCCGCAATCCAGACCATCAGCGTTTCAAGATCCGCAAGACCAATGTCGAACTGTTCTGAATATCGCGCTTCAACATAGGCCCGCTTCAGAATTGAGAACAACCGGCGGTCCGCGCGTCTCATGCGCGGCCAAGCTGCGATCAGACCAGGCTCGCGATCTTCTACCAACGAACGCAGGAATTTTATATTGTGCGAGCGAGGTACATAGAAGGTCGCGACAAGTAGGTAACAGCTATAAGCCCGTTCGGTGGCTTGATGTAGAATGAACGCGGCATCGCGAAACGCGTTATTTTCAATGTAGAACCGCGCGCCTTTGAGTGCATCACTCGCAAGTTTCATCCACTGCTCGAAATACCCTTTCGCCATTTCCAGCGCGTCGGCTGGCGTCAAAGGCTGTGGCGACGCAAGGGCATGCCCGGGCATGTCATGGAGCAGGATCCCGTCGCGGGCGATATCAGTCCAGAAATATTCGCCCCGTGTCAGTGCACGGTTCACCTCGTCCAGCGTGTGGACAATGATGTTGACCAGCCTGCGAACCCTCGGATTGCGAAGGATCTTTTCCTCGATTTCGTACCAGTATTCCGCGATGTCGGTGAGATCGGGATGGCTGACGATGATCAGCAGGTCGTAGTCGGACTGATACCCGTTTTCGGGTTCGTCGACCCAGTCATTGCGGGAATAGCTGCCGAACAGGATGATCTTGAGGACTTTGCCGTTGCGGCACCAGGCCTGCGTGCGCCGTGCCGTCGCCTTCTCGAAGCCCTCGAGAAGGCGGTTGGTCACATAGACCAGCTCCCGCTGTTGCACCGCCGGAAGATGGTCGAGATCGCTTCGCATCAGATCATTTCCCCCAGACACACAGGTGATGGCAAGAAAAATGCATCACGCCCGCCCGGTAGATTTCCACCCCGGCGCGGCACAATCACGCCATCCTGGTACGAACACGAATTGCCTATAATGCTGATCAGGCATATTTTTCCGCGCATCGAAGCATCCAGTCCTGCGCAAAGGGGCATGATGCAGGGGCTCAATCGGGTCGTTTTGCGGCGTGAGAAACCGGGATCCGGCCATGCGACAAGGGGAAGGACGATCGCTCGGCTCCGTGCGGCCTGAGGCGCCACCGACAGTCGATCGCAAGATGGATGAGACCATTTCGGATTGTCGATGAATTTCTGGCCACCCTTGGCACGGTCGGCTCGGCTGACGGCTTGCGTGATGCGCTCGACATCGCAAAAAGGGCCATGGGCTTCGATTTCGTGGCCTTGTCCCACCATGTCGACAGCAGCGAAAACATGCCTGGTATGATCCGGCTGCACGACTATCCCGAGCAGTGGGAGTTCCAGTTCAATCGCCTGCGGCTGGGTCGCAAGGATCCGGTGCACCGTGGAAGCAAAGTCACCGTGATAGGGTTTCCGTGGAGCGAGATCGGACGCCTGATCCAGATGAGCCCGGCCGACCGCGCGGTGTTCGCAGATGCACGCCGTCACGGGATCGGTTGAATAGCCCCTAGATTTCTGGACGCCTTTGATCCTAATTTTGAGGACAGGAGGCGATGATGGGGAAGCCCAGTTTCAGCGATGAGTTCAAACGTGACGCGGTGGCCCAGATTACCGAGCGAGGCTATCCGGTAGCAGAGGTATCGCAGCGGCTCGGGGTGAGCGCGCATTCGTTGTATGCATGGAAGCGGCAATTTGCTCGGCAGGTATCTGGTGATGCGGGCAAGGATGCCGAGATCCGCCAGTTGAAGCGCGAACTGGCCCGGGTGACCGAGGAGCGCGACATCCTAAAAAAAGCCACCGCGTATTTCGCCAGAGATGCCAAGTGAGATACGCGTTCATTGCCGAGCATCGCGACCGTTTCGGGGTTCGGGCGATGTGCCGATGCCTGGCGGTGCAGCCCAGCGGCTACTATGCCTGGGCCAAGAACCCGTTGAGCCAGCGAGCCCAGGAAGATGTGCGGCAAACCGAGTTGCTGCGGCAGGCGTGGAACGACAGCGGCAAGGTCTATGGCTACCGCAAGTTGCATGACGACCTTGCCGACCAGGGCGAGACCTGCTGCCCGAACCGGGTTGCCCGGCTAACCAGACTGGCCGGCATCAAGGCGCAGATCGGCTATAAACGGCGGCCTGGCAGCTATGGCGGCAAGCCGTTGCTGGTGGTCGACAACACGCTGGCGCGCCAATTCGATGTTGCAGCACCTGACCGGGCGTGGGTGACAGACATCACCTACATCCGAACCATGGAAGGCTTTGCCTATCTGGCTGTCGTGCTCGATCTGTTTTCGCGTCGGGTGGTGGGCTGGTCGATGCAAAGCAGGCAGACCACCGATGTGGTTTTGCAGGCACTGCACATGGCCGTCTGGCGCCGCAAGCCCAAAGGCCGTGTGCTGATCCATTCGGATCAGGGTTCACAGTTCACCAGCATGGACTGGGCAGCGTTCATCCGAGCCCACAATCTTGAGCACTCGATGAGCCGACGCGGTAACTGCCACGACAATGCCGTGGCGGAGAGCTTCTTCTCATGCCTCAAACGCGAGCGCATCCGCAGGCGGACCTACAAAACCCGCGAGGAAGCCCGGCAGGATGTGTTCGATTACATCGAGATGTTCTACAACCCGGTGCGCAAGCACGTCAGGAACGGGATGCTGTCGCCCGCCGAGTTCGAACGGCAGCAGATTTTGAAAGCGGAAGGCGTCTAGAAAACTAGGGGCTATTCACAGACCCGAGTGCATGAAAGGCATTCCATGACCAGCGTGCCCCAAATGATGCGTGCCTTGCGCGTGAACCGGTTGGCCGACGAATTTGCCGGCTGCGCGGTGGAAACGATCGCCGTGCCGCAGCCGGGGCCGGGCGAAGTGTTGGTGCGGGTGCGCGCGTCGGGCCTGGGTTTTCCCGACCTGCTGATGACGCGTGGTGCCTATCAGGCCAAGCCGCCGCTGCCGTTTACGCCGGGTGGCGATATGGCGGGCGAGGTGGTGCAAGTCGGCGACGGGGTGGATCGCTTTGCGCCGGGCGATGCCGTGGTGGCGGGCGCGGCGCTGGGCGGATTTGCGCAATTTGCCGTCTATCCGGTCGCGGCCCTGCGGCCAAAGCCTGCACGGATGAGCTTTGGGCAAGCCGCCTCGTTTGGATCGGCCTATCTGACTGCCTGGGTGGCGCTGGTGCGGCGGGCGCGGCTGGAACCCGGCGAATGGGTGCTGGTGCACGGCGCGGCGGGCGGGGTGGGGCTGGCCGCGGTCGATCTGGCGCGGGCGCTGGGCGCGCGGGTGATCGCGGCGGGGGCTTCGCCGGAGAAACTGGCGCTGGTGGAGCGCGACTACGGCCCCGATGCTGTGGTGCTGTCGGCGCCGGGCTTTCGCGAAGAAGTAAAGGCGATCACCGGCGGGGGTGCCGATGTGATCTATGATCCCGTAGGCGGCGATGTGTTTGATGAAAGCACGCGCTGCATCGCATTCGACGGGCGGCTGCTGGTGATCGGTTTCACCTCGGGTCGGATCGCCACGGTTGCGACCAATATCGCGCTGATCAAGGGGTTTTCGGTGATCGGCGTGCGCGCAGGGGAATATGGCCGACGCTTTCCCGATCGCGGGCGCGACAATCTGGCGGCGATCTGGGCTATGGCCGAGGCCGGGCGATTGACCCCGCGTGTCCACGCGCAAGTGCCGCTCGATCGGTGGCGCGACGCCTTTGCGATGATGGCTGCGCGCGAGGTGGTCGGGCGCGTGGTGATCGCGCCGAATGCGGACTGATCGGCTGATGCGCGGGGGTGCTTAGAACGGGGTGTAAAATCGTGCGCGGGCCTGCCACAGTGGCGCGGACACGAACAGACCGGAATGCCGATGACCACCAGACCCACCGGGCGACGCAGCCTGTCGCAATCGCTGCGCGGATTCGACGGGCTCGATATCGGGCGCCAGGGGATTACCGAGCGCTGGTACGAAGACCTCTATCATCGTGGGGTGCGGGCGAGTTGGACGGCGTTTTTTTCGGGCTTTGCGGCGGTGTTCATTTGTCTGAACGTGCTGTTCGCCGGGCTCTACGCGCTCGATCCCAACGGCTTGGTCGAGCTTGGCCGGCCCAGCGGCACCCATCCGCTGCTGAAATGCTTTTTCTTCAGCGTGCACACGGTCGCCACGGTGGGCTATGGCAATATCTATCCCGGATCGCTCTATGTCAATTTCGTGGTGATCGTCGAGATCGTGCTGGGCATCGTGGTGTTTGCGGTGACCTCGGGGCTGGTGTTCGCCCGGTTTTCGATCCCGCGTGCGCGGATCATGTTTTCCGATGTCGCGGTGGTCCGGCAGTTCGAAGGCTATCCCACGCTGATGTTTCGTGCCGCCAACCAGCGCAACAATTTCATTGTCGAGGCCAATGTCCGGCTGTCGATCCTGCGTGTGCAGCGCGATGGCGGGCGCACGATGCGCCGGTTTTTCGACCTCGACCTGCTACGATCGACATCGCCGGTGTTTGCGCTGACCTGGATCGTGATGCACCCGATCGATGAGGCGAGCCCGCTCCATGGCCTGACCCAGGCCGATTTCGAGGCGCAGCAGGATGAATTGATCGTGCTGATGAAGGGCACCGATTCCAGCCTGTCGCAAACCGTGATGGCCCGCCATGGCTATGGGCCGGGGCGCGTCTTGTGGGATCACGAATTCGTCGACGTGCTGCACGAAGACGGCCAGGGACGGCGTTGGATCGATTATGGCCGGTTCCATGATGCCGAACCGATCCGCAAGGCGGAAGACGCCGTCAACCGGGCCTGAAAGCGATTCCAGGCCCGGCGCAGGGCCGTGTTACCAGGAGTCGTCGCCGCCGCCCGACGAACTGTCGTCCCACGAACCGCCGTCGGAAATGCCGAAATCGTTGCCGCCCATGTCGGCATCGGGATCGACCCGCTGTTGGCTGTCGGTATAGCCACCACCGGCATAGCGTTCGCCCGAACCGCCGCGTTCGCCGCCCATCAGGTGATCGACAACTTCTTCGCCCACGGCAAACCCGGCGCCCATTGCGGCCCCCTGGGCCAGGCCGCCCATGATTCCGCCGCCCATGCCGCCACCATAGCCTGGTGCGCCGTATCCCGGAGCGCCATAGCCAGGCCCGCCATAACCCGGTCCCGGCGCGACACCGCCATAGCCTGATCCGCCGCCATAGCCCGGCCCGTAGTCGGGCGCCGCGCGCCGCCGCAGCAGCGCCAGCACGCCAAAGATGACCAGGCCGACGATAATGATCAGCCCCCAGGGTATCCCGGCGCGGTGTTCGACCACCACCGGGGCGGCATGGCCGACGCTTGCATAGGCAGGCGTTCCGTTCAGCTTGGCCTCAAGCTCCTGCACCGAATGGTTGCTGATGCCCGGCAGGCCGGGGGCCAGGCTCTTGGCCTTGGCCAGTTCGGTGCGGGCATCGTCGAGCCGGTTGTCCTTGGCCAGCAGTTCGGCCTCGACATAGTGGGCTTTGGCGCTGTTGGGATGATCCTTGAGCACCGGGGCCATCAGCGCCAGCGCGCCATCGATATTGCCCGATTTGGCTTCGTCATAAACTTGTTTGATCGACGCGTCGGCGGCGAGCACCGGCCCCGCCGAAAGGCACGCCAGCAAGACCGCGAGCGCGGCCCCGGTTCCGAAATGAGGCATACGAAATACCATAACGCTATCCTTGCGCGTGTCGGGTGGATGCCCATTGCGCATAGCGCATTGCACGGCCGAGGTGAACCGGGCTTGACCGGGATGGACGATTTTGGGCCAAGGCAGGGCATGGCAGGCCGCACAATCGCGCGCCAATCGCAAATCAAGACAGTTTTTGTCAAAATAAGTCCGCCGTTCTGAAACACAATGACGCCATGGCGATTCAGGCAATCACAGTTTCCGGGGTGGGGAAATCCGATGATGCGCAAATCGACACGATCGAGCATTTCAGTATTTTTACTTATATTGTGGAGCGTTTCGGTTGCCGCAGCACCCGATATGTTCAGCGGTGTGGTCGAACATGCCCGTTATGTCGGTGCGCTCGGGTTGAAGGGCGAAATCTTTCATGTCCAGGGGCTTGCTCTCGATGGGCCGCGCCTGTGGATCACCTCGGTCGATCTGGCCCGCCGCAGGGCCTATCTCCACGAATTCGACCGCGGCACGGGCCGCTTTGTCCGGCGTGTCGAACTGACCGACGGGGTGCGGTATCATCCGGGTGGCCTGTCGTTGTCGGGCCGATCGATTTTCGTGCCGGTGGCGGAACCGCGCCCGCACAGTTCGGCGGTGCTGGTCGAAATCGATGCAGACAGCCTGACCGTGCGGCGCAGGATCGCGGTTGCCGATCATCTGGGGTGTGTGGCGGCATCGGGGCAAGTGCTGGTGGCGGGCAATTGGGACAGCGCGCTGCTCTATGTCTTTGACCAGCGCACCGGCACGCGACTGCGCATTGTGCCCAACCGTTTGCCCACGCGGTATCAGGACATGAAATTTGTGGGCAATCAGTTGGTCGCTGGCGGCACGCTGACATTGTGGAACGGCTCGGTCGATTGGATCGACTGGCCGTCAATGTACCTGCGGCGCAGCGTCCATGCAGGGGCGATCGGGCCGCTGCGGCCGTTTGGCCGGGGTGGGCCATCGACCGGCGAGGGCATGGCGATCGAGGGGCGCGATCTCTATCTTCTGCCCGAAGACGGCCCCAGCCGGGTGTTCCATTTCCGGCTGGATGACCGGCGGCTCGACAATGTGCCGCCGCGTGCCTGATCAGCGTGCCAGCAGGGCGCGCATTTCGGTCAGTTGCCAGCACACCAGCGTCGGCACGCCGATCGCCAGGTCGCGCGCGCGCTTGACCAGCGAGAGCGCGAGCAGCGCCTCGGCCGGGATCTGCGCGATGGGGGCCAGCAGCAGATAGCCGAACTCCTGCACGCCCAGTGCGCCGGGGATGAAAAAGGCCATGCTGCGCAAGGTAAAGATCAGGCTTTCGACCATCAGCATCGACCAGATCGATGCGGGCACCCCCATCAGCCGCAGGCCGATCCAGGCGCCCAATGCGCTGCCGGTCCAGGCCAGCAGATTGAACGCAAAGGCGCGCAGGACCAATCCGGGCCGGTCGTAGATTGCCCGCAATTCGGCCAGGATGGCATCGGTCGCGGCGGCCGCGCCCGGCAACACACTCGCCGCCACGCGACCGGCCAGCCGCAGACCGGCGCGCTGGGCCACCGCGAATGCGGCAGCCCCGGCCAGCATCACCAGCGTGCCACCCAGGATCAGCGGGCGCAGGTGCGCCGCCTCGGTACCGCCAGTCACGGTGGCCAGAAACACCGCGATCCCGGCGCAACTGAACACCACTTGCGAGGCCATTTCGGTGGTCAGATCAACCAGCAGCCCGCCATTGGCGCGTTGCTGCGGCACGCCATGCGATGTCAGCAGGCGCACGCCCAGCACGATCCCCCCGGCATGGGAAAAGGGCAGCAGGTCGGCCGCCGCCTCGCGCAGCATCCGCGCCGCCACAAACAGCCATACCCGGCCCTGGGGTTCGCCGCGCGCCACGACATGCCAGGCCGCGCCCAGTATGACGAACACCCCCATGAACCACAGGCAGAACAG
>Ga0302187_10004730_pt1 | contig 10839 bp, 10 predicted proteins | sample II_Bog_E1_3_FD_202120 | JGI IMG/M metagenome (GOLD analysis project Ga0302187, IMG submission 202120) | Peat permafrost microbial communities from Stordalen Mire near Abisko, Sweden - II_Bog_E1_3 | ecosystem: Environmental > Terrestrial > Soil > Wetlands > Peat | place: Sweden: Abisko...
TTCGAACTTCTTCCCGTCGACCGGCCTTGGCGTCGGGCTCTACACCGACAACACGGGCGGCGTGACGCGTCCGGATGAATTCAGCCAGGAACTGCGGTTCGTGTCCGATGAATTCGGCGGGCTGCGGTTGCAGGGCGGGCTCTATGCCTTCACGCAAAAGCTGACCTACAGCGAATTCGACTATCAGCCGACGGTCTACAACGCCACCAATCCGGCGACCAACACCTATACCGTGGGCTATACCACGCGCTATGCCGATCTCGATCAGGATATCGAACACGACGATCGCAACACCAACCTGGGCATCTATGCCTCGGGCGAATACAAAGTCGGCAAGCTGTCGCTGCGCGCGGGTGTGCGGTATTCGCACGATCGCAAGCGCGATACGGTGTGGGGCTATTCGGCCAGCCTGAGCGGGCAATACCAGAACTATGGCACGATCGTTACGCCCTATGGCACGCCGGGCTATGTGCTGGCGCCGCAGACTGCCTCGATCAGCGGCGGCTATACCACCTGGGATGCCAGCGCGACGTATGCGATCACGCCCAAGGTCAATTTCTATACGCGTGTGGCGACGGGTTATCTCGGGCCGGCCATTCAGGACCGCGTGACGTTCGGATCGATCCAGAACACCGCCGGCAAGCAGACCACACTGTCGACCGAAGCCGGGTTCAAGGGCACGCTGTTTGCGGGCAAGCTGAACTTTTCGGTCGACGGATACTGGAGCCGCACCGACGACATGACGCTGACCGAAGTCGGCGGGGTCGGCAATTCGGCAACGCTGGTGACGGTGCCGCGCGTCTATGGCAGCGGGGCCGAAGCGGAAATCGACGTGCGTCCGTTCCGTGGCCTGACGCTGTCGGGCAGCGGCAGCTACAATTACACGCTGATGCGCGCGCCGGGTCTGGGCATTCCCTATTGCGGGGGTGGCTGCACGGTGACCGATCCGATCAATACGGCCGGTCTGGCGGTGATCGACGGAAATCCGCTGCCGCAGGCGCCGCGCTATGTCGCCAACATCAACGCGCATTATGAATTGCCGCTGGCCAACGGCGGTTCGGCGTTCTTCAACACCGACTGGGCCTATCGCAGCTCGATCAACTATTTCCTCTATACCGCTGCGGAATTCACCGGACGTTCGCTGACCGAAGGCGGCCTGAAAGTGGGTTATCGCACGCCCAATGGCTGGGAATTCGCGTTCTTCGGGCGCAATGTGCTCAACCAGATCCGCGCGATCAGCGCGATCGACTTCAACAACCTGACCGGCATGATCAACGATCCGCGCATCTGGGGCGGATCGATCCGCAAGTCGTTCTGATCGGGTGACGCTTTGTCCCTGGCCCCTCCCCTCAGGGGAGGGGTTGGGGAGGGGTGTCCGGGCGCCGATTGGTCGCGCGACAAATCGACGCGGTACACCCCCACCCAAACCCTCCCCCTTCCGGGGGAGGGCTTTTTTGTGTCAGCGTTCCAGTGACTTGACCATCAGTGCATAGAGCCGTTCGGGGTCGATGCTGCGCACCACATCGGCGCTCTGTTCGCCAAGGCCGGGCTGGTAATGCTCGCTCCAGCTCAGCGTGTCGCCATAGCCGGGGCCGAACTGGGTGTTGGCATCGATATAGAGCCGGTCGTGTTCGGTCACCAGCGACGGGTCGAGCCAGACCGCGCTGGCGATTTCATCCCACAGCGGCCAATAGACCGGCAACTGGTGGACCCAGGGCTTGAACCGCGCGGGCGCGGCGGCTTCGAGCCGGGCGATCAGTGCGGGGGACATCTGCGTGGCGGTTGACGGATCGGCGGGCACCATCGTGATCGCGCGCCAGGGGCTGCGCGAAACCTGGCTGGCGGCCTCTGGATCGAAACGGACATTGAATTCGCGGCGCGGCGAATTGACGAATTCGCGCGCAAAGTCGGCCGATGCGGGGTCTTGCAGCACCTGATGCGGGTTCAGGCTGCCGCCCATATAGACCAGCCCTTTGGCCAGATGCGCAAATTCGGGATCGAGCTTTTGCGCCAGCGCCAGATTGGTCAACGGCCCGCAGGCGATGATGGTGATCTCGCCGGGATAGCGATGCACCATGCGCACCATGAACTGCGCCGCGCTTTCGCCGATCACATGGGTCGTCGGGTTGCCATAGGGCAGATCGGTCACCGGATCGAACGGCCCGCGATAGACCGGTGCGGGTTGCAGCGTCGGTTCGACCCAGTGGCGCATCCACACCCCGCGCCACACCAGTTTGCCATAGAGCGCTTCCCACCGGTCGGTCAGCGCCTCGCTGTTGACCAGCGGATACGTCGCGCCCTGGGCCACCGGCACGTCGCTGCGGCCCAGCAGTTCCAGCCCGCGCAATTCCTGCGCGGCGGCACGGCTGGCCCACAAGTCACCCGATACCGAGGTCAGGCCCAGCACGTCGACATCGGGGGATTTCAACAGCATCACATGCATCATCGAAAACCCGTCGTCGTCGATGATCACCTTGCGCCGCTCGGCGCCGTGGGCGGTCAACGGCAGCGCGATCAGCATGAACAACAGGGCAAGCGAGGGCAAGCGCATGGGGTACTCCAGACCGGGATCGATGTGCGATCCTTGATCGCGCGCTTCGCGCTTGGCAACCGCCTTGCTGGGGCGTCGTCGTTCACCGCGTTTACCGTTTTTGCGCCAGGCAAAGGCATCGAAACGCTTGCCCGGCGCATAGGCATTAACCCGTGATTAGCGCATCTCGTTCATGGTGATCGCAGCGCGCGGTGTGGGCCGCGTGCGGGAAAGGCGCTTGGTGGGAGCCGACATGACCGGGTTTTCGAGCGGATTAACAACCGGGATGCGGCCCTTGCACGAGGCGATGCCGGGTTTTGTGCGGTCTTTGATGACCGGCACTTTTGCGCGCTATTTCAGCTCCAGCGTGGTGGCGCTGGGCGCCGATGCGGGCAGTTTTCTGATCCTGCTGCAACTGGGCGTGGCGCCCGCACCGGCCGCGGCGAGCGGCTTCATGGTCGGCGTGGCGGTGCAATGGCTGGTGACCAGCCGGATCATGTTTGCCGATTGCGTGGCAACGCGCGGCCCGGCACGTCGGCGTCAGCAGGCAATGTTTGCCGCCTCGGCGCTGTTCGGGTTGGTGCTGACGACAACCATCGTGGGCGGCGCGGCGGCTTTGGCATTCAACCCCCGGCTGGCCAAGCTGGTGGCGGTTGCGGTCAGCTTTGTCACCACCTCGGCCTGGCGCCACTTGCTGGTGTTCGGCAAGGCGCGGCTGGGTTGACCGGACCAGTGATGGGGCATGTCATGGGGCGGCGGCAGGTGCTGGCGGCGCAGGGGCTGGCGCTGGGATGCTATGCCGCCTGGGTGATCTGGGTCGGCCTGCATCACGAACCGTGGTTTGACGAGATTCAGGCCTGGCTGCTGGCGCGCGACAACAGCCTGGTCACGCTGATCGGGACATATGCACGCTATGAAGGCACGCCGGGGCTGTGGCACGCGCTGTTGTGGCTGGTAATCCGCGCGGGCCTGCCGTTGTCGGCGATCTGGGTGCTGTCGGCAGGGTTTGCCATTGTGGCGGCGGCGATCGTGCTGTGGCGCGCGCCATTTGCGCTGCCGCTGCGGATCGGCCTGCTGGCGACGTGGTATTTCGGGTTTCAATATAGCGTCGTCGCACGTGGCTATTGCCTCGATCTGCTGCTGATTCCGGTGGCGGCGATCCTGTTTGCCGATCGGGTGCGGCGGCCTGTGGCCTATGCGCTGGTGGTCGGGGTGATCGCCAATATCAATGCCTATAGCTTCGTGTTCGCCGGACTGCTTGGGCTCGATCTGCTGGTGCAACTGGTGATCGCGCGCAAGTGGCGCGACGGTCGTGCGCTGGCCGCGCTCGCACTGGCAGGCGGGCTCGGCCTGCTGGCGATGGGCACCGCCTGGCAACCGGCCGACAACGGGTTCATGGCGCAAGTCGCGCCGCTCAAGCAAAATCCGGTGGCGATCGCGGCGGTGTTTGTCGCCAACGCGCTGTTCGACCGCGCCACGCCCTGGAGCGAAGTGCGCGCCGGCGGGCTCAACGTGGTGCTTGGCATGGTGCTGTCGCTGGGGTTTCTGGGTCTGGTGGCGCGGTTGGTGCTGGCGGGGCGCGATCGGCTGTTGATGCTGGCCATCCCGGTCGTGCTGATCGTGTTTTCGGGCGTGGTGCTGGCCAGCAGTTGGCACGGCGGCGTGCTGTTCATGGCGGTGGTGTTCGTGCTGTGGACGCAATGGCGCAACCCGGTCGATCTGCCGACGCGGCGCCTGTTGATCGCCGCGCTGACGCTGCTCGAAATCGGTCAGGCGGTGGAGACACTGCATTCCGGCCTGCGCGATATTGCCGGAGCCTATTCCGCCGGTCAGCCGGCGGCTGCGGCGGTCATGGCCTGGCGCCAGGGCCATCCCGGCGCGCGCATCGATGCCTTTGGCGGGCAGAGCTTTGAAACGCAGGGCTGGCTGCCACGCAATGTCTACGCCAACTATCACGGGGGCGCCGCCCATCCGCAATTCGTGCGGTGGAACAAGGATGAACGCTGGCACGGCCTGCCCACCGCCGCCGAATGGCACGCGATGATGGCCGAACGGCCCGATGCGGCGCTGGCCTCGGTGGTGTGGGTGCCGTTGCCGGTCAAGCAGGACCTGGCCGGGCAGGTCTGCCGATCGGGCTATGCCGTGGCCAGCCGCTTTCCTGCGGCGATGGAATGGCGCGGGGTACCGTCCGACAATTCGCTGATCCTGTTCGAACGCGCAAAATCAGGCGCCTGCGCCCGATGAACAAAGGCCCGGCCGCGTGAGGGGAGCGACCGGGCCTTTTTCGTTACCTGATGATCAGTGCGTCAGAAGTGGTAGGCAACGCCCGCCAGCACCTGATGACGGTCCCATTTGCCCTGGCCTTCGCTCAGGTCGGTGTAGCGGTATTCGATACGGCCGGTGACATGGTCGGTAACCGCCCGTTCAACGCCCGCACCCAGCAGCCAGCCGTTCTGGCTGCCCGAAACATAGGTCGCCAGCGACGGGATCGCGGTGCTTTCACGCACATTGCTGTAACCGGCGCGGACATAGGCCAGCGTCTTGGCGTCAACCAGATAACCGGTGCGCAGCGACAGGTCGATCGAACGCTTGGGATCGATGGTGGTCACGCCGTCGCCAAAGTGCGCGGTGATCGGGAAGTTCAGTTCGGCCTGCGCGCCGACCACCACTTTGGGGGTCAGTTTGTAGTCATAACCCGCAAAGATGCCGAGCGTCCCGGTGTCGCCCTTGGCGTCGAGCGCCGTCGGGCCAGTCGCGGTCTTGGTGTTGTCGACGTTGTTTTCTTCCCAGCCGCCCTGGACACCGATCGACGGGCCGGAAAACGTGTCTGCATGGGCAGCCGAGGCAACAAGCGACGCGGCCGCAACCGCAGCCAAAGCAAGAGTTTTCATGATTTTGGTCCTCATTGTGCCCGGCCGGTTGGGGGGGATGGCCGGGACAGAACGAGAGATGGGGGCACGATCGGCCGCCAATAAGATGTCAGTTTTGTGACGGATTGTTGCTCGTATGATGTCAATTGAAACCGGTTTGCCGATCACCTGCGGCCATTTGGCCACAGGTTCGCGGTCAGGAAATCGATGAAACTGCGCACCGAAGGCAGCATCCCGCGCGGCAGTGGATAGACCAGGTGGAGCCTGAATTCGCCGGTCGACCAGTCGGGCAGGACATGGCGCAAGCTGCCCTCGGCAATTGCCGGGGCAACGATCATTTCGGGCACCAGCGCAATGCCGATGCCCGCCGACACCGCCGCCAGTTGCACGCTCAGATCGTTGGTCACCAGTCTGGGTGAACCGGTCACGCGCACCGATTGCGCATCATCGGCGTTACCCAGTTGCCAGCGCACCTCGCCATCGAACACCGCATCGTTGCGCGCAATCAACGGCACATTGGCCAGATCGTCGGGGTGGGTCAGCCCGGCGCATTGATCGGTCAGCGCGCGCCCGGCCACCAGAATGCGGCGAACCCGGCCGATTTCGCGCGCGACCAGGCTGGATTCGGGCAGATCCTCGACCCGCGTGGTCAGCGCGATATCCAGATCGTGGTCCAGCGGGTTGATCCACACATCGCCGTGTTCGACGATCACCGTCACTTTGGGATGGTCGGCGAGATAGCGTGGCAGGATCGGGGCGAGGAAGTTCTGCGCGGCCAGCACGCTGCAGCCCAGGCGGACAATTCCGGCGGGTTCGCGTTGCAATTCGGCCACGCTGTCGAACGCCGCGCGGGCGCTGTTGAGCACGGTCTGGCAACCCTGGTGAAAGCGCTGTCCGGCGTCGGTCAACGACACGCTGCGGGTCGATCGATGGATCAGCCGTGCGCCGATGGTTTCTTCGAGGCGGGCCACGCTGCGGCTCAATCGGGACTTTTCGACTCCGGTGGCGCGTGCGGCGGCAGTAAACCCGCCATGCTGGGCGACGGCGGCAAAATGGATGAAATCGTTGAGGTTCATAGGGCATTCACCATGGGGAAAGGCGCGTCCGCAAGGGGGGGGAGGACGCCAGGTTTCCTTGGCAGGGCCGGTCTTTTCTTGCAACGCGCCATTGCCTGCCGCGTCTGGCTGGCATGGTGCGGGTCTGATAGGCAGGGGCGATGACACGTCACGATCTGATCACCGATGTGCCCGGCCTGCGCGTCGGCCACGCCACATCCGACCATCACGCCAGCGGCGCCACTGTGCTGGTGTGCGACGGTCTGTGGCCGGCCGCTGCCGATGTGCGCGGCGGCGGGCCGGGCTTGCGCGAGATCGAGGTGATGGCGCCCGAAAACCTGGTGCCGGGCATCCATGCGATCACGCTGGCGGGCGGGTCGGTCTATGGGCTGGCCGCCGCCGATGGCGCGCTGATCGAACTGGCGGCTGCGGGCATCGGGCTGGGCATGGTGCCGGGTGGGCCGCCGGTACCGATCGTGCCGGGCGCGATCCTGTTCGATCTGAACAACGCTGGCGACAAGGCCTGGGGCACCGCGCCACCCTATCACGAGTTGGGCCGCGCGGCGGCGCGGGCGGCGCTGGCCTGTGGGGATGGCGCATGGTTTGCACAGGGCCGGGTCGGGGCCGGGCGTGGCGCGATGGCGGGGATGCAGCCGGGCGGGGCGGGCAGCGCCTCGATCGCGCTCGAACATGGGCTGGTGGTGGGCGCGCTGGTCGTCGCCAACCCGGTCGGGGCGGTCAGTCCCGAAGGCGGCTGGCGCGCAGGCGAAAGCGATCCGTTTCCCGATTACAGCCGCCTGGCGCAGGCGGGGCGGCTGCAGCCCGGCGCCAACACCACGCTGGCGGTGGTCGCCTGCAACGCGCGGCTCGACAAGGCAGAGGCCAAACGCGTGGCCATGATGGCGCACGACGGGCTCGCCCGGGCAATCCGTCCGGTCCACACGCCCTATGATGGCGATGTGGTGTTTTCCCTGGCCAGCGGCGCGATCGATCTTGCCACGCTGGAGGGCGCGCGGGCATGGTGGCTGGCGCGGATTGGCGCGGCGGCGGCCGATGTGGTGGCACGGGCAATCGTCCGCGCCGTGCAGACCGCCGCCTGAGCGTGCCTATTTCAACGCAAAGCCCAGCGCGCGCAAAGCCGCTTTCAGCCGGTCGCGGCCATTGAGCGCGGCGGCATTGCGCCCGCGCGTGATGATCAGGGCGCGCCAGCCCACCGGTTGCTGGCCATGCGTGGTCTGGAACGCGCGGGCGGTTTCGTCATAGCGGGCGATCGGTTCGCGCTGCGCGTCCAGCGCATACGTTTCGTGATGCAGCACCACCGATTGCGGCAGGCGCGGTTTGACCGCCGCTGGATGCGCCGGATCTGGGTGGCCGACAACCAGCCCGAACACCACCACCGCGCCCTGCGGCAATCCGGCCAGTTCGGCGACCGCTTCGGGCTGGTTGCGCATTGCGCCGATATAGACCGTGCCCAGCCCGAGCGATTCCGCCGCGACCACTGCGTTCTGCGCGGCAAGCGCGGCATCGATCGCCGCTACGGTAAAGCTTTCGAGATAGTCGAACCCTTCATCCGGGGCGCCGGCATCGCGTGCGATCAGCCGGGCGCGGGCGAGATCTGCGACGAACAGCAGGATGACCGGTGCCTGCGCGATATGCCGCTGGCCCCCGGCAAGCTCGGCCAGTCGCGCGCGCTTGGCCGCATCCTCGACCGCGACCACGCTCCACAATTGCAGGTTCGATGATGACGGCGCCGACTGCGCCGCCGCGATCAGCGTGGCCAGCGTGCCGGGCGCCAGCGGATCGGGCAGATAGGCGCGCACCGAGCGATGCGCCAGCAGCCCGGCAATCGTCGGGTTCGAAAAGATCTCGGCGGGATGCTCGGCGCCATAGCGCAGCGTCAGCGCTTCGGCGTCTGGGGAAGTCCGGGGGTCATCAAGTGCCATGGTTGGCCTGTCCTTGTGCGGGGCGGCGCATCATGCGCCATCCGTGTCACCGACCGGTTTCCCGGATCGCCGCGCCGCTGGCAAATTGATATTGCTTGAATGGGGTCAAGCACGCCTTGGTGCTGGCCCGCATAATTCAACTCAGGGCTTGGCAACTCAGGGCTTGTACGGCTTCCACGGACGACCGTTGCGTTTGCGGATCGGTTTGCCGCACGCCAGGCATTTTCCGGTGTAATACAGGCCGTCCTTGCGCACGCGATTGCGCAAGGGTTCGTGCTGCCCCCGCAAGCAAAGCAATCTGGCCTTCAATCTGCCCAGCCAGGAAGATGAACCCAAGTGTCCCTCGTTTACCATGGTGCAGTGTGTGGCGCCCTCATGCCGCGAAGGGAAGCACAAATCTGCCCCAACCGATCTCGCTTTTGGACAACCCGGCGCAAATCTGCGGCAGGCCGCGCCAGGGGGCAAAAGGGCGCCATGCGGGCGCGCTAAGGGATCATGCGTATTTCATCGCAGATGTCACACGGTTCATCGTGGCAAGGCCGGAGGTGACGGCATAGGGCGTTGATTCCCTGTTGAATCCTCACGCGGAGTGTGATTCGGTACAGACAATGCGCAAACATCAGCAAAATCTTCGGCTTCCGCGCGAAAGCCTGACCCAGACCCTGGCGCTGATCGTGCTGCTGGTGCTGGGGGCGATTGCGCTGGCCGGCCCCAGCGGCGTGCTGGCGTGGACCGAAAATGCCCATGCGCTGGAACGCAACCAGCGCGAGATTGCGCAACTGACCGCACAGCGCGACCGCCTGCACAACCGGGTCGAATTGCTCGATCCGCGCCATGCCGATCCCGATCTGGTGGGCGAATTGCTGCGCCGCGATCTGAATGTCGCGCATCCCGACGAAGTGATTTTGCCGCGCAAGTGAACCGGGCGTACCTGCCGGGCATTGCGAACGGCGGATGGTGCGCTTACCTCGGGCACGCAACAGGCATCGCCGCGCCGCTGGGCGGTGACAGGCCGAGGAAGGATACCCCGCGATCATGAGCCATGCAGCCGTGCACGACATTGACGATGATGACGACGAACGGCTGGGCAAGCTGCCGGTGCCCGACCATGTGCAGGACGCGATCCGCACGCTGATCCGCTGGGCCGGGGATGATCCGGCGCGTGAAGGCCTGCTGGACACGCCCAAACGGGTGGCGCGGGCGTGGAAGGAATATTGCCAGGGCTATGGCGAAGACCCGGCGATCCACCTCGGCCGCCAATTCGAGGAAGTCGGCGGCTATCACGAACTGGTGCTGTTGAAGGACATCCCGTTCCAGTCGCATTGCGAACACCACATGGCGCCGATCGTCGGCAAGGCGTCGATCGCCTATCTGCCGCGCGACAAAGTGGTCGGCATTTCCAAGCTGGCGCGCGTGCTCAACGGGTATTCACGGCGCCTGCAGATTCAGGAACGGCTGACCAGCGAAGTCGCGCAATGTATCTGGGACAACCTGAAACCGCACGGCGTGGCGGTGGTGATCGAGGCGCAGCATGGCTGCATGACCGGGCGGGGCGTGCGCACGCCGGGCGTGGGGATGATCACCAGCCGGCTGATCGGGGTGTTTCTGGAAGACAACCGCAGCCGCAAGGAAGTGCTGAGCCTGATGGGGTATTGATGGCAGTCTGGCTCGAAGCTCGCGAGAGGGGGAGCGGGCCGGTGCCGACTTCTCGAACCGCCAGGTTCGGGTCAGACACTTAAAGGCCCGGGAAAGCCCTGTCGGAACAGGGCCTTCCCGGAACATTTTCACAGGTGTTCGAGGACGTATTCCGCCGCGCTGACTTTGAAATCGCCGGGCGCTTCGACATGGAGCTGTTCGACCACGCCGTCGTTGATCACCGCGGCAAAGCGCTGACCGCGCAGGCCCAGGCCAAAGCCGGTGCCATCGAGCACGAGATCGAGCGCCTTGGCCAGATCGCCGTTGCCGTCAGCCAGCATCGTGACGTCGGGCGAACCGCTGGCGGCGCCCCAGGCCTTCATCACGAACGGATCATTGACCGCGGTGCAGGCGATTTCATCGACACCGGCGGCCTTGAACGCCTCGGCCTTGTCCACAAAACCGGGCAGATGCTTGGCCGAACAGGTCGGGGTGAACGCGCCGGGCACCGAAAACAGCACCACTTTCTTGCCCGCGAAATAGTCGGTGGTCTGCACCGCTTCGATACCGTCGGCGGTGGCCTTGACCACTTTGACGTCGGGCAGCTTGTCTCCAACCGCGATTGTCATCCCCAATTCCTTTCGTTTTTGCAAAGGCGTGTGGCGGGTTCGCCGCTGTGGCGATCCTGCTCCGTGACGGGATATAGGCCCGGTGTGTGACAGCGCAACCGCACGACCACGGATGGGTGATATAAAGACATCTTTATATTATCGTTCGATGCCGCTAAGGCGCGGATCAACCAACCC
>Ga0302187_10004732_pt1 | contig 10837 bp, 9 predicted proteins | sample II_Bog_E1_3_FD_202120 | JGI IMG/M metagenome (GOLD analysis project Ga0302187, IMG submission 202120) | Peat permafrost microbial communities from Stordalen Mire near Abisko, Sweden - II_Bog_E1_3 | ecosystem: Environmental > Terrestrial > Soil > Wetlands > Peat | place: Sweden: Abisko, Stordalen...
AGATGATGATCGGCGCCGGTGAACGGCCCCAGCCACGGCTTGTGCAGCGACGTCAATTGCGGCGCCAGCCCGACCAGGGAATCGGCGAAGAAGATGTTCTTGAACTCGTCGGGCCGCTCGCCGCCCGCGATCAACAAATGCCGGAGCTCGTGTTCGGGATCGAGGAGCACCACGCCGACCGCGTCGAGCGCGTAGGATTCCCGGATGCCCTCGGCCAGCGACCGCAGCAGATGCGACAGTCCTTCGGCGCGCAGCAGCCCCAGCTCGCGCGCCTGAGTCCGCTTCAGGATCGCCTCGTTGTTGGCGGCTTCCGCCACGAGCTCCTGCAATTGGTGCTTGAGCCGTTCGTTTTCCTTGACCAGATCCTCCATTGTCCGAATTCCTGGGGCGGCGTCGCGATCAGGAAGCCCGGACCGCGGCGCGCGCATCCAGGTAGGCCCGGCCCCGGGTCATCAGGGCGGTGAATGCCGCGGCGTTCTTGGTCCTCACGGCCTGGACGACGCGCTCGACCGCGGTGGAAAGCGCCGCCAGCGACTCGCCGCCATAGTCGTTCAGGCTCTGGATCTCGAAGTACAGCTCGGGGCTTTCCGCGGCCACGCGGCTCGCCACCTCGAGCTGCGCATCGAAGGTCGTGCTCGACATCTGGCCGAGGCGCGTGGCCGCCTCGCCGCTGTCCGCGAGCGCCGTGAAGAATGCGATGTTCAGCGCGTGCGACAAGCCGAGCACGTAGGCGATCAGGCGGTCGTGCTCGTCCAATCCCATCACGATCCGCTCCGCCATGGTCGGCGCGAACAGGTCCTGGGCCTGCTGGAGAGCCGCCGCGTGCCCCATGTCGATGAAGATCACATGCCGGCCGGACAGCAGTTCGGTGTCCGGACCGAACATCGGATGCAGCGAGGTGACCCGGCAACCCGCCCGCGCCAGCGCCTCGAGCCCCGCCCGCAGCGGCGTCTTGAGGGAACCCAAGTCGAATATCAGGCCGCGCGGCCGGCGTTCCGCCAGCTTGAGGAGCAGGCCCGAGGTCGCGCTCAGGGGGGTGGCCAGCACGATGACGTCGAAGTCGAGCGCGTCCCGCTCCCAATCCGCCAACCGCTCGAAGCCCGGCAGCGAACCCGCCGGGTCCGCGATGGCGACGGAGAATCCCTGCGAAGCGAGGAATTCCGCGAACCACCCGCCCATCTTCCCGCAGCCGCCGATCACCAGGGCGCGCTTGCCGCTGCCATGCGCGTGAGCGGCGACCCGGGCGTGTTCCTGGGTCGCGAGCGAGGACTGGATCAATTGCCGCAGCAGGCCTTCGGCGAGATCGGGCGAGACGCCGAGGTCCTGCGCGGCGGTGCGGCCGCGCAGGATGACCTCCCGCTCCCGGCCGAAATCGCGCGTGCCGATTCCCGTGGCGCGCTTCACCGACGCCACCTGCTGACTGAGCGTCTGCCGGCGCGCCACCAGCCGTATGAGTTCGCCGTCGAGTTCGGTCAATGCGGTTCGGAGTTCGTCCAATGTCATGCTGCTAAGGCTATCGCAAGCACGGCGTCGCGGATACCATGCGAAGAATGAGCACGCAATCCCCGGCCGAAACCCTCCCCGAACCGCTGCCGGCCAATCCGTTGGACCTGGTGGCGCAATGGCTGGCGGAGGCCCGCCTCGATGCGGCGCAGCCGAATCCGAACGCCATGGTCCTCGCCACCGCGGACTCGACCGGTCAACCCTCCGCGCGAGTCGTGCTGTGCAAGGACATCGTCGCCGCGGCCGGATGGATCAGGTTCTACACGAATTACCTGTCGCGCAAGGGGCGCGAACTGGCGGCCAACCCCCGCGCCGCCATCGTGTTCCACTGGGATCACCGCGGCCGGCAGGTGCGCGCCGAGGGCCGCGTGGAGCGGCTGCCGGACGCCGAGAATGACGCCTATTTTCAGAGCCGCCCGTGGCAGAGCCGGCTCGGCGCCTGGGCCAGCCGCCAGAGCCAGCCGGTGGAGTCGCGCGACGGCCTGAAGCTGGCGATTGCCGCCGCCGCCCGCCGCTTCGGCATCCCGTATGCCGGGCCGGGCAGTCCCGAGCCCGCCGCGGTCACCGCGGATATCGCGCGCCCGCCGCATTGGGGAGGCTATCGGCTCATCGTGAGCGCGGTGGAACTCTGGGTGGAAGGCGCCTACCGGATTCACGACCGGGCGCTGTGGACGCGATCCGCCGGCGCGGAGTCGGCCGGCGCCTGGTCGGTCGTGCGCCTGCAGCCTTGAATCTCCTGCGCTGCCGCGCGGACCTCCATGACCGGCTTCAAAACCATCCGGGTGGCCGTTCTTCTTCTGATCCTCTTCATGGTCGCGATGACGACGTGGCTGGATCAGTATCGCAGCACCCGCTGGCGCGTGCCGCTGTTCGTGGCGATCTATCCGATCGCCGCGGACGCGAGCCCCGTGACCCGCCGCTACCTGGATGCGCTCGATGCCGGCCAGTTCAAGGACATCGACGCCTTCTTCGCGCGCGAGGCCGCGCGCTATCACCTGCCGGCGGCGGAACCCGTCAGGTCGCGGCTGCAGCCGGAACTCGCTGTGCTGCCGCCGCAGCGGACGCCCGGGGCGGGCGTCCTTTCGACGATGCTATGGAGCCTGAAGCTGCGCTATTGGGCATGGAATGTCAGCCGTCATGCGCGCGAGCCCGAGGACGTGCGCATCTTCGTGCTGTATCACGACCCCGCCCTCACGCCCACGATGCCGCATTCGCTCGGCCTCACCAAGGGGCTGATCGGCGTGGTGTACGCGTTCGCCGATCCGCTGATGACCGGTCCCAACAACGTCGTCATCGCGCATGAATTGCTGCATACCGTGGGCGCCACCGACAAGTACGACCCGGCAACCGACGCACCCCGCTTTCCCGACGGTTACGCCGATCCGCGCCAGCAGCCGCTCTACCCGCAGAAATACGCCGAGTTGATGGCCGGACGCCGTTTGCTGGCGCCGGATCGATGGCGGCAACCCGCGAGCCTCGACGAGGTCGTCGTGGGTCCCGCCACGGCCCTCGAAATACGCTGGGTGAAAACGGCCGATTGACCGGCGCCGCGCTGACTCAGACAGGTTGCCCGGCCAGGGCGGACAGGATCGCCGCATGGATCCGGCCGTTGGTCGCGAGCACGGAGGTGGTCCCGAGCGCGACCGGCGCGCCATCGAGGTCCGTGAACCGGCCGCCGGCCTCCGTCACGATCGCCACGCACGCGGCAATATCCAGAATGTTGACGTCGCTCTCGATGACCGCGTCGATCCTGCCCGAGGCCAGCAGATGGTAGTGCAGGAAATCGCCGTAGCCGCGGATGCGGTCGACCCGCGCCACCAGCGCGCCGTACCGGCTCCAGCGGCCGCCCGCCGCCAGGGTCTTCAGATTGCCCGACGACAGGGCCGCCGCGCTGAGGTCCGCAATGGAACTCACTTCCAGCCGCGTGCCGTTCAAATACGCGCCGCGCCCGCGCTCTGCGAAGGCGAGTTCTCCGTACACCGGCGCGCTCGACACGCCGAGCACGATTTCACCGCGGCGCATCAGCGCGATCTGGGTCGAGAACATCGGATATTCGCGCACGAAAGCCTTCGTGCCGTCGATGGGATCGACCAGCCACAGGTTCTCGGCGTCCAGGCCGCGCCCTGGCGTCTCCTCGCCGTAGAATCCGTAGGCGGGGAAGCGGGCCTCGAGGAGTTCCCGGATCGCCGTTTCGCAGCGCACGTCCGCCTCGGTGACGGGCGACTTGTCGGCCTTGATGCGCACCTCGATGTTGCGCTGATACATGGCGCGCGCGATGGCCGCCGCCCGATTCGCTGCCTCGAGCGCCGCTTGAAGTTCCGGCGAGTGTTCCATGATGGTCTCCGCGTGGGCCGCCGTGAAAGCGTAGCAAACCTTCGAGCCCCACGGCTGTGGTACCGTCGCACGCTAGCGAAGAGGAGGGCGCCTCATGGGCAACAGACTGACCAAGATCTACACCCGAACCGGCGATGACGGCACCACCGGCCTCGGCGACGGCTCCCGCGTCGCGAAGGAATGCCTGCGGGTCGAGGCCTATGGCACCACCGACGAGGCGAACAGCGCGATCGGGGTCGTGCTGGCCGCGGCCGCATTGCCTGCCGCGGTCCACGAGTGCCTCACCGAGGTGCAGCACGATCTGTTCGACCTCGGCGGCGAATTGTGCATCCCCGGGCATCGTGCGATCACGCCCGCCCACGTGGAACGGCTCGAGACCCGGCTCGACGCCTTCAACGACAACCTGCCGCCGCTCAAGGACTTCATTCTGCCCGGAGGGGGCCCCGCGGCGGCCGCCTGCCACGTCGCCCGCACCGTGTGCCGCCGGGCCGAGCGCCGCTGCTGGTCGCTGGCGCGCGTCGAGAACGTGGCGCCCGAGGTGATGAAATACTTGAACCGCCTGTCCGATTTGCTGTTCGTGGTCGCCCGCGTTCTCGCGCGGCACGAGCAGGGCACCGAGACCCTTTGGCGGCGCTCCGGCCCCTGATCAGACCGTTTCGCAGCCGCTGTTCGCCGTGCGCAAACGGCGGGTATGCAGCCAGTTGGCATGCCAGCGATCGAGATCGGCGGCCGGCAGCGGGCGGCAATAGAGGAACCCCTGCACCTGGTCGGCCCGGCGCTCCCGCAGATAACTCCATTGCGATTCGGTTTCCACGCCTTCGGCGCAGGTCGCAAGCCCCAGGCTCTTCGCCATGGCGATGATGGCGTCGACCAGCGGCACGTTGCTGGAACCTTTCGACGGGATGTCGCGCACGAAGCTGCGGTCGATCTTCAGCGTGTCGATGGGAAAGTGACGCAGATAGGACAGGGAACTGTAGCCGGTCCCGAAGTCGTCGAGGGCCGTCGCCACGCCGAGCTCTTTCAATGCCCGGACGGCGTGGTTCACCGCGCTCGAGTATTCGATGAGCGCGCCCTCCGTGAATTCCAGCTCGATGGCCTTCGAATCGATGCCCGCCCCGGCGATGGCGTTCGACACCCGGCGTACCAGACTGCCGTCGCGGAACTGCACGCCGGAGACGTTCACCGCCACCTGCCGGGGAGGGCCGCCCGCATCCAGCCAACGCCGCGCCTGCGCGCATGCTTCCCGCAGCACCCAGTCGCCGATCTCCACGATCAGCCCGTTCTTCTCCGCGAGCGGGATGAACTCGTCGGGGGGCACCTGGCCGCGCTGCGGATGGGACCAGCGCAACAAGGCCTCCACCGCCTCGACCTGCAGGTCCTCGAGCCCCAGGCGAGGCTGGTAATAGAGTGAAAATTCCCGGCGCTCGAGCGCCCTGCGCAAATCGCCGTCCAAGGACAGATGTCGGGCCGCTCGCGTGCTGATCGACCGCTTGAAAACCTCCACGCAGCCCTGTCCGGCATTCTTGGCGTGATGCATGGCGGCGTCGGCGTTTCTGACGAGCGCGCCGGAATCGGCCGCGTCCGCCGGAAAGACGCTGATGCCGATGCTGACCGACAGCGACATCTCCTGCTGGGCGATGGCAAACGGCCGCTCGAGGGCCGTCTGGACGCGGCGGGCCACCGCCTGCGCCAACTCGGCGGTCGAGATGCCGGGAAGCGCCAGCGCGAACTCGTCGGCGCCCGTGCGCGCCACCCAGTCATTGACGTCCTGGCTCTCCATCTCCGGATCCGTGGGGCTCGCACCACGCGCGGAATCCCGCAGGCAGGTCTGCAGCCGGCCGGCGATCTCCTTCAACAGGTCATCGCCCATTCCCTGGCCCTTGGTGTCGTTGATGCGGGAGAAGTTGTCGACGTCGAGCATCAGCACGGCGACGCCGCGCCCGCGACGCGTCGCCCAGGCGGTGTGCTGGTCGAGGATCTGCAGCAGGTGCTGGCGGTTGGGCAACGCCGTGAGCGCGTCGTAGTAGGCGAGGTAGCGCACGCGGGCCTCGCTCTCGCGCAGCCGGTCCTGCGTCTGCTTGGTGCGCACCAGGAACTTGACGCGCTGGGCGAGCAACATGGGATTGATGCCCTTCGTGGCGAAATCGGTCGCGCCGGCGTCGTAGGCCCGATTGACCGATTCGAGGTCATCGAGGCTGGTCTGCATCAGGATGGGCAGGTGGCGGCCGCTGGGAAGCGCGCGCAGCGCGCTGCAGACCTCGAATCCGCTCATCCCGGGCATCACGACGTCCAGGATGACGCATTCCACCGGCCGGGATCCGAACCGTTCCAGCGCGCTCGGCCCGTCGGCGGCCGACAGGACGATGAACCCGACTGCCTCCAGCGCCGCTTCCATCAACAGCCGCGCACCCGGATCGTCGTCGACCACCAGCACCGCGGCCGAATTGGCCGCCGCCTCCTCGGTGCTCATTCCGCGCTCAGGCTGCATGCGCCAGCCTCCGCCGCAAGGTCTGCGAACCAACGAACCAAGAGCCCTCCCGCGCGAAATCGCCGCCGGATGATTCCGGCCCGAATGACGATGTGTCGGCCTTTCCGGGGAAATCTATTGGATCAATGTGTGCGTCGCTTCACGTTGCGGGGAATGCCGGGATTCCCCCACCGGCTTATGTCGGATCGGCGCCGGCGGCGGCGATCGCCCGGCGCGCGCGCGGCCAGTCGAAGGCCGGCCCGGGATCGGTCTTGCGGCCCGGGGCAATATCGCTGTGCCCGACCACGCGCTCGGGTGACAGGCCGGCATAGGCGGCGCACAGCGCCGCGACGGCCTGCGCGAGGGCCCGGTATTGCGCGTCCTCGTAGGCCAAAGTGTCGGTGCCCTCGAGCTCGATGCCCACCGAAAAATCGTTGCACGCCTCGCGGCCGTCGAAGCTCGACTTGCCGGCATGCCAGGCCCGCTCGGTGAACCTGACGTATTGCGTCACCGCGCCCGTTCGCCGGATCACCAGGTGCGCGGACACCCGCAGCGCCGCCACGTCCCCGAAGGAGGGGTGCGCATCCGCGGGCAGATCGTTGGTGAACAGGCGGTCGATCCACGGTCCGCCGAATTCGCCGGGCGGCAGGCTGATTCCGTGCACGACGATGAGGTCCGCCTCCACGCCCGGCGGCCTCGCGTCGCAGTTCGGCGATGCGATCTGCGTGACGCCGTGCATCAGTCCGCTCGCCAGGTCGACCTGCAAATCCGCTCCCACGTTGAACGATCGGGACCCTAGCATATGCGACAATTCCGGCCCATGAACACATCGCAAGATGCAACAACGAATGGACCGGCGCAATGCGTCTGACCCGGGTCTTCGTCGCCGCCGGGCTCGAGCCGGGCAGCGTCGTCGAATTGCCCCCGGAGACGGCGTCGCATCTGGCGAAGGTGCTGCGCGCGCGCGCCGGCGACGAGCTCGTGCTGTTCAGCGGGGACGGCCGCGAGTTCGCCGGCGCCATCGAGAGCGTGCGCGGCTCCCGCGTGAGCGCCTCCGTGGGCCGCGGGGCGGCGGTGGACCGCGAATCGCCGCTGCGTCTGACGCTGGTGCAATGCGTCCCTCGCGGCGACCGCATGGATTTCATCGTGCAAAAGGCGACCGAGCTCGGCGTGGCCCGGATCGTACCGGTCCTGAGCCAGCGCAGCGTCGTTCGCCTCGACGAGGCCCAGGCCCAATCGAAGGCGGCGCACTGGCGTGCCGTGGCCGTCAACGCCTGCGAACAATGCGGGAGGAACCGGCTGCCCGCGATCGAGGCGCCGATCCCGCTCCTCAACCACCTCGGAAAGGCCGCGCCGCCGCTGACGAGACTGGTGCTGGAGCCCGGGCCGGACCGCCCCGCCGCGCCCGCGGATCCGGGCGGCGCGGCGGAGATCGCCATCGGGCCGGAAGGCGGCTTCGCCGAGGACGAACTGGAGGCATTTCGGCTCGCCGGCTTCGCGCGGCTCGCGCTCGGCCCGCGGATCATGCGGACGGAAACCGCGGCCATCGCCGCGCTGGCGTGGATGCAGATCCGCTTCGGCGACCTGCAGCCGGTTCAGCCCTGAATCGGCGGCATGACCGAGGTTTCCTCGGCGATCATCTGCGCCAGGCATTCCAAGTCCGGGATGAGCGGCGTTTCGTTCACCATCCGCACCTGACAGATGACCGGCGAGCGTTCCGGAAAGCTGCGCGAGGGATCCGGCCGGATCACGTCCGCATTGACGCGCACGAGCTGCGGGAACCCCTGCGTCAGCATGCCGAAGTAGCCGGACTGCAGCTTGCCCCCCGCCGCATGAAAAATCACGATTCGCGTCCGGCTCGAGACGCTGGGCAGCGTCAGGCCCAGCGTTCCCTCGAACGACACGATCGGCACGTTGCGGCCGTTCCAGCTCACGAGGCCCAGGTACCAGGGCGGCGCGTTGGTCATGTCGGAGGGCGCCTGATAGCCGATCACCTCCGCCACGCAGGCGCGCGGCACGATCAGCCGCTCGCCGGCCAGGGGCACCAGAAGACTGTAGAGCTCGTCGCGCAAATCCGACATGGCGGGGCGGCTACCGGGCGACGGCGCGGCGGCGGTTGACCAGCGGCTCGATGGCGTCGAGCAGCTGGCTCTCCTGGTAGGGCTTGCCGAGGTAATCGTCGACGCCGAGCTCGATGGCCCGCGCGCGATGCTTTTCGCTGACGCGCGAGGTGATCATGACGATGGGAATGTGCTTCAATCGCGGATCGTTGCGCACGTGGGCGGCCACTTCATAGCCGTCCATGCGCGGCATCTCGATGTCGAGCAGAATGATGTCCGGCATGTTCTCCTGCAGCAGCGAAACCGCGTCCACCCCGTCCTTGGCGGTGACCACGCGCATGCCGTTGCGCTCGAGCAGCCGTTGCGTGACCCGCCGCACCGTGATCGAGTCGTCCACGACCAGCGCGAACGTGCGCCGGTCGCGCTGATCCAGCACGGCCGGCTCGTTCGACTTGGCCCGCCACTCCGAGCGCACCAGGGAACCCATGTCGAGAATGATGACGATGCGCCCGTCGCCCAGGATCGTCGCGCCGGCGATCCCGCGAATCCCGGAGATTTGCGGCCCCAAGGATTTCACGACGATTTCGCGGCTCCCCACCAGCTCGTCCGTCACCAGCGCGGTCGAATGCTCGCCGGCGCGGATCAGCACCACCGACATGGAGACGTCCGATTCGGGCAGGCGCGTCGGCCCCAGGCCCACGAAGGAACCGAGATGCTGGAAGCGGTATTTTTGGCCGCTGTATTCGAATGGCGCCGCGTCCTTGCCCAGGTGGCGGGCGACGATGTTGCGCGGCAGCCGGACCACGCCCTCGACGGTCGCCAGAGGCAGCGCATAGAGTTCTTCCGCGACCCGGACGATCAACGCCTGGCTGATGGCGAGCGTGAACGGCAGCCGGATCGTGAAGCGCGACCCCTTGCCCGGGGTGGATTCGATGAACAGGCCGCCGCCCAGCTTCTTCACCTCGGTGGCCACCACGTCCATGCCCACGCCCCGTCCGGCCGCCTGGGTGACGTGGCCCGCCGTGCTGAAGCCGGGCTCGAGAATCAGCTGCATCGCCTCTTCGTCGGTGAGCTTGGCGTGGCGGTCGATGAGCCCGAGCGCCACGGCCTTCTCGCGGATCAATTTGACGTTGATGCCGCCGCCGTCGTCGGTCACCACGATCACCACCTCCGCGCCGTCGCGGGTCAGGCTGACCGAAATTCTTCCCACGTCGGGCTTGCCCAAGGCGGAGCGGCGCTCAGGTTGCTCGATGCCGTGAACCACCGCGTTGCGCAGCATGTGCTCCAGCGGCGCCACCATGCGCTCGAGCATCTGGCGGTCCAGCTCCGCCGCGGCGCCTTGCACCACCAGTTCGGCGCGCTTGCCGGTGTCGTTGGCGGCCTGGCGCACCAGGCGCGTCAAACGCTGCACATGCCTCTGGAACGGCACCATGCGCGTGCGCATCAGGCTGTTCTGCAGCTCGGTGATGACTCGCGCCTGCTGCGTCAGCAGATTCTGCGCCTCGCGCGCCAGCGTCTCGAGCAGCCCCTGAATGCTGGCGACGTCGCCGGACGTCTCGGCCAGCGCACGCGAGAACTGCTGGATTGCCGAGTAGCGGTCGAGTTCCAGCGGGTCGAAGTCGGTGCGCCGCGAGTCCTCGTCGTGGTGCCGGTTCAGCACCTGCGCTTCGGTCTCGATTTCCAATCCGCGCAGCTGCTCCTTGAGCCGGGTGACGGTGCGCGCGAGCTCGGCCAGATTGAAATCGATGGAGTTCACTTGCTGATCGAGCCGGGCGCGGAAGATGCTCACCTCGCCGGCGTTGTTGAGCATCGTGTCGAGCAGTTCGGCGTCGACGCGCGCCATCTCGACCCGCTCGGCGGTCACGCTCTCGCGGCCGGGCAGCACGGGCGCGCCGCTGACCTCGAGATTCGACACCGAATCCTCCGCGGCGGGAGCGGCCGGGTGATCCGGCGCCGGGATCCGCGGGAATCGTCCGGAATTGGCGGCGGCGTCCTCGGCCGGCGGCGCCTCGACCTGCAGCGCCGCGATGGCCTCGGGCGCGGGGGCGGGCGCGGGCGCTGCGGCGGCCGCCACCGCCGGGGCTTCGACCGGCTGACTCGCCGCAGGGCCGGCCTGCGGGGCGCCGGATGCGAGGGTACGGATCTGCGCCAACAAGGCGCTGGCGGCGGCCGGCAGCGACCCCGCGCTCACCCCATCGCGCATGCGCGCCAGTTCGTCGAGGCTGGCCTGCATCACGGCATGGGCGTGGTCGTCGGAGGATACGGCTCCCGAGTCGATCTTGATCACCAGGGTTTCGAGCTCGTGGCTCAAGTCGCCCATCGCCTTGATGCCCGCCATGCGCGCTCCGCCCTTGAGCGTGTGCAACTGACGCTGCAATTCCGCAACCCGCTGCTTGTCGCGCCGGTCGTGATTCCACGCCTCCAGCGAGATCTCGGCGGCTTCGAGCAGCTCGGTGGCCTCCTCGCTGTAGAT
>Ga0302187_10004738_pt1 | contig 10828 bp, 10 predicted proteins | sample II_Bog_E1_3_FD_202120 | JGI IMG/M metagenome (GOLD analysis project Ga0302187, IMG submission 202120) | Peat permafrost microbial communities from Stordalen Mire near Abisko, Sweden - II_Bog_E1_3 | ecosystem: Environmental > Terrestrial > Soil > Wetlands > Peat | place: Sweden: Abisko...
AGGCGATCGCTTGCATCTGGAAGGTTTGATTCAGGAATGGCAGCCTAAAAATCTTGGCGGCGTAAATGAATTGCTGGTCAAATACGAGACGTTCAAGCCGTCGCTGGATGTCATCGCAAAATATCTGGAACAGGCGCGCGGGGCGTTGCGCGTGTTGCCGGAAACGGATGGCCGCGCAGGGTTGTTCAAGCTGGCCGATTTTCTTGCGCAACAAACCGGCGCCTTGGCTGTTTGTATGTAAAGACCATGATTATGGCCGAATCAGTTGAACGCACGGAAACGGAGTCGCCCGCGCCGGAGGAGGAATCCGAGTTGGTGCGGCGCGCGCGCAAGGGCGACCTGCAGGCTTACGACGATCTCGTAAAACGCTATCAGGAGCGCATCTACGCGACGATCTATCACATGACGAGCAACCACGAGGACGCCAACGACCTCGCGCAAGAATCGTTCATCAAGGCGTTTCAGGCGTTGAAATCCTTCAAGGGAGGCTCGACTTTTTACACCTGGATCTACCGGATTGCGGTCAACAAGACGATCAATTTCCTCAAACAGCGCAAGAACCGGACGCACATGAGCCTGAATGACATTGATTTCAATGCCGAGCACGATACCGACCTGATTGCGTTGATTTCCGACAATACGCCGCGCCGCGCCGCCGGACTTACGGAATTGCAAAAAAAATTGAACGAGGCGTTGCTGAAGCTGTCTGAACCACATAGATTGGTCGTCGTTTTGCACGATGTCCAGGGTCAGTCGCATGAAGAGATTGCGGAAGTCATGAATTGCAACATAGGAACGGTGCGGTCGCGGTTGTTTTATGCACGGCAGCAGATGCAGGCGGAATTGGCCGATTATCTGAAATAAAATGAACGAAAACGAAAATAACTTTGAGTCGCTCAAGCGTCTGCTCGCGTTTAAAAAACGCGAGATCCCGCCGCCCGGATATTTCAATAATTTTTCGAGCCAGGTTCTTTCGCGCATCCGTGCGGGTGAAGCCCGGGAGCCGGTGACCGCAGCGGAAAGACTTTTTTCTGAGGCTCCGTGGTTGTTGAAGTTTCTTCAGGTTTTTGAAGCCAAGCCGGCATATACAGGCTCATTTGCTCTCGCGCTTTGTTTGGTGCTCGTTTTCGGGATTGTCTTCGCTGAGCGGCCAGATTATTCCGCGTCACAGCCGCTGGTGACAACACAGGTGGCGGATAATTCCACTCCGCTTGTCTCGGTTTCACCGGCTGTCGGACAAATTATGCTCGCGCCGGATAACACCAATCCAGCCTCCAGCCTCCAGCCCGTCGCCTCATTGTTCGGCCAACAGGATTCGCTTGCACAGCAGGCCAGTTTTACGATTCCAAGCAATTGATTTAGAAATAAATTTATTTCTAAATTCGCGGTGCGCGCTTGAATCGCCGCCGCATTTTTCATTTAATCAGGCCAGTGCCAACCAAAGTCATCGCTGTCGCCAACCAAAAAGGCGGAGTCGGGAAAACAACCACCGCCGTCAATCTTTCCGCCTGCCTCGCCTCGCTCGGCCAGCGAGTGCTGTTGTTTGACCTTGATCCTCAGGCCAATGCGACCAGCGGCGTCGGCTTGGAAAAAATCGAAGGAGCCAGCGCTTATCGGGTTTTGCTGGGTGAGGGGAGCTTGCTCGAAAAAATTAGGCCTACGGCTTTTGAGCGGCTGGAAATGATTCCGAGCGAAGTGGATTTGTGTGCTGCAGACCTGGAAATGGCTCGGATGGAAAATCATTTACAACGTCTGTCCCAAGCGCTTCAGCCTGTTCTCGATTCACAGCGTTTTGATTTGATTATCATCGACTGCCCGCCGTCGCTGGGCATTCTCACGCTGAACGCATTTGCCGCCAGCGACGGACTGCTCGTGCCCCTGCAATGCGAATATTACGCGCTTGAGGGTATTTCGATGATGAATCGTGTATTGGGCCAGTTGCGCGATGCAGGCGTCAACCCGCGTCTGGAAATTTTCGGCGTCGTCATGACGATGTTCGACGGCCGCACGAAGCTGTGCAATGAAGTCGTCGGCGAAGTCCGCAACCTCCTTGGAACAAAAGTTTTTGAGACCGTAATTCCTCGTGGCACCAAGCTCGCCGAGGCGCCAAGTTTCGGCAAACCGATCATCCATTACGACAAATACAGTTCCGGCTCGGCGGCGTATGAACTCCTTGCCCAGGAAGTATTGGAGCGATCCAATGCGGCATGATTCAGGCATAAAATAAGGTTTATTACTTTTGAGTAGTAGCAAATGTTATACGCTTAATGACAATAACTGTTCTCTATTTCGCAAATTATGGAGGGTCTTTCGTGCAAGTTGTCTGGCATGATGTAATGAAGATATGACGCTATCAAATGATTGTTACGACGCGCTTGCCGTCCTTTTAAAAATTCACTAACTTCAAAAAAAATTATGGCCAAAGAAATCCTCGAAATGCTCGTTGAGTCAGTCACGATGGAGCTGCCCGACACGAAGACCCTCAAGCTTAAATGGCCGGACGGCTACAATCCCGACTTCAAGACCGGCCAGTTTATCACGCTTTATTGGCCGGATACCACCAATTACAAACGCGCCTACTCGCTTTCCTCCTGCGCGTTGGATCGCGGTTTTTTCGAGGTTACCATCAAGCGCGATGGCAAGATGGGGACGCGCATCGTGGATTGGGCCAAGGCGGGTGACAAATTGTTTGTCATTCCGCCGGTCGGCAAGTTCCTTCCGGTTTTCGAGCCGAACAAGCATCTCATCTGCATTGCCGGCGGGTCGGGCGTGACGCCGTTTCGCGGTTTCGTGCGTGAGGCAACGCGCCGGAAACTGGACACGAAAATCACGGTGCTTTACAGCGTACGCACGACGCGCAGCATTATTTTCCAGCCGGAATTTCACCAGTTGGAACTGGAGAATCCGAACTTCAACTTCTACGTGACCTGCACGCGGCTGGACGAGAACGACCCCTGGGGCGGACGGCGCGGACGCATGACTCCGGAATGGGTGAAGGAGCACGTTCTCGATCTCAACAACACTGTTTTTTATGCGTGTGGGCCAAACGAACTGGTCGAATTTGCCGAGCACGTCGTGTTGCAGGGAATGGGCGTGCCCAAGGAACAGATGAAAACTGAGAAGTGGGGATGATCCTCCTTTGCCAGTTTAAAGAAGAATGCGGTTTAAGGTTCAATGGCTGTCGGCGATACTAAACGTCTTTTATTTCTTTTAATTCTTCATTCATGTTGAAACGCACCGCTCTTTTTTTCGCGCATCAGAAGCTCGGCGCGAAGCTCATTGATTTCGGCGGATGGGAAATGCCGGTGCAATACACCAGCATTACCGACGAGCATCTCGCTGTTCGCAATGCCGCCGGCATTTTCGACATCTCGCACATGGGCGAAGTCACAGTCAGCGGTGCGGGGGCGGAAGCCTTCCTGAATTCCGTCCTCACGAACGACGCCCGCAGGCTCGCGTCCGGAGAAGGCCAGTACACCCTGATGTGCAACGAGCGCGGCGGGGTGATTGACGACCTCTACGCCTACAAGCTTTCCGACGGCGTCTATTTTCTCATCATCAACGCCTCGCGCGTCGAATCCGACGTCGCGTGGTTGAAATCGCAGGCCTCCAAGTTTTCTGGCGAATTGAGCCTCACCGACGCCTCGCACAATTATTCCGCCGTCGCCGTGCAGGGTCCGCGCGTGAAAGATTTTATCAACCTCGTCATCCCCGGCGCATCCGTCTCCGCGATGCGCGTGAACGCCGTCACCGATTTGAAGAAAAACCAGATCGCCGGTTTCAAGTTTGAGAATCAAAGCATCCTCGTTTCGCGCACCGGCTACACCGGCGAGGACGGCTTTGAAATTGTCGGCGGCGACGATGCGATCCTGCATGTCTGGAATAAAATTCTCGAATCTGGAAAGCCATTTGGCATCAAGCCGTGCGGCCTTGGCGCGCGCGACACCTTGCGCACCGAAGTCTGCTATCCGCTTTACGGGCACGAACTCGACGAGAACACCACGCCCATCGAGGCGGGCGTCGGGTTTTTCGTCTCGCTCGACAAGGGCGAATTCAACGGCCGCTCTGTTCTCGCCGCTCAAAAGGCCGGCGGCGTCAAAAAGAAGCTCGTCGCTTTCAAGATGACCGACAAGTCCGCTCCGCCGCGTCCGCATTATCCGATCTGGGCCGATGGCGCGAACGTCGGCGAAGTCGTCAGCGGCACCCAAAGCCCCTCGCTGAATCTTGGCATCGGAATGGGTTATGTCCCCCCGCAGTTCGCCAAGCCGGACACGCGGATTGAAGTCGAGATTCGCGGCAGGCGCTTCGCCGCCGTCGTCGTTCCGAAGCCCATTTATCGCAGCCCCGTTTCCTCTTGAGTTGGCATCAATGCAGGCGCAATCTGAACCAAGATGAAAATCACCGACATTTTGCGCGCTGAACACTCGGTGTTTCACAACCTGTTCGACCACATCGAGGCGACCGTCCCGATGCTCAAGTCGCTGGCCGACGTCAAGGCCGTCGCGGTGCTCATCGACAAGGTCATGGCCCCGCATTCGCACACCGAGGACGAACTTTTCATTGATCCGCTGGAACATTGCTTCGACCAGATCGGCCAGAAGGAAACCTTCCATTACGAACACGAGCAGATTGAAGAAACCCTCGTCAAGGTGGGCAGGGCAAGAACTTTGAAGGACGCCAAAAAACTTCTGCTCGCCGTGATTGCCGCCTCCCGCAAACACTTTGAAAAAGAGGAGCGCATTGTTTTCCCCATGGCGGAAAACATCCTCAAGGCGAAGACGCTCACCGACCTGGGCGACAAGTGGATGAAACGGCGCAAGTCGCGCTGACGCGGTCAGCCGCCCAGCGCCGAATTCACTCCGGCCACCAGCGCATCCACCCGCACGGGCAGGGGAAAGTCCGAGGGCGCCTCCAGCGTGCAGCTTCTCCGCGTCTTGTTTTGCAGCAGCCAGAACGCCTCCGGCCATTGCGGGCGCGACGTCGGGTCGAGGCTGGGCCGGATGACTCCGCTCGTCGCCTCGCGGCCCTCGATCACCGGCGACAGGTCGATCGGGCAGACCTTTGCCACCGCTTCCACCATTTTCGCCCCCAACGGCGCGTGCCCGTCCGGGTTCAATTCATAGACATAGAAGCCGTGCGACTCCCAGTCCTCGTGCAGGCACAATGTCAGGTCAAACTTCGGCTGCCGTTCTAGCCAGAGGACATGTGCCGCCACCTCGTTGGATTCCAGATGCCGGTAATCCCGGTTTAAATCAATCCGGTCCCCGTTCCCGCGCGAGTTCAAAACAAATCCATCCGGGTTCAGGCAGGGCAGCAGCCAAAGCTCCGCCGCCGCCGGCCACTTGTTATCCCGCAACAACCGCAACGCCGCCGTCGGGCCCGCCGGCTCGTCCCCATGAATTCCGGTGGAAATATAAATGCGCGGCGCGGGGCCTGTGACGCGGGGCGAAAGCGGCTTTCGATGAAGCGCCAACAATTCCAAATCGCCCGTCTTGTAAAACAATTCCGTCGACCAGCCGTGCAATTGCGCGGCGGCCTTGACCTCGCGCAACACGGCGCGGATGTCAATTATCTCGCCGTGATAGCCGCCGATGTTTTTGCCAAGTCTTTGCACTCAGGAGAATTTCATGCAAACCCGCCGGAACGCAAAGAAATTTCCGACACGAACTTCCACGGTGAACGCGAACCCGTTCCGGTTCTGCCCGTTTTTTCCTTTTCGGGTTGCTCTGGCCCGTCTTCAAAGTCAATCTTTTGACCGATCATGAAGCCGTTCCAGTTTTTTTACGCCATCATCCTGTCCGCCCTCGGTGCCGCCCCCGCCCTGGCGCTCGAAGGCATGCTCCGCATTCACGACCCCTCCACCGTCATCAAATGCGATGGCAGCTACTACGTCTACGGCACCGGTCGGGGCATTTCAGTTCTCACCTCCACAAACGGCTTCAACTGGCGGCGCGGACAAAATGTCTTCGACCGCATCCCGGATTCCGTCAAATCATTCGTGCCAGCGAACGACGGCCAGAGCGTCTGGGCGCCGGACATCCTCAAGCTAAACGGCCAATACTACCTCTATTACGCCGTGTCCGCATGGGATGTCTATGCCTCTGCCATTGGTTTGGTGACCAGCCCGACGCTCGACCCTGACAGCCCCGGTTATAAATGGACTGACCGCGGCATGGTGGTCCACTCCACCACCAGCGACAACATGAACGATATTGATCCCGGCGTCATCCACGCGCCCGACGGAACACTCTGGATTTGCTACGGCTCCTATCACGGCAACATTGACATTGTCCAGCTTGACCCCAAGACCGGCCTGCGCATCTCCACCAACTCGCCCGCCACCGTCATCGCCAACGAGAGCGAGGCGTCGGACATCATTTATCATGGCGGCAACTATTACCTGTTTGTGAACCATGGAAGCTGTTGCCAGGGCAGCAACAGCACCTACAACATCCGCGTCGGACGTTCGCCGACCATCACCGGGCCGTATTTTGACCGGGACGGCGATTACATGGCGGCAGGTGGCGGCACACTTTTTCTCGCCGCGCAGGGCAACGACATCGGCCCCGGCCATTTCGGCCTGCTGCTGGATGACGGCGTTGAAAAATTCAGCTGCCACTATGAAGCCGACTTGCAGGCCGGTGGCCGATCCGTCCTCGACATCCGGCCGCTGCTCTGGACCGCCGACGGCTGGCCCATGCCCGGGCAGGACATCCAGGACGGCACCTATCAAGTCCGCTCCCAGCGCACTGGCACAGTTCTTCAATTGAGCACCAACCTCGCGTTGACCGACCTGTATCTTGTTCATAACAACCAGAAGTGGAACATCTCGTCCGCCGGCGGCGGCACCTACAAGATTACCAATGTGGCCGGCGGGAAAGCACTGACTGCAACGAAGGGGATGGTGGACTTCGCGCCGTTCACTGGTGCGGACGACCAGCTCTGGAAAATAGATCAGCTCAGCGACGCCACCTATCGCATCGCGTCAATAACCGGCCATCTCGCGCTCACCTCACTCTCCAAGGCCAGACCCGGCAACCGCTTTGTCAAACTTCAGCCATTCAATGGCGACGACAACCAGCACTGGATACTGACCGCCCCCTGATCAAAAACGTGCATTTTGCACGAATCAATGACCGTCCCGACGTCGTCGACACCAATTTCCGGCTCCCAAAAATAGCCGTGAACGTCGTGCAGGGCAGTTTACGGCTCCCAGAAATGGCAATGAACGACATGCAGGGCAGTTTACGGCTCCCGAAAATGCCAGGGAACGTTGTGCACGGCAGTTTCCGGCTCCCGGAAATGGCAATGAACGACGTGCACGACAGTTTGCGGCTCCCGAAAATGGCAGGGAACGTTGTGCACGGCAGTTTCCGGCTTCCGGAACTGACAGGGAACGACGTGCATGCCAGTTTCCGGCTCCCGAAAATAGGAGGGAACGACGTTCAAGGCATTTATTTACAGCCATTTAGAGCAAAACATCGCCAAAAGGTGGATTTTTGGTCTGTTTAGGAAGCTTCCCTGCTGGCGCATCATCAATAAAATCATCCCGGCTGCGGGCGCTTACTGCGGCTTCGGGTCTTCGGGCATCTCCAAGTCCGGCTGTTGCCGCATGAGATACACGGCGATGTCGTGGTGATGCGGCGAGACCCAGAGCTGCTCAAGCGTGAGCGTGGCCAGCAAGGCGTATTCATCTGCCAGCGGATGTTCGTTGTCCCAGGGGTTGGGTGGCGGATCAATTTTTTCCTTCACGGCAATGCCGCCGAAGCCGTTCCCGTCATCATCGTCGTCCTCGTCCTCGTCGCGTTCCCACGGCGCGGGCGGGAGCGGAGATTGTGGCGGCACGACAAAGTCTTCCGGCTTAACTTCTTCACCGAGCTGTTTTTTCAAATCAATCCGGTGCTGGCGTTCGAGAAGGTCCTGCCGGTCCTTGTCGTCGCGCTCCCATTGGGCCTCATCCTGCTCTGCGCGGAATTTTGCTTCCAGTTCCTTTTGCGCGGGCGTGGCTTCCGGCACGGGCGACAGGAGGCGGATCCAAAAAGTGCCGTAATATTCATGCCTCAGTCCGGCCAGCGCCTCGCGGGTTGCCTCCAGTATTTCGCGGGATTTTTCCACGAGTGCGAAGGCGTGAACCTCAACGGTGAAGTTCCGGTAAACGCCTTCGCCGGTGGCGGTGCCCCAATCCTCGCAGCCCATTTTTTTGCTGATGTATTTGAAGAGATAACGTCCCACCCAGTCGCCCTGTAACTTGCGGAGCGCCAGGTCCGGCAGGCCGTTGTCGTCGGGTTCAAGCACCGGCTTTTCGTGCCGGGGACAGCCTTTGTTGTGCGGCGCGACAACCAGGCGCAGCGGCGGCACCGGGCGCGGCTCCACCGCGAGCAGCACATCATCCCACGGCGTGAGGAGCGCGCGCAATGTCTTGACCTCCTCCTCGACCGGCGGGCAGCCCCCGACAATCAGCTCGCGCAACGCCGGCGCGTCGGCCAGCGGCGAGAAATCGCGCGGCTTGGGCGCGGCGAGGTTGTATTGGTAATTGGCGTTGAAAATGAGGCACTGCAATTTGGGCAGCCGCGTGAGCGGGCGCACATCCAGCGGCGAGAATCCGCTGCACGTCAGCGCGGTCAGATCCTTCAACGCCGTCAGCGGCTCGAAACTGCGCGTGTCGCCGGTGATGCTGAGATTGCGCAGTCGGGGAAACGCCTCGATGCCGTCAAGCCGCTCCACGCCGGAGAGGGTGAGAAATTCGCAGGCCGGCAGTTGCGGCAGTTCGCGCACCGACCGCGCCGGGAGCGGATCGCAATGCAGCGTGGCGGTGCGGACCTTCGGCCACGTCACGCCGGGCGCGAACGCGAACAGGTTGCCGCTCAGGCTCAAGGTCTCCAGTTGCTGCAATTCTTCCAGCCCCCGCACGTTCGGCCATTGCGTGCCCACGCGGAAGCCGGCTTTGCCCAGCGTCAGCCCCAGTTCGCGCAACTGCCGGCAGCCGGCCAGCGGGCTGAAATCCTCGCAGTCCGCGCTGCCGAAATGCAGCACGCGCAGCTTGGGCAAAGTGGCGAAGACACTCACATCCGACGCCTCGCAACCGTTTAACTTCAAATCCTCCAGTTCCGTCAGAAAGGTAAAGGCTTTCAGGTCACGGATGGGGCGTTCGTTGTAGGACCAGATGGTCCAGCTCTTCAACTGATGAAACATCTCGGTGGCGCGCCGGACATCGGTCTCGTTGAGCTTCGGCTCGTAGGCGGGATTGAGCGCGCGCTGGCGCTGGCGTTCGCGGATGGCTTCGAAATCAAACGGGCGGGAAATCTTGTGATGCGAGAACCAATAGTTGAGAGCCATCTCGACAATCAGTTCCGTCGTGTAACGTTCCTCCACCGTGCGCGCGGCGTCCAGCGCCCATTGAATAAAGGCCTCGGAGTTCATGCCACCGTTTTAGCAAAAACCGGCGGCGGCTGGCAAGGGAACTGTAGCGGCGGTCTGTGACCGACGACGGCGCTGACACCGCGCCGCTACAACCGATGATGCCGCCATGACGAATGAAAATAGCCCAGCCTTTCAAGGCTGGGTTAAGCGTGCCTCGAAATGAAAAGTCCCGTTAGGGACGGCAGAAGATTCTTTCGTCCCTGACGGGACTTGGATGGTTTGTTTGAACGGTTGACCCAGCCTTGAAAGGCTGGGCTATTCTCAAAGCTGATGCCGCCCCGACGGGGCTGGGGAATTTTTGGTTTGGGTTTCTACAAGATGTCGCGCCTACGGCGCTCGCTCAAAATGCCGAGAGAGCTGCTCCATGTCCACCAGGCCATTTGCGAGTATAAGCTCCACATTGTTTTGCAAGAGGGCAAAATTTTTCAGGGTTTTGCTCAAACCAATCCCAAGAACCACAATGGCCACTATTGAAATTGAGATCGGGTGATGGCTCAATCACACGAATATACATGAGTCCACGATAAAGTCCGCAGGGATACATCCGCGGAATTGGTAAAAGTTGTGTTAGATAAAATTTTGCAATCTCTTCAAGCAAAACATGAACCTTACTGTCGAAATTGCGAACCACAGAAACAATGTCTGTGATGTGAAAAACATTATGCCCAGTTGAACTCAATCCGTCGTTAAAGTAGGTAACGGTTTCGTGTTTCTCATCCAAAGAGAAAAAACCAACAGTTCCGTGCGTGATTTCTACTCGCAGCTTCCGTAGTTCTTCAAACCAGCCAGCATAAGCAGCCGCTAAAAGTGTGCGCACCGACTCTGGAAAATCCGCAGGAAGCTTTCCCTCTCTTGCAGATTGGAAAAGAGTTGAAGCGAATCGCATTTTCTCCAATTGAGGCATTGTTGGATAGATGGCCTGAAAAAAAATCAAAAGGCCATCAAGGCTTGAATAAAGTTCGCACAACATTGCTTCCGTCAGCGCGCCAAATTCTTCCGAATGTAAATTGCGAGAAGCTCCGTAACGGTCGAGTTCCTCGCGATCTTTTGGAAGGCTTGGAATTATGCGGTCAGCAATTCGAGCGAAGACTTGGTATTTTCGTAAATGTCCAATGCAAGCATCTAAAGCCTGATAACTTTCGCGTGTAGTTGGCAATGGTTTGCCGATTAAAGCGCGCAACCGAACGAGTTGACTCCATTGTTCTGGCGTGAACTGAAGGTGAAAGATTTTTGGAAGTTCAGCCTGCGTCATCGGATTATTTTTCCTTCACGCAACTACCGCTTCCGTTTCGCAATTATTTTTTCCGCATCCGCAGCCGCCTTCTTCCTGATCGCTGAAATCGTGGCTGTCCCAGTTCGGGTCGAGGCCGAGGTCTTTGAGCATCTGGAGATCTTTTTCGACGGGCTG
>Ga0302187_10004739_pt1 | contig 10827 bp, 6 predicted proteins | sample II_Bog_E1_3_FD_202120 | JGI IMG/M metagenome (GOLD analysis project Ga0302187, IMG submission 202120) | Peat permafrost microbial communities from Stordalen Mire near Abisko, Sweden - II_Bog_E1_3 | ecosystem: Environmental > Terrestrial > Soil > Wetlands > Peat | place: Sweden: Abisko, Stordalen...
GATTTCTCATACAAGAAGGAACTCATCTTCACTTCAATATATTCGTTGCTATTCTCATATTCTTTGTTGCTGCGGTCCTCGGAGATAGTATCGGCTACGTATTCGGACGTAAGGTAGGGCCACGTATTTTTGTTCGCAAAAATTCTCTCCTTTTTAAACAAGAAAATATTCAAAAAGCTGAGGCTTTTTATAGTAAATATGGGGGTAAGGCGATTATCTTAGCTCGTTTTATCCCTGTTGTGCGTACCTTTGCTCCGATAGTTGCAGGCGTAGGTACGATGACTTATAAAACCTTTATTATATTCAATCTCATTGGAGCCTTCTTATGGGCTGCCGGTGTAACTTCTATCGGTTACTTCCTCGGATCATTACTTACAAAAATAGGCATTAAAGTAGATGATGTATTACTTCCTATTATCGTCATCATCATTCTTATTTCTGTTGCTCCGGCTCTTTACCACCTATTAAAAGATAAGAAACAAAGAACAATGCTTTGGGAAACAACAAAGCAACAATTTACTATTCTCTTTCGTAAAAAATAAAATCTAGTTAATACGTTTCTTGATATCAGCAAGTAGCTTTTCGTAATCAAAATCTGGCTGAAGTTCAAAATCTGCTACGACGTGTCTTTTTGAGTTTTCGAAGTCCATTACAAAACCTTCGAAACGGTCAGGACTAAAATGCCCTGCTTCAGTACGGTCAGACACTCTTTTTCGTAAAACTTCAATTGGTACGTTAATACGTATAACAATTGGCTTTGTACTGAGGGTGCGATTATAGTCAAAAAAGCGTTCCCACGTCCTATCAATACTAAGATCCAAGACTAATAATTTATTCTTTTCTGTTTTTATAATTTTTTCGGCAATCGATCGTGTTAAAAGTACCATGGAGAATCTTCTAGGATCATAGCCGTGCATAGCTAAAACGTGCCTCATGTCATCATGCTGTAGCCACTGTGCTTTTAGGTCTTTTGCGAGTCGTTTTGCAAGAGCCGTTTTATCACTACCCGGAATACCGCTAAAACTAATCATAACTGGAGCATTATCAATATTTCTATTGTGAAGCAAGCTTACGTATAGATCAGCAAGCTTATTGATAATTTCGTTATTCATAGTTATTTAAGTAAGGCTTTTAAGTACTGACCCGTAAATGAATTAGCTACTTTTGTGATCTCTTCGGGTGTTCCGCTAGCAACAACCTCTCCTCCGCCAAGTCCGCCTTCTGGACCCATGTCAATAATGTGATCGGCAGTTTTTATAACATCTAAATTATGCTCAATGATAATCATACTATTACCATTGTCTACAAGTTTTTGTAGAATTGCGAGAAGTCGCTTCACGTCAGCACTATGAAGACCTGTCGTTGGTTCATCAAGAATATAAAGTGTCTTACCGGTAGGTCGTCTAGATAGTTCGCTTGCTAGTTTAATTCTTTGCGCTTCACCACCACTGAAGGTTGTTGCTGGTTGACCCAAGCGAATATAGCCGAGTCCCACTTCAACAAGCGTATCAAGTTTACGCGCTATAGCTGGTATGTTTTCAAAGAATTTAGCTGACTCTTCAACAGTCATTGCAAGAACATCACTAATCGTTGCATCCTTGTATTTTATTTCAAGTGCTTCGCGGTTGTATCGCTTACCTTTACATACATCACAAGTGACGTAGACATCTGGTAGAAAGTGCATCTCAATCTTAATAACGCCATCACCTTGACAGTTTTCACAGCGTCCGCCCTTAACATTAAAACTAAAACGACCTGCTTTGTATCCACGAATATTTGACTCTGGAGTTCCTGCAAATAGTTCACGAATAGGCGTAAAGACACCGGTATATGTAGCTGGGTTAGAACGAGGGGTACGTCCAATCGCAGACTGGTCAATAATTATAGCCTTATCAAGATATTTTATTCCTTCAATATTTTCATGTGCTCCTGGAATATCGTGTGACCTGTGAAGTCGTGCTGATAATTCTTTTGCCAAGATGTCATTTACAAGTGTTGATTTTCCGGAGCCACTCACGCCGCTAACAACAGTCATGACTCCGAGTGGAAATGAGACATCAATATTCTTAAGATTGTTCTCGCGTGCTCCGCGAACAATTAACTGACGATCTTGCATAAGAGGACGACGCTTTTTTGGTATATCAATTTTTTCAACACCACTTAGATAACGTCCTGTAATACTGTTCGGATCTTTGGCAACTTCTTCTGGTGTTCCCGAGGAGACTACTTCACCACCCTTGACTCCTGCACCCGGCCCAATATCGAGGAGATAGTCTGCATGACGAATAGTATCTTCGTCGTGCTCAACGACTAAGACAGTATTACCAAGATCACGAAGTCTCTTTAGTGTTGAAATAAGTCGATCATTATCACGTTGGTGAAGTCCGATAGACGGCTCATCGAGTACGTAAAGAACTCCCTGAAGACCTGACCCGATTTGAGTTGCAAGGCGAATACGTTGCGCTTCACCACCACTTAAAGTGTTGGCGGCACGAGATAGTTCAAGATAGTTAAGACCGACATTACTCATAAAGCCAAGTCGAGCTTTTATTTCTTTCATTATTTGTGTGGCAATAAATTGCTCCTGTTCGTTTAGTTTTAGGTTGTTCTCGAATAAATCTAGAGCCGAGTCAACGCCTAAGTTACATATATCCATGATGTTTAGTCCATGAACAGTAACCGCCAATACAACTGGTTTAAGTCGAGCACCCTTACAGGTATAACATTCACGTTCTCGCATAAAGCGTTCGATATCTTTACGCATAAATTCACTATCGGTTTCTTTATGTCTTCGTTCGAGGTTGGGAATAACTCCCTCAAACGTAGACTCATAAGTTCGGCCACCGCCAAGAGGGATAGTGTATTTTTCAGCGCCCGTTCCATACAAGATCTTCTGAAGATCATCTTCGCTTAGTGTACTTACCGGAACACTCAGACTAAATCCATGAGCACTAGCTACTTCAGCTAGACGCTTCATATACCACGCATCGCTATTGACTCGGTTATAGGGACGGATAGCACCCTCTGCAATAGTAAGATTCGGGTTAAAAACAAGATCAGGATCTACTTCTAGACGGCTTCCTAGTCCGGTGCATACAGGGCAAGCACCTTGTGGTGCGTTAAAGCTAAATAGTCGAGGCTCGAGCTCTGGAATATCCTCTTCAGGGTGATCAAGACAAGCATAGCGCTGACTAAATGTTGAGGTTGTATTCAGGTCAGTATTAAGGATTTCGACAATGCCATCAGCAAGTTCCAACGCTTGTTCTACTGACTGGGTTACTCGTCCTATCATATCTGGGGTGATAACAATACGATCGACGACAATCTCAATATCGTGTTTGTATTTCTTATCTAGATCCGGGAATTCATCAAGTGCATACACGACTCCATCAACACGTGCTCTTGCAAAACCTGCACGACGATATTGCTCAGGAACGTGGGCAAATTCACCTTTTTTACTTTTCACTATTGGAGCTAGAACCATAAGTTTAGAATTTTCAGGAAACTTCATTACTTCATCAATAATTGTTTCTGATGTACGACGAGTTACTGGTTTACCACAAATTGGACAATGAGGCACACCAATACGTGCATACAAAAGACGAAGATAATCGTAGATCTCAGTTACTGTCGCAACTGTACTTCGAGGGTTACGGCTTGTTGATTTTTGATCGATACTAATAGCAGGACTCAAACCTTCTATTTGGTCGACGTCTGGTTTTTCCATGAGTCCTAAGAATTGTCTGGCATAGCTAGAAAGACTTTCGACGTAGCGACGCTGTCCTTCGGCGTAAATCGTATCGAAAGCAAGACTTGATTTACCCGACCCAGAAAGGCCAGTGATTACAACTAACTTGTCGCGTGGTATCTCAACGCTGATGTTTTTTAGATTGTGCTCACGTGCACCTGTGACCCTAATTACCTCTGACATAACTCGACTATTATACTCTTTTTTACATTCTTTTTCCAGTCATACAAAACATTATGCTTATCGTTGCAGCTTGACGAATCAAGTGCTATATTGTTTACAAAGTTATACTAAGTAAAGAGATGTTGTTTATGAGAAAGTTCATTATTGCTATTTGCCTAATCGGTTCAGCACTATTAATACTTGATAGTACAGGCCTATTCAGCTGGCTCTTTTTGTTCCTTATGGCGGGTGTTATACCTGGTGCCAAGAACCCTGTTTCAGCTACTGAAATGCTTGTAGTTTTCGTCTGCATAGCTGTAGCAGTTGTATGTACAGTTACGATTAGTTCAATTGTTCACTTTATTAGTGTTGATCGTCTTGCACGTAAATATATGTTTACTAAAAAAGGCCTTCCGCGTCGTCGTTATAGCCGCGCCTAAACTTCAAGTTCAGAAGGCAAAACGCTCTCTGCCCAAAGCTGCATTTCTTGAAGAACAAATTGTTTAGAATCATCAGTGATAGTAGCTGAGAGTTTTTGTAATGATTTCATAAACAAAGGTAATGCTGCATTTATCTTTTCAGATCGCCATGTTTCCCATGCCAGAGTCTCGTCTTGAGAAAGTATTTTTGGATAATTTCGTGCCTTATAGTGTAGTAATAGTTCCGGTAATCTTTCGTCAACAAACTGTGGGTTAAAGTCCGCAAGGTCTCTTTCGTTTGCATTACGAACGGCCTCTATAGGAAGCTTATCCGCATCAGAGACGAAACTATCATAGAGCTGTCCTTCTGGATCACTCGACTTTTTATAATCACGTTTCTTTTCGAAAAGACTTCTAATGTTCTCTGCAAAGGTTGGATTAGATAAAAGTATAGATCGATGCTTTGTAATCGTTTCCTCATCGAGACTAATAGACTTCCATCCATCCGCCTGAGCAAGCACTCCTAAAGGTGCTACGGCAGGAGCTCTATTAAACTGAAATTCTTTGACGGGGAGTCGAACAAAATCGTCTGCTTGTCTTTGTTCTCTCGTTGCATAGAGGATTGCGCCAAGTTCACTTTGGCTTTTAGCAAGAAATGGTGTTGGATCGTAACGTAGATCATATATGACGATGTTGCCGTTCTTACTCGCGGTGAGAGGAAAAGCAACTGTTGCTTTGTTATATTCAGTATCTAATTCACCACTCACATAGACAAATGGTTGTTTTACGTCTAAGTTTACTAGCTTCTTCACTTCATTCTTGTCACGTATCTTCAAGAGATACTCATATAATTGTGGCTGCTTTTCTTTGATAAGTTTCGTAACACCGATAAGAGCTTCGACGTCACTTAACGCATCATGCGCTTTAGCGTGATCGAGACCGTTTGATTTGCTGAGTAGCTCTAGCCTATTCGTTGCTTTACCGTCCTGATCAACTGGCCACGTTATACCCTCAGGGCGAAGTGCTCTTGTCATTCGAACAACATCGAGTAAATCCCATCGAGAACGTCCATCTTTCCACGTCCATTCATATGGGTCATAGAAATTGCGCCAAAATAAATGTCGAACAAACTCATCATCAAAATGAATGTTATTAAACCCAACAGCAATAGTATCTTCTGTAAAGATATCTTCCGACAGCATTTTAGAGAATTCGGCTTCTGTATAGCCATCAGCTTGTGTTTCTTGAGGCGTAATTCCTGTTACCATCAAGGCTTCGGGTGCGGGAAGAACATCATCATTTAATTTAACCAGGACATTTACTGGCTCTCCTATAATGTTAAGATCCATGTCCGTTCTGATACCGGCAAACTGCATGATACGCGACTCTTGAGGGCTTAGACCGCTTGTCTCAAGGTCATAGAAGAAAAAGGTTTTAGGCATATCTATAGCATAACAAAAAACACGCCAATTGGCGCGTCAGGGATAGGTATAAAAAACAAATAGTGGGGGTATAACCCGGGAGCGAACCGTTAAAAAACGGCAGCCCCCGGGCTATATCATTCCCAAGTGGGATATTTGCTGAGACGAACTTCAACATCTCTTTGTTATCACACATACTTCACTGCGACCATTTAGCCCGAACTAATGAGTCTTGATCGACAGTGCGTCCTCCGAGACTCCACGGAGTTCTTCGCATGCTTTGTTTCTGTTGTTACTCGGAGACCGGGTAGTTGATCGAGCTCAGTACTCGATCAACTACCCTAGAGTCTCCGCTTCCTCTCCATCACACCACCGAGGTGCGTCAGGGGATCAGGCCGGCCGGCGAGGCCGAGATGATCGCGGAAGGTTCGAGAATGGCGACGTTTGATACGAATGTGCGGGACTTACGGGGAGGTGACACTTTGGGTCCTTTCGTTTCGCTCAGCCCAGTTGCTGGAGCTTTCAAGATATACTTTAGTGTTATATCGTGGAAGCTACAGCCACTGGTACTATCCAACTTGTTAATGTACCTATTGAGAGGGTTCTCATCAATGGTTGATAAGTACTTTAGCACTTATGTTATCTTTTGTCAACTATTTTTAAAAAGAAGAATGGACGCCATTGTTGGCGTCCTTCGTATTGTAAGACAACACGAATAGTAGAGGGGGCCGGGGGTGGAAGGAGATGAACTCTCATAGGAACGAATGTCCCTCAGCTCCACGTTAAAACGTGGTTCTGTTACTTCCACCACCCGGGTTAACCTAATTGCTTTCGCTCTCGTTTGGGCTAGGTGTCGCACAAAAGCGGATGACTGAACATTTACATATATAAACCGGGGGCACGCTCAGTCAAGCAATAGGAGCCGTTCGGGAAGGCTCCTTGTGTTGGTGGTTAACCACACATTCCACAACAAGCCAACCCGCAGGGTAGGTTAACTGCTATGGATGTCTATGTACCAACATTTGCTGATCTATAGGCGTCCATAGCAGAATTCTCATACTATTCGTATTGTAAACGTACATCCCAGGAGGTAAAGCCTCAACTGATTGTTTCTTATTATAGCACTTTGAATAAATAAAGTCAATAGGGTTATAGTATATTTATTGCTCTATAAAGGTAAATTCAGAATCACCAATATGAATTACCGAGTCTGCTTCTGCGCCCTTACGACGGAGCTCGTGGCTAATTCCAAGCTTCTTCATAATATCCCGAAGACGGTTCACACCTTCGAAACTCGTATAGTCCGTTCGACGAGCAAACTTTTCAATCTTATCACCGACAACGATAAAGTAAGGTTCTTCTTCATTCTCTACTTTCTCGACTGACCATGAATCTGATATTTCATTTTGAGTAAGCGTGATTGATTCGTAACCATCTGAAAGTGAATCATCTTCTACTTCTTTTGTGATAAGACGTTGCTCTATAACCTGCTTTCGTAGCGCCCTCAGTACTTCTTTAAGGCCTTTGTGTGCGGTTGAAGAAAGAGCAAACAGTTGAGACCCTTTTGTCGCTACAGCTTTAAGGGTATCCATTTGCATTTGTATAATGTCGTCATCGAGACCATCTATTTTGGTAAGAGCTATGATCTCGGGTCGATCAGTTAGCTCAACGTTATAGCTCGCAAGCTCGTTACGAATAGTGAGATAGGCCTTTGCAATATCATCAGTATAGACATCGATAAGGTGAAGTAGAACGGCTGTTCTTTCAACGTGACGAAGAAAAGCATCACCTAACCCTTTTCCTTCACTAGCACCTTCAATAAGGCCCGGGATGTCTGCAATCAAAAGACTACCATCATCAATATCGGCAACACCAAGATTTGGTGTTAGTGTCGTAAAGGCGTAATCTGCAATTTCAGGACGAGCATTACTGACAACTGAAAGGAATGTCGATTTCCCAGCGTTAGGAAAACCAACAAGTCCAACATCAGCAAGAAGCTTGAGCTCTAGTTGTGCTTCGAAAGTATCTCCCACTTCTCCCTTTTCAGCAATCTTTGGAGTTTGGCGTACGGAACTCTTAAAGTGAGCATTCCCGAAGCCACCGTCTCCCCCTTTTGCAATAATAACTTCTTGGCCGTCATCTGTAAGATCAGCAATAATCTCACCGTCTTTTCGTACGATCGTGCCCATAGGAACCTTCACGTAGAAAGCTTCGCCGGAACGTCCATGACGATCACGCTTAGCACCATTTTGACCAGGTTTTGCCTTTAGTTCTGGCTTGTAGCGAAAGTCTAGAAGTGTATTAACGTTCTCGCTCGCAACGAATACAACGTCTCCTCCTTTACCACCGTCTCCACCGTCTGGACCACCTTTTTCAACATAAATTTCATGACGAAAACTGACGGCTCCGTCGCCGCCCTTGCCTGCTTGAATTAATACTTTGGCGGTGTCGACAAACATATACCTTTAGTATAGCAAATCCGCCTCTGAATTAACAGAGGCGGACAAGAGTGGGGCTAGTTGAGTCTTCTAGTGAATGTAGAAGTAGTAAGGTGATTCGGCTTGACCGGCAGAAATAGTACGAGTATCTATTCGATCCCAACCACCGCCAGCAACACCACTGTCGTTCATTTCACTTACGGTGACATCACCATTTGGAGCAACACCAGTAACAACAGCAACGTGACCTGCACCACCACCATTTTGCATAATAGCTCCGTACGATGGAGTGTGATCGACTACATAGCCAGATGCCTCAGCGACATATGCCCAGCTTGAAGCGTTACCCCAGAAGCTACCAATTGGCATACCCATTTGAGCACGGAGGTTATATGCATACCACGTACAGTAACCGAAACTATAACGGTTACCTTCTTGGGCATTTGAAATTCCAACGTACTGAGCGTTTGATGCTGCTCTCACTACCGCTTTTGGTGCAACGTAGCCAGGACGTTGATTAGTAGGAAGAATACCCCCAGGAATTATAATCTTTACCCCAGGCGTAAGACCACCAAGGTCAAGGTCATTATAGAGAGTTATTTGAGCTGGGTCAGCTTGATAGGTCGTTGCGATTGAAGCAACCGTGTCACCGGATTGTACAGTATATATAATACCGTCAGTTGGAAGAATTTGAAGAGTCGTTCCAACAATTAAGCTATCTGAGGTAAGATTATTAGCCCATGCTATTGTGTTCGTTTGTAATCCAAAGTGAGCTGCGACTGACGTTACAGTATCACCAGTTTGAACAGTATAGGACGTAATGGCACGATTATCGCTTGTTGGCTGAATAATTTGGGGTTTACTAATTGCGTTGTCGCTACTATCGGTCGATTGAGGGACTTCACTCTGAATCTGAGTAGATACAGCTAGGTCTTCAACATTTGATGCGACTGACATGTTAGTTGTTTGAGCAACATCTGCAGCAATATTAGCGGCCACGACATCGTCAACGGAAGTCTGACTAACGGTCTGACCGTAGGCATTCACCGTGGTTGCCGCTGAAGCATCAGCAGTTGACTGCTGAGGTGAGTGATATCCAACTGCAACGATAGCAATAATAAGAGCAAAGATGCTCGCATAGATGGCTACGGTTGATTTCTTTGGTACTCCCTTAGCACGACGTCGTCGTTGCGTAAGTACCTGCTGTCTCATTGCGACAGTTGATCGTGGAGCAGAGCTCTTAATGATCTGATTACGAATTATCGTTCTCCTGCCGCCTGTATTACTACAAGGGCGTCTACCTTACTACGTCTTACTTCTCGCGGAACGGGGTACGTGTCGACCGATTTCATTAAATAATATATTGTTTGAAAATGTGTTTTTTCGGTACCCGTGCGGCTTTTCTGGTAGGCTCACTCATGCTCCGTTCTTCCCACTCGCTTGATCGGTTTTTTGGCCGTTCTAGTAGACGAAGTCACAAATGCGCTATCAATAAGTGTATCAGGGATTGCTAAGTGTGTCAATTTATTCTATAAATATGTTTTTAGTGTCGTAACACTAGTCAGCGCACTTCACTTTACAGTAATTCGCTATATTTGCTTCGTGTTGAGCTTCAGTAGTAGCAAAGTAAGTTTTTCCGTCGTCACCACTGAGGAAATAAAGATAACTACCACTCGCAGGGCTGGCCGTTGCCTGCAGTGCAGATAAACCTGGTGTTGCTATTGGACCAGGAGGAAGACCGGTATTTATTCTTGTATTGTAAGGAGAATCAAGGGTTGGCGTTGCTGCAACACCAAGTAATGATGCTCCGTAGATATAGGTTACATCGGAACCAAGCGGAATATTCATAGCCAGACGAAGATAGAAGACTTGAGCGACCTGTTTTTGGTCAGATGCGCTACTTACCTCTCGTTGAATAATAGATGCGAGAGTTATTCCTTGGTATAGGTTCAAGCCTTGCTTAGCAAAACCCGCGACTAGATTATTCTGCGTAACCACTGTTTCAAATTCATCAAATGTTCTCTGAAGAATATCCTGGACAGTAGCTCCACTGTTAAAATCGTAGGTTTCACCGTAAATATAGCCCTCGAGATCGGTACCTGCTGGCTTGTCGGTAAACAACGAACCAGAGTAGGTGGCCCCCAGTGCGGTATCAACATCACTTGTTGAGTAGCCAGCATTTATAAGTACTTGCCTATCCATAGCTTCCGTAGCACCCGGCAGGAAGGTAATACTGAATTGGTCCACGGTACCATTTACGAGATGCTTCACGATCTCCTGAGTGGTCTCCCCGGGCGAAAGACGATACGTACCGGCTTGTAGCTTGTTTTCAGTTCCTGATATACGTGTATACATGATGAATGCAAAGCTGCTCTTTATAATGCCGTCTTTTTGAAGAAGGTCTCCAATTGCCGATGGTGTTGTACCTGAGTTAATTGTAACCTTAATAAGCTTTGTCGTATCCTTACTGACCGGATTCAGTTCGCGCTTGGCAATAACAAGACCCGCAATAATAACTGCAATAATAACGACGAAAATACATAGTAGTATAAGTAGCTTTTTTGGAATATTAAATGGAAGGTGTTTATGACCTTTTTTTCTTTGCAAACCACTTGGTTGGCCACTAATCGGTTGCGGTA
>Ga0302187_10004743_pt1 | contig 10823 bp, 9 predicted proteins | sample II_Bog_E1_3_FD_202120 | JGI IMG/M metagenome (GOLD analysis project Ga0302187, IMG submission 202120) | Peat permafrost microbial communities from Stordalen Mire near Abisko, Sweden - II_Bog_E1_3 | ecosystem: Environmental > Terrestrial > Soil > Wetlands > Peat | place: Sweden: Abisko, Stordalen...
GCATGGCGTGGTGGCGCGAAGCCAAGTTCGGCATGTTCATCCATTGGGGCGTTTATTCCGTGCCCGCCGGCTATTACCACGACCAGCCCGTGCCCGGCATCGGCGAATGGATCATGAACAAGGGCAAGATCCCGATGGCCGAATACCAGGCGTTCGCCAAGCAGTTCAACCCGGTGAAGTTTGACGCCGACGCGTGGGTGAAAGCCGCCAAGGACGCCGGCATGAAATACATTGTCATCACCTCGAAGCATCACGACGGCTTTGCGATGTTCGACACGAAGGCCAGCCCGTGGAACATCGTGCAGGCCACGCCTTATGGCAAAGATCCGCTCAAGGACCTGGCCGCCGCCTGCCGCAAATACGGCCTCAAGCTGGGCTTCTATTATTCGCAGGCGCAGGACTGGAACAACGGCGGCGCGGCCGCCGGCGGCAAGTGGGATCCGGCGCAGCAGCATGACATGGACGATTACATTGACAAGATCGCCGTGCCGCAGGTAAAGGAGATTCTCTCGAACTACGGCGAATTTCCCGCCGTGCTCTGGTGGGACACGCCGCACGACATGAACCAGGAACGCGCCAAAAAACTTTATGACGCCGTGCAGCAGCTCCGACCGGACATCATCATGAACAACCGGCTCGGCGGCGGCTACAAGGGGGACACCGAGACACCGGAACAAAAAATCCCCGCGAAAGGTTTCCCTGGCCGTGATTGGGAAACTTGCATGACGCTCAACAACACCTGGGGCTTCAAGCGCGACGACAATAACTGGAAATCCACCACAACCCTCATCCGCAACCTCTGCGACATCGCCAGCAAGGGCGGTAATTATCTGCTGAACGTCGGGCCGACGAGCGAAGGCCTGATTCCGCAGCCGAGCCTTGAGCGACTCGCCGAGGTCGGCGCGTGGATGAAGGTCAACGGCGAAGCCATCTATGGCACCACCGCCACGCCGTTCGGCGGCGAACTCGGCGCGGCCGTCAAGGCCAAGGACGGCTACGGCCACGACACCACCGTATCCTCGGGCAACGACTGGCGCTGCACGACCAAGCCGGGGAAAATCTACGTCATGATTTTCAACTGGCCGGCGAACGGCAAGTTCGAGCTGCCCGGCCTGCAAAGCAAGGTGAAGAAAGCCTATCTCCTGGCCGGCCACAAAAAATTGAAATTTGAACAGACCGAGGCCGGCGTGACGCTTGCTCTGCCGGCGGCCGCCCCGGATAAAATCGCCTCCGTCGTCTGCGTGGAAATTGCCGCCGCCACCGCCAAGGTGGCGGCGCAGAAATAATCATCCGACTTCACCAAAAAAGCTGGCAGCGGCATGCGGTTACGACCATGCGCCGGACGAGGACAATAGCGGCAACGGCCAGAATATTTTTGCAGACGATGCTGCTGCAGGCCGAGGGACGAAAAACTGGAGTGCGGATTTCAAGCTGCACACGCCGTTGCAAACCGTCGTGGCAGGACGGGTGGAAAACGGCCGGGTTAATCAGCCTGCAAGTGACCCCGCATCGCGCCGCGCCGACGTGGTGCTGTCAAAAAATCTCGCAGGTGACACGGGACTTAGCGTCCTCGAAAGCCACAACAGAAGCGGGGACATGAAATAAAATCCGGCCTAAAGCCGTAGGCTTCATTTTAAACAGGTCAAAGGCTCAAAAAATCCCGCTGCAAGCGCGTCATCAGGTCATTGACCGCCAGCATCAGTTCGCCGTGCCGCTCCGCATTTGTCTCGTCAGACAGATCAATCGGCGCGGCCATCGCTTCGGCGTAGCGGTGCGTCAACGCCATTTCCTCGTCGCGCTGACTAAGTGAGTGCAACAGCACACGAACTTTCTCGGCGCGCTGTTTCGCTTCGGATATTTTCTTCAACGCTGCGGCCGCCGATATTTCGCCGGCTTCAACGCGCTTCAGCAGACCGCACTCGAACAGGTGACAACGCTTCGGCCGTTCGGAATAAATGCCACAAAGCTTGCCGTCGAAGCACGCGCACGGCTGCGCGAAGGCGGTCGTGAACTTGTTTTTCTTCAGCAGCGTCAGCCCCAGCCGGCTTAACCGTGCCGGGTTGTCGCTGGCGCGCAGTTCCACGTCGGCGAACAGGGTGCTATCGCAGCACAGGCCGCAGCTCGGACACAGTTGTTCAATGCCTTTCATCGCCATAAATGCCTCGGATACTTCCGCGCCAGTTCCGATTTTATTTTTGGATAATGCTCGCGCCAGAAGTTCGCCAAATCTTGTGTCACCTGGATCGGTTTCATGCCCGGAGTCAGAATATGCACCGTCACCGGCACACGGCCCAGCGCAATCTTCGGCGTTTGGTTCACATCGTATAGTTCCTGGATGCGCAGCGAGATGAACGGCGACTTGCCCGGCTCGTAATTCACCTTGGGCGTGCGGCCGTTCGGCAGCGTGAGCCGCTCCGGCGCGTGCTTGTCCAGCAATTCGCGCTGCGCCGCCGAGAGCCACGACATCACGATGGGTTTGACTTCGCGTTCCTTGATGTCTTTGTAGCTCATCGCGCCGTGGCACAACTGCTCGATGATGGATTTTTTGTCCTCATCCGTGATGGCCGGCAACTGCAGGTCCGCGCACTCCTTGCACAACAAGTTCAGCCGCGCCAGCCACTGCTCGACGTGATGATCCCAGTTCGGCAGCAGCAGACGTCCGGCGAGAATTTCATCCGCGAGCAAACGCGCCGCCGCGTCGCCCGGTGGCGGGTCAATGCGTTTCGCCGCAAGAGCCAAGTCGCGGAAGCGTAAGAGCTCGGCGGCCAAAACTCTTTTCTCCCGCGTATCATATTGCACATGGACATCGCTTTTGATGTCATCGGGAAATAATTCTTTCAGCCAGTCCACCTCGATGGCCGTGCCGAGCGAGAGGATGGTGTTCACCTCGCGGTCGCGGCCTTCGATCTCACGGATTTCCGCCGCCACGAAAAGCGGACTGGACTGCACCGCGCTTTCCCGTGCCAGCACGCCGCGCCGGCCATGCACCAACTCGCAGCGCAAGGTGCCTTGATCCATCCGCCGGGCCACGCGGTCACTGAAGCCGATAAGGATGCACTTCTGCAAATTCTCATCCTTCACCTCGTTGGGCCGCGTGTCGAGGCCTTCATCCTTGGCAATGCGGAGAAATTGGTCAAACAGCGGCCCGACCTGCTTCGCGGTGACGGCGTGGATACCCAACTTGCGGCACGCGTCCACGCGGAACTGGTTGTTGAACGCAAAACTCCAGGCGCGCATCAGAATCCAGAAGTCCGACGACGCCTTTTCACCGAGCAAATCTTCGCGCACGGAATCCACTTCCTTGCCGCAATTGCGCAGCAGCAAATCGCGTCCCTGCGTCAACGCCGCGACGAGGCACGCCTGATACACGCAGCCGTAGGTTTGCGCCGCGAGCAGCATCCGCGCGTAACGCGGGTGCAACGGAAACGCCAGCATCTTGCGGCCGATGGCAGTGATCTTGTTTTCGTGAATCGCGCCCAAGTCTGCCAATAGCTCCTCGGCGTGCGTGAGCGAAATTTCATCCGGCTTTTCCAGCCAGCGGAATTTTCGCAAGTCCACCACGCCCGACGACTTCAGCGTCAACACGACTTCCGACAAATCCAGCCGCTTGATCTCCGGCAGTTCCTGCACGGCGCGGTGCGAATGTTCCTCGCGCGACCACAATCTCATGCACACACCCGGCGCGGTGCGGCCGGCGCGGCCCGCGCGCTGGTCGGCGCTCGACTGGGAAATCTTGTCAATCAGCAGTGTGTTGATGCCACGGTTCGCGTCGTAGCGCGCGACGCGCGCGAGGCCGGAATCAATGACCAAGCGAACGCCATCAATCGTCAGCGAAGTCTCGGCGACGTTCGTGGCGATGACGACTTTGCGCCGGTCGTAACGCGCGACGGCGGCGTCCTGATCGCGCGGCGGCAATTCGCCGTGCAACGGCAACAAAATAAATCCCTTGGCCTCGTTGGTGTTGCGGATGGTCTCGATGGTCTGGGCAATTTCAAATCCGCCGGGCATGAACACCAGCACGTCGCCCTCGCCGCCGCCGTGGACGTAGCGGCTGAAGGCGTCCGCCGCCTGTTCCCAGACGGGGCGTTTGTCGGCATAGGCGGGCAGCTCGGCGTATTCGTGCTCCACCGGAAACATCCGGCCTTCGGACGACAGCACGGCACAGGGTGAAAGATACTTTTCCAGTTCGCCCGCGTTCAGCGTGGCAGACATCACGGCGAGAATGAGGTCGGGACGAAACTTTTCCTGCTGATCCAGCGTCTGCGCGAGCGTGATGTCGCCGTAAAGATGCCGCTCGTGAAATTCGTCGAACAAAATTGCCGAGACGCCGCGCAGTTGCGGGTCATCGATCATTTGCCGCAGCAAAACGCCCTCGGTCACAAAACGAATTTTTGTTTTCGCCGACGTGACGTTCTCAAAGCGGATCTGGTAGCCAACTTCTTCGCCCAGCTTCACGCCTAGTTCCGACGCGACGCGGGCGGCGAGCAGGCGCGCGGCGAGCCGGCGAGGTTGGAGGACGACCACCTGGCCGCTGCCGAGCAAACCGTGTTTCAAGAGCATCTGCGGAACCTGCGTGGACTTGCCGGAGCCGGTCGGCGCGGACAGGATGAGCCGCTTGTCGCTTTGCAGCCGCGCGATGATGTCGCGCTCGATTTCGTAAATGGGCAGTCGGTCGGCCATGAAGCTGGAAGATTAAACGAACCGCCGGCCGGACAGAAATTTTTCCGCAGGTTTTGTTCAGCCCGTCGCCTGCTCCGCTGCGCGGACGGTGTTCTGCAGCAGCATCGCGATGGTCATCGGGCCGACGCCGCCAGGATTGGGCGTGATCTTGCCGGCGATGGGCTGGACGTTCGCAAAATCCACGTCGCCGACGAGCTTGGTGCCGGTCTTGGAGGTTGCGTCCGGAACGCGGTTCACGCCCACGTCCATGATGACAGCGCCGGGCTTGACCATGTCGGCCTTGAGAAATTCCGCCACGCCCATCGCGGCGATAATGATGTCGGCACGGCGGCAATGCGCCTTGATGTCGCGCGTGGCGGAATGACAAATCGTCACGGTGGCGTTGGCCGCCCTGCCCTTTTGGCAGAGCATCGCGGCCATCGGCTTGCCGACGATGTTGCCGCGACCGAGCACGACGACCTCCGCGCCGTCGGTCTTCACGCCGGAGCGGATGAGGAGTTCGACGACGCCGGCGGGTGTGCAGGGTTTGAAGCCGGTTTCATCACCAAGCATGAGCTTGCCAACATTCACGGGATGAAAACCGTCCACGTCCTTCGTTGGCAGCACAGTGGTGAAGACAACCGATTCACGAATATGTTTCGGCAACGGCGCCTGCACGAGAATGCCGTGAACGGGCGCGGTGGAATTTAGTTTGCCGATGAGCGCGAGCAGTTCTGCCTCGGAGGTTTTTTCCGGCAGGACGTGCGTTTCGGAAACGATGCCGAGTTCCGCGCAGGCTTTTTCCTTGCGGCCGACATAGACCTTCGACGCCGGATCTTCGCCGACGCGCACGAAGGCGAGGCCGGGAGCCACGCCGCGTTGCTTCAAGACTGCCACGCGCGCGGCGAGCTCCCGCTGGAGCTGCGCCGCGATGGCGCGCCCATCAATGACGTTTGCCAGGGCTGACATTGCTGCTGGCACGGGGGCTGGCCACGCGCTTGAAAGCGTCCGGCGGGTTGGTGGAGACGACGTAAATCTTCTGGATGGTGATCACCGGCGTGTCCTGCCAGCGGGCGGAGATGCCTTCCTCGCCGGTCACGATGATTTGATACGTGTTGTAGAGCGACAAATCCAGGTTGGTGGACGGGGAATAGAGATAGTTGATCGTGTTGCCGCTGTCTGCATCAAAAAGCTCGTAGCTGGTCGGCGCGACAATGCTCGTGGCCGGGCGCACATAGCCCTCGTGCGAAACCACGCGGGGCGGCGGCGGATTGGTGTCAACCACGGCGGCAGCGGGCGCGGACGTCTCCGCTATGGCCGGGGCGGCCGGGGCCGACGGGTTCGCCTCAGACGCAGGCGCGACCGGTGCCGGCGGAACAACGGCCGGCGCGACCGGCGGCTGCGTCACAATGGGCGCGGCTTCGGCGACGGTGTTGGTCGTGGGCGGCGGCGTGGTCACCACCGGCGTTTCAACCGGAGCCGGAGCGGGATTGTTCGGCTCGGCGGCGGTTGCGGCTTCCTGCTTCAAAAACATGGCCGCGACAAACGCGAAGGCGTTCGTGGGCGTCTCGATCTGCGACCAGGCGCCCTTGGCGGCCAGTTCGCTGACGGGCGTGCCTTTTTCAATCATGCCCAGCACGCTGTAATTCTCGCCCGGACCGGCGCGGAGGTTCAGCTTCCGCGCGGAAACCGTCTTGGTCGCCGCATCCACATACTTGGAATTGACCCAGACCTTGGTTGCCGTCGGCAGCGAAATTTTCGCCCACTGCGCCGGCTCGTCGGCGGTATGCTTGTCGAGGTTGATCTGGGAAATCACGGTGACGGTGTCGCCCGCCTTCAGGTGGCCGACGACTTCGCCCTTGAGACCGGCCTGGCCGCGCAGGTTGAGGTTCGCGGAAATGACGGTGGCGGGACCGGCGACGAGCGCGACGGACGGCTCGGAAATCTTTTTGACGATCTTCTTTTTGTGTTTGATCACCGGCTTCTTCGCGACGGGCGCGACGGCATTGGTGCTGGCCACGGCAACCACCGGAGCCGGCATCGTGACCATGGCCGTGGCCGGGGCGGGGATTTCCGGCAATTTGTTTGTGTTGACCTGCGCCACGGCAGTCGTGGCGAGGATCGTTCCTAATACCAACCAGCAGTTCGTTTTCATAAATCAGTTTTCCGTAGTCAAAGTTTTTATTTCCACCGCGTTCAGCGTCCGCCATTTGCCCAGCTTCAGTTCGCCGAGCTTGATTTTTCCAATCTGCGTCCGCTGTAATTTTTTTACCGTGATGGCCTGCGACTCGAAGAGTCGCCGCACCTCGCGGTTCTTGCCTTCGCCGAGTTCCAGTTCCACCACGCTCTTGTGCCGCGTGCCGGAAACGATCCGCGCCGACAGCGCCTTCAGTTTTTCGCCTTCGTGAAAAATGCCGCGCTTGAACAGCTCCAGCATCGCTGGCGTCACTTCGCCCTCGACGCTCACCAGATATTTTTTGCGGACACCGTAGCGTGGATGCGTCAGGCGCAAAGCGAATTGTCCATCATTGGTGAGAAAAATCAATCCCTCGCTGTTGTAGTCCAGCCGCCCGACGGACTGCACCGTTTCCCACTCGCGCGGCAGCAGTTGGTAAATCGTCGGCCGGTCAAACTCATCCTTGCGCGAACACACGCAGCCCGGCGGCTTGTTCAGCGCGGCGTAAATCAGTTTTTTCGGGCGCACCGGCTTGCCGTCCACCGCCACCTGGTCGTGGTCGGGATCAACCTTGGAGCCGAGCAGGCGGACGACATGGCCGTTCACCGCGACGCGCCCTTCCAAAATAATCTGCTCGCCGGCGCGGCGGGAAGCCACCCCGGCATCGGCGAGAAATTTCTGCAAACGAACCACAGGATTTACGATTTACGATTGCCGATTTACGATCGAAACGCCCGACTGCGAACAGCCAAATCGTAAATCGTATATCGAAAATCGCAAATGTTCAGGCCTCGGGCTTGGTTTTGCGGAGGCCGGTGATCTTGTCGCCGGTCTTGCGCTGGCCGCGCTTTTCGAGGAGGGCGGTGCGTTCAAAACGCTTGAGGACATTGCGCTTGCCGCCCAAGGTGGACGCCGCGCGGAGACTGCGATGCTGTGACATAAATTATTTGTTTGATTGGTTCTTCGGTAAAAAACGAGCGCAAAGCATAGCCGACTTCCGGCTGATTGCAATCGGTTAATTCAGCTCCACTCGCGATAATCCCCGCCAGCCAACCAAGCCGCCGATTAAAAACGAACTCCATGCCGGAAACAAGTTTGGGTTTCACTTCACCTCCCGTTGGAAGTTTTGGGATAACACCAAAGACGGTTGCGGTTGGTGGCCATCACATCGTCATACCAGTTGTCCAGTTTGACATAATTCACCGAGCCATCAAACAAGGCTTGAACGCCGCCTTGCTGGTGCCGGGCGCTCACGCCTTCCTGCGGATAATTCGCGCCATCATTGAAAAAGAACGGCTCGGTCTCGTCGGTTTCCCAAAAGGCGCAGTCACCGGGCAGCATCTGCCCCAGTTTCACGGCCGGATAAATGGCCGCGAAGAAGCCGACCACGGCACCGTTCATCGCATAACTGGAAAGCTGCTGCTTGCGCTGTTCTGTCGCATTGTCATGGTTCGACCAGTGCCACATCTGCAGATTGTCGTTGGGACAGACATAAACTTTTGGCGTTTGCAAGACCGGCCACAACAACCCGCCGGCCAGGTTATAGCGGTTGGTGACGCTGAGCGATGGAACGGGTTTGTAAAGCCAGCCAGCGACAGTGCCGTTGCCGTCAAAGCCGCCATTGTCCCAGTTCGGCGCGGGCAGCCCATCGCCGTTATCCGAGGCGTATAGGTGGATTGCGTCCATGATCTGCTTGAGGTTGTTAAGGTCGGTTGCCTTGCCGGCGGAACTTTTGGTCCGGCTCAACACCGGCATCAGCAGCGCGGCCAGAATGCCGATGATGGCGATGACCACCAGTAATTCGACCAAGGTGAACGCCCGACCGCGATTGACCGCATCGGGATTCATGGCATGGGCATCATCATCGGGCAGCCTCCAGCAAAAGCTTGGCGTTCACCCAGGCGCCCTCGTGGGCCGTAAAAATGTGGCGGTGACCGTTGACCTCATAAACTATTACCAGCGTCTTGTTCCAGCCGGGCGTAGGGTCGGTATTCAACCAGCTGGGTTGCGCTTGGAAACCCGCTGGCTGCCGAACCATTTCGCCAACGCGATCGGAAACGTCCGCGAAATTCCCGCCCGATCCATAAACTGCTGAAATAATTTTCACGCTATTGCTCTTAGAACAGCCGGCCAGCAAGGAAGCCACCAACGCGAAAACCAACCAGGCGGTGCGACCGGACCTCCAGACTTGCAGCCGGGTGGTTGGTTGTTTGCTCATGGTGGAAGCTGTTTTACACCCATCCGCCGGCTTTACCAAGCCGCATTTCAAAATAAAAAGCGGCCGCCGTTCTCCGTCTTCGTAAAGGAGTCAGTTCCTAAAGTTTTCAATCAAACTTAATGCCGGGACGCGTGGCGTTGCCCTGCTTGGCAGCCATCTCGATGTGCTGGCGGTGGCGGGGTCAGCTCCCAGTTTCCGTCCGCAGTTTCACGCATTCCTGCCAGCGACTTCGTCAGGGCTCGAGATTGTCGTCATGCCAGGCCTGCACCGACTCCACCAAGCTTTGGTTCACCGGCAGCGACTTGAACATGATGTTTCCCTGAGCCAGCCGGGACTTGTCACCGCTTAGATATTGATCCATGCGGGCGATGGTTTCATAGCCGATCCGGTTGGCCGTCTGCACCACCGTGCCATAGATGTCGCCCGCAGCCACCCCGGCCAGCGTGTTGCTGTCATCATCAAAGCAGACAATCTTCACCTTGCCCGCCTTGTTCGCGCCACGGACGGCGGCCAGGATGGCCGGCCCGTTGTAACTATAAAGGCCGACGATGCCCGCCAGATCCACATGCGCCGCCATGGCCTTTTGCGCGTTGGCCATGGCCACCGCCGGATCGGTGGCGTCCGCCAGCGTGTCAATGATCTGCAGGTTCGACCCGGCCAGTCCGCTTGCGAGCCCCTGGATGCGGTCCTTCGCGTTTTGCGCGTTTGGATAGCCCACGCACAGGACGATTTTGCCGCCCTGGGGCAACGCGGCCTTGAGCAGGTCCGCCGCCTGTTTGCCGGCCGTCACATTATCCGTGCCGATGAAACAGACCCGCTGGCTGCCGGGCACGTCGCTGTCCACGCAGACCAACAGCGTCTTGGCGGCCACCTGGGCGAGGAAGGCCGCCTGCTGGTCGGCGTCAATCGGGCTGATGGCGATGCCGTCCACGCCGCCGGCCACGAGGTCGTTCACAATCTGCTGCTGCTCCGCCACCGTGGAACCGGTGAAATAGCGGAAATCCAAATCCACATTGGTGAAGGTCTGCACCGCGCTGTTGCAGCCGTGGTGGAAGGTGTCCCAGAAATCGTTCTTCGTGTTGGTCACAAAGGCCAGGCGCAGTTTTTTTGGCCCGCCCGTGTTGTTGGCGGCCGATCCGCCGCCGTTATTGTCGCAGCCCGGAACGAAGGCCAGGACGCCAAAAGCCAGGACGAGGGGGAGGAGGATTTTCATAGGAATTCAACCTTAACGCCGCTACCGCCCCATTGCCAACAAAAAATCTGCCCGGGAAATTTTCCGCCGCCCGCGCGCGGAAAAATTTACAAGAAAAAAAGCCGCCCCGGTTGCCCGAAGCGGCTTTGAATTGTCTGTTAGGGCGGCGTTACTGCGCCGCCCCAAATTAAACGGCTGACCAGCAGGTCAGCCCTACCAGTTGAATCACTTTTTCTTGGCGGTCTTGGCCTTGCGCTTCTCTTCGATGGCGGCCTGGGCCGCCGCGAGGCGCGCAACCGGCACGCGGAACGGCGAGCAGCTGACGTAGGTCAAGCCGGCGCGATGGCAGAACTTCACGGAATCGGGGTCGCCGCCGTGTTCGCCGCAGATGCCGAGCTTGATGCCGGGACGCGTGGCATTGCCCTTCTTCGCGGCAATCTCAATGAGCTGGCCGACGCCGGTCTGGTCAATCGAGGCGAACGGATTCTTCTTAATGATCTCGTTCTCGGTGTAGGCACCGAGGAAGGAACCGGAGTCGTCGCGCGACATGCCGAGGCAGGTCTGCGTGAGGTCGTTCG
>Ga0302187_10004744_pt1 | contig 10823 bp, 18 predicted proteins | sample II_Bog_E1_3_FD_202120 | JGI IMG/M metagenome (GOLD analysis project Ga0302187, IMG submission 202120) | Peat permafrost microbial communities from Stordalen Mire near Abisko, Sweden - II_Bog_E1_3 | ecosystem: Environmental > Terrestrial > Soil > Wetlands > Peat | place: Sweden: Abisko...
CCACCAATGCGGTTCGCCGCTCGGGCTGAGGCTGACGCGGTAGTACATCGCAGGCTCCGTGGGCTTGCGTCTGAATTGTCTGTGCGCAACGGTAGCAGCCGACGCGGCTAGGAACGAGGACGCCGAACGCCTGTAGCCGCTACGGGTTGCCGCGTCGCCCGACCGACCGAGGGAGGCACAATGACCGTCGAAACGCCGTGGACGGACGATATGCTGGCAGAGTTGCGCCGTCACTTCGACGCCGGGGCGGGTGGGCTGCGCATCGCGGAAGCGCTGGGTATCAGCAGGGGCGCGGTCCTGGGCAAAATCCATCGGCTGGGCTGGGAACGCGGCCAAGTGTTCCCGGAGACAAGGTGGACGGACGAGCTTGTCGCCGAGTTGCGGACTTACTTCGACAAAGGCCTGACCGACCGCGCCATCGGCGGCAAGATGGGTCTCAGCAAAGGAACAATTTCCGGCAAGTTGGCCCGGATGAAGTGGGTTCGGCCCCCTTCGGCCCCGCAGGCCCCGCGCCCAGCAGCGCCCCGCCCGGCCGCGCCCCGCCACCGTCCCGCCGCGCAACCTGCTGCGCGCTCTGTGCCCGCGCTGCCGGTTGGCAGCCCGTGTCTTTGGCCGAGTTGGACGATGAAAGACGACGCCTATTGGAGTCTGATAGCGGCCGGCGTTCCGCCTCGATGCGGCAAGCCGTCGACGGTGCGGTACGATGATTTCGGTCGGCCGGTAGCGTGCCAGTACTGCCTGGAGCATGCCGCGCGGGCGTTTCAGGCGAGCGACCAGTTCGTCCGCCGGTTGCGGGCGGCTTAGGCTTCGACCTTGGGGGGGAAATACCTCTCGTGCATGGTCGTTACCATCGCGCGGGTCACTTGGTCGGAGGGCGGTAGCGACGCCGTGTCGACAACGCCATCCGGCAGTTCATAGATGATCGTCAAGACGACCGGGTTGAGCGCCAGGATGCGCCGCACCTGTTCAACCGCCGCCTCGGCCATCGTCATTTCGGTGCGGGCGCCGGCCTCGCTTGGCAGAACCACGCGCACGGTCATGGCGCCGCATCGGGGAACGGCAGCGCCGGGCCTGGATCCTCGAACGGCGCAGCGGCTGCCACTCGCGCCTCGCGGGCCTTGCTCGGGCCTGCCAGCCCCATCCGGCCCAGCTTCGCCGCGACTGCGTTTTTCGACATGCCGACTTCGGCCGCGATTGCCTTGAACGTGAGACCGGCTGCGCGCAGTTCGGTGATGCGCGCGGTGTCCTCGGCCGACCATCGAACGGCGGCGGTCATCGGAGCAGCAGGACCAAAATCACGCAGACGACTACCAGCCCGATGCCGCCGCCGAAGTACGGTCCGCCATACATGCCGCTGGCGTACCATCCCCCGCCACCGGCCAGCAGGACCACGACGAGGATAAGCAAGAGCAGCGGCATGGTGCCTCCGGTCAGGTCGTGGCGAGGCTAGTCGAAAACCGATGCGCCGGCCGGGTCTCGGTGGTGTGGCGCTTGGCCAGCTTCCGCAGCAGCGCCGGGTTGACGCCGGCCTCCAGCAACTCGGCGACATAGGCCAGATGGTCGACCACCTCGATGGGCTTGGCGACGACCAAACGGATGCACACCACCGGCCCGGCATAGACAATGCGATCCGTGCCCACCGGCTCGGGCGCCTTGGCCGCGTCCGGGATCGTGCCCGTTTTGATCGCGCCGGCCAGCGCCTGTTGCCACGCCGACTCCGCGAGGCGCCGCAGTTGGCCCGCGATGTGGAGTTTCCATGCCGCGAGCGCGCGGGCCAGGGCCGCAGCCTTGAGGGTGCAGCGGGGCATGGCGGTGCGGCTGACCGTGCCGATCTCCGCGAAGGCGTCGGTGATCGCCTGGGTTTTCACGACCGCGCGGGCGGCATCGAGGGGCATCGGCGGCGGCTCCGGGAGGGGTGGATGTCAGTTCGGCTAAATGGTGACAATAGCGACGCCTAACCGTCGCGATTTCCGCGCCGTGGACTTTAGCGGCGGCGGGGGCGGCGCCGTTGTCCGACGACGCCGCCCCTTCGCCATCCCGCCGGGAGGATCACACCCCGGCTGGACTCTGTAGGGGGCTACGCCGCGACCTTGGCGCGACGCGCACGCGGTGCCGGGGCCGATGCGGCCGGCGGTTCGGCTGCGGCCGGCGTCGTCCGCTCGGCCTCGATGGTGTCAAACGTCCGCCCGTCGCCCTCCAGCGTTGCGGCCTGCCCGGCGAACGCCTGCCACCGGCGGATGGCCACGTCCACGTAGCGCGGTTCGATCTCGATGGCGTGGCAAATGCGGCCGGTCATCTCGGCGGCGATAATCTGCGACCCCGACCCACAGAACGGCTCGTAGACCACGGCGCCCTTCTTCGTATGGTTCAAGATCGGCCGCTCGAAGAGTTCAACCGGCTTCTGCGTGGGGTGCCCTCGAACGACGCCGTCCTGCCGCAGATCGTCCCACACGGAGGTCTGCGACTTATTGCCGTGCCACGCCGGCATTTTGCCGCGCCGCCAGCCGTAGAAGCATAACTCGTGGCGCCAGTGGTACATGCCCGACCGGGTGAGCACCATGTGGGGTTTCACCCAGATAATCTGACGATGAATCAAGATATCCGCCGCCGCCGCCGCCGCCGCTGCAAAAAACGTGCCTTGGGTGAGCATCGGATGCCAGAAATAGAAGGCCGCGCGGTCGATCAGCTGCGGCACGGCCGCGCGGATCGCAGACTCCAGAAACGCCTGCAACACGGCGCCATCGGTCAGGTCGTCGTTGGCGATGTCGCCGCCATCCCGCTGCATGTGCTTGAACCCCGAGCGAGGGATGCCGTCCTTCACCGCCGCATAGTCCACCCCATAGGGCGGGTCGGTGTTCATCAACACGGCCCGAGCGCCGGCCATCGCGAGCGCCACGTCCTCCGGCTGGGTGCAATCGCCGCACATCAGCCGATGCGCGCCCAGCAGCCATACGTCGGCCGTGCGCGATACCGCGTCCGGTCGCAGCGGGGGAGCCTCGTCCGGATCGGTTAGGCCACCGGCGCCATTGCCGAACAGCGCGCCGATCTCCGCCATGTCGAAGCCGGTCAGCGCCATGTCGAACCCGCCGTCCCGCAGCTCCCCCAGTTCGATGGCGAGCATGTCGTTGTCCCAGCCGGCGTCCAAGGCGCTGCGGTTGTCGCTGAGAATGACCGCGCGCCGCTCCTGGTCCGACAGGTGCGACAGGTCGATCGTCGGCACGCGGTCCAGGCCCAGCTTGATTGCCGCCGCGTGCCGCGCGTGCCCGGCCAGGATGTCGTTGCCCGCCACCAGGATCGGGTTGGTCCAGCCGTTGGCCCCGATCAGCCGGCACAGCTTGTCGATTTGCTCCGGCGTGTGGGTCCGGGCGTTCCGCTCGTAGGGCACGAGGCTGTCGACTCGTTTCAGCCGGTACGGCGGAAACCCGCTGCCGGCCGCCGTTTTCTCTCGCGCATGCGCGCGAGGCTCAGGTTGCGGATCGGGGGGCGCCGCCGCCGCCGCCGGCGCGGGCGGTGCGGGGGGCGCCTTCGGCTTGTTGCGCGACCCCTTCTGCCGACCGCCCGTCTTTATTCCAGCCGCCATCTGCGAACTCTCGTGCGGTGTTTACGTGACCAGATACCGCGCCGAGGAATCGCCGGGGCGCGCGTGCGAATAGCGTGTTGTGGTCGTCAAACTCGCGTGGCCCAACGTGGTCTGCACGACGTGGACAGGACATCCTCGGTCCAGCGCATGCGATGCGTGGGCGTGCCGCAGCCAATGCGCCGACGCCGCCGCAGGCAGTTTTGCGCGCCGCATGGCCGTTTTCACGACGTTATCGACCTGCGAGCGGTGCAAACCGGCCCCGTTCCGCGACCGGAAAACCGGGTCGTCCCGGCCGGCGTTTCCGCGCAGCGCAGATAGGCGCGCCCACATCGACGCAGGCAGCAGAATCACCCGCGTCTTGCCGCCTTTGCCAAAGACGTTGAGTTGGCCTGCGTCGTCGCGTTCTGTCAGGTCGCGCCAATGCAGGCCACAAGCCTCGCTTATACGAAGGCCCGCCGAGTAGAGCAGCCGCACCAATGTCGCGTCGCGCAAGACGTAGGGGCCGCGCCGCAGCGGCGCGTCCATCTGCCAGAGCAACCGCGCGACCTGTTCCTCGCTCATGATGCGCTCGGCCAGCGTGTCCTTGACCGGCGGCATCTGGAACGCGGCGCCGACGTTGAAGGCCAGGAACCCCCATCGGTGGCCCATCGTGATGAGCGACCGCAACGCCGCCATCCGGCGCACGGCCGTCGCCGGCTTCAACGCGGACAGGCTGGCGCCAAAGTCCTGAACGTCGCCGACGGTCAGCGCGCGCAGCGGGACCGGCGTGAAGCGACGGAAGGCGCGCCAGTCGATCTCATAGGCGCGCCTGGTGTTCGGACTCTGGAACCTGCCCAGCCACCGGCGCACCAGCTCGTCCTCGCTGCCGACCTGAGGCGGGACGATGCCGCCGACGAGCGCGGGAGCCACCTCGTTCGCCATTATATACGTCCCCTGGGAACTGGTGATAACAGTAATTATGTATGCGGCTGCCGAGCCGCCCGGAGTCTATCCGACCGCGCTGCGGGGCATCGTCACTCGCGCCTCGCGGCCCAGGATCCGAAGCAGGATCGTCACCCGGTCGCCGGCGCACCGCTGGCAGATGCCGCGCAGTTCGGCGAACGCGCCGGTCGCGACCGTCACCTCGGCGCCCGGCGGGATCGGCGGCAGCGGCGCGCGCGGAACATCAGCCTTTGGGTAGATCACGCCGTTTGCCGCGCAGTCCGCCCAAAGGACAGCCAGCGCGGCGCCCGGGACGATTGCCGGGCGCTCGCGATACGTGCCAACCACGGTCGACACGCCCGGCTGGCGAAAGATGCCCTGCCAGGGATCGGCCGCGAGGTCGGCCTGCGCGAACAAATAGGCCGGGAACAGCGGTCGCTCGCGCCCGCCGGCGAAGTGCTTCGGCAACCAGGTGCACAGGCCGAGGTCGCGAACGGCGCGCTCGGCCACCTTTTCCTGCCCGAACTCGGTCATCACGCACAGCCATTCGATGCCCGCGCCGTACCGGCGTCCGCACGGCACGAAGCCCCCGGCAGCAGGCGGAGCTTGTGCCGTCATGCGACGCACCGGGCACCGAATCGGAACGCAGCGTCAACATCAAAATAGATCGGAGCGGTTGCCGATGCGGTCGGTACGCGGCGGCGCGCTGGCCGGAAATAGCGTCCTGGAGGGGCGGAAATAGACCCCGAGAATCCGAATTTTCCGAATTTTTTCGTTCGGTTTATTCGCGCGCGGAAAAAATGCGCGGGGCCAGAACGCAAAAAGGCCCGTCATGCGACGAGCCTTTCGTTCAGCGCGGAATCTGTGTCAGCAAAGTCCGGAAATTGCCCGTTCAGTGGCGCGTCGGCGCTGGGGTCGGGTCGATGGTTGTGCCCAAGATCACCGCGCGGCGCATGCGAGTGATGAGGACGGCGAGATTGGGGTGCGCGGCGCACGCGGCCTCGTAGACGCCCAGGCCGGGCTTCGCCGGCCGCAGGTCCGATCCGAGCAGCAGCAGGCCGGCACAGCGCAGGCAGACATAGAAATCGCCTGGCGCCGGCCTTGCGTCGCTGGTGACGAGCGTGGCCGTGTCCAGCGTGTGGCCGCAGTACGGGCAAAGCGCCGGCAGGACGCGGGCGGCGGTCACAGGGGGTTCATGCCGTTCTCGGCCGCCAGCCGCAGCCAGCGGGCGATGGCGTCGCGGCTAGATAGAGTGGCCGCAGACATCCGCAGGGCCCGCACCGGCGGCCGGTCGCCCAGCAGCGGAGCGCTGATCCACTTGCGGAGGTAGGACCGCATCGCGACGACCTGGAAGGGCGTCATGTCCGAGCCGTCGAGATAGGCCAGGATAGCCGGCCGTAGCGCGCCGCTGGTCTCGTTCATCCAGAACAGCGGCGCGCCGGGGGGGTCGGGCGGCAGCATCAGTCGCGCCGATACGGTTCCATGCGGGCGTCCATCGTGATTTCCCGCCACGCAGCGGGCGATTGCTGCTGGATGAGACTTTTAAGATTGTCGAGAGCGGCGTTCGCCGACCCCCGATCGGCCCATTTCCTCGGATCGCCGCTCTCTATCTCGCCCTTCCGTTTGTGCCAGAACACCACCCACAGGGCGTCCATATCGGTCATACCGTCGAATTTCGGCAGGCTCATGGGCGCGCATCCAGGCGGAAATCCTCGAAGCATGGCGGCCTGTCGGCGTCCGGGTGGCCGGCGCGGTGCCATGCGTTCAATTTGGCGATCCATGCCAGCCCAAGGGGCGTTTCCGCCTGCTCCTTCGGCACCGATCCCAGCTTGAAGCGGCCTTCGACCATTCGTGCCCACGCCAGCTCGTCCGCGTGCGACCGCTGCGGCGCCGGTTCGGCGTGGCCGTTGGCCGCAGTGGGCGGCGGGGCGCCGTTCTTGGCCTTGCGAACGCTGGCCGCCTCCTCGCGCATCAGCTTTTCAAAGTAGGCGAGGCCGGTGGCCACGAGCACCGGCGGCTTCGCCCGTGCCATCACCTTGCCCACGACCCTTTCCATCATGTCGCGCGTCAGCCCGTCCTCCGACCACGCCTCGACCATGACCAGTTCGGCGGGCTGCGCCGGCCGCGCCAGCTTGGCCAGCCTCGCCAGCTCGTCGGCCAGCACCGAAGAAGGAGCGGCGACCGGAGTTTCGCTTGAGTCGGGGGGGGTTTCGCTTGAGTCGTTCGCGCGCTCTTTCTTCCTTCCTCCTCCTCCTAAGCCTGTAGAATCACTATCAGAAGAAGAAGAGGAAGACGCATGCGCGGGGCCTGCAGACTCAAGCGAAACTCCATTTTCCGTTGACGAATTTTCCGGCTCTGGCCGAATTTTGCTGACGAAAGACTCAAGCGAAACTCCCTTTTCCGTTGAGTCGACGCGACCCCCCTGGATGGAGTGCAGCAGGTGGCCCTGACCCGATGGGGGCGGCCCGGACTGTCGCACTCGTGATCTTGCGGCCATCGGCTTGGGCCGCAAGCCGAACTGGAATGGCATCGCGATACCGCCATCGGGCAGCTCGACCAGGAGCGCCCGATCAATCAGGGTTTGCACCTGGTCCATCGTGGCGCCGAAGCTGTCCACGAACTTTTCCATCGAGTGATGACGGCCGGGCTTTTCAAACCGCAACTCGACCCCCTCGACGCCGGCCAGATGAATTTCGTCGATGATGTCCTGCCAAATCATCTTCATGTTTGAATCCAGGCCAGAGAACCCCCGATCCGTGCGGCTGGCGTACGATGCGCGCGCTCTGACGGTGCTCAATCCCAGCTTTCGGGGTTTCAGGAGCGGCGGCCCGTCCGGTCCCTCGGCTTCCCGCGCGCCCTCGGTTTGGCCGCTGTTCTGGGATCCCTCGCGCGCAGCGGTGATGCAGCGATGCACGTTCGAGGCGGTCATATTGTAAGCAACGGCGATCTCGGCGACCGAATGGCCGAACTTCTCTTTCGCGTCGATGCACCAACGCCCGAACTCGATGGTCTTGGGATCGGCCCCAGCGGGGCGTCCGCCGCGCCGGCCTTCGACGTTCTCGCTCATGACCGCGACCCCGCCGCGCCGCCTGTTAACAAACGGTCACACACTTTTTCGTGCAACCAGCCCCGAAAGGGGATGGACAAAGAGCGGCCGACAAACAATATGTATTTGTGCATCTTTGTTTCTTGCTAAACCCCGGACGGTTGGCCCCGTCCGGGGACTCGTTGTTGATATGACGATACGATGACTGCCGGCGCGATCCGGCATTCCCCTGCGGCGCCTCATGGTGGCCCGCACCCAGCAAATCCCCCCGACCCAGCCCCAGCGCCGCGCCATCCCGCGCGCGGGCGCGCAGCCGGCGGCGCACGCGGGCAGGTCCGGGTCATGCGGCCTTCCTCCGGCGACGGGTCGCGGGCGCGTCGGCCTCCGGATTGGGTAGCTCCGCCGGAGGCTCGGGTGGCGGCGCGGGCCGCTTCGTGCGGGCCTTTGGAGCGGTTGTCACGTTGGCGGGCGGTAGCAGCGGCAGATTCGACGAAACACCGTTGCGCTGATCGACAAAATCGTCAGCAGTCACAGCGCCACGAGTCGCGTCTCGGATGATGCGCAATTTATCAGCGCGGGGGATAAGCGTGCCGTTTCGGTACTTTTGGATAAGCGCCCGCTGCCCGATGCCCGATATCCTGGCAAATTCGGCGTCGCTCATTTTCTGCGCGGCAAGCCACTGTTTCAGAGTCATGCCCCACCGTATCCAGCTTGGATACGTGTCGTCAACCCCTTGGTTTCAGCAGACTGTATCCTAAAAGCCACTCGGAACAGGCGGCAGTCCCGTGATACCCTGGTCATCAACCCCGCCCATGATTGCACCCCACAGTGCTCTTGCGGGGTTACGGCGGCGGGCGTTCCAACCGCCCGCCGCCACCCCAGGTGGTCAGCCTGCCTTTTCCAGATCGCGTCCGCCGTATCCCCAAAAGATACGTTTGTCCTTGACCCCGTATCCGTTCTAGATACAATACCCTCCACCGGACCACCCCGGCCCGCCTGGAGCACGACAATGCACATCGCCCGCGCCCTGCCGACCGTTGCCGATCTTGCCTGCCGCGCCCGCGCCGAACGCGCCATCCACGCCGCCGCCGACAAGCTGGAGGCCCTGATCGCCGGCGTTAACGCCTTGCTGAACGCGATGCCCGCCCCCCTGTCCGCCGAGGCGGAGGCGGAACTGGACGGCAGCGAGACCGATCTTCTCCGCGCCCGCGTCAAGTTCGAGCGCACGCTTGCGGTGCTGGAGGCGGCGCTATGAACCCCTACCCAACACGCGCCGAATTGCGCCGCGAGGCCGCCTGCGACGCCCTGCTCGCCGCGCAGGCCACCGCCACCGATGCATTTCACGCCATCGTCGCCGCAGCGCGCACCGCCATCGCCGCCCTGGAGTTCCCGCTTGGCTGCCCGGCCGCCGGCTACGACATCGACGACGTGACCGGCATCCTGGCCGACTGGCTGGTTCCGGCCGAGCCGCTCCGGATGCGCGATCTGGCCCGCGACGCATACGCGGAGGCCGCGTGATGACCCGGATCACCACCAAGCAGCCGGCGGCCGAGCCGTCGCAAGAGATGACGCCGGCCATGCCCGCCGCCTCGATGCTCGCCATCATCGCCCGGGCCGCGTCCGATCCGGCGGTCGATGTGGCCAAGATGCAGGCCCTGCTCGACATGCAGGAACGCATCCTGGCGAAGCAGGCCGAGGCCGAGTTCAACGCGGCCCTGGTCCGCTTGGCCGACGCGATGCCCCGCGTGCGCAAGAACGGCCGCGTCGAACTGGGCGGCGGCAAGGGCTACGACTTCGCGCGCTGGGAGGACATGGACACCGTCGTCCGCCCGCACATGAGGCGCGAGGGCTTCACTCTCTCCTTTGATATGGAGGCGCGCGAGGGCGGCGGCGCGGTCGTCATCGGCACGCTGCTGCACGCGGGCGGTCACAGCCGCCGCGCCTCGATCCCGCTGGGCCTCGATGCCGGCGCCGGCCGCAACAGCCTGCAAGCGATGGGCAGCACACTCTCGTATGGCAAACGCTACTGCGCGGAAATGCTCCTGAACATCGTCCGCGAAGGCGCCGACAACGACGGGCTGCCGGCCACCAACGCCCAGGCCGCGCACCTGTCCGCCGCCCAGGTCGAAGAACTGCACGCCCTCATGCGCGAGACCCGGACGCTGGAGGCGCGGTTCCTTTCCGTCATGGCGCCGGGCCTGCGCTCGGTCGCCGACGCGCCGGCCGCCGACTTCCCACGCCTCAAAAACGCGCTGCTGACCAAGCGGGCGGCCCTCGCGAAACGCACCCAACACACCGGAGAAGCCGCATGAAGATCGTCAATTGCGAACAGGGCACGCCGGCATGGCTGGCAGCCCGCCTCGGGATCCCGACCGCATCCTGCTTCGACAAGATTCTGACCCCGGCCAAGGGCGATCTTTCGAAGTCGGCGCGCGGCTATGCCCAACAGCTTGTGGCCGAAATTCTCCTCGGCGAGCCGCTCGGGGCCGCCATCGGCAACATGGACTGGGTGGCGCGCGGCAAGCTGCTGGAGCCGCGCGCGGCCGAGCAGTACGCCTTTACGACCGACACCGAGATCGAGACCGTCGGCTTCATCACGACGGACGACGGCCGGGTCGGGTGCAGCCCGGATCGGCTGATCCTCGGCCAGCGCGGCGCGGTCGAAATCAAGGTGCCATCGCCCGCCACCCACATCGGCTATCTGACGGACGGGCTGGGCCTGGATTATCGGTGCCAGATGCAGGGTATCTGTGCGGTGGCCGAGTTGGAGTTCTGCGACTTCTATTCGTTCCACCCCAGCCTGCCGCCGGTGTTGATGCGGACGGAGCGGGACGAGCCGTACATCGCGAAGATGCGGACGGCGCTGGCAGAGTTCCTCGACATACGCGACGCGATGTTGGCGCAGGTGCGGGCGACCGGCTTCTTCGAGGAGCGCGCTGATCTCCCGGAGGCCGCATGACCCGTACGCTTCGGGACGCAGGGGCCGGAGGTTCGAATCCTCTCACTCCGACCATCAATATCGGCGCCTTTCCGCCGGTTTCTCGCGACGTGGCGACCGATTGACGCAGGGGTCGGTTGCTCTCGTGAACACAAACCGGCATATCGCGGATCCGTGTCCCGTATGCCTCCGAGGTTTGGGGGTTCGAAAAACAGGGACATAGATTGAGCTCGGTGTCGGTAAGTAGGTTTGCCCCCGCTCGGGGGTTGGATACGAAAACGCCGGCCCCCGGAACCTGGGGCCGGCGTCGTCGTCATACCGTTGGGACCGCGCGGGTC
>Ga0302187_10004749_pt1 | contig 10820 bp, 10 predicted proteins | sample II_Bog_E1_3_FD_202120 | JGI IMG/M metagenome (GOLD analysis project Ga0302187, IMG submission 202120) | Peat permafrost microbial communities from Stordalen Mire near Abisko, Sweden - II_Bog_E1_3 | ecosystem: Environmental > Terrestrial > Soil > Wetlands > Peat | place: Sweden: Abisko...
ATGATCAAGAGCAGCAATACCGCCAGCACCAGGCGGCGGTCCTGGCTGCGGTTGGCAATGGCCGGGGTGACCAGGCCGGACACCACTTCCATGGCGGTCAGCAGGCCCAGCAGCAAGCCGGCGCTTTGTTCGCTCCAGCCTTTTTCCACGTAATAGGGCGCCAGCCAGGCCAGCACGCAGGTGTAGGACGCCGTGCCGAGGCCGAAGAAGATCGCCAGCAGCCAGGCCCTTGAGTTACCGAAGAACGACTCCTGTTGGGTGCTCGTCGAAGTCTGCGGCAAGTGCGGGACCGCCGAGCGCTGGGCGAACCAGACCACCAGGCCGACCAGCGCCAGCAGCGCCCAGATGGCCAGGCTGATCCGCCAGCTTCCGGTTTGCGCCAGGACGAACGGCGAGAACGACGCTGCGAGCGCGGCACCGCCCATGATCGAGGTCACGTAGACCCCCATGAACAGCGAGACGTTATTGCTGAAGCGCGACTTGATCAGCGCCGGCATCACCGCTTGGATCAGGGCGATGCCGAGGCCTGCCAGCACCGCACTGAGGATCAGCTCGACGGTGCTGTCCAGGTACAGCCGCGAAGCCGTCGCCAGGCCGATGATCAGCAAGGACAGGACGATGGTGCGGTGTTCGCCGAAACGCTGGGCGATGCGCATCCCGAGGAACATCGCCAAACCCATGGCCATGACCGGCAGCATGGTCAGCAACGAAGCGGCGCTGAAGCTCAAGGGGATATCCCCGCGAATCGCCGACAGCAAGGGCCCTACCGCAGCCATCGACGGCCGCAGATTGAGGGCGACCAACACCACACTGACCATCAACCATGCGGCGTGGGTGCTTGAAGCTCGTACATTTTCCATTGGTGAGCCTTAGTTAACAAAGCTCTGATTAGGTCATCGCAGGTGGGCAGGTGCAATTTGATAAATAGGGTGGGGGTATCGAGAAATTAGGATTCGGCCTCTTCCAGGACCGAAAACTGCCCGAGCGCCATCAGATGGAGTTGACGGTAGGCGGCCACCAGTTGATCGAGGCTGAACGCACGATTGCGCCCACTGGGATTGGGCAGGACCCAGACCGCGGCATTGCCGAAGGTCTGTGGCTGAAGGCCCCAGGCCACGTCCCGTTGGCCGGACAATCCGCAGTACGCCGCCTTGCCGAGAAAGGCCACGAAACGGGGCGCGTAGCGGGCGATCTTGTGTTCAAAGTCCTGGGCGATGGCGGTGAACTCAGCAGGGGACAGCTGATCCGCGCGCGCCGTGGGCCGTTCAACCACGGCGGTCAATCCACACCCATGCTGCAAGATCGTCCGATCGTTTTCCGGGTGGATTTCCTCGGGGGTAAATCCGGCCAGATGCAGCGTGCGCCAGAAGCGATTGTTTCGGCCCGCAAAGTGATGCCCCTGGGCGGCTGCCATCAGGCCCGGATTGATGCCGCAGAAGATCACGGCAAGGCCTTCATCAAGAATGTCTTCGAGTCTTTCAGCCACACCACACCTCACAAGCCCGGCGGGTGCCGAGCAGTCCATTCGATCTCACCCGCAGATCACCTTGACCGCATTGCCTGCCAGCTCCGTCAGCTCCGCTCGGGACTTGCCCGCCCGGGCCCGTATCGAAAGGCTGTGCAGCAGGGAGGAGGCGAGTACGGCAAGGGCGGCCGGGTCGGCATCGGCTTTCAATTCGCCGGCGTCGACGGCCAGGCGCAGGCGTGCTTCGAGATCGGCATCGAGCTGGCTCAGGCGATCCGCAAGCAGGTCGCGTATTTCACGGTCTTCGGCGGCCTCGGTGGTGGCCGTGCCGATCACAAAGCAACCCCGTGGCTGACCGTCACCTGAGAAATAGATCGACAACTGCCCCTCGTAGAAACCCAGCAACGCCTCGCGCAAGGTCAGCCTGCTGTCCGTCAGTGCCTCGTGCACGGCGGCCGAGGCCTGCGCCCAATACTGCTCGAATGCCTTGATATAGAGGGCGTGTTTGTCGCCGAACGCCGCATACAGGCTGGGACGGTTCATCCCGGCCGCCGTGGCGATGCTGTCCAGCGACGCGCCGGCATACCCGGTACTCCAGAAAACCCCAAGCGCCTGCTGCAGGGCTGTCTGCGGGTCATACGCACGAGGTCGGCCACGGCCTTTGGCCTCGGTAATTTTATTTTGTGCCATGTTGTATAAAAATCCTTGAGTGAAGGCTTGCGTGGGGATATTCTTACACCATCGCACAAAATTAAGGAACCAGAAGTTCCTGAATCTCAGGTTTGTTGTGGCGGAGCTCGAAGCGGGTGGTGCTGCGATGAAACAGGTGCGGTGGAGCAACCCTCCAGACCGCGCATGGACTGCTTTCTCACAGCAACGATTGATCTCGGGACCGCAGGTGATTTCGCGGTTTCGATTTTCCGGTTAAAGGTGCATTCGATCATGACCCAACAGTTCGACATCCCCGCTTCGCAGAGCTTCGAGCACCCCGGGCCGAACCCGGCTGGCACGTTTGTCCGCAAACCCATCAAAGAGCGGTTGCGGCCACTGCTGATGGTCGGTGTCCCGGTACTTTTCGCGGCGGTCGGGTATGCCCGCTATCTGGCCGGCGAGCCCTATGTCTCGACCGACAACGCCTACGCCCGGGTGGCGAAGGCCTCGGTCAACGCTCGGGTTTCCGGGCAGGTGGTGGAAATCGCCGTTGAGGACAACCAGTCGGTGCGCAAGGGCCAGGTGCTGTTTCGGATCAATCCGGAGCCGTTCCAGATCGCGGTCAACCGCGCCGAAGCCCAGTTGAGCGTGGTGCGGCTGCGCATCCAGGGGCTCAAGGCCAGCTACCGCCAGCAACAGGCTGAACTGCAATCGGCCAAGGAGTCGGCCGGCTTCGATCAAAAGGAGCTCACCCGCAAGCAGGCGTTGGTGGCGACCGAGTTCGTCTCGCGTTCTGTCTACGAGCGTGCGGACACCGACCTTAAAATGGCACGGCAGCACGTGGCGTCTATCGAACAACAGATCGCCAGCACGGTGGTTGCGTTGAACGGTAATCCGGATATCGAAGTCGATAGCCACCCGGCGATCCGTGAAGCCAAGGCGCAACTCGACGAAGCGCAGCTCTACCTCTCGTACGCCACGGTTTATGCGCCGGACGATGGCATCGTCGCCAAGGTCGATGATCTGCAGGTCGGCAACTATGTCAGCAACGGTGCGCCGGCTTTTGCCCTGTTGTCCCGGCGGGTTTGGGTCGAGGCCAACTTCCGTGAAACGGAGTTGACCCATATGCACCCGGGCCAGGCCGCGACCATCCGTATCGATACCTATCCGGGGCACGCCTTCAAGGCCCACGTGATCAGCATGAGCCCGGGGGCCGGCGCGGACTTCGCCCTGTTGCCGCCGGAAAATGCCACCGGCAACTGGGTCAAGGTGGTCCAGCGGGTTCCGGTTCGACTCGAACTCGATCAAGCCGATCCGGATCTGCCGCTGTTCTCCGGTACCAGTGCCACGGTCAAGGTCGACACCGGCTATCGCTCGTCCTGGTGGCAGCCGCTCGCGGCGCTGTTGAGCGCGGGGACTGACCAATGAACGCCAAGCCCGGAGGGGAGGGCGCGCGTACCCTCAGGTTTGCCGCGCTGTTCGTGACCTATATGCAGTCCGCCAGCCTGCCGCTGCCGAATGCGGTGCTGCGGTTTATCCAGGGCGCCCTGTCGATGAGCGACGACCAGGCGGGTTGGGTCTTCACTTCGTACCTGGCGGCGAGCGCGATCACCCTGCCGCTGGCGCAGTGGCTCGCCGGTCGCTACGGCTTGAAGGTGGTCTATCAAGCCGCGATAGCGTTCTTCATCCTTGGCCTGCTGCTCGCGACCCAGGCAACCACTGCGCTGGAGTTCGTCGGTGCACGGATTGTCCAGGGCGCCGCAAGTGGTGTGCTGGCACCGCTGTCGATGGCCATCGCCATGGAGACTTTGCCGCCTGCACGGCGTGGGACATTTGGCCCTAGGTGGACGGCCATTGTGCTGCTGGGCATCGTCAGCGGCCCGAGTCTCGGTGGCTGGCTCGGCGAGCTTTACGGTTGGCGCTCGATCTTCTACGTCAGCGTTCCGTTGTCGGCGTTCATCTTCCTTGTGGTGACCCTTTTGCTCCAGGAGAAAAAGGCCGAGCAACGCCCACCCTTTGATTTCTTCGGCTTCGGCAGCTTCACGCTGGGCATGATCGGCCTGCAAATGCTGCTCGACCGTGGCGAGCGCCTGGAGTGGTTCGCTTCACTGGAGATCTGGCTGGAAGCCGTGGCCTGTGCGTTGGGGCTCTACCTGTTCGTGGTGCATGTGTTGACCGCCAAGGTGCATTTCCTCAGCAAGGGCTTGTTCCGGGACCGCAACTTCGTGCTGTCCACCGTGATGTTTTTCGCCCTCGGTTTTGTGCTGCTGTCGACCATGGCGCTGACCTCGCCGATGTTGGATGAACTGCTCGGCTTTCCGCCCGACACCACGGGCTATCTGACGATACCGCGCGGTGTCGGGTTGGTCGGTGCGTTCCTGTTGATGGGGCGCGTTCCCGAACGTCTCGACCGTCGTCCCTTCGTGGCCGGGGGCATTGCCGTGGTGATCTATGCCAACTGGCTGATGCTCGGTTATTCGCCGTTGATGGATGGGTGGCCAGTGGCGGTTGCGGGTGCGCTCCAGGGCGCCGGTCTCGGGGTATTGATGCCGGCGCTGAGCAAGGTGGCGTTCAGCACCCTGGACCCGAAGCTGCGCCCGGAAGGGACGGGCTTTTTCAATCTGGCCCGGGTCTACGGCAGCACGATCGGCGTGGCGGTGGTGCAGGCCTGCTTCTTCAACAACACGCAGGCGATGCACCAGGCGCTGGCCAGCCATCTGACCGCGTATCGCGTGGCGGCCTCGACGTCGTTGCCGACACTGGGTGGGCTCAACGAACTGATCACCGGCCAGGCGGCTTTTATCGCCATCGTCGACCAATTCAAGATTTTGATGTGGGCGATGCTGCTGGTGAGTCCGCTGGTCCTGTTGCTTCGCAAACCCGTTCCGACCAACTAGTTTTCGTGGAGTCTGGCAAATGAAACCCCATGCGTTCGTTCTCAACAGACAGCGGTTCCCTGTGACGGTCGGTGTGGTGTCGACGGCTTTTTTCCTGTCTGCCTGTACCGTCGGCCCTGACTACAAGGCTCCACCGGAAAGCCTGTCGCAGCACTATGACCAACAGGCCGAGCAGGGGCTGGGTCAGAGCGGCAGGATTGACCTGGGCAAGAAGGCCAGTGGTGACTGGTGGTCGGCCTTTCAATCACCCAAGCTCGATCAGGTTGTCCGTCGGGCAATCGATGGCAATCTTGAGCTGGTGGCGGCTGACGCGACGCTCCGGCAGGCGGCTTCGTCCGTGCTTGCTGCGCAGGGCGCGCTCTATCCGCAGGTCGACTTTGCCGCCCAGGCCGGTCGCCAACGGGTCCATACCGCCGCCGACCCATCGGTGGCCAATTTCTACAGCATCGGGCCGCAGGTCAGCTTCGACCTGGATGCGTTCGGCGGTAACAAGCGGCGGGTTGAACAACAAGCCGCCCTTGTCGATCTTCAGACGCATCGCTACGAAGCGGCCTATCTGACCCTGACTGGCAACGTCGCCAGCCAGGCGCTGCTGCTGGCCTCTGCCAACGCGCAGAGGGTGGCGGTCGAGACACTGCTGGCCAATGACAGCAGGAATCTTGAGCTGGTGCGCATGGCCCACCTCAACGGCAGCACCACGCAGATCGATGTTGCACTGGCCGAGACGCGCTTGGCGCAGGATCGCACGCTGTTACCGCCCCTGGCCCAGCAGCGGGATGCGGCACGCCATGCGCTGTCGATTCTGACCGGGAAGGGGCCGGCTGACTGGATCGCGCCGGACTTCGAGCTGGCCGAGTTTGTCTTGCCCTCCGGCGTGCCGGTCAGTGTGCCTTCGGAAATGGCCCACGACCGACCCGATGTCCGGCAAGCCGAAGCTGACTTGCACATGGCCAGTGCCGCCGTGGATATCGCCACCGCGAACCTGTATCCGCACGTCGAGCTTTCCGCGTCCTTGGCGCAGGCCGCTTCCGGCAATGGCGGCGCGGCGCTCTGGGGCTTCGCGGCGGGGCTGGCGGGGCCGATCTTCGATGGCGGAACGCTCAAGGCTGAACGCCAGGCGGCAGTTGACGGCTACAAGGCGTCTCTCGCCGGCTACCAGCAAACGGTCATCCAGTCGTTCGGCCAGGTCGCCGACACGTTGCAGGCGATCAACCATGACGAGCAGGAAAACCTCGCCCAAGGGGACGCGCTGCGCGCCGCCGAAACAAGTTTGCACTTGAACCAACAGGCCTACGCGCAAGGCGAGAACAGTGTGCTTCAAGTGCTGGAGGCCGAGCGTGCGTACCAGCAGGCGCTACTGGGACAGATCCGCGTGAAGACCGCACGGTATCTCGACACGGTGCGGCTGTTCGTGGCGCTCGGCGGTAACTCTGTCGGTGTTCTTGAGCAAAAAGTGGCGGGTCGCTAACAGCGGCAGTGCCCGAACCCCTGGCCAAGCCATGTATTAGCGGACCTTCTTCGCGTACTGGCCGGCATCCCGAAGTTTTATGAACGGTCACTGCCGTGGTTACGGTTGTGGCCCCAGGCAATGGAGTAAAGGCATGACTTATCACGATGCTCTTCGCGACACCAGATTCCCTATTGCTCACGGAACCGGTGAGATGCCGGCCGTTGGTTTTGGCACGCTGTTTCGAGACCTCTCGGTGACCACGCAAGCGGTCAAGGCAGCGTTGGAAACGGGCTTTCGTCATTTCGATTGTGCGGAGCGCTATCGCAACGAGGAAAGTGTCGGTGTAGCCCTACAGGAGGTTTTGCAGACCGGCAAGGTTCGGCGAGAAGAGCTGTTCATCACCACGAAGCTGTGGAATACCAACCATCGTCCCGAACGCGTCGAGCCGGCATTTGCCGCCAGCTGCCGCCGACTTCAAGTGGATTACATCGATTGCTACCTGATCCATACGCCCTTTGCCTTCCAGCCCGGCGATGATCAGGACCCGAGGGATTTTCAGGGGCATGTCATCTACGATTCGGGCGTCACCCTGATCGAGACCTGGAGGGTGCTTGAGCGCCTGGTGGATGAAGGTCGGTGCAAGTCCATCGGCCTGTCTGATATCACCCTGGAAGCGTTGAAAGCGCTGGTGGCCGTGGCGCGGATAAAACCTGCCGTCGTACAGGTTGAATCCCACCCTTATCTGCCTGAATGGGAACTGCTCGAGTTCTGCCAGGAGCACGGCATTATCCTCCTGGCGTTTGCGCCGCTTGGACATGGCATGGAGCCCAATGTGCTGGAGGAACCGGTGATGACCGCAATCGCCCAGCGCTTGCAGAAAACCCCGGCGCAAGTCGCATTGGCCTGGGCAGTACAGCGGGGAAGCGCTTTTCTGACCACCTCGGCGACACCAAGCCATATCCAGGAAAACTTTGATATTGCCACCTTGCCGCACCGGGCCATGGCTGAAATCCGCGAAGAAATCACCACCCGGATACGCTTCAACTCGGTGGTGGAAACCGGCGTGCCCGGGTTTATTGCGCGCAAGAAATAACCCGTAAGCAGGGGCGGCTGTTGTAGGGCCGCCCCTTTTTTACGAGCCATTCTCCAGGCTGGGCTATGGTAGTTTTGCCAATTTCCCGAGGTGGAAACGATGGATGTATTTCAGACCATGCGTTTTTTCACGGTGGTCGCTCAAAGCGGCAGCTTTACCGGGGCCGCCGAGATCCTGAACAGCACCACCGCCAACGTCTCCAAAGCCATCTCCAGCCTTGAGGCCAGGCTGCAAACCCGCCTGATCAACCGGACGACCCGGCGCCTGGCACTCACCGAAGCCGGTGTGCGTTATTTGCAGCGCTGCGAGAAAATCCTCGATGAGGTGCGTGAAGCGGAAGAGGAGGCCGGTACGGCTCAGGTCATGCCGGCTGGCCGGCTGAAGATTCACGCCATGTCGGCCATCGGCAATCACTATGTGATCCAGGCCATCGCCAAGTATCGAGAGACCCATCCCTCGGTGATGTTTGATCTGGTCCTGACCAATCGGCTGCCCGACTTGCTGGAGGAGGGCTACGACATGTCGATTGTGCTGGCGCGGGATCTGCCCGATTCAGGCTTTGTCGCGCAGCGGCTCGGCAGCACCTACAGCATTCTCTGCGCTTCGCCTGCCTACCTGGAAAAACGCGGGCACCCCGAGTCTCCGGGAGATCTTTGTTCACACGATTGCCTGAGAATCGTGAACACGGTCATGCCGGCTGAAAACTGGATATTCGAAGGGCCCGAAGGCATGGAGAGCGTCACGACGCCATTGTCTCCCTTGCACATCAATACCGCCGATGGCATGACCGTCGCGATAAAAAGCGGAATGGGGATCGGGATACAGCCTATTGCGTCGGCTGTCGAGGGACTGAGGAGCGGAACATTGGTGCGGGTACTGCCCAACCATCATCTTGAGGAGTTGAATTTGTTTGCAATCTACCCTTCGCGAAAGTTTGTCGATGCCAAGATAAAAACCTGGGTAGAGTTTCTCAAAGGTGCGATTCCGGAGTTGTTGGCGGTCAATAAGGAAGTGGTCGGTTTGCAACAACGATAGTGGCTTTTTTATCTGGCCGTGCGGGGAAGGAGTGTCGACCCTCCATCGTCCACAAAAGCACTCAGCCGTTTGAGCAGCCTGTGCCCATCACTTGATATTGCAGGATGTGGCGCTGGCCATGGGAGTCCTCATAGGTCATTTGCACGGGCACCGGCGCGCATTGGTCGGCGGCCTCGGTGATGGCAATGATTTTTTCAATATCGGGTTTTGCTTCGGATGTGTAAGTTTCTACAGGCAGCTTGCTGGTGGCGGCGGTTGAATAGCTGTCGTCGGCAAATGCTTGCGTAGCTGCACTGCCAAGAACAAGGATAAGTGCGATTTTCGAGAAGTTCATGATGTTCACCGTATCGTCTGGGATTTCGAGTGTTTACCGCGTGAGTGGTGAATGCTTATTGCATTGGCTCACTGGGTAGTGACGATACTAGGTGCTTGTTATTCCCTCACATAGTGGCTCGCTGGACAAACACTGTTGCCAGATTCCACATCAATGACCGACTGGAAAAGACAACGGCCCCAAATCAGGGGCCGTTGTCGTTTTGCGAGGCAATGGTGCCGAACAGCTTTATTCGGTGGTTCGCTCATGGTGGCTGGAGACGAATTGCTTGAAGCGTTCGGTGGGCAAACCCTCGAACAGTTCCGTCGGCGTGCCCTGGACGTCGATCAGGCCGCCGTGCATGAACACCACGCGGTTTGACACGTGGCGGGCAAAGCCCATTTCGTGGGTGACCACCAGCATGGTGCGGCCTTCTTCGGCCAGGGAGCGCATCACCCGCAGCACTTCGCCCACCAACTCAGGGTCAAGGGCCGAAGTCGGTTCGTCGAACAACATCACCTGCGGGTTCATCGCCAGTGCACGGGCAATCGCCACGCGCTGCTGCTGGCCACCGGACAGGTGCGCCGGGTAATAGTCGCGGCGGTCGTACAGGCCGACCTTGTGCAACAGGGCCTCGGCTTCCTCGACGCACTCGGCACGGGAACGCTTGAGCACCCGCATCGGGCCTTCAATGACGTTTTGCAGCACGGTCATGTGTGACCACAGGTTGAAGCTCTGGAACACCATGCCCAGGCAGCTGCGCATGCGCTCGACCTGGCGGGCGTTGCTCGGGGTCTGGCGGCCGTCGGCGTGCTGCTTCATTTCGATCATTTCACCATTGACGGTGATGATGCCCTGGTCGGGGGTTTCCAGCAGGTTGATACAGCGCAGGAAGGTACTTTTACCGGACCCACTGGCGCCGAGGATCGAGATCACGTCGCCCTTGTGGGCGTCCAGGGAAATGCCCTTGAGGACATGGGCACTGCCGAAGGACTTCTGAATATTAGTCACCGACAGGGCAGAGGCGGACTGAGTGCTCATGGCAGGCTCCGTATCAAATCAGGAATGGGTAGGCAGCGAAGGGCTGGCTTTTTTGATGGCGTCGACTGGCCGTTCACGCAAGTGCGGCGAGAGACGATACTCGAGCCAGGCGACTGCACGAACGACCAGGAAATTCAGCACCAGGTAGATCAACGCTGCGCAAATGAACACTTCCATCGTGCGATAGGTGCGCTGGATGATCTGTTGCGCGACGCCCGTGACGTCCCACACCGTCACCAGGCTGGCCAGCGCCGTGGACTTGACCAGCAGAATGGCTTCGGTGGAGTAGGCCGGCAGGGCCTGGCGCAGGGTGACCGGCGCAATGATCCGGCGCAGCAGTTCCCACGGCGACATGCCCACGGCCTTGCCGGCCTCGATCTGCCCCTGGGGCACGCTGAGCAGCCCGCCACGAATGATCTCGGCGGTATAACCGGCGGTGCACAAAGCCAGTGAAACCACCGCGCAGCCATAGGGCGACTTGAGCAGGACCCAGGCGAAGCTGTCGCGGATGGCCGGGAACTGGCCCAGCCCGTAGTAGATCAGGAACATCTGGATCAGCAGCGGCGTGCCGCGAAACAGCATGATGTAGAAACGCGCCGGGTAGCTGAAGAACCACCAGCGGCTGACCCGCAGGCTGACAATGCCGACGGAAAGGGTAAGGCCGATCACCAATGAGCAGAAAAACAGCGTCAGCGTAGTGGGCAACGCGGCCAACAGCTTGAGCATGGTGTCAGCAAGGAACGGAAAATCGATCATAAGTAGTCCTTCCGACTCTGACTAGACTGGGCTGCGCTGCTGCGTGCGACGCACGCGAGCCTCGGCCATGTTGAAAAGCCGACCGGACAGGCCAGTGAGAACCAGGTACACGATGCCCC
>Ga0302187_10004752_pt1 | contig 10813 bp, 8 predicted proteins | sample II_Bog_E1_3_FD_202120 | JGI IMG/M metagenome (GOLD analysis project Ga0302187, IMG submission 202120) | Peat permafrost microbial communities from Stordalen Mire near Abisko, Sweden - II_Bog_E1_3 | ecosystem: Environmental > Terrestrial > Soil > Wetlands > Peat | place: Sweden: Abisko, Stordalen...
GCCCGACCGGCGCGCGGTGGCCGAGGCTTCGCCCACCGGCGCCACCACTTCGCTTGCCGCGCCGCGCAAAAAGGCAAAAGCCCCGGGATTGAACAGCGACAGGGCAAGCGCGATCAACCCGACCACGATGCCCACGACGGCAATGACGTAGCCGGTAAAGATGCCGTATTGCGCCCTGCGCGAATAGCCCGGGCGCAAGTCTCGCGACCGCGCCATAAATTCTATTCCCTTTCCGACCGTACCCTGCGCCAGGGCACATGCCCTGTGATGACGCCGGATACGATGAAATTGTGCTGAACGCGCCGAAGCCCGCCCGTCAGGCGGTCATCAGCACGCCGCGATAGATCGGATCTTCCATCGCACGGCCAGTGCCCAACGCGACGCAGCTCAGCGGATCTTCGGCGACCGACACCGGCAGCCCGGTCTCTTCACGCAAATGTTCGTCCAGCCCGCGGATCAGCGCGCCGCCACCGGTCAGCACGATGCCCTGATCGACGATATCGGCCGCGAGTTCGGGCGCGGTGTTTTCCAGCGCAATACGCACGCCTTCGACAATCGCGCCGATCGGTTCGGACAACGCTTCGGCGATATTGGCCTGGCTGATCACGATTTCCTTGGGCACGCCGTTGACCAGGTCGCGGCCCTTGATGTGGATCGCTTCGCCGATCCCGTCGGCCGGGGTCGTGGCGATGCCGTAATCCTTCTTGATGCGTTCGGCGGTCGCTTCGCCGATCAGCAGGTTGTGATGGCGGCGCACATAGGACACGATCGCTTCGTCCATCTTGTCGCCGCCGACCCGCACCGAGGTGGTATAGGCCAGACCGCGCAGGCTCAGCACCGCGACTTCGGTGGTGCCGCCACCAATGTCGACCACCATCGAACCGACCGGTTCGGTGACCGGCATGTCGGCGCCGATCGCGGCGGCCATCGGTTCGAGGATCAGGAACACCTGGCTGGCGCCCGCGTTGCTGGCGGCATCGCGGATCGCGCGGCGTTCGACCGACGTCGAGCCCGAGGGCACGCAAATGACGATTTCGGGGTAGCGCAATACGCTTTTCTTGCCGTGCACTTTCTGGATGAAGTGCTTGATCATCGCCTCGGCCACTTCGATGTCGGCGATCACGCCATCGCGCAAGGGGCGGATCGCTTCGATGTTGTCGGGCGTCTTGCCCATCATCATCTTGGCGTCGTCGCCGACGGCCTTCACGCGCTTGACGCCGTTGATAGTCTCGATCGCCACGACCGAGGGTTCATTGAGCACGATTCCGCGATCCTGCACATAAACCAGCGTGTTGGCGGTGCCGAGGTCGATCGCAATGTTCTGCGAGCCGAATTTGAAGAATCGTGAAAACATCGAGGCCATTACAAAATCCGTCGAATCAGCGGGTTGGCTGGCAGACGCCGGCCGCTCCGAAACTTGGGTGCACACGCGAAGGCGCCCCATTAGCGCATGGCTTGCGCAAAACCCATACATTTGTGACTCGGATTTCGGGATAACCTGCGCCACCTGTCTCGAAAATCCACGGGTTCGGCGCTAGGCTTGCATGATGGTGCCCGAAACCCGACAGATCCGCAGGCTTCCCGAACAGCTCGTCAACCGCATCGCGGCGGGTGAAGTGGTCGAACGGCCGGCCAGCGCGCTGAAGGAACTGGTCGAAAACGCCATCGATGCGGGGGCTACCCATGTCGCGGTGCGGCTGTCCGAAGGCGGGCTGTCGCTGATCGAGGTGAGCGATGATGGCTGCGGCATGCGCGCCGACGAAATCGCGCTGGCGCTGGAACGTCATGCCACCTCGAAACTGCCGGAAAGTCTGATCGGTGCCGATTCGGCGCTCGAACGCGTGGTCACGCTGGGCTTTCGCGGCGAGGCGCTGCCCTCGATCGCCTCGGTCGCGCGGCTGTCGATCGAAAGCCGATCGCGCGAGACGGGCGAGGCCTGGCGGCGGGTGGTCGATCATGGTGAGCTGATCGCCGATGGCCCTGCCGCGTTGCCGCCGGGCACGCGGGTGCGGGTGGAGGACTTGTTTGGCCGGGTGCCTGCGCGGCGCAAGTTTCTGCGCTCGGCGCGATCGGAATGGGCGGCGGCGCTCGATGTGGTGCGCCGGCTGGCGATGGCGCGGCCCGATATCGGCTTTACACTGGAACATGACGGGCGCCGCGCGCTGCAGGTGCAGCCGGGCGAACGGCTCGATGTACGGGTGGCGCAACTGGTGGCGCGCGATCTGCCGGCCAATTCGGTCGCGGTCGATCTGGCGCGCGGGGATTACCATCTGGTCGGGGTGGCCGGGCTGCCGACCTGGAACCGGGGCGTGGCCGATCACCAGTACCTGTTCGTCAACGGGCGCCCGGTCAAGGATCGCCTGTTGATCGGTGCGGTGCGCGGTGCCTATGCCGACATGCTGGCGCGCGACCGCCATGCCGTGCTGGCGCTGTTCCTGACGCTGCCGGCCGAAGATGTCGATGTGAATGTCCACCCGGCCAAGACCGAAGTGCGGTTTCGCGATGCGGCGCTGGTGCGCGCGATGATCGTCACCGGGCTGCGCCAGGCGCTGACCGAGGGCGACCGTCGATCGGCGCAGACCCCCGATCGCGCGGCGATGCAGGCCTGGCAGGTTGAGCCGGTGGTGCCTGTGGCGCCGCTGGCGGCACCGCAATCCAGCCTGTTTGCCGCCGCTGCATCGCCGCGTCTGGGCGAGGCTGGCGCTGCGTGGCGCGGTTATGAAGCGGCGGTGATGGCGCGTGCAGAGCCCGCCTCGCTACCGGTGCCCGAGGCGCAGGCGCATCCGCTGGGCGTGGCGCGCGGGCAGGTTGCGCGGACCTATATCGTGGCCGAGGCGGACGATGGACTGGTGCTGGTCGACCAGCATGCTGCGCACGAGCGGCTGGTGCTCGAACGGCTGCGCGCGGCGGGGGCCGGGCAGGGTGATGCCCCGGCGCAGGCGCTGCTGCTGCCCGAAGTGGTGGAACTCGACGAACCCGATTGCGACCGGATCGAGGAAGCCGCCGCAGAGCTGGCGCGGTTCGGGCTGGTGGTCGAACGGTTCGGGCCTGCGGCGGTGCTGGTGCGTGCGGTTCCGGCCGCGCTGGGCAAGGGCGATCCGCAGGCGCTGGTGCGTGATGTGGCCGACGATCTGGCGCGTAACGGCGCCAGCCTGCTGGTGGGCGAACGCATCGATCTGGTGCTGGCAACAATGGCCTGCCATGGTTCGGTGCGGGCCGGGCGCGTGCTGTCGGTGGCGGAAATGAACGCGCTGTTGCGCGAAATGGAGGCGACACCGCGGTCGGGCCAGTGCAATCACGGTCGGCCAACGTGGATCAAGCTGGCCCATGGAGATATCGAAAAACTGTTCGGGAGGGGATGATGCGCAGACCTGTGATGGCCATGATGGTGCTGGCGCTGGGCGCCTGTTCGGGTCAGAATCCGACCCAAAAGCCTTCAATGCCGCAACTGGCGTTACAGCCGATCCTCTATCCCGACATGACGCAGAACAAGCTCTATGGCCCGGCATGCAATTTCGTCGCGGCCAACGGCGGGATGGGGGCGGTGTTTCTGGCGCAGGCGGATCGCGGTATTTTGAAGCTTGACGACCATGTCGTGATCATCCCGCTGGCCAGCGACGGCGCCATGCTGCCCCAGGGCGCACACACGCATTACGCAGGGCCGCTCTATGCGGCGACTTTGCAGCCAGCGCCCGGCAGTGCGCCCAAGGCGCGCGGTGCGCTGATAATCCTGCGGGGACATCTGTCGATCACCGATGCCAAGGCGCAACCGGTCTATGATGCGGATGGCGACATCCAGTGTCGCCCGAGCTGATCGGCGGCGGAATGCTCCACCGCCGAACGCCATTGTCGATCAGGGTTTGCAGTGATCGGCGCAACCGGTGACCGGTTGCGGTGCGACCGGCGGCGTGGTCTGCTTGGGTGCGTGGGGATGATGCGGCCGATGATGGCGATGGTGATGATGATGGCGGGCGAACGCCGGATTGGCTGTCAGCATCAGCGCCGCGCCAAGAGATATGCCCACGATTTTCGCAACTGTTGAACGCATTCCAGCGGTCCCTCTGCAACTGCCCCCGGAAATCGCCGAAAGGCCCCGGAACCAAACTAGAGCAGACCCATCCCGACCAGCAAGCGTTTAAATCTGGCCTGGCCGCGTAGCGGATCGAGCATCGGTTCGACCAGCGCCCAGGCAAGCCCGGGGGTGTTGGCCGCGCGCGCCTTTTCCAGCGCGTCGAGCGCCCGGTCGGTCTCGCCCCATTGGGCCAGCACCATCGCCTGCAGGTAGAGCGTGGCATCGCCGAACTTGTGCGCCAGCATGTCCAGCGATTGCCGTGCGGCGGGCATCTCTTTCAACCGGCGATCGACCAGTGCCAGCCCGGTCAGCCTTTGACGCTCGTCGGGTTCGGCAACAAAGGCTGCGCGCGCTGCCGTCAGTTCGCCCTGACACAACAGGGCAAAACCCAGACTCGATTGCGCATGGCTGAGCCCGGGGCTCATCGCCAGCGCCTGACCGAACAAGCGCGCGGCCTCGGCAAAGCGTTTGGCGCAATAGAGGAACAAGCCCTTGCTTTCGTAAGTCAGGGGATTGAGCCGATCGAGATCGATCTTGCGCTCAATCGCGGCAATGCCTTCGGCCAGGCGCCCCGTTCTGGCGGCGAAATAGGCATATTGGCCCAGGACTTCGCTATCCATCGGGCCCAGCGTGTGCGCCTTTTCGTAAAACGGCCGGGCGGCGCGGAAATCGTGGCGTGAATAGAGCGTCTCTTCGCCCAGCACCAGCCAGCCATAGGCATAGCGCGGTGCCAGTTCGACCGCGCGGCGCGCCGATCCCATGGCATCGGCGTGGAGCGCGGCCAATTGGTCGGCGGGGGCATATTCGCTGGCAATGTCGAGCAGCGTGTCGGCGCGCATGGCGTGTGCCTGGGCATAATTGGGGTCTGCGGCGATGGCCGCGTCGAAACTGGCCAGCGCCTTGCGGTCGGCATCTTCGCCGGTATCGCTGTTGTAATAGGCCCGGCCCCGCAGAAAGGCGTCATAGGCGGCCACCACCGCGGTGCCAGATTTGAGCAGCGTGGCGGCGGCGGCGGGGATCTGGCCGGTGATCGCCTGGATCACGGTGGAGGCAATCTCGCTCTGGACGGCAAAGATGTCGCGCATCTGCCGGTCATAGCTTTGCGACCACTTGGTCATGCCGGTGCGCACTTCGATCAGTTCGTTGGTGATGCGCAAGGTATCGCCCGCGCGGCGCACGCTGCCATCGAGCAGCCAGGCCACACCCAGTGCATCACCGATCGTCCTGGCGTCGGCTTCGTGGTTGCGGAAATGGTCCGACGATATTTGCGCCGCCACCTTGAAGCCGCCGACTTCGGCCAGTTTGGCGCGCATTTCCTCGGACAGCCCGTCGGAGAAATAGCTCTGTTCGGGATCGCCGCTGAGATTGGCGAACGGCAGGACGGCAATGCTGCCATCGGGCGCGCCGTGTGCACCAAGCACGCGCCACGCAGCATAGCCGCCGCCCAGCGCGGCAACTGCGCTGCCCGTGCCGAACAGCAGGGCCCGCCGGCCGAGCGTGGCGCGCAGCGCCGAGGGTCGCGCGCGGGCGTCGGGCGCGGGCGTGGCGCGCGCCGTGCCACCCGCCGCAATCGCGCTGACCAGCGCGGCAATCTCTGGCGCCTGCGCCGATCCGCGCCATTTGCTGAAATCGATGAAATGGTACTGGCGAAACCCCAGCGGTGGCAATGTGCCGTCGAGCGAGATCGGCACCAGCCGCCCGCGATCGCGCCCGTGCGAGGCCTCGTCACGCACCCAGTCGGACGCGACCGAATGCACCGACCAGGCGACAATCACCACATCGGCCAGATCGAGCGCGCTCTCGATGCTTTTGGCAAAAGCCTCGCCGCCCTCGATCAGCGCATCCCACCAGACTTGGTGCCCGGCCTCGGTCAGCACGCGGGTCAGCGGATCGATGCGTTCGCGGTCGGCGCGCGCGTAGCTGATGAACAGAATTCGACCGCGCTGGCCGGATGGTACCATCGTCATCGTCCGCGACCGGTCTGTCCCGGCACACAGGCGCAGGGCGTCACAATGCGCATGCAATCCTTCCGCTCAGGTATGGCTGACGGGCGACCTGTTCCCCATAAGTCCCCGATCCGAAACGGACTAAATCACGCCGGGCCGGAAGCGTCAACGCCCCAGGGAGGTACAACGCCTGACAGATTACAAGTCGGTTCCCGCCGGATCGCGGGTGCGGATCATCGCCCGGCTGGTCATGCTCATCACCATGACGTTGTCCTGGTTGAACACCCGTGTGGCTGTCCTGAAGATGCCGCGATCGGGCTTGGTCGCGCTGCGGCGTTTTTCCAGCAATTCGGTTTCGACGCTCAGCGTGTCGCCGGGATAGACCGGGCGCAGCCAGCGCACGTCATCGACGCCGGGCGAACCCAATCCCTGATGGCCGGTGTCGCGATGGCGTTCGACCAGCATTGACATGGTCATCGCGCACGTGTGCCAGCCGCTGGCCGACAACCGCCCGAAATGGGTCGCCGCCGCAGCCGCGTCATCGAGGTGGAACGGCTGCGGATCGTATTTCGACGCAAACGCGATGACCTCTTCGCGGGTAACCGCATAGGCACCGAACCGGTGGATTTCGCCCACCACCAGATCTTCATAGAACTGCATCGGCTTGCTCTGCCCGTTTAAACATTGAAGCGGAAATTCAGCACGTCACCATCCTTGACGACATAGTCCTTGCCTTCCTGCCGCAACTTGCCCGCATCGCGCGCGCCCGCTTCGCCGCCCAGCGCGATGTAATCGTCATAGGCGATGGTTTCGGCGCGGATGAAGCCGCGTTCGAAATCGGAATGGATTTCGCCCGCCGCCTGCGGTGCGCGCGCGCCCTTGTGCACGGTCCAGGCGCGGGTTTCCTTGGGGCCGACGGTGAAGAATGTGATCAGGTGCAACAATTCGTAGCCCGCGCGGATCACGCGGTTGAGCCCGGTTTCGTGCAGGCCCATTTCCGCCAGAAAAGCCAGCCGTTCGTCGCCGTCCATGCCGACCAGATCGGATTCGATCGCCGCCGACACGATCACCGCTTCGGCGCCTTCGGCCCTGGCCTTTTCGAACACGCGCGCCGAAAACGCGTTGCCGTCGGCCGCGCTGTCTTCTTCAACATTGCAGACATAGAGCACCGGCTTGGCGGTCAGCAATTGCGCCTGCTTGAACACGCGCAGCTCTTCTTCGTCTTTCGGCTCGGTCAGGCGCGCGGGCTTGCCCTCGCGCAGCAGATCGAGCGCCTGGCCGAGCACGGACGCCATCAGCTTGGCCTCCTTGTCGCCGCTGCTGGCCTTTTTCTGCGCGGCGGGCACGCGCTTTTCCAGGCTTTCCAGATCGGCCAGCATCAGCTCGGTCTCGACCGTTTCGGCATCCGAAATCGGATCGACCTTGTTGTCGACATGCTGGATGTCGTCGTTTTCAAAGCAGCGCAGCACATGCACGATGGCATCGACTTCGCGAATGTTGCCCAGGAACTGGTTGCCCAGCCCTTCGCCCTTTGACGCACCGCGCACCAGGCCGGCAATATCGACAAAGCCGAGCTGTGTGGGGATAATCTTCTGGCTGCCCGCGATGGCGGCCAGCTTGTCCAGCCGGGGATCGGGCACGCCGACATTGCCGACATTGGGCTCGATCGTGCAGAACGGATAATTGGCCGCCTGCGCCGCCTGCGTTTCGGTCAGGGCGTTGAACAGCGTCGATTTGCCGACGTTGGGCAGGCCCACGATGCCGCAACGAAAACCCATGTGCGTGTCACTTTCCTGATCGGGTGCCGAGGATGGTCCGGCAATTTGACTTTCCCGGCGCGATGGTATCCCTTTGCCCCGAGGTCAAGGGGGGAGACGTCGCAATGGCATATCTCAGGGCGTTGATTGCACTGTTCGCGCTTGTGCTGGCAATCCCCGCCATGGCCGCACCGGTGCTGGCACGTCACGTCACGGTGATCACGCTGTCGACGATGCTGGCCGATCAGGGCATTGGCGAATGGGGCTATGCCGCGCTGGTCGAGGTGGACGGGCATCGCGTGCTGTTCGACACTGGTGCGCATGCCGACGTGGTGCTCCGCAACGCGGCCGATCTGCATATCGACCTGTCGACAGTCGAAGACGTGGTGATCACCCATTTTCACGACGATCACACCGGCGGCCTGCTCGCGCTGCGCAAGGCGATGATGGCCAAAAACCCTGCGGCGCTGTCGCGCCTGCATGTCGGGGCGGGGATCATGGCCGACCGGTTCGACGCCCGCGGGCATCTCGACAACGGTTTTCCCGCGCTGGCGCGCGCCTATGTGGCGACAGGTGCGACGCTGATCGAACATGGCGCGCCGGTGATGCTGGTGCCGGGCCTGTGGCTGACCGGGCCGGTGCCGCGCCACCACGATGAAACCAATTTCGATACCGCAGAATTCGTACACACCACCACCGGCGCGGTTGTCGATCCGGTGGCGGAGGATTCCTCGCTGGTGATCGCCACCGCCGATGGCCCGATCATCGTTACCGGTTGCGGCCATGCCGGGATCATGAACATTGCCGACGCGGCGCAGGCGATCACCGGTGATGCGCGGCTGTTGGCGGTGATCGGCGGGTTGCACTTGTTCGCCAAGCCCGATGCGGTGCTGGTGGCAACGGCGGCGCGGCTCAAGGGTCTGCGCTATCTGCTGGCAGGCCATTGCACCGGCATCGAGGCGACGTGGCGGTTGCGCGGTCTGCTCGGGCTCGATCGGCACACGGCCGTGGTCGAGGCGGTGGGGTCACGATTCGTCTGGGGCGAGGCGCATCCGGGTATCGTCGCGGGGGACATTGCGGGCTGATTTACCGAACCTTCAACGCTTGCTGGCATAGACCGGCGGCGATGAGACGAATTCTTGCGATGATGGCCTCGATGGCCCTGGCCGCGTGCAGCCATGTCGACCCGGCCGCGCGGTTGGCCGAAGCCAAGGCGGCGTTTGCCGCCGAAGATTACGATCATGCGCGCATTGCGGTGCTTGCCGCGCTCGAAGTGCAGGGCGACAACCGCGAGATGCTGTTGCTGCTGGCGCGCGCCGAACTGGCGCTGGGTGATGGCGAAGGCGCCGCGCGCACGCTGGCACGCCTGTCCGACGGCGGGATGCATGGGTCGGACTGGAACGAATTGAGCGCGCAGGCCGCGCTGTTGCGGGGCCAGAGCGATGCAATGGCACGGTTGCTTGGCGCCGACCAGGGCCCGGTGGCATGGCGGTTGCGTGGCGAAGCGGCGCAAGCGGCGGGCGATATGGTGGCGGCGCGCGCCGATTTTCAGCGCGGCATGGCTGCCGGGGCCGATTTCCGGCTGGCGTGGGACTATGCGCGGATGCTGATCGATGCCGACGACATCGATGGCGCAGACCGGGCCCTGGCGGTGATGCGCCAGGCCGGGCCCGACCGGCTCGATACGTTGATGACGGCCGGGCTGATCGCCGAGCGTCGCGGGCAAATGGACCGCGCCATGCAGGCCTATGCCGGGGCCGCCAATCGCTATGCGACGCGTCCCGAACCATTGCTGGCGATGGCCGACCTGGCCGACCGGTATGGCGATCTGGCGCATGCGGCAGGCTATGCCGCGCAAGCCGCCGCGCGCGCGCCCGATGTGCCGGCGGTGGTGTCGATGACCGTGCGCATCGCCGATGAACAGGGCCAATGGGATAAAGTGCGCGCGCTGATGGCGCCGCACGAGGCCGCGCTCGATCTGCATGGGCCCGATGCGCTGGCCTATGCCGACGCGCTGCGCCATCTGGGTCGCACCGAGGCGGCGCGCGCGATCGCACAACAGGCGCTGTCGCTCAGCCCCCAAAATCCGAAAATCCGCCTGCTGCTGGCGCAATGCGACATCGATCTGGGTGATGGGGCAGGGGCGTTGCGCACCATTCGCCCGCTGGCCGACAGCGTGCTGGCGGGCAAGCCAGAGCTTGATCTGGCCATCCGCGCCGCGACATTGGCCCGCGATGGCGCTCTGGCGGGCTATGTCGCGCACCGCAATGCGCCGCAACTGGCCACCATCAATGCCGCCTCGGCGGCGGCGATGGCGGCCATGGCGCGCCGCGACTGGGCCGCCGCGCTGACGCTGTGGCGCACGATTCCGGGCGCCGAAGGCGATGCCGAAGTGCAGAAGCTGATGGCGCTGACGGCCAGTCGGCTGGGGCAGGGCGATGCCGCGATCGGCTATGCCGACCGTGCGCTGGCGCTTGATTCAACCAATCCCGATATGCTGCATATGGCGGGGGTGGTGCGTCTCAATGCCGGGCGCGATCCCGAAGCATCGCGATCCTTGTTGCACCAGGCGCTCGAACGCGACCCGACCAACCACCTGTTTCGCGCCGATTACGCGCGGGCGGGTGGCTGATCGGCAGATCGCCGGTTCAGCCCCGGCGCCGGCGGGTGAGCGCCATACCGACAAAGCCCAGCCCCATCATACCGAGCATGCCCGGTTCTGGCACCGCCATGCCGCCGGATGTCGAACCACCCGATGTCGACGATGTGGTCGAGCCGCCCGACGTCGATGAGCTGCCCGAGGTCGATGATGTGGTGGAACTGGTAGTGGATGAAGATGACGAGCTGGAGCCACCCGTGCTTGACCACCCACCCGAACTGGTGGTGCCGATCGGGGTGATCGGGCCCGACCCGCCGCTGGACGAGGATGAACCGCCCGAGCTGGACCATCGACCATTTCCGGCCACGGCAGGGGTGGCGGCAAGCATGCCGATTAGGACGACGGTAGCGGTCGCAATGGGCTTCACTGGACTTCCCCT
>Ga0302187_10004761_pt1 | contig 10798 bp, 7 predicted proteins | sample II_Bog_E1_3_FD_202120 | JGI IMG/M metagenome (GOLD analysis project Ga0302187, IMG submission 202120) | Peat permafrost microbial communities from Stordalen Mire near Abisko, Sweden - II_Bog_E1_3 | ecosystem: Environmental > Terrestrial > Soil > Wetlands > Peat | place: Sweden: Abisko, Stordalen...
GTTCGTCATGCTGTCCTTTTCCTCACTTGAAGCTGTGGCGGGAAGCACCCCCTCCCCCCCCCCTAATCCCGCAAGATATTGATTGCAAAAGCTTTAGTGCCTATGATATTCAAAACACATGACTTATCTGCAAGTCATCTGTTTTGAGGCAGTTACCTTCGAATCGCCCGTGTTTCATTCGCAAAATCCTGAAAACAAGCCAGATAACATCTCGAAGGTTGCCATGCATTGATGCCGAACATTAAGGCCCACTCCTCGCATTTCGGCGCTCTGTCTATTATAGCTCGTGGGAGCGAATATGAGTGCATCTCGATCACCTGTAAGCGATTGATGTAATGCTAGATATGAGATAGCTAAAGATTTTACTTGACACTGATCTAAGTCTTTGATTCTGGGTAAGCTGCTATGCCGTCATTCGCAGTCAGGTGCGCTTGTGGATGGCGTAGTAGGGCTGGTTGCTCCAGGTAGGGTTGAAGGGTGGGTGGAGCGTGGCGGAGGTGGCGGTGCGGAGTTCGAAGTAGTACTGGAGCGGGTAGGGGGAGTTGGTGTAGGCGGCGGGGATGGCGGCTTTGTGGATCGCGCCTTCGTGTTGCATTTGCACGGATAGCCAGCGTTCGCCGTGGTTGACGTGGCGGTACCAGAGGAAGGCTTCCGCGACGATGGGCGGCGTGGAGATGGTGAGGGAGAGATCTCTGCCGGAGTGAAAGGAGGTGGGTGGGGTGTGCTGCACCGCGATGGTCAGACGAGCCATTGGTGAAATAGCTCGATACGTAGAGCGGGCGGGCGGTAAAGCTTTGCCCTCATCCGGATTGGCAGCGATGTACTTTGCCGAAGTCGCATCGGATTGAAAGAACTTCTCTAACGCCAAGACATCTGCATCGATCATAGGCAGGCGGCTGGCCCAGTTGCCGCGACGGAAAGAAGTCGATCCGTAGCTGATGTCATTGGCGTAGACGGATTTCGCCCGGTCGGACATCATGGCCCATGCGTTGCGGGCCTTACGGAAACTGGCCAGCGACTGTTCCACAGCAGACCCATCACGCGTCTCGCCGTATATCGAGTAGAACAGCGCGGCACGGAAGAGGTTGGCGTAGTAGGAGCCGAGGCCGTTGAGGATGAGGATGTCTTCTTCGGCGTGGCGGAATTCTGGGGTGCGGGCTTTGGGGCCGGCGGCGGTGCGGGCGGCGGCTAGGCCTTTGGTGGAGGTGGCGACCAGGGCTTCGAGCCAGGCGATGACTTCGCTGGTGTTGTAGCGGGCGTTGACGGTGCCGGCGATGAGATCTTTGGCGTGCTGGTCGATGGTGGTGAATATCTGCGGGTCGAGCGGGCTGATGGCGCTGACGTTGTGAGGGGCGGGATTGTCGCCGTAGAGCGGCTTGCCGACGATGGGAAGGATCGAGAGGTGCGTGAACATCTCCGGCCAGAATTCGTGGTTCGAGGCGGACGGGCACCACGCCGTCGTCACCAGCGGAAGGATGCGGCTGGATGCGGCGAGCGCCGTTTCGAGCGCGGGGCCAGCGGGGCCGAATTGCTGTTTGAGGTAGCGATGGTAGAAGGAGGGGTCGGTGTCGGGGTTGTAGAGGTAGCGGCCCCAGGTGAGGTAGGTGAGGGCGAATTTTGCGGTGTCTAGATCGGGGGGAGGCGGAGTGGGGGGAATGCGGGGATTCTTCGCTTCGCTCAGAATGACAGCGCTTTTCTGAATGACAGTGCTTTGGGGAGGGGATGGAGGTGTGGAGAGAGACTCGTCGGCGTAGGCGTCGCGGCCGCCGGGGAGGCCTGAGCCTTCGCGGCCTTTGAAGAAGAGCGGCTCCATGAGTTCGAGGCCGGCGGCTCCGCAGAAGTTGGCGGCGCGGCCGTATCCGGCGGCGAGCGCGGGGTCGCCCCAGAGGAGGTGGCGCTGCGTTCCGGGCCAGACGCGGTAGAGGAGGTCGATGCCGCTGTTCTGCTGGTAGAAGTCGCCGTAGCCGTAGCGGGTGAAGTTGCGCGCGCCGCTGGAGACGGCGAACGTGCCGGTGACGCCTTCGCGAGGATACTCGTTGGCACGGATGTCGGTCTGCTGGTAGCCGAGGCCGAGGTGCTCCGCCCAGTACTTGGCGCCTGCCTTGACAGGCATGCCGGTCTTGCGCGCCATGTCGATCATGATCTGGTTGAGCCCCTTGGCGTGCATGTCGATCTCGATGACGCGGGGCTTGCCTTCGGGCGTGCGGGCGGCGGGGATGGCATCGAAGAGCGTCTGCCAGAACGGATAGCTGCCCTCGGGGATGCCGCTCTCGCCGTGGATGCGCAGGGTGAGGCCGGTGATCTGCGGGCAGGCTTTGAGGATGAGACCGAGGGCGTCGCGGCAGTAGGCGGCGTGGGTCTCCGGCGTGAGGCCCACGATGTGGTGGTCGGAGTGCGGGCTGTCGGTCCACTGGTAGGCGTGGGTCCAGATGCCGAGTTGGAAGTCCATGCCGCGGCGGGCGGTTTCGGCGGCGATGAATTGCAGGGTTTCGAGATTGCGCTGGCGCTCGCCGGGCTGGAGCGCGGGTTCGACGTGGACGCCTTCGTAGCCGGGAACTTCGACGAGGTAGGGGTAAGGGAAGTGGAGATAGTCGCCGGTGACGCCGCGGGGGAAGTCATACGCGAGGCCGAGGGTGAAGGCGAAGCGGTTGAAGCGCGCGGCGGCGAGGGTGTCGAGGTAGGAGGTCCAGAAGGGGCGGTCGTAGAACCAGGGCTTGTCTTCGATCTCCGAGCAGAAGGCGCGGGCTACGCTGCGGACGCGGTTGGGGGTGGTTTCGATGATTTCGTTTGAGAGATGAAACGAGCTAAGAGGGTCGTCGTCTGTTCGAATTCGATCCGCGACTTCGAGCATGCCGTAGACGAGGCCGCGGGTGTCGGTGCCAGTGATTAGCAGCATGGGGGTACCCACCCAAGTGCTCCGAAGGATAGCGACGGTTTCTGGCTCGGTAATTGGAGCTACGGCCGGAAAATAATGTTTCGCGACGGCGCTCGTAACCGGAGCAATCACAAGGGGCATGATTGTGCTCTTCGGGTTAGCCAATAATCCTCGGGAGCCCAGCGCCTCGACAAGTTTATTCAACGCCCACTGGAAGGGTGGGGTTCCTGTCAGCGGATCATCTGGATCGGCAATGATGGAAACGCTCACATTGCCGGGAGCGGCGTGAGCGAGCTTTGCTGCGGTGAGAGACGCGGCCGCCGCACTGAGCTTGAGGAAGGTGCGGCGGCTGGCTTTCTTCGGCATGATGGCGCCTATGCGAAGCGGAGGGTGACGGGAGTGGCGTTGGCGAAGCGGGCTTCGGCGGAGGAGTTGGCGGCTGCGGGCGTGTTGCCCGTCCAGCTTCCGGTGGTGATCCACTGGCCGGCCTTGAGGCCTCCGGTGCGCACGGCCCCTTCGTTGGCGAGGTAGGGCAGGAGGCGCATGAGGTCGCCGGAGGTGTTGGAGCCGGTGCGCTCGACCTGGACGACGCCGTCGACGGTGAGGGTGACAGTCTCTTTGGAGAAGTCGATGGACTGCCAGGCCGGGATGGCTGCGCCATGGATGAAGCCGCCGTGCATCTGCAGGTCGGCGAGGGCGGAGAGGGGATTGGCTGCCTTGGGGTCGATGAGGCCGGACTCGAGCTCTTCGATGGCGGGATGGCAACTGGCCATGGCGGCGATGACCTCGGCGCGGGTGTAGGGCGTGGCAGGACGGGGCGGCAGATCCTGGCCGACGAGAAAGGCGATCTCGCACTCGAGGACGCGGTAGCGGTAGGTGGGGCCGGTGAAGACGGCGCCGTTGGCGGCCATCCAGGCACGAGGCATGGGGGCGAAGAAGGGCGTGGCTTCAAGCGAGCCGGCGCCGATCTTCCAGCCGCCTATTTCTCCGTAGGCGAGGATGATCTCGTCGTGGATGCGGGCGCACTCCTCGAGCGAAACGGGTTGCAGTGCGGGGGGCAGGTCTGCGATGGGGGTGTGGGTGCGGCGGGCGTCCAGCAGCAGGTTGGCTGCTTCGATCAGTTCTTTCTCGCGTGCTCCTGAAATCATTGGGTTGCTCCAGTTTTTCGATCCCTGCCAGTGTCGCTCAAAGGGGAGGGGTCTGTCATGCGGGCGGTTGACTGCATGCCGGATGGGGGATGCACTAGACTCGTTGCATCGGAGCTGAATCCAATGCCGTGCCGGAGCTACGCCGCAGCCTGACCCTGCCGGGAGCGGTGGCGCTGAACATGCTGGACATGATCGGCGTGGGGCCGTTTATCACGCTGCCGCTGATTGTGGCGGCGATGGGCGGGCCGCAGGCGATGCTGGGTTGGATTCTGGGCGCGGGGCTGGCGCTGTGCGACGGGCTGGTGTGGGCCGAGTTGGGCGCGGCGATGCCGGAGGCGGGCGGGTCGTATGCATTTCTGCGGAAGATCTATGGAGGAGCAGATGGCACCGCGAAAGCCGGGAGGTTTCTGGCGTTTCTGTACATCTTTCAACTGAGCTTTTCCGCGCCTCTGTCGGCGGCGTCGGGATGTATCGGGTTGAGTCAGTATGCAACGTTTCTGTTCCCGTGGCTGGGTGGGCACACCCGGGCGCGGATGCTGCATGTAGGCGGGTTCAGCGCCGGGGTGGCGGTGGGGCCGGCCACCGGGCTGGCGATTGCGGCGGTGCTGGTGGTGGTGTTCCTGCTGTATCGGGGGCTGGCGGACCTGCGCCCGGTGACGACGGCGATGTGGTGCTCGGTGATGGCGTTGATTGGGTGGATATTGCTGACCGGGCTGATGCACGGCCACCTGCGCCAGGCGTTTGATTTCCCGGCGGGCGCGTTTGCGCTGACGCCGGGGTTTTTTATGGGGCTGGGGTCTGCGATGCTGCTGGCTACGTACGACTATTGGGGCTACTACAACATTACGTTTCTGGGCGGCGAGGTGAAGGATGCGGCGCGTACGGTGCCGCGGGCGATCCTGATTTCGATTGCGCTGGTGGCGGCGATCTACGTGGCGATGAATATCTCCGTGCTGGCCGTGCTGCCGTGGCAGGGGTTGGTGGGGGTGCATAACGAGGACGCGCGGCGGGCGGTGATTTCGACGTTCATGGAGGCGGCGTATGGCCCGAGGCTGGGCCCGATGCTGGGCAAGGTGGCGGCGGGGATGGTGATGATGGCCGCGTTTTCCGGCGTGTTCTCGCTGCTGCTGGGCTACTCGCGGATTCCTTTTGCGGCGGCGCGGGATGGCAACTACTTCCGCGTATTTGGGAAACTGCACCGGAACGGATTTCCGCATGTGTCGCTGCTGATGCTGGGGGCGGCGGCGATATGCTTCTGCTTCTTTTCGCTGGCGGACGTGATTGCGGCGCTGGTGGTGCTGCGGATTCTATTGCAGTTCCTGATGCAGCACGTCGGGGTGATGGTGCTGCGGCGCACGCAACCGGAGATGAAGCGGCCGTTCCGGATGTGGTTGTATCCGCTGCCGCCGCTGCTGGCGATTGCGGGGTTTGTGTACATTCTGGTGGAGCGGACGAATTTTCAGCGGGAGATTGTGGGCGCGGTGGTGGTGATTGCGGTGGGAACGGTTATTTTCCTGGCGCGGGAGTGGATGCGGCGGGCCGGTGGCGGAATGAGCGCTGGTTCCTCTGGGTAGGGCTGACGGTGAAGTCTCAGTCCAATGTGGAAGGACCGAAGTTGTCGCAAAGGCGAGTTTGCATACAGTTCGAGCAGTTAACTTGCGGTTAGGCGGCGATTCGTCCCGGAATCCTTGCGGCCTTGTGACACTTCAAAAAGCGTCCCAATCGTATCTCGCTCAGACATGCCGACCGCATACTATGGCTCCCAGCATCGAAAGGAATCCAACTCATGCGCTGTCGTACCTTGTGCCGCCTTCTCACCCTCACTGCTCTCACTCTCCCCACCATGGTGATCGCCTTCGCCCAACCCACACCATCTGCGTCCGGCAAGGTACTTGCCTCGTCGCTGGTCGACTCTCTTCACTACGACCAGCCCCCCGGCGGCAAACTCCTCATCGTCACTCTTGCCCAGCCAAACCATCGTCAGAACTGTGCAGTCCGTTCCCTTACTGCGACCGAACTCATGTGCAAAGGACCCTTCGACAGAACCCGCATCTACAAATCCAGCGATATCGCGGCCCTCATCGTTCCCGGTGATCTTGATTTCAAAATCCGGTTCGTTCTCGCATTCAATGCGGCGTTAGGTGCGTCCATCTGGGGAACAGTGGTACTTGCGGCGACCTGTCCGGGTTGTGCTGCGGCTACCGGCATTGCAGCCCTTTTCTTCTTCTGCGGATCTGGGGCCGTCCTTATCGGAGACGACGTACCGGATAGCCTCCTTTACCTCGTCCCAGGCGAAACCCTCCGAGTCAAACTCCGCTATTGACTTTTAGGAGCTTGTTGAAACAGCCTTACCAAGTACGAAAAGCGTACCTCAGCGGTTGAACAGGCTGCGGAAAAGGACTGGTGCCGCATCCTGACAGAAGGGCCGGGGCTAAACAGGGTGATGCAAAAGGCTGTTTTTTGGGTCGGAAGCATGAAAAGCAAGTCGCAGTGGCTAAAGCCTCTCCTGATTCTGTGGCAGTTGTGCCGGGACTGAAGTCCCGGCCTATCTAACGACCGCCTTTTTCAGCAGCCTCTTAAGCCCATTTGACTCTGTGGCGGTGATGCGGGGACTAAAGGCTCGGCCAATCTCACCACGGCTTTTTTCCGCAGCCTCTAAAGTGAAGCCGTGCCCTTACGCAAAACAGAATATTTCAACATGGTCTTAGACTGAGCGGCTACCAGGTTGCAAATCCAAGATGAACCGGAACGCGTATTTAGGTAGTCTAAGCAGTGGGCCTGGTGGTTGCTGTTCCGGCTGAATGGCCGGTCTGGGAGGGAGCAACATGTTGATCAGGAATGGTGGGAGTGTGGACGGGAAGATTGCATCGTCGGAGGTTACGCCGAGAGAGACGTTTTTCAATCGGCGGAACTTTGTGACGGCGGCGGCGGCGCTGGGTGTGGGCGCGCTGGCGCTGAAGCAGGTGCCGGGGTTGCTGCATCCGGATGCGGTGCATGCGGACCAGAAGCTGGCCACGGTGCCGAGCAAATATACGGTGCCGGATACGCAGACGCCGTTTGCCAAGGCGACGACCTACAACAACTACTACGAGTTCGGCACGGACAAGGCCGACCCGGCGAGGAACGCGCACACGCTGCATACGCGGCCGTGGACGGTGCAGGTGACGGGCCTGGTGAAGAAGCCGCTGACGTTCGATGTAGACACGATGATGCGGTACAGGCCGCTGGAGGACCGCGTGTATCGGCACCGCTGCGTGGAGGCATGGTCGATGGTGATTCCGTGGGTCGGCTACTCGATGAGCGAGTTTATCAACGCGGCGAACCCGCTGCCGAGCGCGAAGTATGTGCAGTTCCTCTCCGACGACAAGAGCTCCGATATGCCGGACAAGCCCAGCGTGCTGGACTGGCCGTACTCCGAGGGGCTGCGGATGGATGAGGCGATGCATCCGCTATGCCTGCTGACGTTCGGCTGCTACGGCGAGGCGCTGCCCAACCAGAACGGCGCGCCGGTGCGCGTGGTGACCCCGTGGAAGTATGGGTTCAAGAACGGCAAGGCGATTGTGAAGATCGTCTTTACGGACAAGCAGCCGCACACGTCTTGGAACGAGATGGCACCGGAGGAGTACGGGTTCTACTCCAATGTGAATCCGACGGTGGACCATCCGCGGTGGTCGCAGGCGCATGAGCGGCGCATCGATTCGAGCGCATTCCCCAAGACGATTCCGACGCAGCCGTTCAATGGGTATGCGGACCAGGTGGCGGGGCTGTACAGCGGGATGGATCTGAGAAAGAACTTCTGATCGCGGGCCAGGCGACAACACCCGAGACGAGACGAGTGAGACTATGCCCAATCGGCTGATCCCTTACGTGAAGGCGCTGGTGCATCTGGTGTGCCTGCTGCCGCTGCTGAAGCTGCTGCAGCAGTACCACTCCGGCGCGCTGGGTTTGCTGGCGGACCCGGTGAACTACATTACGCACCAGACGGGCTACTGGGCGCTGTTTCTGCTGATGGCGACCCTGGCGGTGACGCCGGTGCGGCGGCTGCATCCGAAGCTGGGAAACCTGATCCGCTTTCGGCGACTGCTGGGGCTGTATGCGTTCTTCTATGCGACGCTGCACCTGGCGACATACCTGTTTCTGTTCTCCGGATACGACCTGCCAACCGCGTGGGCAGGCGTGCGGGCGGGGCACCTGGGCGTAATCGTGGACCAGTGGAAGGCCGTGTGGCCGACGATGTTGGACGATCTGAAGAAGCGGCGGTTTATCCAGGTGGGGCTGTTTGCGTGGGTGCTGCTGCTGGTGCTGACGGTGACGTCGCCGGCGTTTGTGATGCGGCGCATGGGCGGAAAGACGTGGAGCCGCGTCCACTGGCTGGTATATGTGGCGGCGTTGGCCGGGTGCATCCACTACTGGTGGCTGGTGAAGAAGGGTGTACAGGCGCCCATGCCGTTTACGCTGGTGCTGGCGGGGCTGCTGGCGGCGCGGGTGGTGTGGTGGGCAAGGAACCGTGCCCGAAAGGCGAAGCTGGCCGCGCAAAGACCGGTTGCGGCGAAGGGGTAAGAGCAACTTCGCCGGTGGGAACGGGGTCTAAGCTAGTGGCGAGGCCTGCGATGCGCATACTTTCGGTTGTGCTGTTTGCTGTGGGAACGACGTGGATGGCGCCGGTGCTGGCGCAGAACGATGCGTCTGCGATGGATGCTCGGCAGAAGACGGCGGCCCGGGCGCTTGCGGCGAAGCCTGGAGTATCGCAGCCGAAGGTGGTTGCGAAGGATGCGGCGCTGGTTCCGCTGACAGAGCGGGAGCGCGCGCAGCAGTTGCTGGACCGGTTTACGTTTGGAGCGAGGCCGGGCGATGTGGACCATGTGCTGGCGATGGGCGCGGATGCGTGGTTTGCGCAGCAGTTGAATCCGGACGCGATCAAGGACCCGGTGCTGAATGGTCGGCTGAATGACTTTCCCACGCTGAACATGACGCCGGAGCAGGCGCTGACGGTGTTTCCGGATCGAGGCAAGATCCAGCGGGTTGCGGATGCGAAGGAGCCGATTCCGGCTGATCCGCTGCTGGCGGCGATGTATGAGGTGCAGGTGGCGAAGCTGCGCAAGGAGGCAGAGGCGCGCAAGGTGGATGCGAGCGGCAATCTGCCGGCGGAGCCGAGCGATGCGGAGAAGGCTGCGGACAGGCAGGCAGGGCAGTTTGCAGCGGCGCGGATTGCGGGCGAGTTGTTTGCGATGCCGAAGAACCAGCGCATGGCCGCGCTGATTGCCATGCCGGTCGACGATCGGATCGCATTTACCGGCAGCGTGGCCGGAGACCAGAAGAACCTGCTGCTGGCGGATTTTACTCCGCGGGAGCGCGAGATCTTTCTGGGGATGGCGGCGGGGATTGGAGCGCAGTACCAGATCGGGCAGGAGCTGGCGCAGGCGAAGATGGTGCGGGCGATCCTGAGCGAGCGGCAGTTGCAGGAGGTGATGGCGGACTTCTGGTTCAATCACTTCAACATCTATATCGCGAAGGACTCCGACCAGTGGTACACGACGGCGTATGAGCGGGATGCGATTCGCAAGAATGCGCTGGGGAAGTTTAGCGACCTGCTGCTGGCGACGGCGCAGAGCCCGGCGATGCTGGTGTATCTGGACAACTGGCTGAGCATTGGGCCGGACTCGCTGGCGAACGGAGTGAACCCGGCGAATCCGCGATCGAAGCCGGGGAACAAGGGGCTGAATGAGAACTATGGCCGCGAGGTGATGGAGCTGCATACGGTTGGCGTGAACGGGGGCTACTCGCAGGCGGACGTGACCAACCTGGCGGCGATTCTGACCGGGTGGACGGTGAATAATCCTGGGCAGGCAGGCGGCTTCCAGTTCGATCCGAAGCGGCATGAGCCGGGGACGAAGACGTGGCTGGGGCACAGGATCGGAAACGGGGAACCGTTCGTGATCCAGGGGAGTTCGGCGGCGAGTGCGGTGCTGGCTGCTCGGCAGGCGCCGGCGATGAATGAATCGTCGATGGACGGCATGGCGATGGGTGGAGGGGCAGGGCAGAAGGCTACGGCGCTGGCGAATACGCCGGGCAACGAAGGGATGAAGGAGGGGCTGGAGGCGCTGAACCTGCTGGCGCACAGCCCGCAGACGGCGCACTTTATTAGTTGGAAGATTGCGCAGCGGTTTGTGGCGGACGATCCGCCTCCTGCGCTGGTGGACCGCATGGCGAAGACGTTTCTTTCGTCCGATGGCGATATCAAGGCCGTGCTGCGGGCGCTGGTGGCGAGCCCGGAGTTCAACTCGAAGAAGTATTTTCGCAACAAGGTAAAGACGCCGATGGAGTTTCTGGCGTCGGCGTACAGGACCACGCTGACCGATCCGTCGAACCCAGGCGCGCTGGTGAATACGATCAAGACGATGGGCATGCCGCTCTACTACGCGCTGCCGCCGACGGGCTACTACATTACCGCCGATCACTGGATGAACACCGGCGCGCTGGTTGACCGGTTGAACTTTGCGTACCAGTTGACGAATGGGAAGTTTGCGAACCAGAAGTTCGACGCGCCAAAGGTGGTCGCGCTGGGGTTGCTGGGCGAGGAGTCGCTGCCTGCGGAGGTTGCAGATGTGCGGCCGGCCCATGCGGGCTTTACCGAGGCGACGCTGACGGAGATGGCGCCTGCTCCCGCGACGACGGCGGCGGGGACGGAGGTTGCGCTGAAGGTGCTGGAGTCGACGCTGATTGGCGGCGAGGTTTCAAGCCAGACGAGTCAGCTCATCCACAAGCAGATTGCGGA
>Ga0302187_10004763_pt1 | contig 10795 bp, 13 predicted proteins | sample II_Bog_E1_3_FD_202120 | JGI IMG/M metagenome (GOLD analysis project Ga0302187, IMG submission 202120) | Peat permafrost microbial communities from Stordalen Mire near Abisko, Sweden - II_Bog_E1_3 | ecosystem: Environmental > Terrestrial > Soil > Wetlands > Peat | place: Sweden: Abisko...
GGTCCCCGCTAGGCAAGCAATTCGTGCCACCGCCCGTGCCTGCAGGGCTCTATCTCGAGCCGTGGCGTTCCAGCTACATGACACAGGCCGCGCAGCTCATCCATCGCTGCTACGAAGGCCACACCGACTCCAGCATCAACGATCAGTACCGCACGCTGCACGGCGCCGAGCGCTTCCTGCACAACATCATCCGCTTCCCCGGCTGCGGTGTCTTCGACACCGAAAACTCGTGGCTGCTGCTCGATGCAGCCTCCGCCAGCGGCATTCCTCGCATCGAGGCGATGGTGCTCAGCTCGCGCGTGGACCACGACGCGGGGCACATCACGCAGCTCTGCGTCGCACCGGACGCTCGCCACCGCGGGCTGGGCCGCTTCCTGCTGCAGCAGGTCGCCAGCGTGCTGCTGCGCCGCCGCTACACCGCACTTTCGCTCACGGTCACAGAGTCCAACGAGCCCGCGCGACAGCTCTACGAGAGCCTCGGATTTCAGTCCTGGCACCGGTTTGAGGCCATGGTGTGGGAGAAGCCGGGGACGTAGGGTGTTCTCCGTTCTCCGTTCTTAAAAAGCTACGGCCCTCCATAGGAGGGCCGTAGTTACAACGGAAAACGGAGAACCAGCAACGGACACCGCTCTTCTCCCTACCGCATCCCGAAGCGCCACAGAATGCCGCCGCCGATCGAGAAGTACTCGCGGGTCTCGGTGCCGAAGTGCTCGAAGATCATGTCCGGCGAGAGACGCACCGCAAACCGATTGCTCTGGTTGAAGTCGATCGAGCCGCCCACCGCGCCCCACGGAGCCGTGCTGTTGCAATAGAGGCCCAGGTTGCCGGTCTGGCCTACCGTCTGCTGCGCCGGGCAGGCCGAGACTGGGCTACCACCCGGGTAGTTCTGCGTCGCGTGATCGAAGATGCCATGCGAGGCACCCGCCTGCGCGTGGTAATCGACCGCGAAGTAGCGATTCTTGTAGCCGCGATAGACCACGCCGCCCGAGAAGACGTGCTGCATCACCAGCACGCGATTCAGGTGCACGTTCTGCGCGTTGCCGGGGCCAGGGATGGTCGGCGTCGTTCCGGCCTCGAAGCGGTAGTCACCCAGCACACCGAGGCGGCTCACGGGGCCATGGCCCAGCCAGTAGGTGAACTGACCTTCGCCGCCGCCCATGTTGTAGCGCGACTGCAGGTTCTGTCCGGCCTGGCCGTTCATGAAGCTGAGGCCGCCAAAAAGCTCGTAGTGGTTGTTGTACTTGGGCCCTGTGTAGGCGGAGAGCTCCTGCACAGGCTTGGCCTGCATCGGCGCCGTTCCGGGTGCCGCGACGACCTGGGCACCCGCTGCGCCGCCGATCACGCCAGCCAAAGCCAGCAGCAGGGTCGCGGCTTTACGCGATGTCAACTTGGTTGCCAGCGAGCTCGTGGTGTTGCGCTTCGCCGTGCCTGAACGCTTGAATGTCTTGTGCAGCATCGTCCTCAAACCGCGCCCTCGTGGTGTGCGCCGTGAAAAATAGCGCCGGGGCGCCTTCGAACCTGCCTGTACCGCGAGCCACCCACAGGGCGGCCCAGCTTTGGTGTCCGTGCCTCAAGGATATACCGGCGCAGGCGTCTTCGGCCCGATCCGGCCATCTGTATGGCGATCTCGCACGCTTAACTCTTGCACTCTTGGACGAAGCAAAACGCTGTGCGGCAGCGCACATGCCCGCTGAACCCCAAACGTGCGACAATGTTCGCAGTCCGCGTCTGCGCGGCCTGGAGTCTTTTTATGGGTGAACTTTTCCAGCCTACACATCTGCTCGTGATCGGCGTGATCCTGCTTGTACTCTTCGGCGGCAAGAAGCTGCCCGAACTCGGCAAAGGTCTCGGCGAAGGCCTGCGCGGCTTCAAGGAAGGCATGAAAGGCGTTACCGAGGATCCGGCCAAGCCCACTGAGGCCGCCCACGTCGTGACGCCGAAGGCCGAAGACGCGACCAAGCCCCCCGTCGCGTAACCGCACGGCCAGCCGCATCCAGCGGCGAAACATCAGGCTCTTCGAGAGGCCCGGCAGATGCCGGGCTTTTCTGCGTCCGGACATCCGCCCGCACCTCCCCTCGCATCTCGCATCCCGTATCTCGCATCTCTCTTTGAATGAAGCTGAAGAGCCCGTACCTGATCAAGCCGCATACGAAGGTCCGCTTGTCCTCGCACTCCACGAGCGCACACGACGGCCTGAACGAAGGCGCCGCGCAGGCCGTCTTCGTCGAGCACCGCATCAAGCTCGAGGAGCTCCAGGAGCGCTTCTACGCCGCCCAGTCCAAGGCAGTCCTGCTCGTGCTGCAGGGCATGGATACCGCCGGCAAGGATGGCACGATCAAGCACATCTTCTCCGGTATCAACCCGCAGGGCTGCCAGGTCGCCAGCTTCAAGGTGCCCACACCCCTCGAAGCCCGGCATGATTTCCTGTGGCGCTGCCATGCGCAGGTGCCGCCGCGGGGCATGATCGGCATCTTCAACCGCTCCCACTATGAGGATGTGCTCTCGCCCTGGGTGCATGGCACGCTCAGCGACAAGCAGCGCCGCCTCCGCTTCAAGGACATCAACGAATGGGAGCAGACACTCACCGACAACGGCGTCGTGATCCTCAAGTTCCTCCTGCACATCTCGCACGAGGAGCAGACCCGGCGCCTGCAGGATCGTATCGACACGCCTTCCAAGCACTGGAAGCTCTCACCCGCCGATTTTGAAGAGCGGCCCTTCTGGCCGAAGTATCAGCAGGCCTACGAGGAGATCCTGCGCCACACCAGCCCGAAGCGCGCACCGTGGTTCGTCATCCCCGCCGACCACAAGTGGTACCGCAACCTTGCGATCTCGAAGATTCTTGTCGATGCGCTGAGCGCGTTGAAGCTCGAGTACCCCGTAGCCACGTTCGACCCCAGCGGCATCAAGCTGGGCAAGGAGAGCCCCAGGGCGGCAGCGAAGCAGGTCAAGATCCGCACCGACCGCGAGAAGCGCGCGCCCGACGCCGACTCCATGAGCTACGGGAAGAAGAGCCAGTAGCGCGTCAGACCGTAATCATCACCACCGCAACCAGCGCGAGCAACATGCCCCCGAGTTGCCGCCGCGTAGGCCGCTCATGCAGATGCCACGCTGCCAGCAGGATCGTCCCTGCCGGATAGAGACTAGCCAGCACCGACGCCACATCCAGCCGTCCCAGCCGCGTCGAGGCAATGAAGAGCAAATTGCCGCCGGTGTCGAGCAACGCAATTCCCATCGCCCAGAAGATTGCCTTGCCGCTGAGCCACGGAGTCTTTGCCAGGCCCCGTGAAGCGGGTTCTGGCGCTTCAGGTGTTCCGCGTCCGAATATCCCGATCCCCGCAAGCAGCACCAGGCAGGTCGCAAGGCTCGAGGACCGTGCCAGCGCGATCGGCTCCAGCACACCCAGCGGATTCGCGAACTTGAGCGCGGTGAAGTAGAAACCGAAGCCCACGCCGCCGATCAACGCCAGCGCCATCGTGCCCTTCGCAGCCGCCCCGTCTGCGTTCTCCGGAGAAGGCCCCGCTGCAATGGCCCAGATCGCCGCGCCCGCCAGCACGAAGCCAGCGATCGTCAACGCCCCGGGCCGGCCTTCGACGAAAGCCGAGGTGAGCGCAGGAATCGCTGCTGCCAGCAACCCACTCAGCGCTGCAGAGACGCCCATCTCCCCACGCGACAACGCGATGTAGAACGCTGTGAGCGAAATCCCCGCAGCAACCCCTGCTGCCAGCGCCCAGTACATGGGCGCGCCGACCGGCCACGCCGCGTGCAGAGCGAAGAGAGCCACCAGCAGCGCGCCCAGACTCGTCGCGTGACCTACGACGATCACCCGCAGCGCGCCCCGAGTCGCATCGCCGGCGTCCTCGGCGGCGTACTTCGCCCCCATGCCGCCGGAAAAGTCACCGCCGCCCCAGGAGGCGGCGGCAGCGAGAGCTACAAATGCATTGGAAGGAAACGCCATGCTCTGACTACGGCGTCGGCGTCTTCGACGAAGGCGGAGTGATCGAGCTGGCGCTCGCCGTCGGGTAGTAGCCCTTCTTGGTAATGATCTCCAGGTTCGGGCGAAGGACGCGCACCTCGACGGTGCGGTACTTGCCGTCCAGCACGCTCTCATTCGAGTAGTAGCCCAGCGTGTACTGCGAGCGGACCTCTTCGCTGATCTTCGCGAAGCTCGCCTCGATGCCCTTGGGGCGGAACTCCGGATCGCACTGTCCGCCGGTTGCAGCCGCATAACGAGGCAACACGTTATCGCGCATCGTCAACGGAAGGTGGATGCGGTCCAGGAAGCCCATGCCGGGCACGCTGGAGTCGCCCACCAGTGTGGCGTAGACCCCGATACTGTGCGCCTGCAGAAACTTGATGACGTCCTTCTCCTTGGACTTGGAGCCATACTCCTTGCCGTCCGAGATCACGAACAGAACACGGCGGCGATTGCTGGGCGTCTTCGCCAGCGCCGCTGCGGCCGTCAGAATCGCATCGTTGAGAGTGTGGAACTCCTTCTCCGGATAGATGGTGCTATTGCCCGCCGCCGAATGCGAGGGGCTCGTGTTGGGGTCGACGTCGAAGCCGTTCTTGTACGTGGTCTGGGCCAGGGGACCGCTGCCGTACCAGACCTGGTCACGGCCGGCCGTCTTGGAGCGATCCAGCACCACAGCCAGGCGCTGGCTCTGGGCCGCGGTAAAGGTCGTCTGCTCGGTCACACCGTTGTTGTAGGTGTAGACCGCCATCTCGTCATACGGAGTGAAGGCGCCCTGCAGCGCGTGGAGGGAGGTGTTCACCTTCTCCATCGTCTGGAAGTCCACGCTCTGGTCCACGACCAGCGCCACCGAGATCGGGAACGGATCCGAGGACCAGTAGGTGATGTTCTTCCGCACACCATTCTCGAAGATGCGGAAGTCGCGCCAGGTAAGCCCCGGATAGAGCTTGCCCTTGGAGTCCTTGACCGTCACCGGCACGCTCACAAAGTTAACGTGCACGACGATCGACGATACCCCGCCCGGCGGAGGCGGCGGAGGTGGGCCCTGGTCATCGTCATCCGTCATCTTTTCTTTGGTAGCCCCGGTCGGCAACTTGCTCGTCGGCTCGACGCCGCCGTTCTCCTTCACTGCCTGGGCCTCTGCGGCCTTGTCGTCTGCGGCACTGGAGGCCTGGGAGGCGGGAGCCGCAGGCAGCGCCTGCCCCACCGGCGTCACAGTGTTGAGGGTCGGCAGCGTCTGCGGCCGCGGAGCGTCCGGAATGCTCTGCTGGCCACCCTGCGCTGCGGCGGCTCCGCCCGCCATTGTCAGCGAGAGCAACCCTGCCATCACGATGCCCGTCGTCTTCATTCTGCTCCCCAACACCATACGTCCTCTTTCAGCCTCCGGGGCCGACTCGCCCGGCTTCAAAATACCCTTGATACCCCTTTGAGAGTATCAACAAAATCAACGCAACCCTACCCGCTCCAACGTATCGACCTGCCCAGCCTGCGGCCGGGCCATCGTCTCTCGCCGCACGCGGGTCCTATCTGCTCTGACGCTTGACCCCACCCCAACGTTGCGCGGGTTTCTTGCAGAGATTGATTCCAGGCCGTAGTATCTCGCCACAATGCACGAGCGCAGGACCGATTCTGTCGCCAAAACGAGCCGGAAACCCGTCTAATACAGTCGAGAGACCCCATGCCGCTTCAGCCCATCTGCCGATACCTTATCTCCCCGTCTGCTCGCCTGCGTCCCGCCGCCCTGGCACTTGGCCTGCTGCTGGCGACCTCTGCGCTGCACGCCCAGTGTGCTCCCTCCGTGGAAGCTCCGCCGCCGCCCTCGAAGGCCGCCGCCCCCTCCGACGAAGGCCCGGTCCTCCATGACGGCCAGACCCTCAAGGTGAACGTCAACCTCGTGGACGTGTACTTTTCCGCCCGCGATAAGAACGGCTACGTCACCAGCCTCAGCAAGGACTCCTGCCAGATCGCCGAGGACAAGCAGCCCCAGACCATCAAACGCCTCACGCTGGAAAAGAACCTCCCGCTCACCATCGGCATCCTGCTCGACACCTCCGGCTCGCAGCAGAACGTCCTGCCGCTGGAGCAGGACGCCGGCTCGCGCTTCCTCCGCGAGGTCATCACGCCCAAGGATGAGGCCTTCCTCATCTCGTTCGACGTAAACGTCGACGAGCTGGCCGACTTCACCAACTCCCCCCGCGAGCTGACCCGCGCCATCAACAAGGCCTCGATCAACACCGCCAGCAGCTCGGGCGGCGTCCCCGGCATCGGCGGAGGTCCCTTCCCCACCTCGAACCCGCGCGGCACGCTGCTCTATGACGCCATCCAGCTGGCCTCGCACGACAAGCTGCAGACCCAGGCCGGACGCAAGGTCATCGTCGTGCTCACCGACGGACAGGATCAGGGCTCGCAGTACCGCATCAAGGACGCGATCGAAGCCGCCCAGAAGGCCAACGTCATCGTCTACCCCATCCTGATCGCCGACCGCGGCTTCTACGCCAGCTACGGCGAAATCTACATGGGTTCCACCGCGATGACCCAGATCGCCGAACAGACCGGAGGCCGCGTCATCAACGTCGGCAACAACGGCCGCAAGCTCGAGGACGCTTTCGACCAGATCCAGGACGAGCTGCGCTCACAGTACATCGCCAGCTATACCCCGACCAACAAAACCGCCGACGGCAAGTTCCGCAAGATCGAGATGGACTGTGGCAAAGGCCTGAAGATCCAGGCCCGCAAGGGCTACTACGCCGTTCCTGGCGGCGACGATCCGACGGGGGGAAATCAATAAGGCGAATTTGGCCAGGCCTAGAAGAAGATCGTCTGCACAACAATGGCGACGATCAGCACGCCTGCCGCCGCGATGACGCCGATCACCGCTTGCGTCCACAACAAGCTGTCGCCGGTGAAGAACCGATGCACCAGGCCTTGTGGCTCTTCGATCAAGCCGTATTCGTTGCCCACGCTCACTGGAACCTGCCTCGCTCTCGCGCTTTCGGCGCAAGCCGGGGCATCTTCCGATGCACAGAAGCCCCACGGGCTTGTTATCGGCCTCAGGCCCGCGAATCTTTAGCAGGATCGCTGCCCCTCGCACTGGGCTCTCCAAGATGAGCCCGCAGGAGAGTCGTCGCACCGGCACGCTGCGCCGGATCGAGCTCGCCGACGGGGAGAGCAATCAGCTGATCACCGCCTGCGATCCGGATGAGGGCCACGCGCCCGAGGTCTGTCCATCCAGCAAGCGCGCCCCATGGCCTGACACTCTGCGTGCCGTCGGCGCTCTGGGTCCGCACACCGTCCTCATCCAGAAGGACGATGTCCGAAGAGCCGCGCCGCCATTGCTCGCGCGCAGCGGCTACCTGCTTTCGACTCCGCACCACAACCCACCAGAGAATTCCGCCCAGGACCAGCCATACGGCAGCCAGGCCACCCCAGCCGCTGGTCTGGCGGGAGATGACTTTGACAATCGTCCCTGCGACCAGCATGGCGATCAGGAGAACTCCGTATGCATTCCTGAGCAGGAATTTGGGCCAGTACCAACGCGATCGAAGTGCGCGGCCCACGAGTTCCATCTCTTCGTCCGTGAGCTTCCCGCGCAGTTGGATCACCGGACTCATGCGTCCATCGCTCCCGAATACACCGCCATGCCCGCGACAGCATCCACGCCCATGGCATCCAGCTCGTCGATCTCGCGCTGCTCTTTGATACCTCCGGCAACAATGAGTTGCCGGGCTGTCGTCGATCGAAGAATCGCCGCCACGTCGATCGGGAACCCGCTCATCGTGCCTTCGGTGTCCACATGCGTGTAGAGGAACGCCGCGCAGGAGTCCTCCAGCCACGTCACAGCCTCTTCCGGCGTCAGCGCGACCGAGTCCTTCCAGCCCTTCACCGCCACCTGGCCCTTCTTCGTGTCCACGGAGAAGCACAGCGCGTCCTCGCCCAGATCCTTCTTCAGGCCCTCGGCGAACTCCAGCCTGATGAGCTTGTGGCGCCGCGTCTCGCCCTCTTCTGCTGCGCCAAACAGCGATGATCCATAGATCACCCGTTTCGCACCCAGGTCCAGCAGCCGCTTGCCGTCTTCAGCCGAACGCAGGCCGCCGCCCACCTGGCACGGCAGCCGCTTGCAGATCATCGCTACGAGGTCGGCGTTCGAGCCCTGCCGCATCGCGGCGTCGAGGTCAATCAACTGCACCAGCGGATACTTCGAGAAGCGTTCGATCCAGTACTCGAAGTCATCAAACGCCAGCTTCAGGGTCTCGCCCTGGACGAGCTGCACAATGCGGCCGCCCATCAGATCAATGGAAGGAATGAGCATGCCTTCATTGTCTCAGGATAGAGGTGCCCCGAGCGCGGCCCTATCGGCGAGGAAGGGACATCGAAGACGGGAAGATCCAGTTGCCATTTGCTGCATGGCGCTCGGGGATCTCTATCGACGATGGGAAGGGGCGCGAACGCCAAGTCTTCTCTTGCACCTTGAACGCAGGGTCCACCCCGTCACCGGCCACCATGTGCCACAACGCACGCCACAACACGATGTTCAAGGGAACGGTGACGAGGCCCACGATCGTCAGCCACGGAACCGCAGGGGCGTGCTTGAACAACTCCAGCTGCTGCACCAGCAGCGTCAGAGCCGTCGCGGAAGGATCCAGCAGGCGCAGACACATCGTATGGAACATGCTGGGCGGCTGGCTGGCTGTCATCTCGGGGGTGATCGCCCCCAGCTTCGCAAGCACCTGAACGATCGCAATCCACAACAAAGACTTTCCGCGCACACTTCCTCCCACCAACTTGCGGAGTATCTATCGACGGCGCAGGGCGCATGTTGTCCTGTGTACCTGCGGGCAACAAGGGTTGCAGCCCTGGCCCGCAAGCGTTGCAGATCGCGGCACTCAGAGCATCTTCCCTGCAGATGTGCAGCGAGGTCTCGGCCCACCCGGTAACAGAGAAAATGCCCTAGCAGGGCAGCCGCATCGGCACGCCCGCACGAGCTACCTCAGCCTTGAGCGCGCGGGAGTCCGTCACACCGAAGTGGAAGATGCTCGCCGCCAGCGCTGCATCCGCCTTGCCTGCAAGGAAGACCTCCGCAAAGTGCGCCGCCGAGCCGGCACCGCCCGAGGCGATCACCGGAATCTGCACAGCCTCACTCACCGCGCGCGTGAGTTCACAATCGAAGCCATTGCGCATGCCGTCCGAGTCCATCGATGTCAGCAGAATCTCGCCCGCACCACGCGCCTCGGCCTCTCTCGCCCAGTCCACGACACGCAGCCCGGTCGGCTTGCGACCACCACTCACGTAGACCTCCGCATCACGCACGGGATCAGCGCTGCCCGCAGCTCTTCGGGCATCGATCGCTACGATCACCGCCTGCGCACCAAAGCTCGAACCGATCTCCCCGATCAGCTCCGGCCGCGACACCGCCGAGGAGTTGATCGACACCTTATCCGCCCCCGCATCGAACACCGCAGCCGCATCCTCCGCCGAGCGAATGCCGCCGCCAACCGTGAACGGCACGAAGAGCTGCGAGGCCGTCCGTTTCACGGTCTCCAGCAGCGTCCCGCGGCCCTCATGCGTCGCCGTAATGTCGAGCAGCACAATCTCGTCCGCCCCAGCCGCCGCATGACGATGCGCCAGCTCCGCAGGATCGCCCGCGTCGATGATGTCGACAAACTGGATGCCCTTCACGACGCGGCCTCCGCGAACGTCCAGGCACGCGATGATTCGTTTAGTCAGCATGGTTCGGCCTACGTCCTTCTTGTTGTCATTCCCGAAGGGAATCTGCGTCTGGTTCTCAGTTCGATCAAACGCTAAAGCTCCAGAAAATTCTTCAACACCTGCAGCCCCGTCTCAGCCGACTTCTCCGGGTGGAACTGCACGCCCATCACGTTGTCGCGTTCGACCGCTCCGGTGAACGCCCCGCCATACATCGTCGAGGCCGCGGTGTCCGCACTCAGCGGCGCACGCCACGAATGCGTGTAGTACACAAAGCTCCCCGGCGTCACACCCTTCAGCAGCCGCGAGTCCGCGCGCACATCTTCGAGCGAGTTCCATCCCACATGCGGCGACTTCAGCTCCGCGCCTTCATACGTCGCAGGAAACCGCTCGCACTGCCCCGCAAAGTGCCCCAGTCCTAACGTATTCGGAGCTTCGGTCGAACCCTCATACAGCCACTGCAACCCCACGCAGATGCCGAGAAACGGCGTGCCCTTGGCAGCGATCTCGCGAACGGCCTGCGTCAGCGCGAGGTCTTCCAACAGCTGCGTCGCCTGGAAATGCCCCACGCCCGGCAACACAACCTTGTCCGCGCGCAACACGTCCTCCGGCTTCTGCGTCACGACGATATCGTCCGCACCAAGGAACCGCAACGCCTTCACGACGCTGGTGAGGTTGCCCGCTTTGTAGTCAATCACTGCGATCATGAAGCCCCTTGCGCCCCGCCTACCGCCGCTTGCTCTTCTGCTTCACCCAGTACGTGAAGGCGTCCTCGTTCAACTCACCCTCAAGGTCTTCGATGCGCTGCGTCATCCGCGTTGCCGCATCGCGAACGCCCTGGTTGTAGAGCAGCGGCCCAACCTCAGTCAGGAAGAAGTCCAGCAGCAAACCCGCCGGCAACTCACCGATCGGCTCTGGCAGGTTGCGCTCGAAGTACTGCTGGATCGACCCAACAGCCTGCGCTCGGTTCTCTTTTGACAATTCCATACTCATCGCAAGTCCCGTACCGTTCCTGGCTAGCAGCTAGAAGCTAACGGCTAAAGGCTGCCTCTAGAGCAGTCCCTTCGTGCTAGGCAGTAACTCCCTCATTCGCTCATCCTTCGAGCACGCACCCCGCAT
>Ga0302187_10004781_pt1 | contig 10761 bp, 11 predicted proteins | sample II_Bog_E1_3_FD_202120 | JGI IMG/M metagenome (GOLD analysis project Ga0302187, IMG submission 202120) | Peat permafrost microbial communities from Stordalen Mire near Abisko, Sweden - II_Bog_E1_3 | ecosystem: Environmental > Terrestrial > Soil > Wetlands > Peat | place: Sweden: Abisko...
TCCCGATATCTATCGCGCCGGAGGCGCAACGGTCGTTAGCCCCGCGCTTCAGCGTGGGGAAGGGGGCCAGAATTGGCATTTCAGCCCCATCGGGGCGACGCAAAGGGCAAAAATGTCATCAAGATACTGTTCATGCGATTGCCCTGACGGCATTGAGGAGGCAAAGACCGGGCCAACCAGGGGTATGCGGTTACCGGTCCCGCACCGTATAGACTGATTGCAGCCGCGCCATGAAAGACTCGATCCACGTCTCGAAGGAGAACTACCTCAAGGCCATCCTCGAAGCTGAAGCCGAGGGGCGCGAGGTGATTCCCGCCGTACTGGCGCATTGGCTTGAGGTCTCGGCGCCGGCCGTGACCATGGCGCTCAAGCGGCTCAAGCGCGACGGCTATGTCGAAGTAGGCGCGGACGGCATTGTGCGCCTCACTGCGACCGGACGCGAGACCGCCTACCGTACCGCCCTTCGCCACCATCTGATCGAACGCATGTTGAGCGAGATCTTCGGCATGGAGTGGCACGAGATTCACGAGGAGGCCGAACGGCTTGAGCACGCCGTCTCCCCGGCCTTTGAAACTAAGCTGCGAGAAAAACTGGGCGAAACCGGCGCCTGTCCGCACGGCAACCAGGTGCTGCCAGAGACCCCTGCCCAGCGCAAGCAGCGCGGCGAGATGCCGCTCTCCGAGGCCGCCGCGGGAGAGCGCTATACGGTCATCAGCCTTCATGAGCGTGATCCCAAACTGCTGCTCTTTCTCCATGGCAACGGCATCGGACCCGGCCAAAGACTGCGAGTCGTCAGCCAGAACTACGACCAGACCGTTTCAATCGAGCTGCCTGCCGGAGTTTCCATCCTCGGCCGTCCAGCTGCAGAAGCTGTCTGGCTCAGGCCGGAATCTTGACGATAATTAAATTTAAGAAGAAAGGTTAACCATAGTTAACTAGCCTGTGGCATACTCGATTCTATGAGCGCAACGGACTTCGCCCCAGTGCCGGTTCTTCCTGGCCTCGCGCCGGATCCCGAGCATCTTGTCCCATCGCTGCCGGAGGTTCATGCGACGGTCGGCCTCTCGCGCTCGCCGCAGTATTGGCGGCGCCTGCTCGGCTTTCTCGGCCCCGGTTTCCTGATCTCTGTCGGCTACATGGACCCTGGCAACTGGGCCACCGACATCGCCGGCGGCTCGCGCTTCGGCTACACCCTTCTGTTCGTCATCATGGCCTCAAACCTGATGGCCATTCTGCTGCAAAGCCTCTCGCTCAAGCTGGGCATCGCCACCGAACGCGACCTGGCGCAACTCTGTCACCAGGCCTACGGTCCCAGGGTGAGTTATGGTTTATGGATCGGCGCCGAGATCGCCATCGCCGCCTGCGACATGGCCGAAGTCATCGGCTCGGCCATTGCGCTCGAACTGCTCTTTCACATTCCGCTCTTTTACGGCGTGCTCATCACCGGCGTGGACGTGCTGCTGATTCTGCTCTTGCAGCGCTGGGGCTTCCGCTATATTGAGGCGCTGGTCATCGCGCTGATCGGCACCATCGTCGGACTCTTCGGCGTGCAGATGTTCCTTTCGCGTCCGGAGTTCTGGCCCGCGCTACACGGCCTCTTCATTCCCTCGGCCTCCATCGTCACCAACCCCGAGATGCTCTACATCGCCATCGGAATTCTGGGTGCGACCGTGATGCCGCACAACCTCTATCTGCACTCCTCAATCGTGCAGAGCCGCAAATATGAGCGCACATCCAAGGGCAAGCGCGAAGCCATTCAAATGGCCAACATCGACTCCTTCCTGGCCCTCACCGTGGCCCTGTTTGTGAACGCGGCCATTCTCATCGTGGCCGCCGCGGTCTTCCACAGCCGCGGCCTCTTCAACGTTGCCGCCATCCAGGACGCTTACAAGCTGCTCAGCCCGCTGGTGGGCGCGACCGGAGCGAGCACCCTGTTCGCCATCGCCCTGCTGGCAAGCGGACAGAACTCCTCCATCACCGGCACGCTGGCCGGACAAGTCGTGATGGAAGGCTTCATTCACCTCAAGCTCTCCCCCTGGCTGCGCCGTCTCATCACCCGTTCGCTGGCCATCATCCCGACGATCATCGTAGTCGCGGTCACTGGCGAGCAGGGAACTGAGAAGCTGCTGATCCTCAGCCAGGTCATTTTGTCACTGCAACTGTGCTTCGCCGTGGTCCCGCTGGTGATGTTCACCGGCAGCCGCAACAAGATGGGCGAGTTTGTGAATGCCCGCTGGCTGCAAGGCCTCGCCTGGTTCACCGCCGTTCTAATCGCCGGCCTCAATGCCTGGCTCCTGGTCCTGATGGCGCGGTGAAGACAGAGGTCAGGGATCAGGGATCAGAAAAGCGTCAAGCTGCGAAAACGTGGACTCCATTGCCAAATAGACACTCCGTGCCCCATCCTTGCGCGTTTTTTCTGGCGCAAGGGCGGGAAACCAAACCCCGTTAAGACCACCATTCCCTGACCGCTGATCTCTGACCCGGATCTCTGACCCCTGATAACTGTCGTACCATGGTCTCCATGCAAGTTCTCTCCGCAGCCGAGATGCAAGCCTGCGACCGCCTGACTACCCAACGCTTCGGCGTACCGTCGCTCGACCTCATGCGGGCGGCCTCCTCGGCGGTGGCCGTCTTCGCGCGCCAGCGCTTTCCACGGGCAAAAAAAATCACCGTCCTCTGCGGCCGAGGCAACAACGGCGGCGACGGCATGATGGCAGCGCGACTGCTCGCCTCGGCCGGCCTCGAAGTGACCACGCTATTGCTCGGCTCGCGGGACAAGCTGACCGGCGATGCAGCCCAGGCCTGGCAGGAACTCACCAGCCCGGCGCACGGCCTGATCCACATCATCGAGAAGCCGGAAGACCTGCCCCAACACAAAGTCGCGCTCCAAACCGATCTGATCCTCGATGCTGTTGTCGGCACCGGCTTCAAGCCGCCGCTCAAAGGTCTGGCACTGGCCGCGCTCGAATGGATCAAGGCCAGCAAAGCTCCGATCCTCGCAGTCGACTTGCCCTCAGGCTGGCCGGCCGACGAGACCAGCGCCACCGTAGCCAGCCCGGTCTTTCCCGCGGATGCGGTCATTACGTTTACAGTTCCCAAGCCGGCACACGTCTTTGGACAACTCACCCGGCACTGGTCGCAGCCCATCGTCGTCGCGCCCATCGGTTCGCCGGAAGAGGCAGTTGTCTCTACCCTCAATCTGTCCTGGGCCGGATCTTCGCTCTCGCTCACGCAGACGCCCCGCGCCGCGAACGCCAACAAGGGCAACTTCGGGCATGTGTTGGTCGTGGGCGGTTCGGTGGGCAAGTCCGGTGCTCCTTCCATGACCGCCCTGGCCGCGTTGCGGGCCGGTGCAGGCCTTGTGACGGCGGCAGTTCCAGCGCCGATCCTGCCGTTGGTGGCGTTCGCGGCGCCAGAGTTGATGACCTGGCCGCTGGCTGCGACCGATACAGGCTCGATCTCCGCGGATAACCTGGTCCCGGTCGTGGCGGCTCTGACCTCTGGGAAGACCGTGCTGGCCATCGGTCCTGGCATGGGCCAAAGCCCGGAGACGATCAAATTCACCACCGGCCTGCTCTCGACGACCAGGATTCCAGCCGTGATCGATGCGGACGCCTTGAATATTCTGGCCGCCAAGCCCGTGCTGCTCTCTAAACTGGCCAAGGGGCGCACACTGGTGCTCACGCCGCACCCCGGCGAGATGGCCCGGCTGGCAGGCCTCACGGCAGCCGAAGTGCAGGACAACCGGCTCGATGTGGCGCGCAACTTTGCTCAGCTCAACGGCGTCACCTTGGTGCTTAAAGGCTGGCGTACGCTCATCGCACACCCCGACGGCCGCGTGGCTGTCAACACCACCGGCAATCCCGGCATGGCCAAGGGCGGCAGCGGAGATCTGCTCACAGGGCTGGTAGCGGGCCTGATGGCGCAGTATCCCGGTGAGATCGCGCGGGCCGTCGAGGCAGCGGTTGATCTGCATGGGCTGGCCGGCGATTTCGCAGTGCGGGATGCCGATGAGCATACTTTGCTGGCGACTGACTATCTTGACCGGCTTTCTCATGCCTTTCGCTTTCACTCATGTGGTCAGACCGGGTATCTTTGGTTACAGGGGCTGCCGGCGGAGATGTCACCGGCCGCGGTCTCCTGACGAGGAAGCCAATGACGAGTGCCGCCCCTGCCGCCGAAGGCCGGATTCACGAATTCACCACCAAGAGCGGCGCGGACACGATTGATGTCGGGCGCAAACTGGTTCATCTGCTCGTACCGCCGCAACTGCTGATCCTGCGCGGCGATTTGGGCACCGGCAAGACCACGCTGGTCAAGGGCATCGCCCAGGCACTGGATGCCGCCGAGCCCGATGAAGTGACCAGTCCAACCTTCACCCTGCTGCACGAGTACCACGGCGCCCGCGACGGCCAGCCGGTGAAGCTTTTTCACCTCGACGTCTATCGCCTCGAAGGCGAGCGCCAGTTGGAAACTCTCGGCCTCGACGAGTTACTAACTCCCGATGCGCTGGTGTTAGTGGAATGGGGCGAAAAATTCAAGAGCATTAAAAAGAAAGCAACCGGCGAGATAGCAATCACCTCCGCCGGCGGCGACGCCCGCAAAATCACCTTCACCTTGAAAGAGTAGCAAGCGCGTAACTCAGACCCCTCACAGATGGGCTTATGGAAATAGACGAGATTATTGAGCAATTTGAATGGTTCAGCGGGAAATTCGAGCAAGAAGCCGTGGAAGCTGCTGTTGCTCGCCGGGATGAGGTCATCCCGGAGTTGCTTCTTGTCTTGGAAGAGATCGCGGACCCGGTCCAGGCGGCCGAGATCGATGCAGAAGGCGAATACATGGCTCATCTCTATGCCATGTATCTATTGGCTCAGTTTCGCGAGACCCGCGCTTATCCGCTTATGATAAGGATCGCGCTGCTGCCGGGCGATTTGCTCGAATCCTTTTTTGGCGACAGTCTCACGGAGAGTCTCGGCCAGGTTCTCGCCTCGGTGTGCGACGGCAATCTGGAAGGGATTCAATCTCTCATTGAGAACCCGGCTGCCGACGAATGGGTGAGGGGAGCCGCTATGGGCGGCCTGGTAACTCTTGTCTCCGCCGGGATAAAAAGCCGCGAGGAGATTCTGAGCTACTTTGCAGAATTGTTTCACGGCAAGCTGACGGATAAGAACGATATCGTTTGGAGCGAACTTGTTACATACTCTACAGATTTATATGCGCCGGAACTGCTTAACGAGATCGAAAAGGCATATGAGCAAGAACTGATCGACACTTCGTTCATCGGTTTGGACGAAGTTAGGGTCGATCTTGGCAAGGGTAAAGAATGGGCGATGGAGCGGCTTGCAACGAATCCCCACAGTCATTTGATCGATGACACAGTTAAGGAGATGGCGTGGTGGGACAGTTTCAAGGAGAAAAAGCCGCATAAGCCGAGAGCCGAAGCACCGTTCTCGGAGACAGTCACCTCGCAGTGGAACGATTCCTATTCCGGATTCAAGCGCACCGCGCCCAAGATTGGCCGCAACGATCCATGCCCCTGCGCCAGTGGAAAGAAATACAAGAAGTGTTGTGGTCAATAGAGCCCATCTCACAAGTCGCAGATAACTCAAATATCGATGACTGGCCGCCGTCAGCTGTTCCCTGATCCCTATTCCCTATTCCCTGCATTTAGAACCCCATGATGTTATAGCCGCAGTCGACATACAGTATCTCGCCGGTGATGGCGCTCGATAACTCGCTGGCCAGAAACAGCGCGGCCCCGCCCACTTCCAACTGGTCCACGTTGCGGTGCAGCGGGGCGCGGTCGGCGTGCGACTTGAGCATGTCGCTGAGATCGCCGACTCCGCGGGCTGCCAGGGTCTTGATAGGGCCGGCCGAGATGGCATTCACGCGAATGTTTCTTGAGCCGAGGTTATAGGCCAGATAGCGCACCGTGGATTCAAGGCCGGCTTTTGCGACGGCCATGACGTTGTAGTTAGGGACGACCTTTTCGGCTGCATAGAAACTCAACGTTATGATGCTGCCCCCCTCGGTCATCAGCGGGGCGGCGCCGCGGGTGACCGCAATCAGCGAGTAAACGCTGACGTCGAGAGCAACTCGGAAACCCTCGCGGCTGGTGTCGATGAACTCTCCCCGCAGCTCCGAAGCAGGCGCGAATGCTACCGCGTGTACGAGGATATCGAGCTTGCCATATTTCAATCCGAGCACGGCAAAGAGGGCTTCGACTTCACCATCATTTGCCACGTCGCATTGGAAGCCGGAGGCGCCAGACAGTTCGCCGATGAGGCCCTCGGCCTCGAGCTTCATGCGCTCATTCTGATAGCAGATGGCCAGCGTTGCGCCGGCCTCGTGCAGTTTTTGGGCGATGCCCCAGGCTATCGAACGCTTGTTCGCCAGCCCGAAGACTACGGCTGTCTTACCCGCCAGATTGATCATGCTTGCTTTCGTCCTCCACGGTCCATGCTTTTGGGGATACCGGACCGGCCAACTCATAGAATATCAGTGAATCTCACCCGCCAAGGTCCACAAGCTCTACCTTTCCCGTTGGCTGGTCGAGAAAACGGGAGCCAAGGCGCTCGAACTTCTCCACCGAATCGGTGGCGAAGCATCGAAGGACCTGCGCGGTCGGCGGACGATTTTCCGATCCTTCTTCGCCGGCGAGCCGCGCGGTACGGCCGCTGAGCATGTGCGCGGCAGCCTCGGCCGCGGCTTCGGCAGAGTCGATGACCCGCATACCGAATGGCACGGCCTTTTCGATAAGCGGCCGCAGCAGCGGATAGTGAGTGCAGCCCAGGACCAGCGTGTCGGGATTCATGCCCTGCGCTGCGGCCTCGGCGTTCAACTCGTCAAGATAAATGCGGATCACCTGGGCGGTAACAGGATGATCGGTCCAGCCCTCTTCGACCAGTGGAACCAGCAACGGGCAGGCCTTTTCCAGGGCCCGCAGTCCCCGGTTGCGGCAGGCAGTTGCGTAGGCGTGGCTCTGCACGGTTGCTTCGGTGGCAATCACCAGCACGTCGCCGGTGCGTGAGGCTTGAATGGCCGCCGCGGCGCCCGGCTCGATAACACCCAATACCGGCACCGGGACCGCGTCTTGAATTGCATCCAGTGCCAGGGCGCTGGCCGTGTTGCAGGCGATCACCAGGAACTCCGCTCCCTGCTCGTTGACGAGAAATTGCGCGCTCTGGGCAGCGTAGCGCGCGATGGTGCGGCGGGATTTTGAGCCATAAGGCAGACGCGCCGTGTCGCCGATGAAGGCGAAGCGCGCGTGCGGCAGCCGTGCGATCAGGGCGCGCAGCACGGTCAGCCCGCCGAATCCGGAATCGAAGACGCCGATGGTGGTAGGCGTGGATCCGAATCGATCTTCAGGCTTGCTCCCTTCAGTGTTGATCACGGGTGGGCTCCTTCGGCTGGCGCGGCATCGGCGGCCAGATAGGTACGGCTGAGGTCGGCGTGGCCGGCAAGAGTAGCGCGCGGCTGGCCGTCCACCAGAAATCGTACCTGAGTGACGCGCGGCAGGTTGGCGTGCAGCGTGCCGCAGATGGAAAGTATGGTCAGCGTCTCGGTCTCAATGCCGGCTGGATGGCTGGCCGCAAAGCTGCCCGTAAGGTTGACGACTGCCAGCTGCGGGGTAGCCGCAGTGTCGGCTGCCTCGGCGTCTGACTTGCCTGGTTCGGATCCCACGGGCGTGAGATTTCTGCTTCCGAAATACGGCGCGGGTAGCAGAAAAACCTGAAGCACCGATGTGCCGCCGCCGGCAACAGGGTGGGCGGCATCGGGAGCAGCATAGAGGTCCAGCAGCTTGCCCAGCACCGCCCGTGCGCGAGCGCCTGGGTCGGCGGGTAGCGGCAGGGACCGGACCTGCGTCAGCAGCGATCCGTCGCTGTCGTTGGCCACCAGCAGGGTTGCCTCTTCGGCGGGAGCCACCTCAGGAGCGCTGGTCGGAGCCGAGTCCTGGCCGGCGATCAGCCGCTGGTGGGCGCGCTCGCGCAAGTGCCACAGAGTCACGCCCATGATCAGCGAGGCGACCAGCAGAATGCCGAAGAGCAATTGTTGATGGCGGGGGATCACGGATGCGCCTCCGCGCGCCACTGCACAAGTGCGGCGGCCAGCGCCGTGGCCACCCGCGCCTGGTAGTCGGGATCGTCGAGCTCGGCGATCACTTTCTTGTCCGGACCCAACTCCGGTGCAATCTCGACGGCCACCGCCGGACAGGTCATGCTATCCATGGCTGGCAGAGAGGTCCGGCCTAGGGTTACGCTCATGCCGGCTTCGAGCAGCGCGGAGTTCAGCACTCCTTCCAGCGCCAGCGAACGCGTCACCCAGGCGGCCTGCGCGGTCTTCCAGGCAGCGAAACGCACCGGCTGCGCTGGTGCCAGCGAGGACGCATAAAGGTGCACGCCCGAGCCGCTCTCAGATCCATGCAGACTGATGCAGGCCTGTGCCTGAGCGTGGTTGGCGATCTCCGCTCTCTTGCCGGGGTCGACTGCCGCATCGGACTCGCGGGTGGTCACCACCGGAATGCCGCGTGCCCCCAGCAGTGAGCGAAGCCGCACGCTCATCGCCAGCGTAAAGGTCTTTTCGAGCTGAGTGTCCCCGAGGCGTCCACCCGTGTCGTCGCCGCCGTGCGCCGCATCCAGCACCACCACAAAACGGGCCGGGGGCGTTGCCGGAGCCTGCGGGGCCTGCTGCGCGATGGACAGTTGTGAGGCCGCCACGAATGCCGCGATCACCCAAACGAGTCTGAGGCCGCCGCGCGTCCGGCCATATTCCGCGAGAATAGGCCTACTCTTGAGCCTGACCTGCAATGCTTTCCCCGCTTCTAGATCGACCACTCTCCATGCTCCTGGATTGCGGCGTGCATCGCGTCGGGAGCAAGGTCCACTTCTCCGGGCCACGACACCGCACCGTATTCAAGCCTCACTTGCGCAAAAAAAGACGGGTCGGCGAGCGCGGCGAATACCCCCGCCTTTGGCGAATGCACTAAGCCTGACATATTGACCGTCCCTGCAAGGCCATCGGCAAATGTAACCCGTAGCCGGAACGCGGGAAGAGCTTCGACCTCGGTGACACGCCAAGGAGAACGGGGCGCGACCTCCTCAGCTAAGGCAGTGGGAGAATCTTCGCTGGCGTTTGATTCTGTGCGCATAGTTCCCAATCCCTCCTCAGTTCTTCGCGGTGTTGTTGCGCCCACTCCAGCACGAGCGCCATGGCGCGGCTGGGCAAGTCTCCACGGATGATCTCGAATGTCTGAATGTCGATCAATGCCTCGAATTCAGCATACAACGCGTGAAAGTGAGGTGGAAGGTGATCGCCGAAATACATCTGAATCAAAATCCCGTAAAACCTGCTGATCGTCGGCATGGGTTTCTTCGTTCTCTCGCCTATGATCCAGAATGAAATCTTCCCAATCTCCAGTTACTCCAGCGCATAAATCGTCAAACCGCTCAGCAGCTTGGGGAAGAAGTCAGTGGATTTTTGCGGCATCACATCGCCGGCAAAGGCCACCTCCTTCAATTGTTCCATGGAAACCGGGTTGGTCAGGAAGGTGACGTCGGCCTCGCCGCGTCGAACCATCTCCACTGCTTCGCCGGCATCGCGCAGATACCGCAGATTGGTCTGTTCGCGAACCTTCTCCGCATCTAGCCCCAGCAGCCGGTCGAGCACGATCGAGTGCAGGCAGCTCAGATCGAGTTGCCGCTGGCGTTCGGGCAGAGCTGCCAGCGCGGCGGCTACCGGCTCAGCCTTTGCGCGCAACAGAAACGCCCCGGCGCGAGTAACTGCGACAAAGGCCGTGGCCGGCTGGGCAGTAAGTGTTTCGATATAACTCGATGCATCCGCGGCCGGCAATACCTCGACCGTGAAAAACTCTTCGGCGGCACGCTTGAAAGCAGCGGGATCGAAGTTGTTCAGGCTATGAACCACGCGATGGGTGGGCAGGATCACCAGCCCGTCGGAGTCCATATTCACGAACGTCATCATCACCGCAGCCTCGGGGTAAGCCGGTTGGGGCAACTGGCTGGTGCTGAATTCGGTCTTCGCCGGCGCGGCAGGCGCATGTTCCTTTGAATAGTTCAGCGCCGTCTCATACCGGTGGTGCCCGTCGGCGATGATCAGCTTCCTGTCGGCCATCGCCGTGGTCAGCAGATTGATGACTGCCGGGTCGGTGACCTTCCACAGCCGGTGCAGCACGCCATACTCGTCGGTCACCTCTGCCTCGGCCGGGCCGGCGCCGTCGTAGAGAACCTTCTCCACACTGCCGGCCGCATCGGAGTACAGCATGAAGATCTGTCCGAAGTGCGCGTGCGTGGCCTTCAAAAGGTTGAGCCGGTCGCCCTTGGGCTTGCTGAGCGTCTGCTCGTGGCGAAAGACCACCTTGTCGGCGTAGTCGTGCAACTTGCCCAGGGCGATGAAGCCGCCCCGCTCCTTGATGACTTCGGTGCCGGGAACCTTGAACCGCTGCGAGTAGGCGAAGATCGCCGGCGACTTCTCCTGCGCCAGCCCGCCCTGCTGCCGCCAGTCTCTGAAGTCGCGCGCCGCGCGGGTATAAACGCTTTCCCCTCCCTCTGCGTCAAACAATTCCGGCTTGCCCAGAATGATGCGCACCAGGTTGTAGGGGCTGCGATCGTAGTAGGCCTGCTGCATCGCCGGAGTGATCTTGTCGTAGGGCTGTGTGACCACGTCCTCCAGACGGACGGCAGTGGGGTTGTAGCGCCAGGCGCGGAAGGGATAGATATGGGCCATACTGAGGGTCTTTCTCCC
>Ga0302187_10004789_pt1 | contig 10758 bp, 9 predicted proteins | sample II_Bog_E1_3_FD_202120 | JGI IMG/M metagenome (GOLD analysis project Ga0302187, IMG submission 202120) | Peat permafrost microbial communities from Stordalen Mire near Abisko, Sweden - II_Bog_E1_3 | ecosystem: Environmental > Terrestrial > Soil > Wetlands > Peat | place: Sweden: Abisko, Stordalen...
TGCGAGGCAATACACCACTGCCGGGTCAAGAGTCGACTTGGGTGAGGGCTCCGGCGATGGCACAGGCGTCGTGTCGTTACGCTCCAAATTGGCACTCACTCAGGTTGTTGGGAAGTGTGGTCATTCTATGGGAGCCCTTAGCGGGTTCAGGCTGCTAAAGCCTTGAAAGATCGAAAGATGTTGCGACCAAAACGTTAGTCGCGTCGTCGCGGTGTGTCGGTGAGCGTCGTCACGAGCCAAGCCCGTTGAGCATACTGACCCTTCACTGGCGAGTTAGACGCGGGGACGGCGCCCGGGATTACCTGCCGAATGAGACCCAGTTCTGGAAAGGAAAGGTCGTGTGGGCTGTCGTCGAGGAAGGTCAGGGCTTACGGGTGAGCGAGTTAGCGCCTGGGTGAGGAGAGTAGGCGCATATGGGTCGCTGGGCGACATTGCGCCAGTGGGAATTTCCAGGTCCAGGGTCACGAACGGGCGGGATCACTCCCGCCCATTCAGGGTGTCGCACGTTAGACAAGGAAAAGCTGGTTGCGGTTAGCCTGTCGCGGAAAGGCTATCGGAGGAAGACGCTGAGTTCCGAGGCAGCGGCGCGCAGCGGCGGCAGGAAGCGCGTCTGCATCTCGAGCATGGGCATCCGTGGAGCATGGCCGCTGAGGTTTACCGTGGCGACCACTCGGCCGTTTCCGGCGAAGACCGGAACGGCGATCGAGCGCAGACCGACCTCGTACTCCTGATCGCAGAGGGCGTAGCCATTGCGGCGGACGTTGCGCAGCATCAGCCGCAGCTTTTCCTTGGAGTTGACCGTGCGCGGGGTGTACTGGACGAGCTGCAGGCGGGCCAGGAAGTGCTCGAGCTGGTCCTGCGGGAGGTAGGCGAGCAGGACGCGGCCCATGCTGGTGCAGAAGGCTGGCAGTCGCGAGCCGATGTGGAGATCCACGCTCATGACACGCGTCATGGTGGTGCGGGCGATGTAGACGATCTCTTCGCCGTCCAGCGTAGCGACGGAGAAGCTCTCCTTGTAGGAGGCGGACATGCGCTCCAGGATGGGCTGGGCGGCGTTAGCGAGCGTGCTGGAGGCCGTGTAGGTGTTGGCCAGGGTCAGCATTTTGGGGCGCAGGGAGTAGCGTTGGGCCTCGTCGGCGCCAGCAAAGCCGAGCTTGACGAGCGTATAAAGGCAGCGCCGGACAGCGGCACGGGAGAGGCCGGTGCGCTGGCTGAGCTGGGAGATGGTCATCTGGGGCGATTGTGGCGTGAAGGATTCAATCACGACCAGACCGCGCGCCAGGGACGCCATGAAGTTGGGATCGCCCGAGTAGGTCTCCAGCGCGACACCGGGGAGCACGGGCTTGCTGGAGATGGACTTTTCGTGAAGCGGGAGTGGAGCAGCGGGGGCAGCAGCGACCAGCGATGACAAGGTACGGGTCCTCCAACACATGAGCGGGCGGTCCCGGTGATGACCGATTGCCGCTCTGCATTCACGATAAACGCACAGGACCTCGAAACGCAAGAGTCCCCCTACCCGAGGGGTAGAGGGACGGCGAAGGTCTCAGGCGACCGTCCCCCGCATCAGGCCTTGGTGGCCAGATAGCGCTGGATGAGGTTGTTGGTGGAGCTGTCGTGCTTGAGTTCGGGAGGTGTGGTGGACTCGAGCTCGTTGAGGATGTTGGTGGCGAGTGCCTTGCCCAGCTCGACGCCCCACTGGTCGAAGCTGTTGATGGACCAGACGACGCCCTGGGTGAAGACGTTGTGCTCGTAAAGCGCGATGAGCGAGCCCAGCAGGCGGGGAGTGAGTTCCTCGGCAAGCAGGACGTTCGAGGGCCGGTTGCCTTCGAAGACCTTGTGGGGGATGAGGGCTTCCGCGACGCCCTCGGCCTTCACCTGTTCCGCCGTCTTGCCGAAGGCGAGGGCTTCGGCCTGGGCGAAGACGTTGGCCATGAGCATGTCGTGATGACGGCCCAGCGGGTTGATGGACTTGGAGAAGCCAATGAAGTCGCAGGGGATGAGGCGCGTGCCCTGGTGGATGAGCTGGTAGAAGCTGTGCTGGCCGTTGGTGCCGGGCTCTCCCCAGTAGATGGGGCCGGTGTCGGCGTCGACGTGCGTTCCATCGAGGGTGACGTGCTTGCCGTTGGACTCCATGGTGAGCTGCTGGAGGTACGCGGGGAAGCGCTTGAGGTACTGCTCATAGGGGAGGATGGCGACGGTCTGCGCGTCGAAGAAGTCGGTGTACCAGACGGTGAGCAGGCCCATGAGCACGGGCAGGTTCTTCTCGAGCGGCGTGGTGCGGAAGTGGACGTCCATCGCGTGGAAGCCGTCGAGCATGGCCTGGAAGTTCTTCGGGCCGATGGCGATCATGGTGCTGAGACCGATGGCGGAGTCCATGGAGTAGCGGCCGCCGACCCAATCCCAGAAGCCGAACATGTTGGCGGTGTCGATGCCGAACTTGGCGACTGCCTTCTCGTTGGTGGAGATAGCGACGAAGTGGTTGGCGATGGCCTCGGTCTGCTTGAGCTTGGCCAGGGTCCACTCGCGGGCGGAGTGGGCGTTGGTCATGGTCTCGAGCGTGGTGAAGGTCTTGGAGGCGACGAGGAAGAGGGTCTCTTCGGGGTCGAGATCGTGGACGGCTTCGACGAAGTCGGTGCCGTCGACGTTGGAGACGAAGTGGAAGGTGAGGTCGCGCTGCGAGTAGTGGCGGAGTGCCTCGTACGCCATGACGGGACCGAGATCGGAGCCGCCTATGCCGATGTTGACGATGTTGCGGATGGGCTTGCCGGTGTAGCCGAGCCATTTGCCGGAGCGGACCTTGTCGGCGAAGGCGGCCATCTTGTCGAGGACCTCGTGGACGGCCGGGACGACGTCTTCTCCGTCGACGAGGATGGACTCGGGCGGGTTTCCATTCGAGGCGCGGGGCGCGCGGAGAGCGACGTGAAGTACGGCGCGGTTCTCGGTGGTGTTGATCTTCTGGCCGGTGAACATGGCCTCGCGGTGCTGGGTCAGGCCGGATTCTTTCGCCAGCTGGAGGAGGAGTTGGAGAGTCTCTTCGGTGATGCGGTTCTTGGAGTAATCGAGGAAGATGCCTTCGGCTTCGGCGGTGAAGCGTGTGCCGCGCTCGGGATCGGCGGCGAAGAGCTCGCGGAGGTTCTGCTTGAGAGTGGCGGCGTGCGCGGTGAGGGCCTTCCAGGCCGGGCGCTGGGACAGAGGGGCAATCGTGTCGCTCATACAAACTCTCCTTGGGGCTGCGAGCCGGGACTTATCCGCGACCTGCGAAAGTCATTAGACCACTGTTCCGTTGAGACCGATGCAGTCCCTTAGGACCGTTGGCGCAGGGTGGTGAGGAACTGGTCGACGGGTTTGGTGTTGATGAGGTCTTCGGCGGTGAGCCAGGCGCGGCGGCACTGCATGATGCCGTAGTCGATGAGGTCCAGCTGGTCTGTGGCGTGTGAGTCGGTGTTGACGATGATCCTGCAGCCGAGTTCTTTGGCGCGGCGGAGGTGTACGTCGGAGAGGTCGGCGCGGGCGGGGTGGGCGTTGTGCTCGACGGCGACGCCGAGCTTGGCGGCGAGTGGAAGGATCTCGGCGAGGTTGACCTTGTAGGGCTCGCGCTGCAGGACCTTGCGGCCGGTGGGATGGCCGAGGATGTGCACGAAGGGGTTTTCCGTCGCGCGCAGGACGCGGGCGGTGCATTCGGCTTCGGTCTGATTGAAGCCGGAGTGAACGCTGGCGATGACGATATCGAGCTGCGCGAGGGTATCGTCTTCGAGATCTAGAGCGCCGTCGAGGAGGATGTCGACCTCGACGCCGGTGAGGATACGGAAGGGGACGGTTGGCTTGGGGTTTGCGGCTTCGGGCTCACCGGCTTCGAATCGCTGCTGGTAGCGGGCCCACTGCGGGCCGCGGCCTTCGGAGAACTCCTGTGCGAGGCGGTCGGACTCTTCGCGGATGCGGGTGGCGTGGATCAGGGCTCGCTTGTCGTCCATGCCATTGGTCATGGCGAGGGCCTTGGAGTGATCGGTGATGGCGATGTACTCGAGGCCTCGGGCGATGGCGGCTTCGGCCATGGCGCGGATGGAGTCCGCGCCGTCGGACTCGGTGGTGTGCATGTGGAGGTCGCCGCGAAGATCGTTGCGCGTGATGAGCCTGGGCAGGGTGTGCTTCTCTGCGGCTTCGATCTCGCCGTTGTTCTCGCGCAGTTCGGGCGGGATGTAGTCGAGGTCGAGTGCGCGGTAGATCTCTTCTTCGCTGGCTGCGGCGACGATGGTGTTGTCGGCGAGGCGGAGGAGAGCGTATTCGCTGAGTGTGAGGCCTCGCTTGATGGCTCGTTGCCGCAGCGAGACGTTGTGGTGCTTGGAGCCGGTGAAGTATTGCAGGGCCGCACCAAAGCTGGCGCGGGGCAGCAGGCGGACATCGACCTGGAGGCCGTTGCGGAGGTTGAAGCTGACCTTGTTCTGTCCGCGGGCGAGGAGCTTGTCGATGAGGGGCAGCGTCGCTACATGCTCGACGGCGGCGGCAACGACTTCGGGCTCGCAGGCGGGGCCGGTGACGAGCAGGTCGAGGTCGCCGACGGACTCCTTGCCGCGGCGCAGGGAGCCGGCGGGCGTGATGGTGTCGATTCCCGGGAATTGACGAATCAATTCCGAGATCCGCAGGGCGTGTTCGCGGGCGACATCGACGCGGAAGCGCGAGGCATTGCGGCGGTAGTCTTCGATGCCCTTGAGGAGCTTGTCTGTGAACTTCTGGCCCATGCGGGGAAGATCGAGCAGGGCACCGCGCTTGGCCGCGTCTTCGAGTTCGTCCACGTTGCTGACCTGGAGCGCGGAGTGAACCAGCGCGACGGTCTTGGGGCCCATGCCGGGGAGCTTGAGCAGCTCCAGCATGGTGGGCTTGTACTTGGCGAGGAGTTCCTCGCGAAGGCCGGTCGTGCCGGTGGTGATGAGGTCCTTGATGGTTCCCGCGATGCCCTTGCCGATGCCGGGGATGGCGAGCAGACCTTTGACGTCGCCGTCGGGTGTGATCAGTGAGCTGAGGGGGGTGGTCTGCTGCTCGATGGTCTCGGCGGCGCGGCGATAGCTGCGAATGCGGAAGGGGTCCGCGGCGTCGATCTCGAGCAGGGCAGCGGTCTCATCGAGGAGCCGCGCGAGTGTGATGTTGTCCATGGGATTCGATCGGCGGCCGGGGACAAGATCGCCCGCGGCCACGCATCCGATTGTAGATGCGCAGCACGCGGGCACGGTCTTGGCGGTGGGGCCCAGCCAGTGGAGGCCTGAAACGCCCGGTTGTTCGTTCTCAGGCGCCCTGAACGCGAGTGACCGAATCTGCCTGAGGACCCTTGCTTCCCTGGATCACATCGAACTCGACTTCGTCACCCTCCTTCAAACTCTTGTAGCCGTCCAGCTGGATGGAGCTGTAGTGGACGAATACATCAGGCCCGTCTTCCCGACCAAGGAAACCGTACCCCTTGGCATTGTTGAACCACTTCACGACACCCTTGTACTGTGCCATTCGTCTTTCCTTGCCTTCGTCGGTCCGGCCGCGCCCATTGCAGCAGCGTGACCTCACATCTATGACGAGCGGGAGGGGAAATCAGATGGCTGGGAGCCCGGTGGAATATTCATACGCAAACTACAGATTCCGCAGGACTTTGATAGATAGCGCGGAATTTGGATGACATCAAACTTGCGGCGTTTTCTTGTCGCTGGGCAGGAAAAGGAATGCCTGCCCAGGATTGAACTCCTGGGGCAGGCAACCTTGACGCGGGTCGAAAGAATAGGAACTCAGGCTTTGGCGGAGCGGCGAAGTTCTTCGTACAACAGGACCGAGGTGATGGTCTTGCCATCGAGGAGTTTGCCGGCGCGGATCATGGCGAGAACTTCGGAGAGCGGGGTCATGTGGATCTCGATCTTTTCGTCGTCCTCGGGGGTGGCCTCGCCCAGGGTCAGGTCTTCGGCCAGAAGGACGTTCATGGCCTCGGAGAGGAAGCCGGGGCTGGCGAAGTAACGGATGTGCTTGGACCACTTCTTTGCTCGGTAGCCGGTCTCTTCGATGAGCTCGCGCTTGCCGGCGGGGATGAGCTTTTCGCCCAGCTCGATGCGGCCGGCGGGGATCTCGAGCAGGAACTGCCCTGCAGCGTGCCGCCACTGCTTGATGAGCAGGATGCCGGGATCGGCGGCGTTGGTGGAGGAATCGACGGCGAGGATCACGACGGAGCCGTTGTGGCGGATCACGTCGCGGCGGGCGACGACACCGCCGGGCTCCTGCACCTGGTCGCGGGTCACGCTGAAGACGTTGCCCTTAAAGACGGTCTTCGAAGAGAGGGTTTTGCCCTTGCCGCGTAGCTTCAGCGGCTTGGCTGTGGGCAACTTGGTAATCGTCGTGGCTTTGGCGATCTTGGTAGTCTTCTTTGCGGCGGTCTTCCTGCGGGACGTCGGCATGCTCCAAGGGTAAACGAGCTGGGGGAGGGGCAGGATGCCCGAGTCCAAGCTCCGAGACTGGGCGGGCCCTTTTCCTTGCATCGGGGAATCGTGGAGCGCATCCAAAAGGCTCAGGGATCGGTAACCCGTTCGGAGGGTCGCGCGTGGTCGCGATTCTTTACAAACTTCACGAGCCAACGGCGCCAACGGAATGAGAGACTGCGGAAGACGATGACGACCGAGTGTTTGCCGATCTCGAGCCTGCCTGGAACCAGCGCGATCTTCCGCGACTACGCGGAGTCGGGTGCGCTGACCGGCGCCGGCCACGTGACCGACGCCAGGGATACGGCGCTGTTGCGCCGCTGTTATCCCTCGGACCCGTTCTCGTACAGCTGGGCGAAGGCTGCGCCAGAGCTCTCGGCGGCGCATCGGGAGACGCTGGCGACAGAGTTGCTTCGCCAGGCTGAAGCTCATGGAGCCGGAGAGGTCGCAAAGGCTGCCATTGGGAAGCTGCGTGACGGTGCCGCGGCGGTTGTGACCGGCCAGCAGGTCGGGCTCTTTGGCGGGCCGCTGCTTACGCTGCTGAAGGCGGCGACGGCGATCCGCAAGGCGCAGGAGGCTGCGCGGATCAGTGGACGGGAGCACGTTGCCATCTTCTGGCTCGCGACCGAGGACCACGATCTGGCTGAGGTCGATATGGTCGATCTGCCGACCAAGACTGAGATTGAAGAGCTGAAGCTGGGCCTGAAGGCGGAGCGTCCAGTTGCTGTGGGTGGCATTCGGCTTGATTCTGCGGGCAAGGACACGCTGGATGCGGCGATCGATCACGCGAGCGAGTTGATCGCGTGGGGTCCGGTCGCGGAGCTGCTGCGCGAGTGTTACGCGGCTGAGGGTGCGACGCTGGCTTCGGCGTTTGCCCGGTTGCTGGCGACTGTGTTTGCCGAGTTTGGGCTGATCGTGATCGACGCGGCCAGCCGTGAGATTCATGGGCTGGGAGCTTCCACGCTGCGGGCTGCCATCGAGCAGGTGGATACGCTGGAGACCGCGCTGCTGGCGCGGACGAAGGAGCTGGAGTCTGCGGGGTATCATGCGCAGGTTCTGGTGACGCCGACGCACTCGTTGCTGTTTCTCATCGAGGAGAACGGGGCACGGCTGCCGCTGCGCCGGGTGAAGGCTGACGACGGCCAGATGCAGTGGAAGGCTGGCAGCCGCGTGTACACGACTGCGGAGCTACTGCAGATTCTGGAGGCTTCTCCTGAGCGGCTGAGCCCGAATGCTCTGCTGCGCGCGGTGATGCAGGATACGATTCTGCCGACCTCGGCGTATGTGGGCGGACCTGCCGAGATTGCTTACTTTGCGCAGAGCGCCGTGGTCTATGAGGCGATTCTTGGGCGCGTGACGGCAGTGTTGCCGAGGCTTTCGGCGACGTTGATCTCGCCCGAGATTGGCAAGCTGCTGGACACGCATGAGGTCAGCTTCCTGCAGGTGGTTGCGGCGAAGACCATCGACGACCTGGCGCTGCGGCTGGGCGCGCGGGCGATGCCGATTGAAGGCAAGCGGAAGATCGCGGCCGTGGGCAATGCGATGGATGCCGAACTGACCGCGCTGACCGAGTACATGAGCGCGATGAGCGCGGACCTGGGGCGCACGGCGGGGATCTCCGCTAACAAGATGCGCTACCAGATGGACCGCCTGCGGCGAATGGCGGCGCGGTTTGAGCTGGAGAAAGAGACGTCGTTGCGCAAGCATGCGACGGCCATCATGCTGGAGTTGCTGCCGGAGGGACATCTCCAGGAGCGGCTGCTGGGCGGGATCTGGGCGCTGGCGAAGTTTGGCGAGGAACTGCCCGGACTCCTGGTCGAGCATGCGAGCCAGGAGTGTCCGGGGCACCGGGTGATCCGGTTCTAGCTTGGTGCTTGAGATCTGCGGCGCGATTGTGTCGGGCCTTCAGCCCTCGGATCGTTTGCTGACCCTAACCCAGGGCTTTTCCACCCCAGCGAGCAAAAGCGCTCTCCGGGGACCCCGGAACACCCTGGGCTGGGATGAAGCGGGCCTTTGGCCCTGAGCAAAGCAAATCCTGACACGGAACAATGCTTCGGCGAGCTACTACGGCTCCGCTTTGGGAAACAAGTTTAGGCGAGCAGCTTCTTCTCGAACCAGCCCTTGACGGGGGGAGTGTTGAGATACCAGAGCAGGTACCCGCCGAAGACTGCCTGGACGGCGCTGAAGACGACCTTGCCTGGGATCAGTGCCCAGTAGTGAAGGTTGAGCAGCAGGCCGATGATGTAGAGCACGCTCATCACCATGATGACCCAGCGCGCCCAGTTCTCCCCCTTCGAATAGAAGAGGATGATGACGGCGCCGACGGCGGCTCCGATCAGCGAGCTGACGATGACGATGGTCTTGGCCATGGCCAGCAGGGCTCCGCTCTGGGTCGCTGCGGACGCGGGCATGGCGACGGCGACGACGACGGAAAGGGCGAGCAGCACCCACAACACGATGACGGTGAGGGAGAATCCGTTGGGCTTTGGCATGGTGGCGGAAGTGTAGCGCGGCATCCTGTGTCGGAGCCAGAGTATTCTTGTTGCGGATCGAAAGACTGTGTTGCGACGCGGCGCGGCTGCAGGGAACCAGAGCGCAGAGCTTCGCGTATGGAAGATACGGAGGGTTGCTGCTATGCATCTCCTGTTCGCTTTACTGCTTCTTCCTTTTGGCGCGATTCACTTTCTTCCTACGATTGTGGCGGCGCTGCGTGGCTCGCGGCATACGGTCGCGATCTTCTTCATCAACCTGTTCCTGGGCTGGACGGTCATTGGCTGGATCCTGGCGCTGATCTGGGCGTTCACCAGCGAGACGCACTACCAGATGGCTTACGCGCGTGCCGGATATCGCCGCTGGTAGGGAGCTCCGCCCTTCTACTTTTTCGGCACCTCGCCCGGGCATAAAATGTCCGTGGCGAGGTGTAAGGGATGGGATTGAGCGATCAACCGTTTGAGGTGTTGTGTCCGGACTGCGGGGCGATGATCAAGGTCGACCCGGTGACGCGGCAGCTGATCTCTCACACACCGGCCCCGCGCAAGAAGACCTTTGAGGACTTCGGCCAGGCGGCCAAGGCGTTGAAGGAGTCGGACGCGCGGCGTGAGTCCATCTTCGCGCAGTCGATTGAAGCGCAGAAGAACAAGGACGACATCATGGCGAAGAAGTTCGCCGATGCGGTGAAGAAGGCGAAGGAGTCTCCGTTGAGCGGGAAGCCGCTCCGGGATTTTGACCTGGAGTAGCGAAGGCTCTGGGGGTATTTGCGGGGCGTGAGAGACGCAGATTCCCTTCGGGGATGACAACAAAAGAGATACAACCGCAGCACAGCTGAGAAGTATGGTGAGCGGGCATGTGGGAAGAGGAGCAGGCAGAAGTTCCACGAAGATTAAAGCCATTCCTTGACTGCGGAATCTTTATGCTCCGGGGACTGGGACTTTACATAGGCTTCTCATTCCTTTGCTTCCGGACGTCGTACCTCTTTCCAATGGGAAGGCGACTCTGTTCCGCGCTCTTCATGCCCGGGATATTTCTCGCGCGACGCTTACCTCCACCGCTCGTTGAATCAAGTAATTGCGGGCATTGGTTTTGCGGACTGGGCCAGACGGCTCTTTGGGGCGCTCTATTCGACGTGATCATTTTCTCGACCTTGTTTGGTGGGCTTTACGTCGCCTGTCGCAGGCTATGGGCCGGTAAGTCAGTAGACTAGAGGTGTATGCCTCCGATTCTCAACGCCCAGGGCGTCTCTAAGCGCTTCGGCGCAGTGCCTCTTTTTCAGAACATCTCTTTTGCCGTCGAAGACGGTGACCGCATTGGCCTGATTGGCCCGAATGGTGCGGGTAAGTCCACTCTGCTGGCTGTGCTGGCGGGCGAGACCGAGCCTGACACCGGCGAGCTTTCGGTGCGGCGGCGGGCGCGCGTTGGGTATGTACACCAGATCTCGGAGTTTGAGCCGGGGGACACGGTTCGCAGCGTGCTGGAGCGGGCGATGGATCGCGCCGGCATGGAGCCGGGGCTGCGCGAGCAGAGCCTGCGCGAGACGCTGGGGCGGGCAGGCTTCGTCGAGGACGGCGATGGGTCGCAGGTGAAGATGAGCGCCGAGGCCGCGAGCCTTTCGGGCGGGTGGAAGAAGCGGCTCGCGATCGCCGAGCAGATGGCGGTCGACCCCGATGTGCTGATGCTCGATGAGCCGACGAACCACCTGGACCTTGAAGGCATTGAGTGGCTCGAAGGGATGCTGCGGGCGGCGAAGTTCGCTTCGGTGGTGGTCACGCATGACCGTACGTTCCTGGAGAACGTGGCGACGCGGGTGGCGGAGCTGAAC
>Ga0302187_10004792_pt1 | contig 10752 bp, 4 predicted proteins | sample II_Bog_E1_3_FD_202120 | JGI IMG/M metagenome (GOLD analysis project Ga0302187, IMG submission 202120) | Peat permafrost microbial communities from Stordalen Mire near Abisko, Sweden - II_Bog_E1_3 | ecosystem: Environmental > Terrestrial > Soil > Wetlands > Peat | place: Sweden: Abisko, Stordalen...
CGAAGTCATACTGCTCCGAATAAGGATTCAGCAGCTTGCCCGGATAGTTAACCAGCGTCGACGTCGGAAAGAACTGATCGAGATACGCGCTGTTACCCGGACGAATATACAACGTCCGCCCCGGCACGCTTACCCCCGAAGCCAGCGACGACAATGGCGCGGCACCAAAGCTAGTCGGAAATCCGGGTTGCCCCGGCGTCGCCGTGTAGTTGATGTAACCCGGTCCGCTCAGCACATAATTCGCCTGCGAGTTATCCACCACCTGCGAGTAATACATACCAAAGCCGCCGCGAACCACCGTCCGGCCACTGCCAAAGGGATCGTAGAGGAAGCCGACGCGCGGCGCGAAGTTTGTGCGCTGATCCGTAAACGTCTGGTCCTCGTAGCGCACACCCAGGTTCAACGTCAGCTTGCGGCTCAGGTGGTAGTTATCCTGCGCGAACACCGCGAACAGATTGTCGTTGACCGTGTAACTCGGATTGCCGAACCCCTGCGTGTAGCTGGCGACATTGGCAAAGTTGTTCAGCCACGTCGTCTCGCAATAGGTAATCAGCTGCGCGGTCGTAAGTCCGGGCTGTGTCGGGCAGGTGTTGAAGACAAAGCGACCCAGGAAGTACGGTCCGCCAAACTCCTTCGAGTTGCCGCCCGTATGTGCCAGCAGCCAGTCGCCTCCCACCACAAGCTGATGCTTGCCGTATACCGCCGAGAGCACTTCATTCACGCCATACTGCCGGTTCATCAGGAGCGCGGACTGCGACGTGCCGGCCGTGTACGTTGGTCCACCCGTGATGGCCATCGAGTACTGCGTCGCCAGCGACACCGGATCGAACTCCGTGATCGGCGAACCAAGCTGAAACTGCACACGCGCGTTGTTCACGATGTGCGACGAGATAATCTGCGTATCGCCCAGCTCGATCGAGTACGTCTTGCGGTGGAAGGTACGCGCCACCGAAGGCAGCGTCTGCCCACCCACGATGCCGTTCGGGTTCGTGTCATAGAAGCCGTCGGAACCAATGCGCAGGAACGCGTTGTTGCTCGGGCTGAACTGGCGATCAAATCGCAGGCTGCCCAGCAGGTCACGATAGTGCCCAATGAAGTTCTGCGGATTGATCGCCGAGAGCACCGGCGATGTGCGCCGCTGTTGTCCCCATTCTCCCGCAAAGAAGAAGTACGTCGGATCGTTCTTCAGCAGCTTGCCCGAAAGCGTCGCCGCCGTCTGCGCCAACTGGTCCGACGTAACCTGGTTGCCGCTCGTCACGCTGGCCGGCGTAAAGCCCGCGAGCGATGCCTCCCCCTGCGTCGGCCGATACAGCTCAGTCACACTGCCATGCAGCTTGTCCGTGCCACTCTTCGTCACGATATTGACCACGCTGCCTGTGCTCGATCCATACTCCGCAGAGAAGCTCTGCGTCAGCACACTCATCTCGGCGACCGCATCCTCAGGGATGTTCGTGAAGATCGTCTGTCGGCCCCAGCTATCGTTCCCATTCGCTCCATCCACCGTGTACGCCTGCTGACGCCGGCCACCGCCGTTGGTCGTGAACAGGTTCTGGTTCATGAAGATGTCGCCCTGGTTCACAGCGGGCCGATTGGCCGCGTTCAGCAGCGGAAGGAACGTGATCCGCCGGTTCAGCAGTGGCGTCTCTTCAATCTGCTGAAAGTTGAGCCGAATGCCCGAGGAAGGCTCCGTCAGGTTCACGTCCTGCGCCGCGCCTTCAACCGTCACCGTGCTGGCCGCAGATGACACATTGAGCCGAATGTCGACCCGTGCCGTGCTTCCGCCTGCCAGCTGGACGTGGTCCACGTGCGCGGGTGCAAAGCCATCCTTGGCCGTCATCACGTCGTACTCGCCGCTCACCGGCAGAGCCTCCACCGTGAACTCGCCGTGACCATCGCTCTTCACCGTCCGGGTCAGCCCCGTAGACGTGTTCCGCACGCTCACCGTCACGCCTGCCACAAGCGCCTGCGATGGATCGAGCACACGCCCCCGAAGAGTCGCCGTATCCGGCGTCTGCGCGACGATAAGAACTGGTGCAAACAAGAGTAAGGACGACAGGATGGTACGAATCGCGCGCATGGGCCTCCGAGGGCTGGTTCCGCTCTCACGTTGAGTTGATAACGCAGAGACGTTGTGTGGATGACGGATGTCTCAGCCTGACATGTCACGGCCCACTACTACCAGCAGTAGTAGTGGGCCACGCATCTACAGGGCTCCGCCAATCGCACGTCCGTGCGATATACGCCGCTCACGGCATCTCGCAACTCTCAGCTCAAGACCCAAAACTCGATCATGATCCTCTCTTCCAAACGACCATCCTGGCTCCTGCGGAGTATCGACACGCAAACAGAAGCGGCCTCAGCTGCCCGGGCCTGTCCGAAGACATCCCAGTGCATCTGAAGCCGCTGTGCTTGTTCCTGTTGCGCTGAGTCCTACGGCTCGTCGCCCGCCTCGAACTGGTCCTCTACATCGTGGTCGATACGGAACGTATCCAGCTTCAACACAGCGAGGTGCTGGCTCTGAAGCTGCTGGTTGAGCGCCTTCAGATCGGTAGCCTTCACCTCGTTCCACTGCTGCAGCAGGCCGTCGATCGGCTGAGACACCTGCTTCACCGCAGCCACCTGGGCCGTCGTCGGAGCTTGATCCGTGTTCTGGATCGTGTGCTCCAGGCGCGCGATCGCCGACCGCACGCTGGTAAGCGTAGGCGGTCCTACCGGACCACCGCGGCCACCACCACCGCCGCCGCGACCCTCGCGGCCTGCAATGGCATCCAGCTTCGCATTGATGGCCTGCGCCGAAGCCAACGCAGCGTCACCGCTCCGCGACTTCAGCTGCTGACGAAGCACCATGATCTGGTGCATCGCCTCCGTCGCCTTAAGCAGGTCGTCGTACATCGACTTCGATAGATCAAACTGCGTTTGCAGCTCGGCCATCGACGTCTTCACCCGCGGGTCCATCTTCACCGTGATGCTTGCGGTCTCGGTCTTCCCTTCACCCGTCAGCTTCAGCGTGTATGTTCCAGGCATCACCCACGGCGCAGTCGAAACCTGCGGCGTGTCATACGGTATCGCCTGCTCCGCATCAGGCCCTGTCGACATACCCGGAACCTGCGCATACTGCATGTCCCAAAGGAAGCGATGGTGCCCCGCGGTCGTAAGCAACACCCGCGGCGGACGCGCCCACAGCGTCGGATCGGGATAACGCGGATCGAGCGGGGGCACCGGATCGGTGCTGTTCCACTTCGCAATCGTCTCGCCCTTGGCGTCGACGATCTCCAGCGTCAACGGCCCCTTGAAGCCGCTGCCAATCGTGTAGTCGATCACCGCGCCGTTGGGTGGGTTCTCACCGGTCGCCATGTCCGGCGGCCACGGCGTGGGCGGGTTCATATCGAAGCGCACGCGAATCGCAACCTGCGGCGCGTACAAGTGCATCGGCGCCGATGCCAGCTTTTTCTTCGCAAGGCTCTCCGCAATCTGCCGCAGCGGTGTCACATCATCAAGGATCTGGAACCCGCGGCCATGCGTGCCCGCAACCAGGTCATCGTCCTTCACCTGGAGATCACGCACCGAGCTCGCCGGCATGTTCAACCGCAGCGACTGCCAGTGATCGCCGTCGTCGAAGGAGACAAACACCTGCGTCTCGGTGCCCGCGTACAGCAGGCCCTTCACCTTCGGGTCTTCACGGATCGTGCTCGTCGCGCCGTTCGCCGGAAGCCCGTTGTCGATCTCCATCCAGCTCTTGCCGCCATCATGCGTGCGGAAGAGATGCGGCCGCCTGTCATCCAGCCGCAGCGTGTTGATCGCCGCATACGCCGTCTGTCCATCGAAGTGACCGGCATCCATGTTGAAGACCTTCCAGAACGGCTTCATCGCAGGAGGCGTCACGTTCGACCAGTTCGCTCCACCATCGGTCGTCGTCCAGATCAGCCCATCGTCCGTACCCGCCCACAGGCGCTTTACGTCCAGCGGCGAAAGCCCCAGCGCATAGATCACACCGCGCCGGATCGGCTTCATCGTCGGCGAGTCCTTGTAGTGATCGAGCGACGGAGGAAGCTCATACCCAGCCTCACGGCTCAGGTCCGGGCTCACCTGCTTCCAGTCCTTGCCTTCGTTCTCCGTCAGCCAAAGCGTATTCGTCGCGAAGTACAGCTTGTGTGGATCGACCGGCGAGAACATCAGCGGCTGCGTACGCAGCACGCGATAGTTGCGCAAGGGGCTCGGCTCGACGTTCTGAATCTGCCCCGTGCGACGGTCATAACGAGTCACCTTGCCGCCATACACAATGTCAGGATTCAGAGGATCAGGCGCGGCGTAGCCATACTCTTCAATGCCTGCGGGATGCCAGTCATGGAAAGTAATCCGACCATCGTTCGACCGGCTCGTCACACATGCACTGCCCGAGTCCTGCTGCCCGCCGCACACGCGATACGGCCACGCATTGTCGGTGGTCACGTGGTACATCTGCGCCGTCGCCTGGTTGTACCACTTCGCCCAGCTCTCGCCGCCGTTCTGCGAGATGATTACGCCCTGGTCACTGGCCAGCGCGATGATCTTCGGGTTGTTCGGGTTCACGAAGACGTTCTGGTAGTCATCGCCACCCGGCGACCCACGCAGGCCGAACCACGTCTTGCCGCCATCGCTCGACTTCCACGTCACAGTGCTCGCGACATACAGAACGTTCGGGTCCTTCGCATCGGCCACCGGAACAGGAAGATCACCGCCGCCAATGCGCGACTCCGGCCGCGTATCATCCTCGGGCGCGTGCACCCACGTCTTGCCACCATCCTCGGACCGGTAGATACCGACGCCGCGCTCAGTCGCCGCCGCAATGTAAATCCGATTCGAGTCCGCCGGAGACACCGCAACGTTTACCTGCACGATGCCATCCGGCAGTCCGCCGCCGGTGATCTTCGTCCAGTGATCGCCACCGTCGGTGGACTTGAAGAAGCCGCCGTTCGTACCACCCCAGGCTCCGTTCTCCCACGCACCTTCCTGACGCTGCCACATGCCCGCATACACCACCTCGGGATGGTTGGGGTCGATGCGAACCTCGGAAGCGCCGGTGTATTCGTCGATGAACAGCACATTCTGGAAGCTCTTGCCGCCGTCAACCGAGCGGAACAGCCCGCGCTCCTTGTTCGGCCCGTACGGATGCCCGGTCACCGCCACGAACAACCGGTTCGCATCCTTCGGATCAATCGCAATCTGCCCGATCTGCTGTCCGTCGCGCAGACCCAGGTGCGTCCACGTCTTGCCCGCGTCGGTCGATTTATAAACACCGTCACCGACAGACAGGTCAGGCCGAGCCAGGCCTTCGCCGCTACCCACATAGATCACGTTCGGATCGCTCAGCGCCACGGCGATTGAACCGATCGAGCCAGACGGCTGGCTGTCCCACAAACTGTGCCACGTGTCGCCCGCGTCGGTGGTCTTCCACACGCCGCCGTTCACCGCGCCCAGATAAAACGTTGCAGGCTGGCTCGGTACACCTGCCAGCGCGCGTGTACGGCCCGCACGAATCGGGCCGATGCCGCGCCATTTCATGTCCGAGTAAAGCGCAGGATCGACCAGCGGCGCTTGGGCATGCGCGGCAACTTCCGCAGCAAATCCAAGCCCCAGGCCTAACGTCAGAAGTAGAGCGACAGGTGCACGTCGCGACATGGCAATTTCTCCTAAGGCACCGCAGGCTTGCGGGCGCATACTATCGAAAGAATCGGTACTCCACCTATACCACCCTGGGCCGCTGGATTTCACGCATTTCCACGCGACTTTGCGACCTTCGGGCAGGCTGCTGCGTCTCTCTCCATAACCACTTCAACCATAGGTAGATCTCGTTGACCGAATCGACCATCCTTCCGGCCGAAACCACCGATTCCGGCACCGTGACAAACGCCTCCGCGCGCCTCGGACACCGTGAGCGTGAGGTCATGGACATCGTCTGGGCGGAAGGCAGCGGCACCGTCGAAGAGGTCAGTCAGCGATTGCCCATCCGCCTCGCCTACACCACCGTGATGACTACGCTCGACCGCCTCTTCAAGAAGGGCCTGCTGCTGCGCGAAAAGCACGATCGCGCCTTCCGCTACAGCCCCGCGGTCTCTCCGCAGGAGGTGGAAGGCCACCGCGCCCGCGCCCTCGTCGACCGCTTCCTGCAGTCCACCACCGCCCAGCCCGAGATGCTACTCTCCTGCCTCGTCGACGCCCTAGGAGAGTACGATGGCGCCATGCTCGACCAACTGGAGCACAAAATCCGCGAGGCCCGCGAAAGCCTGAACACCGCCGAGGCTGACGCAAAGGAGGCCTCCCGATGATGCTCTCCCCACTCCTGCGCACCCTCTGCTTCGCCCTCGCTAGCGGTGGCCTCCTCCTGATGGTGCTCGAAGGACTCATCTGGCGCTTCACCCCTCGCTCCGTCGAGCTCACGTCCACACGCAGCCCACGACTCACCGAACGCTGGTTCCTGTCCGCCACGCTCTCCGCGCGCATCCTTCCCTGGCTGCTCGCGTGCGGTGCCCTCGTCCCCGCGTACCTTCGCGGCGAGGACAACACCTCCGCTGAGCGCGTCGCGCTTCCCTGCATCGCCGTCGCATCCCTCGTGCTGCTCTGGATCTCCGCCGCCATCTTCCGTTCGGCGATCACCTCACTGCGCACGCAGCGTTACTGTAGCGGTTGCCAGTCCACCGGCCGCACCGTCGCCGGTCGCCAGGTACACGTCCACCACGGCAGCCACTCGCTCCTCGCCGTAGCGGGCATCTTCCGCTCGCGGCTCATCGTGTCCGAGCATCTGCTGGAGGAGCACCACGTCGCAGCCCCCGCCCTCGAAGTCGCTCTCAGCCATGAAGCAGCGCACGCAAGCCACCACGACAATCTCAAGCTGCTCCTGCTCTCCCTGCTACCTCGGGTAGGCTTCAGCAGCGCCCGCCGCTCCTCCCTCGACGATCGCTGGCGTCTCGCCGCCGAACTCGCCGCCGATCACGAATCCACCGCAGGCGATGCCCACCGCTCGCTGCTCCTGGCCGATCTGCTGGTGGTTCTCGCCAGGGATCGCGTCGCAGCTCCCGCCGTGATGGTCACCCTGCTCTCAGCCCCCGATCACCTGCGGCTGCGCGTCGAACAGCTCCTGCGTGCGACCGCTCCCAGGACGACGGGCACTGCCTCGCTGGCCCGGGACTCGCGCCTCTCTATCCTCAGTCTCTCGGCAGCTCTACTCGCCCTCGCCGGTGCATGCGCGCTCTTCGGCCACAGCGCCGCCGAGCTCCTTCTGCACCTCGGCTAGAATGTACGCACCTTCCCGATGACACTCCTCGATCTCTGCTCCTACCTCGGCCTCGGAGCCGTCGGCGCCATTGCGGTCAACCTGCTGCTCGGCATGCTCATGTCCCTCCGCTACAGCCCCGTGCGCCTCTGGCCCCACCGCAGGATCGACATCTTCTCCCTGCATCGCTGGACTGCATACCTCGCTGTGGTGCTAACGCTCGCGCACCCAGCCGTCCTGCTGTTTCTGAAATCCCCGAAGTTCAGCTTCACCGACATCCTCTGGCCGCTGCACTCCTACCTGCAGCCCAAGCTCAACACCACCGGAGCCGCCGCGCTCTATCTCATCCTGATCGTCCTCATCAGCTCGCTGATCCGGACCAGCATCCCGCGCGCGGTATGGCGCAACCTGCACTGGCTGGTCTATCCCAGCGCCGTGCTGCTGCTCATCCACAGCATCCTCACCGACCCCAACCTCAAAGACGGGCATCCCGATCTCCTCGACGGCGGCAAGGTCTTCCTCGAGATCACCACCGTAGTGCTCATCGCAGCCATCGCCTGGCGCATGCGCGTCCACAAGAAGGGCCTTCGAGGTTCCTAATCCCGACTGGCTGTGAGACCCAGGACCCCGAAGCAATTCCTCTACTTCGAAGCGTGCTGCCTCGCGTCGCGCAGCAGCGTCAGTGCCGGGTCGGCGGCATCCCACAGATTAAGGAACTTCGCGTAAGCCTCCGCACTGTTGGCTTCGTCTCCACTGGCCGCGTAGGCCACAGCCAGACCATGCTGCGCCATCGCATAGAGCACAGGGTTCGCCAGCGTCGTCGAGCCACGGTGTTCGAGCAGCCCCTCAAAATCCACGATCGCGGCCTTCGGCTGCTCTTCAATGTCGATCAGCCCGCGAAGATACGGCGTCAGCGAGATCCGGTCATAGCCATGAGCCGCTTCCAGCGCCTTGCGGGCATCCGGAGAATGCTGCTTCCACAGCACGACGGCCTGCAAATCGGGCAGCAGGTAAGAGTTCACCGCCCAGCTCTCGCGGTAGTCACCCTGCAACTGCCGAAGATTGCGCTCCGCCAGCGCCAGGTCCCCACACAGCGCCGCCGCCACGCCCTCATCGAAGAGCGTCGACGGTCCCTGCGGATACCCCTGCGCGTCGGCGATCAACCCCTTCGCTGTCACGCACTCATCCACCAGCGCGCGATCCAGCGCAGCCTGCGCCAGCGTGTGCCCGGCAGCGCTCAGCAGCTCAGGATTAACGCTCGCCTGTGCCGCCACCGCCCTCCACGCCTGCAGCCCGCCATCCAGCATCCCGCCTGCGTCCAGCGTCATCGCCTCATACTGCTGTGGCGCCAATCGACCCATCGCTCCGGTCTGTTCAACACCCTGCGGGCCATCATCGCTCGGACTCAGCAGGTTCATCAGCAGCTTCAATCCCGGATGGCTCCTTCCCGAGCGTTGAATCTGCGACTCCATCTGCATCGCGGCTTGGGTTCGGTCCAACGCGAGCAGCGAGTACTCCGCATTCGACGCAGCATCCTGCGCGAATGGATTTCCTTCCAGCACCTTCTGAGACACCGCGAGAGAATCGTCGAACTTCCCTTCCAGACGCAGGCAAAGTCCCAGCTGTTCCGTGATCTCCGCGTCCTCGGGATAATCCTTCGCCAGCGCCAGCAACTCCGTCTCCGCTCGTGGCAGATTGCCCGAGGCATAGATGTCGTAGTCCGCCTGCGCCAGCTGGCGCGTCCGGGCCGAAGTCGAAGCGCTGCTGTCGCGCGCTATCGTCGCCACACGCGCCGACTCAACCTCCGCCCGCTGCCTGCGGAACAGCTCAGCCAGATCCAGCAACGGAGCCACAAAGTGTGGGTCTGCCTGGGTGGCCGCCCCAAACGCATGCATCGCTTCAAGAAACTGCCCGGAATCCAGCAGCTGCTTGCCCTTCGCATAAGCCGCGAGTGCTTCCAGGCTGGCGGTCCCGTTCCGCGTAAGCGGCACGGAATTCTGCGTCATGGACTCGCCACGCTCGCCCAGTCCAGACCGAACCTCCAGGGCCAGCCGATCGATCGCCCCGGGAAGCTGCTCGCGACTACCCGCGTTCTCCGTCAGGTCAATCTTCTTCTCTCCAGTCGCGACGTCATAGACCTCCACGGACAGGATGTAGCTCGACCCGGCGAGTTTGCCCGAGCCAAACAGCACCATCCCCGCTCCGACCGTCTGCGCCCCGCGCCGCGCATCTTCGACCGAGGGCACGGCACTCGCCGCAATCCCCAGCGCATGCATGGCGCTAGGGATCGCATCCAGCCCGAGAAGACGCACGCTCCGCGAAGGCTTCAGCTCCAGCTCGAGTCCGCCCAGCAGAATCGAGCCAAACTGCTCATCGCCCGTGTTGTTGGTGATCCCTGCGAACGCCAGCGTGGCCGTGGGCAGGGGCGGAGCCGGGCGGTGGTGCCGCCAGTAGTTCCAGCCCAGGATTCCGCCCGTGATCGCCACGATGATAGCCGCCGTCGCAGCCAACCAGACCGCTCCGTGCGGTGTCGCCCGATGTTCTTCCACTTCCGGGAGGGCTCCCTTGCTCAGCGCATCCCGGAACGCCTCCACCTCGAAGGAACTGCGGCTGGGGCGTGAGTCGGCAGCCGAAGCTGCTGGAGTCTCTGCCGCTAACGGGATAGCAGCGCCGGATGCTGTCCCTGCAAGCGCCGTCGTCGCACTCCCGCCCTCGACCTCTGCCGCCGCCGCCAGATCCAACGGTTCCAGGTCCTCGATCGACTCTGTAGTCCCCCGCACGGCAACGGGAGCAGCAGCGGGCGCCACCTCGTGGGACTTCTCTGCCTCATGAAATTGCAGCAAGCCTTGTGCCGACTCGCCCGGGAGCGACACTGCGGCCTCCGGATGAGCCGACTCCATCACCTGCGCCGAACTGCCCACGTCGCCCAACCCGGCGGTCTCCGCGTTCGAGGAGGAGGATGCCCCGTCATATCCCGTAGCTGGAACCGGAACCGTCGGTACCGAGCCGGAAGAAACCGCCTCCGCCGTTCCTCCCGAAAGCCGCGATGGCCGCCGTTCTCCGTCGCTCGAGACAACGCGCCGCACCGGGCGCAGCAGAACGTCGCCCTCCACCTGGCCGCGCATCGGCCGCGGCGCAAGCGGCGGCGGCACATCGATCAACGTCTCTTCGCGAATCTCCGCACGCGTCGCCGGAACAGTCGGAGCCGAGGGAGCCAGCAGTCCGCGCCAGAATCCCCGCGAAGGCTTGGCCTTGCGGCGAACCTCTTCCAGCGCCAGCACGACCTCCGCCGCACTCTGGTAGCGCTGCGACCGGTCTTTCTCCAGCAGCTTGTCCAGGACCCGTTCAAACTCCTTCGGCACCGTCGCATTCAGCTGCCGCACCGATTCCGGAGGATGGTTCAGCAGCTGTACGAAAACCATCGCGCTCGTCGCGCCTCGGAACGGAACCTCGCCGGTCGCCATCTCGTAGCACACCGTCCCCAACGCAAACAGGTCGCTCCG
>Ga0302187_10004797_pt1 | contig 10747 bp, 11 predicted proteins | sample II_Bog_E1_3_FD_202120 | JGI IMG/M metagenome (GOLD analysis project Ga0302187, IMG submission 202120) | Peat permafrost microbial communities from Stordalen Mire near Abisko, Sweden - II_Bog_E1_3 | ecosystem: Environmental > Terrestrial > Soil > Wetlands > Peat | place: Sweden: Abisko...
ACAACCTCATGAACGCCGGGTACCGCAGCTATTGCTCATGAACCGTCCTGGGCCAGTAGTAGATATCGTAGACCCCAGTCTGGCCTTCAAGTCCCTGTTCGTCGAATGCCGACAGCCGCACATGGTAGAACGCCGCCTGCAAACCGCTGAAGCGGATATCCGGGGTACTGGAAAACCGCTCCTGCTTGATATTGAGGAACGCCGCGTCGGTGGCGACTTGCGCCCGGTAGCGCCGGGCACCGTCCAGGGGCTGGAGAAAGAGTTGCCAGACCGGCTTGTCGCCGCGCTGGCCGTCCTGCCCGAGCAAGCGTGGGGCCGCCAGCAGGTCGACCGGCTTGAGCTCGCCCTTGTCCTGGATTTTCAGACCCTGCCGGGCGTTGACCCTGACCGCGGGCTCGCCCGCAACGGGCAATGTGTTGCGCACCTTGTTGCCGGAAGCCGGCGGCGCTTCGCCGCGACTCACCGCAACCTGGCCGTCAAGCACTTCAACCAGCGACTGACCGTCTTCGCTACGGGTGCGGAAGTGCGTGCCGCGAACGCCAAGCACGCCGACCGAGGTACGAATCTGGAAGCGATCATGCTCGCTGATGCGCTTGATCACGTAGGACTCGACCTGACCTTGTTCGAGCTGCAGTTGCGGGATCGACTGCGTCTCGTCCAGCTCCAGCCGTACCTGCGAGTTGGAAGGCAGCACGATCCGCGAACCATCGCCCAGCACCAGGCTGACAAAGGCATCGCCCGAGGTTCTCAGCCCTTCGTGCTCATCCAGGCTCATGCCCTCTTCCAGGGCCAACTGCTTGCCCTTGGCATCCAGCTTCCAGGCCTCCCCCGCCAGGTGCAGCACCACCGCCGGAAACGGCTGCGGACGGCATTGCTGTTCGCGATCGAGGTAAGGCGCGCGCAGGGCCGGCGGGGCCGCCAGGGCATTGCCAGCAAACAGGCAGAAGGCCGCGCCAAGCAGCAGGCGCAGGCTCGGTCGGGACAACAGGACAGGAAAAAGAGGCTGCGAAAAAAAGCGTTCGCTCATGGGCTTGGCCGCTCAGGCTCTGGAGGGAGCAGGATCGAAGTAAAGGAACAACGGCAAAAAGCCATCCGGGCCCATCATGCCACAGCGCCCTCAGTCAGCCTGATCGCACTGTGTTGCTTCGTATGAATGCACGCCAGGGTGTGGCGGAAAAATGGCCAAGGGAGGACATCCTGACCGTCCCTTGGCGGCGGCCCGTGTGGATCCGAACCGCCACCCGTCCGTGGGTCGGACTTGCTCCAAAGTGCCCCGGTATTACTGGGTCTACTCTATGGGTAAAACCAGAGCGCCCGGTGAATCTGCCAGATTTGTTCAGAATTGCCGGAGAATCCTCAGAACACCCAGCGCGGCTGTTCCCGTGGGCGGATGACTTCGCCGGTGGTCCACAGCGTCGGTGCGGCGAAGGGGGCTATCCACCGGCCCTTGGGCGCCACCGGCAGTTGCTCGGACACCAGCGAGGGACGGGCAGCACCGTAATGGAACAGCCCGACGACAAAACCGAAGCCAAGGCACAGGCTCAATCCGGACAACAAGCCGAGTACCGCCCAGGATGGCAAACCGCTGAAACGAAAGGGACTGCCCATGAATCCTTCTCCTTGACCGTGCAAATCGTTACCCTGCGCCTGACCCCGACAAGGGCCACAACACGCCAGGTAAAAGCCATTTGACATCAGCCTAGCCAGCCGCCGCCCGTCCTTGAGGAAATCGCCAGAATTGTTCAGATTTGACGGCAAACTTACAGACTTCCCTGTAGGAAATAGCCTGTAGAGTCCTCTTTTACAGACAGATCCGTGGCTGAACGAGGAGAAAGGTCCAGACATGCGTGTCGCCATACTCGACGACGAGCCCGCCGAACTGCGTCGGGTCGAACAGACGCTTGGCCAGATGGCCGGTGTCGGGGAAGCCCCCTGGACCCTGCACGGTTTCGAGCGCGGCGAAGACCTGTTGCGTCAGCTGCGCCGGGAAACCTTCGACCTGCTGATTCTCGACTGGCAGGTGCCGGACCTCAGTGGCCTGGCGCTGTTGCGCTGGACCCGCGAGCACATGGAAGTACCGCCACCGGTGATCATGCTCACCAGCCGCGATGCCGAGAGCGATATCGTCCTGGCCCTGGGCAGTGGCGCCGACGACTACGTGAGCAAACCGTTCCGCGCCAACGAACTCAAGGCGCGGGTCAACGCGGTGCTGCGCCGGCATGCCGGACAGCGCGGCAACGCCAGCACAATCGCCATCTTCAATGATTTGAGTTTCGACGACGCCGAACTGACCGTGACCCGCTCAGGCAGCCCGGTCAATCTGACCGAGCGTGAGTATCGCCTGGCCCGCTGCCTGTTCAGCAACCTCGGGCGGCCGCTGTCGCGCGAGTATCTCTACAAGCGCTTCTGGCCCCATGAAGAAATGCTCTCGTCACGTCCCCTCGATACCCACATCTATCGCCTGCGCAACAAGCTGGGCCTGACCGCCGAACACGGCTGGCAGTTGCTGACGATCTACGGCTATGGGTATCGACTGGAAAGCGTCACCTCTGGCTGAACGCCGCTTAAGGCTGTTCGCCGCCGCCCGCACCACCGAACTTGGTCAGCAGCAAGGTGATGAAGTCTTCCACCGGCATCTTCTGCCCGTTGAAGTCCACCTGGCCATTGGCGTAGTGCAGCGTCGAGATGATATCGCTGCCTTGCACCGTCGCCATCTCCGTGGACAAGGCCATGGTGCCGGCCATTTCACTGGCCATCGAGGCTTGACGGGTGATGGCCGCAGGGTCGGTCTGACCCTGGATCTGCGCCTGCAGGCCGGCCAGGTCGGCGATCATCGGCTTGGACAGCGAGACCTTGGCATCCAGTTGCGAAACCAGTTGCTTGCCCAGCTCCACGGGTGGCAGCTCGGTGGAAGACGGGTTGGTCAGGTCCAGCACCAGGCTGGCGCGGCTCTCGCCGTTGGCGGTCTTGATCGAGAAGTTTTCCAGGGCGATCTGCGGCTTGCCGGTCAACAATTGCTTGATGTCCGCTTCGGCCTGGGTCTGCTGGGCCGGGGTCAGTTCCGGGACCGCCGCCTCAGGGTCTTCAGCCCCTGCCGCCTGGGCTTTTTGCAGCGCTTCCAGCTGGACCTGGTACAGCTTGATCAGCGATTGCATCGCCGGGAAATCCAGGTTCTTCGCCGTCCAGCTCATCTGGGCGCTGCCCACCGGCTTGTCGTTGTAGTCGATGGAGGCGATGTTATAGGCCAGACGTCCGGAAAGCACATTGCCCTGCGCTTGCGTCGAGTCTTTCTGCTCGAACCCTTTGATCGTGACCACCGCCGGCTTGACGCCGAAGCCCACCTTGGTCTCGCTCAGTTCGATAGTGTTCTGCCCCAGGTAGAAACCCAGGTCGCTCTTGGTCAGGTCGCTGGCCAGGGTCAGGCCGTTCAGTTCGAGCTGCACCGGCCCCTGCTCAGGGGTGACCGTGGACACCTTGAGGTCATCCATATAGCCGTTGAGCTTGATCTTGGCGGCCTGGTCGCTGGCGGTCACCGCCAGGTTCAGCCCGGAGAATTTCAGGCTGGTGTTGGCGTCCGGCGTGAAGTCCAGCGGCACCAGTTCGATATTGCCGTCCACCGAACGGTTGTAGCCCAGGGCAACCTGGCCCTTGAGCGGTGCGGCGCCCTTGGCGGCGTCGAACCACTTGGCGGTGACGTCGTTCTTTTCCAGCTCGTAGTTGCTGTTGACCATCACCGGCGCCAGCTTGAACGCCTTGAGACGCGACCACGGCAAAGGCCCGTGCTCGATATGGTCGACGAACAGCAGCTCGATGTCTTTCTTCTCGGTGCCGGCCTGCAGGTTCTGAAACTTGACGCGGTAGTGCGCGGTGCTGGTGAACAGATTGCGATCAAGCGATACCAGCTCGATCTGCGCGCTGCCGCCGGCACTGGCAAGGGCAGTCTTCAACTGTTGGTTGGCTTCCTGGATCGAAGTGTTCAATACCCCTTCCAACTGATTGCCGGTGTACCACGCGCCGACGGTGCTCACCGCACCGACCACCACGACAAAACCTAAAAGCAAGCCTGCTGATTTATTCATGAATTGACCCGATCGATGTCCGTTGAATGGAAAAATGCTGGTCTTCCTGACCCCTGACCGGAGCCGGCTCGACAATGCCCGAAAGGACGCAGGGTAGCATTTGCCGGAGCAGGCCCCAAGGCTTTGCCCACGGAGCCACTGGCTACTACTTCATCCTACGGACAATAGCGAAATGACTGACAACGCAGTACGGGAATAGTGCGCTCGGCAGCGCTCATCGGCGGCCACGCGGGTTGACGGCGGGTCGACGACCGCCGGGCAGGGACAGGGACGACTCAGGAATACTGGACTTCCATCTCATCCAGTTGATGGTCGAAAGTCTTCAAACGCGCGGTCCAGGTGTACACCAGCACCTCGAAGTCGCGGTTGATCACCACGCCGTTCGGCGAGTCATTGCGCGGGTCGCAGACGTCCAGTTGATAGCGCTCGCGGGCCATGGCCGTGGCCACATCGGACAATTCGCGGGCATTGGTCAGCCAGTGGCGTTCGTCATGGGCCACTTCGTGGTCGAGTTTCAGGCATTGGATCTTGAGCATTTCCAGGCTTTTTTCCAGCGGCGTACCGGTGAGTTCGCCCATGACCTCCTGGAAGGTCCGGCCCGGTTGCCAGTAGCTGCCCCAGAAATACCGGTCGAAGACGGTTTCGACCCGGCGCAGGGCAACTTTGGTGTCCCAGACCAGCACCAGGGTCTTGCTCTGGGACAGTTGGCGTTTCTTCACCTGCTGCGCCTGGTAACTGGCCCAGGCCACCACGGCGATGGACATCACCGCGATCAACGCCGTGGCGCTGTCGAGAAAGACCAGGGCCTTGTCGATCTGGTGCGCCAGCATGACGCCATAGAAGTAGGTCGCCGAAAGCAGGACCAGCGCCACCACCGCACACCAGAAACCAGGAGCATAAGGGTTTTTCATTATTAGAATCCCCATCGGGCCACGCTGACCACGATGGTTAGGATTCTCCCAGCGCTCCCCACCAGCGGCGACCAGCCGATAGTTCAAAGCATAGCAACGGACTCAGGGTTGCGCGTGTTCGGCAGGTGGCGTTCGTCCGCTTTCCCAACCGCCGCCGAGGGCCAGGAACAGATCGATCTGGCTCATCGCGACCTGGGTGTTGGCCGAGGCCAGCTGGGCGCGTACATCGGTGTAGGTGCGGGTTGCCTGCAAGTCGGCGAGGAACGAGGCGCGACCGGCCTTGAAGAAACGGTGCGTCTGGTCCGCGGCGAGCTTGGCCGAATTCCCCGCATCGGCCAGGGCATCGCGGCGGTCGAGCTGCGCGGTGTACTGGGCCAGGCTGGTCTGGGTTTCGCGGATGGCGTTGAGCACCACACCGTCGAAATGCGCCAGGACGCCCTGGGTGGTGGCCTCGGCTTCACGGATACGCGCGCGGGCGCCGTTGGTCGGCACGCTCCAGCTGATCGCCGGGCCGAAGCCCCAGCGATTGGTCGACGGATCGCCGAGATCCTTGAGGATACCGACCGTCCCCACCGTGGCCCCGATGCTGATGTTCGGGTACAGCTCGCCCGTGGCCACGCCAATGCCGGCCGTCGCTGCCGCGAGCCGGCGTTCGGCCTGGCGGATATCGGGACGGCGCTTGAGCAACTCGGCACCGTCGCCCACCGGCAACAACTGGGTGATATGCGGCAGTGCGGCGCAATCGGCGACACCGGCCGGCAACTGGTCAAGCGGCTTGGCCAGCAACATCGACAGGCGATACAAACCGGCCTGGCGCGCGGCCTGGTAGCGCGGCAGTTCGGCGCGCAGGGATTTGAATTGGGTCTGGGAACGGGTGACCTGGGTTTCGTCGCCGCGCCCGGCGTCGCGCAGACGTTTGGTCAGCTCGGTGCTCTGGGATTGCAGCGCGAGGGACTCCTCGGCAATTCCGCGTTCTTCGTTGGCCGCGCAGATCTGGGTATAGGAGCGCACCACATCCGCCACCAGGGTGATGCGGGCCACGTCGCCCGCCGCCTGGGTCGCGTCGGCATTGGCTTTCGCCGCCTCGATGCCACGCTGCAAGGTGCCCCACAGGTCGAACTGGTAGGAGGCGGAAATCGCGATATCGCCGACGTTGGCCACCGGCACCTTTTCCGTCAGCAGGTAGGCCTGGCCGGACTCCTGCAAGCGCTGGGCGCCGGCTTTTATCCCGGCACTGAAGCCGCCGGCCGCCTCGGCCTCTTCCACCTGGGCCCGGGCCCGCGACAGGCTCGCCGCCGCCACGCGCAAATCGGTGTTGGAGGCCAGGGCCTGGCGGACCAGCTCATCCAGGCGCGGGTCCTGGTACAGGCGCCACCAATCGGTCGGCACGGGCGCCGACACCACATTGTCGCCTTCACCGGCGAGCGTCCCTTGCAGGTCCTTGCGTTGCATCGCCGAGTCGGCCGGCAGGTGATAATTGGGACCGACCATCGAGCAGGCCGACAGCATCAGGCCAAGGCCCAGGGTCGCGACTTGCGCCAGCGGTTTCATTGCGCGGCCTCTTTCTTCGGCGCGGCCTTGGCGTCATCGATGATCGACACCGTGGCCGTGCGACCGGCGATCATGCGGAAGTCCGCCGGCACGTCGTCGAAGGCGATGCGCACCGGAATCCGCTGGGCCAGGCGCACCCAGCTGAACGCCGGGTTGACGTTGGGCAGCAGGTTCGTGCCGCTGGTGCGGTCACGGTCCTCGATCCCGGCGACGATGCTTTCGACATGCCCGCGCAACCGCGCGTTGTCACCGATAACCCGGATGTCCACAGCCTGGCCGACATGAATGCCGTCGAGCTTGGTTTCCTCGAAATAACCGTCGATATGGAAGGAGCTGCTGTCCACCACCGCCAGCACCGGCCGCCCGGCGGTGACGAACTCCTGCTCGCGGGGCGCACGGTCGTTGACGTAGCCGTCCACCGGGCTGCGGATCACCGAACGGTCGAGGTTCAACTGCGCGGCGTCCACCGCCACCTGGGCTTCGGCCAGGGCCAGTTCGGCACGGGCGACCCGCGACTGGCTTTCTTCCAGTTGCTCGCCGGCCACCAGATTGCCCAGACCCCGGTTGCGCTTGTTCTCGCGCTGGGCCTGGGCCAGGGTTTCCTGGCGATCGGCGACCGCGGCCCTGGCCTGGCGCAGCGCCAGCTTGAAGCGATCCTGGTCGATGCTGAACAGCACCTGCCCGCGGCTCACCGGCTGGTTGTCGCGCACCTGCACCTGCTGGATCAGGCCGGACACGTCCGGGGCGATCTGCACGATATCGGCGCGGATATGCCCGTCCCGGGTCCAGGGGGCAAACATGTAGTACATCACCATGCGCCAGACCACCAGGCAGGCGAAGATCACCACCAGCAAGGTCAGGACTACACGGCCAATGGTCAAAAGAGGTTTTTTCATGTCATCAGGTATCGACTGAACGAATCCACAACGCCCAGCAACAAAGCGTAGAGACCGACGTTGAACAAGGCCCGGTGCCAGACCAGGCGGTAGAAGTGGAGACGCGTCAACAGCCCGTGCACCACCAGGTACAGCGCATACGTAATGCCCATCAGCACCAGCAGCGTGGGCAGGAACACCCCGCTGATATCCAGCTCACCGATCATAACGGCACTCCATTGATCCCATACGGAACGCTCTCCGGCTGATCGCCGCTATCGACGAACTCGACGCCGGGCAACAACGCCAGGCGCAGGCCACTCAAGGCGTGTAGCAGGTGCAGGCGGGTTTCGCCATCGTCCAGCCCCTGGGAACTCAGGGCCCGACGCGTGCGGTCCATCGTCATCAGCAAAGGCGCTGGGGCCGGCAGACGCTCGCGGGCCTTGAGACAGGCGCGGAAGTACTCGCCGACCTCTTCCACCACCTGCTTGAGCAGCACATTCGCCACCCCCAGCACGCGAGGGGTGTAAGCCAGCAGATCGAGCAGGTTGAGCGCGACGCGCAATTCGCGCAGCGCCGCGCCGGTGTCCTGGCCGGTCATGGCCAGGCGCGGCAGGTGCTGCATCAGCCGGTCGAGCATCTGCGCGCCCATGTGCCGGTGCTCGGCCAGGGTCGCCGGCTCGGTCAGCTTGACGATGTCGTGCCAGCTGAAACGGGTCAGGCGCTTGGCCGCCAGCTCGGCGCCGAAAGGCCGCGCCACCAGGGTCCAGACAAAGGCGAACAGCAAGCCCACGGGGCCCGCCAGGTTGGCGTTGGAGAAGTTCAGGAAGTCGGCGTCATAGGCCCCTGAAATGCTGATAAAGGACGAGGTATTGACGCGGCTGCACGGTGAGGGTACCGACGCAGATAAAGGGCACGGCGAAGGCCAGCACCAGCATTGGGAAATCATGCAGGTTGGGCAGCACCACGAACAGGTAGAGGCTGGCGAAAATCACCGACATCGCGGTCCAGAAAAAGAACCGGTAGATCTGCGGCGCCGGGTCGTCCATCGCCGCGAAAAAGCTGCAGGCGACCGCCGCGAGGATCACCGCGCTGGCCCCATCGGTCCAGCCGAGCAGGATCCACAGCACCGAGGCAACGATGATCGCCAGCACCGTCGAACCCGCCGAATAGAGCATCAGGCCACGGTCGAGAAAGGGTGTCAGGCGGCTCAGGCGCCAGTGGCGGTAGACCGCGCGCCAGCTGTCCTGGCTTTCGCACTGGATGGCGTATTGCAGGCTGCGCAGGTCCTGCCACAGGTCGACCCATTCGCCGAGGCGGTAGAGGGCGTTGGAGAACAGCAACTGGCGGCGGTCATCCAGCTCGACCGGGCTCGGTTGCAGGCTCTCGATCTCGGCGCGCAGGGCTTGCCAGCGTTCGACCGGCGCTTCTTTTTTGGTGCTTTCCAGCCATTCGCGGGTGGCCACGAGCAAGGGTTCGAAACGCGCCACCAGCTCCGGCGTGCGCCGCGCCATCGCATACAGGGCATCGTCCAGGGCGTCGACCACCGGCAGCAGGTGAATCATCCGCCCGCGCAAGTCCTTGGTATTGCGCACGGTCTGCGGCCGGGCGCCTTCGTGGGGTAGCTGACCGATCATCAATTCGAGGCTGTTGAAGGTCGCCACCATCGCCGAACGCAAGGCGCTGACTTCATCGGCCTGCACATCACGGGAAAGGAATCGCAGGCTGTAGGTCGAGGCATCGGCGAACCACTTGCCCGCCGCGTCGATAAACACCGGGGCCAGGCGCCGGGGCCAGAACATGCTGCCGACCACCGCCGCCACGGCGATACCGAGAAAGATCTCCTCGGTCCGCGACACCGCCACATCGAACACCCCCAGGGGGTTGTCGACTACTGGCAGGGCGATCATCGGCATGGTGTAGCCGGCGAGCATCAGCGCATAGCTGTTGGCGGTACGCAGGTGCAGCGAGAGAAACAGCAGGATGCCGGTCCAGAGCGCGATCGCCACCACCAGCAGGTAGGGTGTCTGCACGAACAGCGGGACAAACAGCACCGCCGCCGAAGCGCCGAGAAAGGTCCCGACCGCGCGGTACAGGGCCTTGGAGCTGGTGGGACCGACGAAGGGGCTGGAAACGATATAGACGGTGGCCATGGCCCAATACGGGCGCGGCATCTCCATCAGCAAGGCGATATACAGCGCAATCATCGAGGCGGCGAAGGTGCGCACGCCGTAGAACCAGTCGCGGGCGGGAGGCATGCCGGTCCAGAAACCATTCACGGGTTCGCCACTCCCAGATTGCGCCCGGCCGCTTCGAAGGCACGGATCACCCGCAGCGCCGCTTCCAGGTCAGCGGGAGCGAAACCGTCGAGCACTTCGCCGCGCAGGCGGATCAACTGGATTTCGATGTCCTGCATCAGCCGCTCGCCGGCCTCGGTCAGGCTCAGGCACTTGGCCCGGCGGTCACTCGGGTCTTCGCTGCGCAGCACATAACCGGCATTGCACAACTGGTCGAGCAGGCGCACCAGCGACGGGCTTTCCATCCCCGCTTCCTGGGCCACGGTCACCTGGCGTACGCCCGGCCCCATGCGCCCGACCAGCAGCAATGGCATGGCGCAGGCTTCGGAAATCCCATAGTTGACGAGCGTGGTCTGGCACACCCGGCGCCAATGGCGCGAGGCGACGACGAGGCCGGCACTGATGTGCTTGTGCAGCTGTTCGAGGTGCTTGGACACGGGGAGATTCGCATTGTTAGTTTGCTAACTATCAATATCTCGCATCAGTTGGGGGCTCGTCAAGTTTTGAAACAATTACTTCATTCGACCGGGTGACGGCTGGGGACAGGGTGGCCCGGCTGAACTCAAGCCTAGTTCACGGGTGATGAGGTGCTTGGGGAATCGTCGGGCTTGAATCGTAGCGTGATGTAAAAATTCTGCTGTTTTGGCTTGGGAAACTTCAGCGTTCTTGCACCGTTGCTCTGTGCCTGTGGACGGCGCTGCCCGCCACAATGGGGACGAGCAGCGATTGGGCGAAAGCCACGCGTCACGCTTGCAATGGGGTTTCCAGGGGGAGACGGAACTGGATCCGGTCGAGAATATCCAGGCCATCCTGCAGCAGCAGGTAAGCCCCGTTGGTCAGCCGGTACAGATCGGCGTCGTCGATGTTCCTGATAGTGACCGAGGTGAGGGTTTCCAGTTGCGCGGTACCCGCACGGATGCGGGCGTAGGCGGTTTCGTGGAGCAGGCGTAGCGGGGCTTGGGTGTCGATCAGCAGGACTGGGGTGCCGGCGGGGCTAGTGGTTAACGGGTGATATGTCGTCATGACTAGGGCTC
>Ga0302187_10004801_pt1 | contig 10741 bp, 9 predicted proteins | sample II_Bog_E1_3_FD_202120 | JGI IMG/M metagenome (GOLD analysis project Ga0302187, IMG submission 202120) | Peat permafrost microbial communities from Stordalen Mire near Abisko, Sweden - II_Bog_E1_3 | ecosystem: Environmental > Terrestrial > Soil > Wetlands > Peat | place: Sweden: Abisko, Stordalen...
CGCGAGTGACCGTTGCTCCCCCTGTGAGGCATGAGTCCGGGATGGCAGTCCGGCCAAGGTCAGCTCGAGTTCGTCCCGGTGCGGTCCGACGGTCGACACACCTCGTTGGAGGTCCCGGTCACGAGCGGCGGCCAGCGCGTCGAGGAGGGTGCCCGACCAGGACCGTTGGTACACCAGGCCGATATCGGTCGGGACGCCGGCCAATCGGGCGTAGTGGCGCGCCGCCAGCGGTGCCAGCTGCTCGACGAGCTGCTCGCGCGCCTCGACCAGGCGTGTCCCGGACTCGTCAAGTCGTGCATCCCAGACATCCAGTGTCACGGCCGCATCGGCCCGCAACGTCCGGCCGGCGGTTCGGAGCAGGGCACTCCGCTGCCGGAGGACCTTGTCGACCTCCTCGGCCGAGCGCGCCGCCTTGGGGTCCACCACGGCCAGTGTCTCATCGAGGAACCTGCGCCGGTCGGAGGGTCCCGCGCGGACGACGCCGATGTCCTCGGGCGAGAACACCGTCACCCGGAGCGCATCATGGAGGTCGCTCCTGCGATGCACCGCCTGCCGATTGACCTGTGTGCGTGACCGTCCGGCTGCCGACACCTCCGCCTCGATGGTCAGTGCACGATCCTCCACCCGGGTCTCCGCCCGCAGGATCGCACGGTCGGTTCCCCGCCTCACCAGGGCCTCCCTCGGTGAGCCCCGGAACGACTGCAGCGTGGCCAGGTAGGCCGCAGCCTCGAGAAGGCTGGTCTTGCCTGCGCCGTTGCGCCCGGTGATGACGGTCGTTCCCGCGGGGTCCAACTCGATGACCGTGTCCGTCAGGTTCCGGAAATCAGTGACGGCGAGCGAGACGAGGTACACGGGGGCTACCGGGGCCCGGTCGGGATCAGGAGACGCGGACGGGCATCAGGAGGTACCGGAAGTCAGTCTCCTCGGCGGCCCGTACGGTGGCCGGCTTGGTCGCGTCCACCGTCTCGAGGAGCACTTCGTCGCCCGCCACCGCCTCCACGCCGTCGATGAGGTACGTCGGGTTGAACGCAATGGTCAGGTCTTCGCCCTCGAAGTCGGCGTCCACCGTCTCGCTGGCGTCACCGACCTCCTGGGACACCACCGTCAGGTCGACCCCGCCGTGGCGCATCGACAGCCGGACGGGCGTCGTGTTGTCACGCACGAGGAGCCTCACGCGGCGAAGGGCATCGAGCAGTGAATCCTTACCGACATGCAGCCGGTTCGGGTACTCGGCCGGGATCAGCTGGCGATAGTCAGGGTAGGTCCCGTCGAGCAGACGGGTGCTCACCTTGACGTCGCCTGCGCTGAACGTCACGTCGTGTTCGCCGATAGACAGTCCGACGACGGAGGCTTCGCCCTCTGCGCTGTCGGACTTGGCCCCGGACCCCAGTGCCGACAGACGCTGGAGTTCGGCGAGGGCACGTGCAGGGACGAGAATCTGTGACGTGCCCGAGAAGGAGTCGCTCCCGGTGATGTCGCGCAGCGCCAGACGGTACGAGTCCGTGGCCACGAGGCGGACCCCGGTTCCCTCGGGGGCGATGAGCACCCCGGTCAGCAACGGTCGTGCGTCGTCGCCGGAGGCGGCGCGGACGACCTGGTGGAGGGCACTCGCCAATCCTGTGGTCGGCAGGAACGTCGCAGGGTCGGGGGGTTCTGGCAGGGTCGGGAAGTCGGCTACCGGGAAGGTCCGCAGACTGAACCGCGAGCGTGCCGCGCCGATTTCGACCTTCTCACCCTCGGCCTCGATCGTGACCGCCCCCGGTTCGAGGGACCGGACGATGTCGACCAGCAACTTGGCCGGCGCGACACACACGCCGTCGGTGATCCCGATGGCTTCCGTCGACACGTGCACGGTGAGATCCAGGTCTGTTCCCACGACCGACAGGTGGTTCCCCACCGACTCGATGCGTAGACCACTGAGCACCATCTGGGACGACGAACGCGTCCCGACCGCCCGTCCGGCTGTCGCCAGCACCTCGACCAACGAGTCACGCTCGCATCGAAACTTCACGAGGAAGTCCTTTCTCGCATTGCTTCTTAGTTAGTTAATTGAATTATCTAGTGATGGTAGTAAGGGCTGTGGATTGTGGACATACCGCAATCCTCCCTGGTGGGAGCCCATGAGGATATCCACCTCGCGTCCCCCGAACCGACCTCGGTGTGCCCGTAGGGTGTCCGTGACGTGTCGCGTTATGGACAAGTTCACGGGAGTTCACAGAGTTGCCGCAGTTGCACCCAGTGATATCCACAGGATGGGCACAAGCTCTGGACGACCGAAGTGCGATCACGAGCCGCTCTTGATGCGGACGATGAGGTCGGTCACCTGGTTGTAGATCTGCTGTCGTTCCTTCATCAACCCGGCGATCTTCTCGACCGCGTGCATGACGGTCGAGTGGTCACGCCCGCCGAACTCCCTACCGATGGCGGGGTAGCTGAAGTCGGTCAACTCCCGGAACACGTACATGCTCACCTGGCGTGCGGTGACGAGGGGACGTCGTCGGTTGGGACCGCACAACTCCTCCACGGAGAAGCCGAACGTCTCCGAAGTCGCGTCGAGGATCACTTGAGGTGTGATCCGACGGGGTTGATCGGCGGACACGATGTCCGACAGCACGACCTCCGCCAATTCCCGACTCATCGGCTGATGGTTGAGACTCGCGAAGGCGGTGACCCGGATGAGCGCACCTTCCAGCTCGCGGATGTTCTCCTTGACGTGGGTGGCGATGAATTCGAGAACGTCGTCGGGCACCGCCACCCGCTCGTGCTCGGCCTTGGTCTGGAGGATGGCCAACCGGGTCTCGAGCTCGGGAGGCTGGACCTCGGTGATGAGTCCGGACAGGAAGCGACTCCGGAGGCGGTCTTCCAGGGTGGCGATCGACTTGGGTGGCCGGTCCGACGTCAGCACGATCTGCTTCGACGCGCCGTAGAGGGAGTTGAAGGTGTGGAAGAACTCTTCCTGCAGGGACTCCTTGCGCTCCATGAACTGCACATCGTCGATCAGCAGGACATCGCACTCCCGGTAGCGCCGCTTGAATGCCGTCGTCGAGCTGTGCCGGATCGCGTCGACGAACTCGTTCATGTAGGTCTCGGTGGTGACGTAGCGGACATTGCGCCCGGTGAAATTCTCCAGGACGTAGTTGCCGATGGCGTGCAGCAGGTGGGTCTTGCCGAGTCCGGCGTCGCCGTAGATGAACAGCGGGTTGTAGGACCGAGCCGGCGACTCGGCCACCGACTGGGCGGCGGCGTGCGCGAAGCGGTTGGACGATGCGATGACGAAGGTCTCGAAGGTGTACCGGGGGTCGAGAAGCTGTGAGGTGGCGGGCTCGCTCGGCCGATTCGGCCTGGCGGCGCTCGTCGTCGGCGGTCGGTCGTCGTCGACCTGGGCGAGTGAGATGGCCGCCGCGTCACGTTGTTCGGACGGTGCGACGATCTCGAGGTGCACCGTCAGGTCACGACCGAGGGTGCCGGTGACCGTGTCCTGGATGAGGCCGAGGAACCGGGACTCGACCCGGTCGCGGATGAGCTTGTTCGGGACCCCGAGGACGATGTCCGCGGCCGCGATGGACAGCGGGGTGATCCCGGACAGGTAGGCCTGCCAGATGGCATCCGACACCTGCTCGCGAAGAGCGTCTGCGCACGATGTCCACAAGTCTTCGGTGTCGTTCACGTGGGCCTCCGCCCTTTGACTGCGCATTTGGTCCACAAAGATATCCACAGCTGTGGACGAGCACCATCCGACAGTGTCTGCCCTCGAGGACCACGGGGGCCTGGCACTGCCGCTTCACTCGGATCTGTTCTTCGCTCCCCGGCCGGACAGGTTCCCGGCCGTTGCGCCCGGTAGCGTTCCCCGGGGTCGGAACGGTACACCGTGCCCGCTGACGGTGCCTCCGGGCTCCGACTAGAGACCCGGGCGCGTTTCGGCCTAGCATGTACGTCGAATGCCCAGTCCCGAGCGACGGGGCCCCCTGCCGAACGGGACATCAGTCCGCGGTCCAGGGCGAGGAAGGAAGTGGATGGATGAAACGGACATACCAACCCAACGTGCGCAAGCGCGCCAAAACACACGGTTTCCGCAAGCGGATGTCGACCAAGGCCGGACGGGCGGTCATCAGGGCCCGTCGGGCGAAGGGACGCCAGCGCCTGTCGGTGTGACCTCTGACCAGCGCGTTCAGCCCGGCATCGGCGCAGTGACGTCTCGCCAGACCTTCGCTGAGCTCCGGAGCACCTCGTCACGGGGTCGGAGCGGACCGCTGTCGGTCTCGTTCGTTGCCCACCCGGAGTGGCGCCGGACGCAGGTCGCCTACGCCGTCAACCGCAAGGTGGGGAACGCGGTGCAGCGCAACCTCCTCCGACGCCGACTCCGGTCGATTCTCGCCGACCGGTCATCGGACCTGCCGGTCGGCGCCTATGTGGTGCGGAGCAGCGATGGCGGGCCCGCCCTCAAATTCGAAGAACTGAAGGTGGCCATGAGCCAAGCACTGGACAAGGCGACGAGCCGGTCCTCCGAACGGACGGGTCGATGAGCCAGGTGGATGTCAACGTGGATGAGAACCCCCTGGTGGAAGGGCATATCACCCATGATTCAGGAGCAGGAACCGAGGCGCCGGCGTCCGTCCGTGCACTGCACTCCGTCATCCGGGCGTATCAGGTGAGCCGCTCAGGCCGACCGACCGGTTGCCGTTACCTGCCCAGCTGCTCCGACTACGCGCTGGAGGCCATCGATCGCCACGGGCCCACCCGCGGTACCTGGATGGCCGTACGACGCATCTCCCGCTGCGGCCCATGGGGCGGTCACGGCATCGACCCTGTGCCTGAACGGAGCACCCCATGAGTTCACTGACCCATGCGATCGGCGGGATCTTCCAGCCGATCCTCAAGTTCATCGCCGAGATCCTGGCCTTCTTCTTCGCCTTGATCCCGAGTTACCCGGTCGCTGTGGCTCTCCTGACCATCGTCGTCATGGCGGCCCTGACTCCGCTCACGGTCAAGAGCACCAAGAACATGGCTGCCATGCAGGCGCTCGGGCCGGAAATGAAGAAGATGCAGCAGAAGTACAAAGGCCCGGAAAACCGGGCGCTGCTCAATGAAGAAATGATGAAGCTCTATAAAGAGCACAATGTCAACCCGGCATCCGGGTGTCTCCCGATGCTATTGCAGATGCCGTTCTTCTTCATGCTCTACAGCGTCATCCGAGGCATCACCAATACGGTCAGCAAGGGCGTCGCCCTTCCCTACACGTACCAGAACGGTGTGTTCGACCCAAATGTCAGCAGCAAGTGCACCTCGAAGGTCTGCGCTGACCCGCGCTACATCTCCGAGACCACCAAGATGTACCACGACATCGTCCTGGCCCACGGCCAGCTTCTCTCCGGTGGGCTCGACTTCGCAGCCAAACTCCTGAGTCACCACTCCTCTCCACTGGCGTATATTCCATATGGGCTCCTGGTGGCCGGTGCTGTCGGCCTGCAATATCTCCAGATGTCCCGGCTCAATGCCCGAAATCCTCAGGCAAATCAAGCCAATCCGCAGGCAGCAATGCTGCAGAAGTACATGCCACTGATCTTTGGATTCATTTACCTGAATGTTGCGGCAATTCTCAACGTCTATTTTATCGTCTCGAGCGCTATCCGCATCGGTACACAGGAAGTGCTGTTCCGGAAGGGCATCGTCGCCGGGCCGAACTCGCCGGGCCCGGCCGGCAGCGGCAAGTCCCGATCGATCGCGGCCGCTAAGGACAACGGGGTGGAGTCGACCGAGAAAGCGCTGCCGAAGCCCAAGACCAGTGGCGGGAAAACTGGGTCGTCGAAGGCCATTGACGCGAAGGCATCCAGCAATGGCTCGAACTCATCGAGCAATGGCAACGGCAGCCGCAACGGAGCAAATTCTGACAACGGTTCCGATCCGGGGGAGTCAGCCAAGAAGCAGCACCCCCGGTCCAAGGACAAAAAAGAGAGAAAGGCGCGCTGACACGTGGAGTGGGTGGAAGCAAGCGGAAAGTCCCTCGCCGAGGCGAAGGAATCGGTCCTCGACATGCTCGGGGTAGCTGAAGACGACGCAGAGTTCGTCGTGTTGAGTGAGCCCAAGGCGGGACTGTTTGGACGTTTACGTGGCGAAGCGCGGGTGCAGGCCAGGGTCCGACCCGTCGCTCCTCCCCCGAAGCGGACCCGTCGTCCACGGCCGGAACGCAAGCGCGAGGGGAACGGACGGTCCCGATCGAACGGGTCGGGACCCAAGGGCGGCAACGAGCGGGGTCCCGCCGAAAGTGGCCAGGAAGCCGACGGGGATAGTGCTGCCGAGGACACAGCGTCAGGTGGCGGAACGTCCGCAAGTTCCAACGGAACCGGCGGAGGCAACCGTCGTAACAGGTCCCGGGGCGGCAAGTCGTCCGGTGGCAACCAGTCGAAGCAACCGAGAGAGCAAGGATCTGGGCGTGTGTCCGGGGATCGTGAGGACAACATGGAAGAGTCGTTGACACTGGAGCAGCAGGGCGAGGCGGCACAACAGTTCCTTTCCGGGCTCGTCCGGGAGTTCGGGCTGGATGCCACGGTCTCGTTCGCCGAGGTGGACGAGGACACGGTCCAGGTGGCCGCTGCCGGTGACGACCTGGGGCTTCTGGTCGGCCCAAGGGGAACCACTCTGGCTGCCGTTCAAGACCTCACCCGGACGTTCGTCCAGCGCCAGTCGGAGAATCGGACAGACCGAATTCTGGTCGATGTCGGCGGCTACCGCGAGAAGCGCAACGCTGCACTCAAACGATTTGCCGAAGGCATCGTCGAGCAGGTCAAGAGTTCCGGGGAAGAGCAGGCGCTTGAGCCCATGTCTCCCGCTGATCGCAAGGTCATCCACGACACGGTGAACGAGATCGATGGCGTCGAGACGAGGTCGGACGGGATCGAGCCGAGCCGGTACGTGGTGATTGCACCGGTCTGATCTGGTTGACATGAGGATGAAGAGGAACTGCACCGTGGCACCGGATGATTCCGGTGCCACGGTCGCGTCCGGGACTAGGCGCACCGCTTGGAACCCGGACGACCGGTGGGGAGAGCCCGCAGAGTTCAAGGGGGATCGAATCGATGGCTGAACCCAGGTCGGAAGGCACCTGGTTGGAACAACTGCGACGACGGGTCGATCCGGTCCTGGTGCCGGCCCTCGAGCGTTCGTTCGAGTTGGGATTCCTGGGGAGCATGCCGATCAGCGATCAGATCGATCACGCCCTCGGGTTCGTCGCCATCCTCGAACGGGAGCTCGACGGACCGCCCGACAGCGTCATCGACCTCGGCACGGGGGGCGGGGTTCCGGGTCTGGTGCTCCTGGCATGCTGGCCGGGATCCCGAGTGGTCCTCATGGATGCCGGTGAGCGGCGGACTGAGTTCCTGCAAGGAGTGATCGACGGTTGGCCGCACCCACACCTGGCCGAGGTGCTGAGGGGCCGGGCCGAGGAACTCGGACAGAGATCGGATCTGCGAGAGGCGTTTGCCGCAGTTACGTCACGCTCATTCGGTCCTCCGGCGGCCACGGCAGAAATCGGGTCGTCGTTTCTCGACGTCGGTGGCCTGATGGTGGTGTCAGAACCCCCGGACATTACGGATGCGGCTCGCTGGCCAGCCGATGGACTGGGAGTCGTGGGGTTTGCCCCAGTCGACACCGCTCGGCCCGGTGAGCGTTTCGGTTACCAGGTACTTCGCAAGGTCGAGCTACTCGATATCCGTTATCCGCGACGGGTTGGCGTGCCGGTGAAGCGCCCGCTCTTCTGAACACTCCCAGTGCCGACAGGTGCGGGACTGCTCTCGCGTACTGTTTCACGTGGAACATGAGGCTCCTTCCAACCCACCTCACCGCGCGGCGCGACGCCCCTGTGCTTCCGGGGCTGACTGCCAGAGCGGTTTGACTAGGTGGGTGATGTCGAAGTACTCCAGCGACAGCGGCGAGCATCGACAGCTGGGCGCGAAAATTGGAGCCGCACAACCCGAACCACGACCGGGGAACTCAACACCGGGAGAGCCTGACATTTCCCTGCCCCACTCCCCCACTCCCTGGGTGGTGACTCATCCATGGTGCAGGAAGTCAGCGGGAGGCTCGACATGGCCCGCCAGCGTTGCTTCCTCTTGCGGCTCAACACCATGGAATCTGAATGGGCATCGGATGGATCGCGATCGGCGAACATCTGTCACGAATTCCGACCGGCCGCTCGAGGAGAAGACCCCCTCGCGTTCGTCGGATGCCCACAGCACCCCCGGCTCAGCTGGATGCGCAAGCTTCATCCCGACCACGCAAGAACCCGGCTCATTGCGGTGCCGGACGAAGGGTCACCGGATGTGGCTAGATCTCCGGACGGGCGAGGATGACGTTCGACACACCGTGTGGGTTGCGTCAGATCTTCTCTCAGGACCCGTGAGGACTGACCGGGGTTTGGCTGTCTGGGAATTCAGGGGGTCTTCGACTTGGAGGCGCCGGTGCTCCCCCTGGACCACCCGGTCCTTACCGAAGGCACTGGTGGCCCTCGAACTGTCGAGAGGTCGGGACTGTTACACCGATTGCCCCGGTGGTCCTCACGTTATCGACCCGGGTACCCGCACTACTGACCGGTCGGCTGGAGGTGCATCGTCGGATTCAGCACCTTCAGTCCCCCGTTTGAGGGATCGGGAGCTGGGGAGTGACCGGCTGGTGGTTGTCGGTGATCGAGGTCCCTGGTGGGGGAGTGCCCGAAGAGATGGAGGCCCCGCCACCCGGCGGACGTGAACCGTTTGCTGTTGCCAGATCGGGCGGCGTCGACGTCAGCGCTCGCGAGGATGATCAGCTGGGATCTGAACGGATAGCCACCTCTGGATCGGTTCGGTCAGGGACATGCTGCCCGCACCCGAGGAATCGCGCCGGGAGTCGTCGTCGAAACTCGGAGAGGCCAGGTCATTTCCAAATCCCGTGAAATCAATGGATCTCCTACCCAGGGCCATGGTCTCCGGTGCCGTTGGAGAGGGCCATCCAAGGAGGGGAAGGGCGCGAGCACGGTTCGAAGGGCGTAGGGCACCGCCTGTGCCGTGGTGTCGCCAGCGGAGAGGCCCTCGGATGCTCGAGTGTCTTGTCTCCGGTAACGGTCTCACATGGACCCGGGACCGTCCGCAGCGGAGGCCGGGAGTGGCGGCTGACGAGTTCGGTTGACGCGGAAGGCTGGAGGCGCTGAGCGGTCGGGCCAGAGTCCGGATCTGTCCGCTGGGTCGGTCAGGATCGGCACGACCTTTGGACCGCCCGACCAAACACTCATGTTTCACGTGAAACATTGGCAGAATGCTTGACCTGGCGATCGGAGCAGGCGAGTATGAAGCCCTTGAACCCTGCCTACTCGAGGAGACGATAATGCGCGGCCGACGTCGTGGTCGGAATAGGCCATCCTCTCCCGGTTCACCCCCTACAGACTCCGCACAGGCGAGCGATTCAGAAGGCCAAGGGGCGGTCCAGGTGCTCGACTCTTCTCCGGGAGAAGACGCTTCACGTGCTGACAGTCCAGCGGTCACGGAATCCAGCGCAGTCAGTGACGATGCCGACGACTCGTCGACAGGTATCGCTTCCTCGTTCCCCACCGAAGAGGATATGGTCGTGAAGGAGCCAGAATCTGTGGACGACGAGAACTCGACCGAAGGCGCATCGTCGTCCGGTATCCCCTCCGAACCGGTGAGATCGTCGGTGACGACAGGGGTGACGGCGGACAACGAACTCAGCCCGCCGGCAGTGAGCCCACCGGTGCAGGATGCCCCGGCGGAGCCACCCCTCGAAACCACGACCACGGCCGAGGTCCCTACAGACGCTTCGACACCGACAACCGCCGACGAGGCCGTCGTGACCGATTCTCCCGAACCGGTTGACGTAGTCGCGGCACCTACCGGTCGTCAGCCCCAAGCTGCCTCTGGCAACCCCCTCCCGAGGGTGATGGCCGTGGCCAACCAGAAGGGTGGAGTGGGTAAGACCACGACGTCAGTGAACCTGGGAGCCGCGCTTGCCGAACTCGGATTCCGGGTACTGGTGATCGATCTCGACCCGCAGGGGAACGCGACCACCGGTCTCGGTATCGATGCCCGGAACTTCGAGTTGTCCATGTACGACGTTCTCATGCGCGACTCTTCGTTGGAGGACTGCGTCGAGCCCACAAGCATGAAGAACTTGTTCGTGGCCCCTGCGACCATCGCGCTGGCCGGCGCCGAAATCGAACTCGTGCCGGCGTTCAGCCGGGAATTGAAGCTGAAGCGTGCCATTGAGACGGTCATCGACGACTTCGATTTCGTGCTCATCGACTGTCCTCCGTCCCTCGGGCTCATCACGGTCAATGCCCTCGCTGCCGCCGATGAGGTCCTGGTTCCCATCCAGTGCGAGTACTACGCCCTCGAGGGTCTGAGCCAGCTGATGCGCAATGTGCACCTGGTGGCATCCAATCTCAACCCGAGGCTGGACATCTCGACGATCGTGCTCACGATGTACGACGCACGCACCAAGCTCTCTGACCAGGTTGCGACCGAAGTCCGCGACCATTTCGGCAACAAGGTCTGTCGGATCGTGATCCCGCGGACCGTGCGGCTCTCGGAGGCACCTTCATTCGGTCAGCCGATCACAGCGTTCGACCCTGCATCCCGCGGGGCCATTGCGTACAGGGAACTAGCCAAGGAGGTCAGCGGTGGCACGTCGTAGCGGTCTGGGAAAGGGCTTGAGCGCCCTCATCCCCACCGAAGTAACGGGCGATCGCACCTCTGCGCTC
>Ga0302187_10004804_pt1 | contig 10740 bp, 6 predicted proteins | sample II_Bog_E1_3_FD_202120 | JGI IMG/M metagenome (GOLD analysis project Ga0302187, IMG submission 202120) | Peat permafrost microbial communities from Stordalen Mire near Abisko, Sweden - II_Bog_E1_3 | ecosystem: Environmental > Terrestrial > Soil > Wetlands > Peat | place: Sweden: Abisko, Stordalen...
AAGTCGACGTCGCCCTCGTCGGGGAAGGTTTCCTCGAAATGATCTCGTCCTCCGCGAATATTGCGGAAGTGTACATTGAATATCTTTTTGCGTTGGCCGAAGTAGCGAATCACGTCGAAGATTTCGACTGCGGGATTTCTTAGATCCTCGGAGATGGTTCCTTGGCAGAAGTTAAGGCCGTGGTAATCACTCTCACGGATGGCGATGAACTTCTTGAGGCCATCGACGGTGCCAAGCACACGATTGATGCTTTGATATCCCGCAGGTGGCACACCAGGGTCCTGTGGATGGCATGCCATGCGGATTTTATATTCATTGGCTACCGGAATGACGCGATCGAGAAAGTATGTGATGCGCTCCCAGAAGGCATCCGCATTGACGGAACCGGCCTTCGTGAGAGGTGTTTTGGGATGTGCTTCAGCAAGGTTCCATACGGCATCCACGGCGTCTCCGCGTCCGTGTACTTCGCTGCTGCGAAGCACGCCGAGAAGACTCATGTTGTACTTGATAGAGGGTATGCCGGCCTGTGCGCAGTTTCTGATGAAGGTCTGGATAGCTTCAATATCGCGGTCGCGTTCGGGGCTATCGGCAAGCATAATCGCAGGATGCTTTTCCGTATCAATGTGGGTCGACTCGAGAAATGGCGGCGCGGTGCAGTCGACGCTGATGCCATACTTTGCGGCCATATCGACCATGCTCTTCAGTTCGTCGACAGTAGCGTAGAGTCTGCCATCCTTGATCTCCGGATAACCACAAATATTTCGCACGCTATAGCGCGCCAGATACTTCAGGTGGGTATCGTCGGTTGGCTTGGTCTGGTCTCCAAGCTTCATGAGAGCCGGCGCCGATGGCGCAACTGCGGAAGCTAATGACTCGGAGAAGGTGCTCGTGGCTGTGGCTCCGGCGGCGCCGGCCGAGAGGATGAAGTTTCGTCTGTTCATTGATAGTCGTCCTTTTGATCACTAAGAGCGGCACAGAACGAAGGCATCGCTTTTATTCGGGTCGATGTGAGCGTTCCCTATTTCAGAACCGTGTCTCTCGTCTGCGGAATATGGAGAGGGTTGCTGTCCTGAATGGATTGGGGTAATAGCCTGGAGGGAAAGTCCTGATAGCTGACCGGGCGTAGAAAGCGATCGATGGCTCCTGCTCCAACCGAAGTGGTGCGACTATCAGAGGTCGCCGGGTAAGGGCCTCCGTGGACCATTGCCCAGCCAACTTCAACACCTGTAGGAAAGCCATTGAAAACGATACGTCCCACCTTATTTTCGAGAATCGGTAGAAGGTCCCGAGCCAGAGTATCGTCAGGTTCGGATACGAAGAGCGAGGCCGTGAGTTGACCTTCCATCTTTGCGGCGACGTCGAGCATCTGTGCGTTGTCGCGGCAGCGGACGATCACAGAGGAAGGTCCAAAGACTTCTGTGGCGAGGTCCGGATTTTCCAAAACGTCTGCTGCATCGATTGCGAACAATGCCGGGGCAGCTTGGCAAAGTTTTTCCGATGGTTGCTTCATCACCAGAGGCGTGACCGGCTGTGCATCACTAAGCCTCGCGACGCCCGCCTGATAAGCCTCGTGGATTCCGGACGTAAGCATGGTGCCAGACGGACGTGACGAGGCTTCTTCTGTCGCCGCTGCGATGAATTGCCGAAGAGCTTCACCCTCCAGAGCGACAACCATGCCAGGGTTTGTACAGAACTGGCCGACTCCAAGTGTCATAGAGTCGATATAGTTTTTAGCAATCGCCGGAGCCTTCTCCGCAAGAGCTGAAGGCAGAAGAAACACCGGATTGATACTGCTCATTTCCGCATAAACGGGTATAGGTTCCGGTCTGGCAGCGGCGGCTCTCATGAGACTCAAGCCACCGTTGCGCGAGCCCGTAAAGCCGACGGCTCGGATCGCAGGATGCATCACCAGCGACTGGCCGATCTCTATGCCTTTACCAAGAATGAGAGAGAAAACTCCTTCGTGAAACCCCGCATCTGCGACAGCCTTCTGGATGACACGACCGACCAGTTCTGATGTCCCTAAGTGCGCAGGATGCGCCTTGACCACGATGGGACAGCCGGCAGCGAGTGCCGATGCAGAGTCGCCACCCGCGACCGAAAAAGCCAAAGGGAAGTTGCTCGCACCGAAGATCGCGACTGGCCCGAGAGCGATTCGACGCAGCCGCAGATCGACGCGCGGCAGCGGCTTTCGTTCGGGCATTGCGGTGTCGATCGTTGCATCGACCCACCGGCCGTCTTCGACAATGTTTGCAAACATTTCGAGTTGGTTGATGGTGCGGCCTCGCTCACCGGTGAGACGAGCTTTGGGTAGTCCGCTTTCCTCATGTGCGCGGTCGATCAGCAGATCATCTAGGGCAAGCAATCCCGCGCCAATGGCACGAAGAAACGCGGCGCGCTCAACCAAAGATGATTCGCGAAACGAATCGAAAGCGTCGGCAGCGAGACGGCAGGCATGGTCTACGTCGCCTTCCCCGCCTCCGCCGAATGTTGGCTCCAATGTCTCGCCGGTCGAGGGATTCACGGCGTGCATTATGTCCTGCGTGCCAAAGACTTCAATCTGACCGATGAGCATGGCCCCGGTGATCTTCATGGTGGTACTCCTTGCATAGTTGTGGCTGTGATGAGTGTACGTCTACGTAATGGGGGCGGGATTGAAGAGAGCAAGGTCATTGTGCAATCCCCAATGATCTGCCCATGTTTGCTTTCGTCCGCTTGCGACTTCAAGGATGAAATCGAAGATGCGTTGACCAACCTCTTCGATGGTTTCGTCGCCAGTAGCAATCGTTCCCGCATCGATGTCGATAAGATCTTTCCAGCGCTTCGCCAGAGGCGTCCTGGAGCTCACCTTGATGACGGGCGCCATAGCGAGGCCGTAGGGTGTACCGCGGCCGGTAGTGAAGACATGCATGTTCATCGAAGCAGCCAGCTGTAAGGTGCCGCAGATGAAATCACTGGCAGGCGTCGCGGCAAAGATCAACCCCTTCGTCGTCACTCGCTCTCCGGGACCATAGACACCGGTGATCCGCGATGTTCCCGCTTTCGCAATGGAGCCAAGCGCCTTTTCCACGATATTGCTCAGGCCTCCGCGCTTGTTGCCGGGCGCCGGGTTTGCACTGCGATCGACATGGCCCCGCTGAAGGTAAGAGTCGTACCAGGCCATCTCGCGAACAAGATTGTCGGCCACCTCATGGTTCGCGGCGCGTGCAGTCAAGAGGTGTATGCCATCGCGGACTTCGGTGACCTCAGAGAACATCACGGTCGCTCCTGCACGCACGAGAAGATCGGTCGCATAGCCAACCGCCGGATTGGCTGTGACGCCGGAAAACGCATCGCTGCCACCGCACTGCAGTCCAACGACAAGATCGGAGACAGGTCTGGTAGTGCGAACACGCTTGTTCAGCTGTTGCAGGCGCTTTTCCGCCATGGTCATAATCGCTTCTACCATGTCTCCAAAGCTAAGCAGGTGCTCGTCCTGCAGACGAACGATGTAGGGATCTTCGGACAGAATCGGAAGCGCACTTACAGGAAGCAGCTGTGAGGGCTGCAGTTTTTCGCAGCCCAGGCTAACGACGAGCGGCGCTCCGCCAAGATTTGGATTGAGCGCAAGGTTGCGCAACGTACGGATAGGAATCTCTGAACCTGGCGCATCGATCGCGATTCCACATCCATAAGGATGAGTCAGCGCAATCACATCGTCAACGTTCGGATAGTTAGGCAAAACCTCGTCTTTAATTCGCTTGACGGCGAAAGCCACAGTAGGAGCAACGCACTGCACAGTCGTGGTGATGCCAAGAATATTCCTGGTGCCGACCGAACCATCGTCATTGACGAAGCCTTCGAAGACAAGTCCTTCAAGGGGCTGCAGTGGCGTTCCAGGATTCGTCGCTACAGGAAGGTTTTCGAGAGCCGGTGGTGCCGGCGTCTCGATGTTGCCTTCATGGACCCAGGCGCCGCTCGCAATATCGACTAGAGCATGGCCGATAACGACACCATAGCGAATCACAGCAGCGCCCGCCGGCAGATCGACCAGGGCGACTTTATGCGCTTCGGGGATGGACTCTTTCAGAACAAGCCCGGAAGCGAATGTCGCGCCGGACGACAAGCCGCCTTCGTTCACAATGATCGCGACATTGTCCAATGCCGATACCTGAACATACCTTGGCGAAATGCCTTTCGAGTCCTGCACAATCATGTCTCCATCGACGTTATGAAACTGCACTAAATTCCGTTGTCTCTAGTCTACGAATATTCCCAACGATAAACCCGTAACTGAGTATGGCGCAGATCGCGGATGCGCCGACGTAGATCAGTGCGCTATGGAACGATCCCGTCTTCTGCACGAGATACCCGATGACGATTGGTGTTGTGATACCGGCGAGATTGCCAATCAGGTTGAACAGGCCTCCGTTCAGCCCGATCATACCTTTTGGCGATGTGTCTGAAACCACCGTCCAGCCAAGCGCTCCGAACCCTTTACCAAAAAACGCAATGGACATAAAAAGGATCACGGTCGACTGAGCATCGACATAATTGCAAAGGATCACGGTAAGCGAGAGCGTCATGCCGACGATGATCGGAAGTTTGCGAGCTACCGTAAGCGATCTCCCCGATAGTAGAAGCCGATCGGAAACCACGCCGCCGGAAATACCTCCAGCAAACCCGCACAACGCGGGAAAGGCCGAGTAAATCCCAACGTTGGTGATGGACATGTGACGTGCCTGACTGAGATACAGCGGAAACCACGTAAGGAAAAACCAGGTCAGCGTATTGATGCAATACTGCCCAAGGTAAATCCCAATGAGCATCCGTTTGCTCAACAGCTGTCCGACTGCACTCCAAGTCAAGACAGTTGCTTTCACCGAAACCGCGCCAGGTCCGAGGTCGCAGAGGCCACCTCCGCTTTCGATCATCTGCGCTTCCGTTTCGCCAATCCACGGATGCCGCTTGACGTCGTGGATGGTCCTGAACCACACAACCGTAAGCATAATCCCCAAAAGGCCGAGAAACCAGAAGGACTCCTTCCACCCACGCTTGTGGGCGATCCATCCCATAACGGGCGCGAACAAAACCACCGCGAAGTATTGCGCGGAGTTGAAGATTGCCGAAGCCATACCGCGTTCCGACGTCGGAAACCACGCTGCCACGATGCGCCCATTGCCTGGAAAGACAGGTGCCTGAGCAACACCCGACAGCAGGCGCACAAAAAAGATAGCGCCGAACGCCAGCGCGACAGGAAGGTATCCCGCTAGCCCGGCCAGAAGAGCGCACAGAGACCAGCCTAGAATGCTGATTCCGTAAACCATTCTCGCGCCGTAGCGATCGAGAAGCCCTCCCGCCGGGAGTTGCGCGACCACATAAGCCCAGCTGAATGCGGAGAGAATATACCCGACATGCAAAGGGTCCAATCGCAGATTTTTTGCGAACGACACCCCAGCGATGGAAAGAACGACGCGGTCACCATAGCTGAAAGCTGTTACAGCAAACAGTAAAGCGAGGATGACATATCGGACGCGGGTTGTTCGCATATTGGACGATGTGATCATGCCGCAAGTCCGATCTTAGGAGCGTCCAGCAATCAATGTCGAAAGCTGTTTCATCTCTTCCGCAGTCAGGTCGAGCAGTGGCGTACGAACCGGGCCTGCGGAGCGCCCAATCGCCGTCATACCTGCCTTCACAATAGAAACGGCATAGCCACGGCGGCGATTTCGGATGTCAATATAGGGCAGCACAAAATCGCGTAATGCTTTATGAATGGCATCATGATTGCGGGCTCGTACGTTTGCGTAAAATTCCTTGGCAAAGTTCGGAACGAAGTTGAAGATCGCCGAAGAGTAGGTGGTAACGCCCATCTCCAGATACGGCAGTGCAAAGGTTTCGGCAGTAGGAAGACCACCGATGTAGGTGAGACGATCTCCGAGACGCGTATAGATGCGCGTCATCATCTCGATATCGCCGACACCGTCCTTGAACCCAATAAGATTTGGACACAAGTCAGCCATCTTGGCGAGGGTGACGTCGTTCACGATGGCGTTGTCGCGGTTATAAAAGATGACTCCCTTGCTGGTGGAAGCACATACCGCCTTAGCGTGCTCAAGAAGTCCCTCTTGATCGGAGTTCATCAGGTAGGGCGGCAGCAGAAGGATCCCATCTGCTCCATTGGTTTCCGCGCTGGCGGCAAACTGCTTTGCCATGGCGGTGCCGTAGCCACAACCGGCAATCACTGGTACTTGGCCAGCGGACTCTTCTGTGGCGGCACGCACTACGTTGCCGAACTCTTCAAGCGTGAGGGAGAAGAATTCCCCTGTGCCACCTGCGGCAAACAGACCTGCGGGACCATGCTGCAGCAACCAGGAAATATGTTGGCGATAAGGGCGTTCATCAAAATCGCCGGCGGAAGTGAAGTGTGTGACGGGGAACGAGAGCAGGCCGGCACCGATTTTTTGTGCAAGTTCCTTGGAGTCCATGAGAGATTCACCAGTTCGCGGGATTTTTTTCAGCCAATTTCAGACAGCACCAATATAGACGTTTGATCATGTCTTCAAAGTATTCCCAACGCGGAGGTAGGCTTCGATGCGGGAGTAGATCTCGCTTCCGCAGCGTGGAGAACTGTTGACTCTGCCGGAATAGGCCGCCCTCTTTCGCGCCTCACAGGCAAACCTGTCCATGTTGTCGAGATGAATACTGGACAAGCGGAAGAAGGCCTTTTGAAAGCTAACTTCCCTCTTTTTGCAGCAAGGGCTGTTTCGCGCTTCTCACTCTTGCGCAGCAGGGGAGCGAATCGTGCGATTCCTGCGAATCCGAATTGACTTGCTTTTTGCAACGATGGGCTGGGAGCGACTGTATCCGGAGTGGCGCTGCAGCACCAGCGCCGCAGCCCCTCGAAGAAGAGCTAATTCAGGATCGGGAGTTATGGCGATATGTGGTGGCCGACCTGCCAGTGTCAGGTCCGCGAGTTCGCCTTCCACTATCGGCCCGAACCGTTTCCATGAAGCGGTCAGGCCTCCCGTAAGCAGGATGACTTCCGGCGATAGAGTTGCGATCACAATCAGTAGGCCCTGCGCCAGATAGGTAGCCTGGCGGCTAAACGCCTGGATTGCGCTTGCGTCATTCTTGTCAGCCATATTCAAGAGTTCGGTGAGTGTGGGTCGCGTCACATCAGGTTGAAGTTCGGCGTAATATCTAATCGCTGCGCTCGAAGACGCATACATTTCCCAGCAGCCGCGTTGGCCGCAGCTACAGAGTGGTCCAACAGGATTGATGGAAATGTGACCGAACTCCCCTGCCAGGCCGGACTGCCCCCGGACCATTTGTCCGTTCGCCAGGATGGCCGCTCCTATGCCTTCGGAGATTGCGACAAGTACGGCATTGCGTACTCCATCCATTCGCCCAAACCAAAGCTCTGACAGCAGGCAGGCATTTGCTTCATTGTCCATCTCAACTTGCAGCGGAATGCGGCGCTCGATTGCATCCTTGATGTTGTACGGGGACCAAAGGAGATTCGGTGCGAGGAGGAGAATTTGCGAGACAGGATCTACTCGTCCCGGCAAGCTGAGCCCAATTCCTTCGAAGGATTTATCCGGATGGGACTCGATCATGCGCTGCAAGCCTGCAATCAGCTTTTCGACACTCCTTTTCGGATCTGGGAGCAATGTGAGGGATTCGCGTGAAAGAAATCGACCATTCAGATCGACAACCGCGAGGATCGCTCGGTTCGGTCGGATGCTGGCGACGGCTATAACCATGCCTGGGTTGAGTGAAACCAGGGTTGGACGGCGCCCGCGCGGGCGTGGGGTGGCCGCGCCTTCTACGATCCACTTCTCGTTCAGCAGTTGTCCCACGATCGCGGAGGTTGTGCTGGGTTGTAATCCGGAAAGACGAGAGAGATCCGCCCTCGAAACCGGTTGGTTCGCGCGGATTAACTCCAGTATGACGTCCCGATTGATGTCTCGCGCAATCTCGCTCGAAGCAAGCTCGGCGTATGCCAGATCGATTCGCTGGATGCCGTGAGTCCTTTTTCGGCGATGTTCGGTAACCCTTGCCATGATCGATACCAGTGACGCAATGTCGTCGCTCGTCTGCCTACATAAGAAACGGATGAAACTTAGTTGCGACACTGTTCCAAGATGCAGCCTTCAGTGTTATGGCGTTGTGCGGGGTACTGGTGTGAGTTCAAGATAGTCGACCGGAGCAAATTCATCACCGTCGGGGACGCCACGCAGCATGATCGTGTCCCCGGTATGGAGTTCAATGTTTGGCAGAGTAAAGCGAGTGCTCGTATGTCCGTCCAACCGTCTGTCGACTGCTGCAGGTGGCAATGTTGCATCCGCCTTCCATTGCGCAATCGACTTTCCATTCAGCAACAAGCTGAATGTGGATACACCGGTGCGTAAATCGAAGTATTGGATAGCTATGTTGTAACGGCCTGCTGCTCTTTGAAACAGCATAGTAAGCGAGCAGCCAAGGGCTTCTTTGCAAATGACAGCCTTGCCTGCTGAAGCAGTCTCCCAGGGGGTGACTTCAACGGGCATGTATCCATCCGCATGCAGGGACTCCGCCTCAATCCGGTTGGGATCGTGACCGACTCTATGCTGCGCGTCATTGATACCGGAGATTTGTTGAAACCATTGATCAATGGCATCGCGCCACACGATTGCGTGTCCCGCCTGGTATTGAAAGAGTCTGAGAACCTTCTCGTATCGTTCTCCGTCAATGCGCTTGTCTAGCTGTTGCCACCGCGATGCATACGTTGCGGCGGTGGCAGCACCGAGGTAGTGTGCGTCATACACATGCTGGATCACAGTCTTTCGCGAGTGAAGAACATAGGAATAAGGGACATGATGCATGAAGAGCAAAAGTTCATCGGGACAGGTTGCGAGCGATTCATACTTAGCGGCCAGTTCCGGAGGATATTGGTCAATGTATCCGGTGCCTGTCGCTGAAGTGCGATCCATGCCGAGGCCTTCGTGATCGGCGCGAATCCATTGTCCCCAGCCGTTGCGCTCAGCACTCTCAATGCCAGGGCCGTAATGGAAGCCGATGATGTCGGTCAAACCACCAACACCGAGCGGACCTGTGTATTGCTCATACGTATTCCATGACTCCAGTTGAATTTGGTTGATAGTTTCGACAACCTTGGGATCGTTGCCGAAGGTTTGACGTGTCCACTCGTCGATGATCTGTTCTGAGCCAAGATCAGGATTCCACGCGAGTCTGCCGAAGCCGTAGAGGTTAGCAAGCGCCATTGGATGGTGTAGCCAGTTATCCTCAAGACCGACGTTGGCTACGCCAACGAACCCTCCTAAAGCCCGATGAAAGCTCTTGCCCTCTACAATGTCCTTTAAGGGTGTGCTGCGGTTCTGCGCGCGGAGATCGGTGTCGAGACTGGCTTTCCACATGGGGACGAGAAACACCATGTGCCGCTGCTGGCCGGTGTACTCCTGGGTGATCTGCAGTTCGATCGCTTGCGATGTGTGCTGCAACGCGGCAAAGAGTGGCGAGACCGGCTCGCGCACTTGGAAATCGATAGGGCCGTTCTTTACCTGGATGACTACATTGGAGTCGAACAAGCCATCGAGAAGATGGAAGTTGTCATAGCCAGCCCGCGCGCGGTCCGCTTTTAGATCGGTCCAATTGAGATGATGGTCGTATACGAAGCCTCGATAAAGGACGATGCCTCCATGTGGTTCGAGGGCCCGCGCCAATACATTGGCCGCTTCCGCGGGGGTGCGTCCATACTGGGAAGGGCCGGCTCGGCCTTCGCTGTCCGCCTTCACGACAAAGCCTCCAAAGTCGGGGATCAGCTTGTAAATTTCGTCAACCTTTTTCTGCCACCACGCGGCAACGTACGGGTCGAGCGGATCAAAGGTTGGAAGTCCTCCGACCGCTTTTGGACTCGAGAGATCGACCGACAGAGATAACCGCACTCCCCACGGTCGGAACGCATCTGCGATGTGCGCGATCTCGTGCAATGTCTCTGGAGTAAGGATGCGAAGGTCCGCGTTCACGTTGTTGACCGTGCAACCATTGATGCCTACTGAAGCAAGCAGTCGTGCATAATCCGATGCGCGCGTCATATCGATACGTACATGTCCCTGATCGAAGAAAATTGAGCGACCGGCGTATCCGCGCTCTATAGAACCATCGAGATTGTCCCACTGGTCAACCCAACGCACGCTTGAAGATGGCGCATCCGAGACGTTCTCGATGGTGTGGTCCGTGGCGATGAGCCGCAGCAGGTGGAAGACCGCGTAAAGTTCGGCGACCGGTGTTTTGCCTTCAATGATCCATAGCTCGCGGGACGCCTGTCGTTCGTGTTTGATCTGAAAAGAATCGGGGTTCTGAGACGATGTCTCGTTTGCTGGAAATATGCTCGCTAAACCGGCGAAGGTTCCGAGAATGAATGCGGATTCGTTCGGGAGGACCGTAGATATTTGCGCATCGATTCCTATCTCACTCCTGAGACCGCGTGCGAGTTCGACGCCGGCGTTCTGGCTGATAGCGTCCGATCCGGTCACGACGATCCTGCGCGGAAGACGATCATTGGAGGCGTTTGCCACCGGAGCATATCGTAGCCATGCTTCTGCACCCGTCTCGGCAGGAATGCTTTCAACCATCAGGAAGCAGAGCAGTAGCGTGAATCCAAACCTTGGTGCGTTCGACAGCATGGGCCATTCCTTTGGTTTTGACACTTGGATTGAACCGCACAGCGTTGCTGGGCAATGCTGACTTCACTTGATC
>Ga0302187_10004816_pt1 | contig 10720 bp, 8 predicted proteins | sample II_Bog_E1_3_FD_202120 | JGI IMG/M metagenome (GOLD analysis project Ga0302187, IMG submission 202120) | Peat permafrost microbial communities from Stordalen Mire near Abisko, Sweden - II_Bog_E1_3 | ecosystem: Environmental > Terrestrial > Soil > Wetlands > Peat | place: Sweden: Abisko, Stordalen...
AAGGAATTGCCCGAGGCCGAGCTGGACGTCGAGATTTCCAGCTTTCTGAAGCGCAATTGGCGCTACATGGTGCCGATTGTCGCCGGTGGGATGATTTCCAACGTCCTTAATCTGGTGATCCCGCTGTTTGGCAGCTTTGTTTACGACAAGGTGCTGGGCAACGGCGTCAGTGACACCCTCTGGGCCATGGTGCTGGGGGTGCTGCTGGGCGTTGGCATGGATTTCTGCACTCGGGGTTTACGTATCCAACTGGTGGAGCGGATGGCCGTGACCTCGGAGGGCGACATCGACCGCGCCTTGTTCCGTGGTCTGCTCCTGCGCGCCGGGACTTTGCCGCCGGTGGGCGTGGTGCTGGATAAGTATAAACAGATGCTGTCCAGCCGCGACTTCGTGACTTCCAGCTATCTGCTGGCGGCTGCCGATTTGCCGTTCCTGCTGCTGTATCTGTTCTGCATCATGATCGTCGCCGGATGGATGGTGTGCGTCCCCATCTTCTGGGGCCTGCTGACCATGCTGCTGAATGCGGCCTTTACCGCTCCGGCTCGCCAGTACGACCGTCAGGCCCGCCGGGCTGGCGAGCAGCGGGTCTCGATTTTGGCCGATCTGCTGGGGGCTCGCGAGGCCGTGGTCACCAGCCGCTGGGGCGAGGAATTGGGCCGCCGCTGGCGCCGGGTTAGCGACAGCGCCGCCACCATGGCTGGGCGCACTCGATTTTGGAACTCCATGGTGGGGGCGGTGGCCAGTTGGTCCGGCAATCTGTCTTACGCCTCGGTGATGGTGGTCGGCGCTTATATGGTCGAGGATCATCTGCTGACCTCGGGCGGCATGATGGCCTCTTCGATGCTGACCTCGCGCTGCCTGATGATCGTCAGCTCGGTGGCGCTGCTCTCGACCCGTTTCCGCGAATTCCGTCGCGCCATCAAGGAGCTGGACGCCCTGATCCCCTCGGGCGGCGATGTCCAGGGCATGGTCCGTCCCGCCGATCCCACCGGAGAGATTCATCTGCAGGGGGTCGCCTGGAAGCCCAAGGCGGATTCCCGCCCCATTCTTCAGGGCATCGATCTGACCATCCGCCCTGGCGAGATCATCGGCATCGCCGGCCTGCCCGGAGCCGGCAAGACCACCCTGATGCGCCTGATCTGCGGCGTCGAGCGCCCGTCCGAGGGCAAGGTCCTGCTGGATATGATCCCCGTCGAGCAATGGTCGCAGCAGCAGCGAGCCCGATCCATCGGCTATAAGACCCAGGAGGCCGTTCTTTTCGAAGGCACCCTGGAGGCCAATGTCCGCGCCGGCAACAATAACGCCAGCCAGGACGATCTGCGCCGGTCCCTGGAAATGGCCGGCTTGCGCCCGCCCTTCGAGCGCGGCGAGCTGAGCCTGGGCACCGAGGTCGGACCGCGCGGCGCTTTCCTTTCCGGCGGCCAGCGGCAGATGACTATTTTGGCCCGCGCCTTCCTGGGCAATCCGCCCATCCTGCTGCTGGATGAACCTTCCACCGGCTTCGATTCTCAGTCGGAGCAGGCCTTGGCCCAGCAGATCGCCGCCCTGGCCGGCAAGCGCACGGTGCTCTTGAGCAGCCACAGCCGGCCCCTGCTATCGGTCTGTACCCGCATCCTGGTCCTGCAGGGCGGGCGCATTGTGGCCGACGGCCCGCGTGAGAAGATCCTGATTAATTAAGCCTGATTAGGCTCCAATAAACTGATCCAGCGGGGCGAGACATGCTCGACCTCGAAGAACCAGCTATGGTCCAGGCAGGGCTTATAGATGCGGAAGGTCTTCATCACCGACAGGGTCGCCGCCGAATCCAGGGGCGAGAAATAGCTTTCGTCGCCATCGAGGAAAGAAGGGCTTTGACGCCATAGTCGCCGCTGCTCGTCGCTGAGGATGAAACAGCCGGACGAGGGGTAGCTGGTCCGCTTCATCTCATAGAGATCGCCGCCGAAATCGAAGCTGATGCGCGGGCGGTCGGCGATGTTCTGGAAGGCCACGGTCTTCTTCAGGGTCACCGCCCAATCCACATAGAGCTTGCGCAACAGATTGCGCCCGCCGACCTCATAGCGCTGGGGCTGCAGCAGGGCCTCGGGGCCGAACTGGGTGTCGAAGGCGCGGCGCTTTCGGAAGAACAGCGGGTCATGGATGGCCACATCGTCTTCCAGATAGACGCTGTAGTCGTACTTTTCTCCCTCTTCCCCCAGGATGCGATGGGCGACGAAGCCTAGGCGCAAAGGGTCGCAATTGGCGGTGGCATGGCGAAAGCCGCTTTTGACGGAGGCCGGCAGCTCGCTCAGCAAATGGGCGTCGGGCAGGGTGACGATGATGACGTCGATTTGGTGATCCTGCTTGACTCGCCGGGCCCTGCCCTTGCTGTGGTTCAGGCCGAAGCAATGGGGGCCGAAGGCGGTCTGCAGGCTGGCCAGCACCCGGGTCAGGGCATGGGTCCGCTCGCGCCGGGCGTTGGGGCGCATGGAGCGGTTGATGGCGGTATTGTCGCCGCCTTCCTTGTCGCCGCCGAAATAATGGGGGATCACCACAAGAATCTTCATGGCGGCGATGGTGCCCAGGAACGGCCCTTGCGTCAATGGAGGGGCTGGGGCAGGCTGGCCATATTTCATGGGGGATGACGAATGCGAGAGGCGGCAGGGGCCTGCGACGAAGCCATGCGACAAATCCAGGCTGGCCAGCCCCGCCGGGCCGAAGCCTTGCTGCGTACTGTATTGCTGGACAATATCCGCGATGGCCGGGCCTATCGCCTGTTGGCTCATGCCGCCCATAGCCAGGGCAGGGGGCTTGAGGCCGACAGCCTGATCGGCCACGCTATCGCCCTTCAGCCCGAAGATGCCGAGCATCACTTCATCCAAGGCGTGGTCCTGATGGGCCGTAACAAGATCGAAGAGGCGGCGGAGGCCTTTGAAGAGGCGGTGCACCTCAATCCCGCCTTGGCCGAGGCTCGCCTCAATCTGGGCAATGCCCGCATGATGCTGAAGCAGCTGGAGCAGGCGGTGGGCCATTACCGCATCGCCCTGGAAATGCGTCCCAATATGGCCGAGGGTCATCTTAATCTGGGCGCGACCTTGCGGGCTATGCGCGACTTTGCCGGGGCCGAGGCGGCGGTGCGCCGGGCTTTGGAGATCAATCCGGCGCTGTCGGGGGTGCACCTCAACCTGGGCAATGCTCTCAGCGAGCAGGGCCGTTTCGAGGAGGCGGTGGAGGCCTATCGCGCCCATCTGGCCGCTTCGCCCAATGATCCCGGCAACTGGGTGGCGCTGGGGGCTAATCTGGCGGCCTTGGGGCGCCGCGAGGACTGTTTAGAGGCCTATGACCAGGCCGTCTCCCGGGTGCCCGAGGACGGCACCCAACGCTTCGAGCGGGCGGTGGCCCGGCTGCTGTTCGGCGACTTTGAAGGCGGCTGGGAGGATTATGAGCATCGCTGGGCCAAGGAACGCCTGAAGGCCGAGCGTCCCAATCTTCCGGGCCGGGAATGGCAGGGCGAGGATATCGCTGGCAAGACCCTGTTCGTCTTCGGCGAGCAAGGCTATGGCGACAACATCCAATTCGCCCGCTATCTGCCCCTGCTGACCGAGCGCGGGGCCAAGGTGATCTTCTGCTCGGAACTGACTCTGGAGGCTCTGTTCGCTCCCCTGGCCCCGGCGGTGCAATGGTTCGGCGGCAATGGGGCTCTGCCGGCCTATGATTATTTCGTGCCGCTGCTCAGCCTGCCCTATCATTTCCAGACCAGGCTGGAGACTATCCCGGCCAAGCTGCCTTATCTGTCCGTCACCGACGAGCGGAGGTCCCTGTGGAAAGACCGCATCGCCGCCCTGGAGCCAGGCAATGAGGTGAAGGTCGGGCTGGTCTGGACCGGGCGACCGGCCCATGGCAACGACCTCGAACGATCATTGGAACCCGAGATGCTGGCGCCTTTGCTGCAGGTGCCGGGGGCGCGCTTCTTCAGCCTGCAGAAACCGTCCCGCCCTGGCCATCTGGAGGCGCTGAATCGCTTAGGTCATGTCCATGATCTTGAGCCGCAGCTGGAGGACTTCGCCGATACCGCCGCCGCCTTGGACAACCTTGATCTGCTGATCTCGGTGGATACGGCGGTGGCCCATCTGGCCGGGGCTTTGGGCCGTCCTGCCTGGGTGCTGGTGGCCCGCCAGCCCGACTGGCGCTGGCTGCTGAACCGCGACGATAGCCCCTGGTATCCCGGTATGCGGCTGTTCCGCCAAACCGTCAAATGGGATTGGGCCAGCGTCATCCATCGGCTGGCCGACGCCCTGACCGAAAGGGTCGCTTTGGGCTACGAAAAAACCTCGGCCCCAAGTCGCCGCGCCAAGGCGATAAAGCATAAAATTTTAGATAAATAGCTGGTTGTTTAGATTTCAGCCTTTTGTTGATTTGTTTTATATGGCGCTCTACTATCCCTCTGTCGATATGAGGAAAATCCTTGTATTAGCGGAGTCTGCTTGAGCCTTTGCGTTTCTTTGCAAAACTCCCGGCAAAAATAATCAGATAATAATGATCTGTTAAGGACTGCTGAATGTTTGAATGGGAAGAAGATTACAAGATTGGTCTGCCCGCGATGGATGCGGAACATCTTGTGCTATTCGCTCTCATCAATCAGATCGAAATTAATGTGAATGGTGAAAAGGCCGATGAATGCCTGCGTGATGTCTTGGGCGCGCTGCTGTCCTATGTCACCTTTCACTTCGCCAACGAGCAGGAGCTGATGGCAGCTCATGGCTATCCTGGCCTTGCCGACCATATTCGTCAGCATGAGGAGTTTTCGCGCACTGTCCACGAACTGGCCGAGGCCGGAGCCGCTGGCGGGCTGGAATCGGCTCTGAAGCTGCGGGGCGTGGTTTTGAACTGGCTGATCAACCATATTTTACGTGCGGATGTGGACTATGCCACCTTCATCCGCGGAAAATGAGGCCCTAAAAAACCCCAAGGGGATCAAAAGTCCCCGCACCGCCGCCACGGTCCATGTTGGCGGCGATCGCGAACTGTTGACCGATCTGGCCAAGCTGCGCAAAGCCAGCCATGGCTGGCGGGCGGTGCATCTGCTGACCTCGCCCCTGTCCAGTCGCCGCAATTTCGCCGAAGACCTGATCTCCGCCAACGAGATCATCATGGCCGTGCTGGTCACCGGAGCGGGCTATAAGGTCTATAACCTGGGCAATGGCGACATCGTCTTTACCTATTCCCAGGTGGCGACCCCGGCGATTGTCGCCTTATGTACTTCGTTGGAGACCATGGTCTTCGACGGCGTGACCCCCACCAAGAACATCTATGGCGAATATGGCCATTACAAGCTGTTCGACCTTGTTCGTGACATGCCCAAGCTCATCGAGGGCGTGCGCACGGTGCTGGCCGCCGAGCCGGTCCTCAGCGCCACCAAGCCGCCCATTGGCCCCAAGCATGCAGTCCTGATTTCCGAGAAGCTGCGGGGGTCGAACATCCGCGCTTTGGTCTTCAATCAGCCCATCTACAACATCAGCCACGCCAAGCCTTCCATCGAGTTCCTGGAGTTCTACACCTCCATCTCCGAGCTGGAGAAATCCTTCGCCCCCGATCGCTCCATTGCCGCCAATCCCTGGCTGTTCAATATGATCAAGCGCGAGTTGGACGTGGCCCTGATGCGCTCCATCAACACCGAGATCGCCGATTACCGGCACAAGGCCTTCAGCCTTAATCTGCTGGTGGACAGTTTCATGTCTGACGGCTTTCGCGCTTTTCTCAGCTCGCTGTCGGTGAAGATGGGTGGGCGGGTCTATGCCGAGTTGGAGCGCGCCGATCTGGTGCAGCATTCCCATCTTTTGCTCGACCTGATGGAGCGGGCCAAGAAGCTGGATGTGCCGGTCTGTATCGACGGCATGTCGCACCACGATATTCATCTGATGCGCCTTGCCGATCTGCGTTTCAGCTTCATCAAGCTGAAGTGGGACCAGGAGATGACGTCTACCTCGGCCGAAGACCTGGCTATCCTGGTCAAAGAGCTGAAAACCGCCAATTCCCGGGTCATCCTGACCCGCTGCGACAGCCCCAAATCCCTGGCCTTCGCCAGGGCCATGGGCATCAACTACGTCCAGGGCCGGCTGGCCGACGAGTTTTTCCGCACCGGAGAAACCCTGGACCTGTAGGCAAAGCTTGACTCTTTGCTCGCACTTTGCATAATCCGCCGCTCATTCCCGAGAATGTGGGTCGGTAGCCATCCCGTACCCCGCCCGGCTTTCATATGGCGCAGGGACTTATCGGGACAACATAATGCATGGAAAAGACTGAGCCATGACCAAGCGTATTGAAGCGAAATACAAGATTAACCGCCGCCTGGGCGTGAACCTTTGGGGCCGTGCCAAGTCCCCGATGAACAAGGGTCATGAGAACCCCCCCGGCCAGCACGGCGCTCGCCGCAAGAAGCCCTCTGACTTCGGCACCCAGCTGTCTGCCAAGCAGAAGCTGAAGGGCTATTACGGCAACATCAGCGAAAAGCAGTTCCGCAAGCTCTATGACGAGGCCGTGCGCCGCCGTGGCGACACCTCCGAGAACCTGATCGAACTGTTGGAGCGCCGCCTGGATGCGGTGGTCTATCGCATGAAGTTCGCTCCGACCCCGTTTGCCGCTCGTCAGATCGTCAACCACGGCCATGTCCGTGTGAACGGCCAGCGCGTCAACATCGCCTCCTACCGCATCAAGGACGGCGACGAGATCGCTATCAAGGACAAGAGCCGCGACATGGCCCTGATCCTGGAAGCCACCCAGTCGGGTGAGCGCGACCTGCCGGAATACTTAAGCGTTGACCAGAAGGGCATGAAGGGCACGTTCGTCCGCGCCCCCAAGCTGGCCGATGTTCCCTATCCGGTGCAGATGGAACCCAACCTGGTCATCGAGTTCTACTCGCGCTAATCAGGTCTTTCCGTCACGGAAATGCAAAAACCCGGCGGGTTATCCTGCCGGGCTTTTTGTTTGGGGGTGGCGAGCAAACAAAAGGTGCCATTGTGGCGCTGCTTCAATAGGGCGATCTTGCGTGGATGAAATGCGCGAAGGTCGGCCTTGGGCCAATTGCAGACCTTGCGCGCAACGCTGCCCCTGTTGTATCCGCCCCATAATACCCAACAAAAAAGCCGCCCATTGGGCGGCTTTTCCGTGTCCTGAGGGCGAAGGCTTACGCCAGCAGGCCCTTTTCCTTCAGCAGGCCTTCCAACTCGCCGTTGGCGGCCATTTCGCGGACGATGTCGCAGCCGCCGATGAATTCGCTCTTCACGTAAAGCTGGGGCAGGGTCGGCCAGTTGCTGAACTGCTTGATGCCGTCGCGAAGGGAGGGGTCGACCAGGATGTCGATGCCTTTGAACTTGGCGCCAAGGTCGCTCAGGATCTGCACGACGGCGGCCGAGAAGCCACACTGCGGGAACATCGGGGTGCCCTTCATATAAAGGACGATGTCGTTATCGGCCAGATCCTGCTGGATGCGTTCAAAGACGGGGTTGCTCATCGGGTCATCATTCCTTGCTTTGAAGGGGTGGGAAGTATTTTCCCTGATATGGCATCTGATCGCCGGGTTTCAACCGTCGCTGCGTTTTGCTGGCAGAGAGTATAGCAGCAAGCCGCCCCAGATGAAGGCAAAGGTGACGGCGTGGGTCATGGTAAAGGCCTCGCCGAACAGCAGAACGGCGATGCTCATCTGGATGGTGGGATTGATATATTGCATCAGACCCAGGGTCGAGAGCTTCAGTCGCCGGGCGCCATAAGCGAACAGCACCAGGGGCACGGCGGTGACCGGGCCGGAGATGACCAGCAGGGAGGTGGTCAGGCCGTCGCTGTTGACGATCGCCCCGCCGTCATGGCGGGTCAGCAGATAGAGGATGGCGATGGGACAGAGCAGCAGGGTCTCCACCGCCAGTCCCACCAGGGCATCCACCGGCACCATCTTGCGCAACAGTCCATAGCCGCCAAACGACAGGGACAGCACCACGACGATCCAGGGGAAGCCCTGCAGCCCGCTGGCCAGGACGATGACGCCGATTATCACCAGGGCCACAGAGGCCATCTGGCGGGGCGTGAGGCGCTCTTTGAAGAAGATGGCTCCCAACACCACGCTGACCAGCGGCAGGACGTAATAGCCGATGCTGGCGTCCAGGGCGTGGTGATGGCCCACCGACCAGATATAGACGCCCCAATTGAGGGTGATGCAGATGGCCGAGCCGGTCAGGCCCAGCAGGCGCTTGCGGTCGTGAAAGACCGCCGCCAAGGCCTCGGCCTTATTCAGCATGACCACCAAGGCAACGGTGGAGATCACGCCCCAGACGATGCGGTGACTTAGGACCTCGAGGGATTCGACGCCGGCCAGGGCCTTGAAGTACAGGGGGAACATGCCCCAGCACAAATAAGCCGCCAGGGCGGAAATCGCACCCTGGCGGCTTGTCTTGATGGAATGGTCGGTCAAAATTCCGGCTTGGTCTCGGGCGTTGCGGTCTGCAGGGCCAGGGCGTGCAACTCGCCCCCCATTTTGCCCTGCAGGGCGGCATAGACCAGCTGATGTTGGGCGACGCGGCTTTTGCCGCGGAAAATTGTGGAGACCACCAGGGCCGAGTAATGGTCGCCGTCGCCCCGCAGATCTTCGATGGTCACCTCGGCATCCGGGATGGCTTCTTTGATCATGCTGGCAATGACGTCGGCTTCCATGGCCATCTGGTGGTCTCCTTATTTGCTTTAAGCGTTGGCGTCGGGAGCCGACATGAAGTCGGGCAGCCAAGACTCGTTGGTGGCGGTCAGCTCTGCCACCGAGATGGTGCCCTTGCCCTTCAGTGTCAAGGCGTCGCCACCGGTGGTGCCGATGATGCGGGCCGTGATGTCGGACTGGTGGGCCACTTCCAGGATCACTGGGACCTGGGACGCCGGAGCGGTCAGCAGGTAACGGGCCTGATCCTCGCCGAAGCACCAGGCGTGGGTGGCGATGCCGTGGGGCATGGAGATTTCGGCGCCGATGCCCGAAGCCATGGCCATCTCGGCCACCGCCACCAGGATGCCGCCGTCCGAGACGTCATGCACGGCGGTGACGTTTTCTTCGGTGATCATCTGGCGGACGAAATCGCCTTCGCGCTTTTCACGGGTCAGGGCCACATGGGGCGGAGCCCCTTCTTCACGACCGCAGATTTCCCGCAGATAGAGCGAAGCGCCCAGCCAGCCCTTGGTCTCGCCGATCAGGATGATGCTGTCGCCAGCTTCCTTGAAGAGCAAAGAGGCGGTCTTGGTGACATCGTCGATAAGACCGACGGCGCCAATGGCCGGGGTCGGCAGGATGGCCTGGCCGTTGGTCTCGTTGTAAAGCGAGACATTGCCGGAGACCACCGGGAAGTCCAAAGCCTTGCAGGCCTCGCCCATGCCCTGAATGGCCTCGACGATCTGGCCCATGATCTCGGGCTTTTCGGGGTTGCCGAAGTTCAGGTTGTCGGTGACGGCCAGGGGACGGGCGCCGACGGCGGACAGGTTGCGGTAAGCCTCGGCCACGGCTTGGCGGCCACCCTCGTGGGGGTCGGCATAGCAATAGCGCGGGGTGCAATCGGTGGTGATGCCCAGGGCCTTCTTGGTGCCATGGATGCGGACCACGGCGGCATCGCCGCCCGGACGCTGGACGGTGTCGCCCATGACCATATGGTCGTACTGCTGCCAGATCCAGCGCTTGGAGGCTAGATCGGGGCAGCCCACCAGCTTTTTCAGGGATTCGATGGGGTCATGCTCGGCCACGTCCTGGGCCATCAGCACGGCCTTCTTCTTGCCGGGCACCCAGGGACGATCATACTCGGGGCTGGCCTGGGCCAGGGGATCGATGGGCAGATCGGCGACGATCTCGCCATGACGCTTCAGCACCATGCGGCCGGTGTCGGTCAGGGTGCCGACGATGGCGAAGTCCAGTTCCCACTTTTCGAAGACGCTGCGGGCCAGCTCTTCGCGGCCCGGCTTCAGCACCATCAGCATGCGTTCCTGAGACTCGGACAGCATGATCTCATAGGCGGACATGTTCTGCTCGCGCTGGGGCACGGCGTCCAGATCCATCTCGATGCCCAGACCGCCCTTGGAGGCCATCTCGAACGACGAGGAGGTCAGGCCGGCGGCGCCCATGTCCTGGATGGCGACGATGGCGTCGGTGGCCATCAGCTCCAGGCAGGCTTCGACCAGCAGCTTCTCGGTGAAGGGGTCGCCAACCTGGACGGTAGGGCGCTTCTCCTCGTTGTCCTCGGAGAATTCCGCCGAGGCCATGGTGGCGCCGTGGATGCCGTCGCGGCCGGTCTTGGAGCCGACATAGACCACAGAGTTCCCGATACCGGCAGCCGCCGAATAGAAAATCCGGTCGGCCTGGGCCAGACCAACGGTCATGGCGTTAACCAGGATGTTGCCGTTATAGCTGGCGTGGAAATTGGTTTCGCCGCCCACGGTGGGCACGCCGATGCAATTGCCATAGCCGCCGATGCCGGCCACCACGCCGTTGACCAGATGCCGGGTCTTGGGGTGGCTGGGATCGCCGAAGCGCAGGGCGTTCATATTGGCGATGGGGCGAGCACCCATGGTGAAGACGTCGCGCAAAATGCCGCCGACGCCGGTTGCCGCACCCTGATAGGGCTCGATATAGCTGGGGTGGTTGTGGCTTTCCATCTTGAAGATGACGGCCTGACCATCGCCGATATCGATGACGCCGGCATTCTCGCCGGGACCACAGATGACCCAGGGG
>Ga0302187_10004819_pt1 | contig 10719 bp, 10 predicted proteins | sample II_Bog_E1_3_FD_202120 | JGI IMG/M metagenome (GOLD analysis project Ga0302187, IMG submission 202120) | Peat permafrost microbial communities from Stordalen Mire near Abisko, Sweden - II_Bog_E1_3 | ecosystem: Environmental > Terrestrial > Soil > Wetlands > Peat | place: Sweden: Abisko...
ACCGTGACCCTCGACGGCACGGTGAGCAAGGTTCCGGCCGGGGAGGCGATCGACATCCCTCTCGAGGGCGCGCATCGCATTGCCAACGAGGGCACCACCGACGTGGTCTTGATTGAAGTGCAGCGCGGGACCTACTTCGGCGAGGACGACATCGTCCGGCTCGAAGACGACTACGGACGCCTCGATGCTGGTGCAGAGGAAGCAGGGAAGGGGACGGGAGGGGACGGGAGGGACGCGTCGTCGTGACGCGCATTGCGGAGCTGCTGGCGGCCGGACCGACCTACTCCTTCGAGTTCTTCCCGCCCAAGAACGACAAGGAGCTGGCCACGCTGGCCCGCACCATCGGTGAGCTGCAGCCGTTGCAGCCGTCGTTCGTCTCGGTGACCTACCGGGGCGGCGCCGAGTCCCGGCAGCGCACCGTCGACCTCGTGTCCAGCATGCTCCACACGACGAACCTGAACCCGATGGCCCACATCATCTGCGTGGCCCACACCCGCCTCGAACTGGCCGACATCCTCGTGTCGCTGCGCAAGGCCGGGATCGAGAACCTCATGGCACTGGGGGGCGACCCGCCCGAGGACCCCGACGCCGGTCCCGGCGAGCTCGCCTACGCGGCGGACCTCGTCGACCTGGCCCGGGCCATCGGTGGCTTCTCCATCGGGGTGGCGGCCCACCCGGCCGGTCATCCGCGCTCGCCCGACCTGTCGAGCGACCGCGACTTCCTCGCCGCCAAGCTGGCGTTGGCCGACTTCGGCGTCACCCAATTCTTCTTCGAGGCCTCCGAGTACGAGGGTCTCGTCGCCGACCTGCGCCAGCGTGGTGTCGACACGCCGGTGTTGCCGGGCATCCTGCCCGTGACCTCGCTGTCGACCATGGGCCGGTTGGGCGCCATGGGGGCGGCGGCGCCGGAATGGATGCAGGAGCGCCTGCGCGCCGCCGACGAGCGGGGCGGCGCTGACGCCGTCCGCAAGGAGGGGGTGGAGCTGGCCACCGAGCTCTGTTCCCACCTCCTCGATACAGGCGTGCCGGGTCTGCACTTCTATACGTTCAACACCTCGAGCGCGACGCGTGAGATCTACGCCGCGCTCGGCCTGGGGCCGACCGCCGCCCCGTAACGACAGATCACCAGCGCTCATCACGCAGCCCGGTGGGTCTCGGCCTGCAAGGCCGGGAAGAGGGCAAATGCCCCGCGGGCCGCTCGAAAGCCCTTGGGCAGTGTCGCTGCCCCCGGCGGCCGGGGCGGCGGGCTCCCTCGTTGCGGGCCTCCGGTGGGAGGCGGCCAGCGCCGCCACGTGGCCAATTGGGACGGTCCCGCCCCGCCCCGTAGCATCCGGTCCATGGCAGATCTCATCCGCATGGGCGACGACGGCACACTCCAGGTCCCCGACGAGCCCATCATTCCCTTCATTGAGGGCGACGGTACGGGGGTCGACATCTGGCCCGCCGCCAAGCTGGTCCTCGATGCCGCCGCCGCCAAGCACGGCCACAAGGTCGCCTGGAAGGAGGTGTTGGCCGGTCAGAAGGCGTTCGACGAGACCGGCAGCTGGCTGCCCGACGAGACGGTCGACACCTTCCGCTCGCACCTGATCGGGATCAAGGGGCCGCTGACCACGCCGGTGGGCGGCGGCATCCGCTCGCTCAACGTCGCGCTGCGCCAGATCCTCGACCTCTACGTCTGCCTGCGCCCCGTGCGCTGGTTCACCGGGGTGCCGTCACCCGTGGTCCACCCCGAACTGGTCGACATGGTCATCTTCCGGGAGAACACCGAGGACGTCTACGCCGGCTACGAGGTGCAGTCGGGCACCCCTGAGGCGGAGCGGCTCGCCGACTACCTGCGCCAGGAGATGGGCTGGCCCATCCGCGAGCTCTCAGGCATCGGCATCAAGCCGATCTCGCCCATGGGCTCCAAGCGCCTCATCCGGGCCGCCATTGAGTACGCCCTCGACCACAAGCGCGAGTCCGTGACGATGGTGCACAAGGGCAACATCCAGAAGTTCACCGAGGGTGCGTTCCGCGAATGGGGTTACGAGCTCGTGCGCGAGGAGTTCGCCGACGTCGCCGTCGGCTGGGACGACTGCGACGGCAAGCCGGGTGACAAGCTCCTCGTCAAGGACACCATCGCCGACATCACGCTGCAGCAGGTGCTGACCCGCCCGTCGGACTTCGACGTCATCGCCACCACCAACCTCAACGGCGACTACATCTCCGACGCCCTGGCCGCCCAGGTGGGTGGGATCGGGATCGCGCCCGGAGCCAACATCAACTACGTGAGCGGCCATGGCATCTTCGAGGCCACACACGGCACCGCGCCCAAGTACGCCGGGCAGGACAAGGTGAATCCGGGCTCGGTGCTCCTCTCGGGTGTGCTGATGTTCGAGCACATCGGCTGGAGCAACGCGGCGGCGGACATCGTCGCCGCGCTCGAGGCCACCATCGCCGACAAGATCGTGACCTACGACTTTGCCCGCCTGATGGAAGGCGCCACCGAGGTCAAGTGCTCCGAGTTCGCCTCGGCCATCGTCGACCGGCTGTAGAAGACTCCCAGAACCATCCCCTGAAAAGAAGCACTGTCGGAAAGGACCAGCTCCCCCATGGCCAAGCCCCCCGTCCACGTGACCGTCACCGGTGCCGGCGGCCAGATCGGCTATTCGATCCTGTTCCGCATCGCGTCGGGTCAACTGCTCGGCGAGGACCAGCCGATTGTGCTCCGCCTGCTCGAGATTGAGCCCGCCATGCGCGTGCTCGAGGGCGTGGTCATGGAGATCGACGACTGCGCCTTCCCGCTGGTGCACGACATCGTCGCCACTTCGGACCTCAAGACGGCCTTCGACGGCACGTCATGGGCGCTGCTCGTCGGCTCCATCCCACGTAAGGCGGGCATGGAGCGCGGTGATCTGCTCAGCGTGAACGGCGGGATCTTCAAACCACAGGGCCGGGCCATTGCCGAGAACGCCGGCTCCGACGTCCGGGTCCTCGTCGTCGGCAACCCCTGCAACACGAACTGCCTCATCGCCCGCTCCAACGCCCCCGAGGTGGCCGCCGACCGCTGGTTCGCCATGACCCGCCTGGACGAGAACCGGGCCAAGGCCCAGCTGGCCGCCAAGGCGAACGCCCCGGTGGCCGACGTCAGCAACGTCGCCATCTGGGGCAACCACTCCGCCACGCAATTCCCCGATTTCGCCAACGCCCGCATCGGCGGCAAGCCGGCAACCGAGGTCATCACCGACCACGAGTGGCTGCGGGGCGACTTCATCACGACGGTGCAGAAGCGGGGCGCCGCCATCATTGAGGCCCGGGGCTCCTCCTCGGCCGCCTCGGCGGCCGCGGCGGCGATCGACACCGTGGTGAGCCTGCGCACCGAGACGGCCGAGGGGGACTGCTTCTCGGTCGCCGTGGCCAGCGAGGGCCAGTACGGGGCGCCCGAGGGCCTGCAGTTCGGATTCCCGGTCCGGGCTGACGGCAAGGGGGGATGGTCCGTGGTCGAGGGCTTCGCCCACGACCAATTCGCCACCGAGCGCATCGGGGTCACGACCGACGAGCTGCAGGCCGAGCGCAACGACGTCAAAGAGCTGGGACTCATCGGGTAACACCCCCGGTACGATGCAGGCTTGACCTCCTGCCGCCTGCCTGGCCACACCGATTTTCGGCGGCCCGATCCGCCATTCGCTCCCGACCACCGTCACCGGCTGTTCGCGGCCAGGAAACCGCAGCGAAACACATGCCTGGCACCCTGAGGTCCGTGGGAGACCTTTTTGACGGCTACGGCTCGTCGGCCCGTGGGCTGACCGAGGCCGCGTTCGACGAGATGGTCGGTCACGACGGCACCGCCCGGGTGCCCTACGCCGCGGTGGCCTCCTCGCTGGCCCAGATGGGGCCCGAGGACGTGTCGGCCCGCGCCTCCCGACTGGCCCGGGCCTTCATGGACCAGGGCGTGACCTTCGACCTCGACGGCGAGGAACGACCGTTCCCACTCGACGTAGTGCCCCGTATCTTCACCGGCTCCGAGTGGTCCAAGGTGGCCGCGGGAGTGGCCCAGCGGGTGCGGGCGCTCGAGCTCTTCCTGGCCGACGTCTACGGCGCCGCCCGCATCGTCAGCGACGGGCTCATCCCGCACGAGGTGATCACCAGCTCGCCCGGGTTCGTGCGGGCGGCCTACGGCTTCTCGCCGCCCAACGGTGTGCGCATCCACGTGGCGGGCATCGACGTGATCCGCGACGAGGACGGGGAGTTCCGCGTGCTGGAGGACAACCTCCGGAGCCCGTCGGGCGTGAGCTATGTGCTGGCCAATCGCGCCGCCATGGCCCGGGTGCTGCCCGAGCTGTTCTGGGGCCAGCCCATTCAAATGGTCACCGACTACCCGGCGCGCCTCATCAACGCGCTGCGCCGCGCCGCACCGGCATCCGTACAGGACCCGACGGTCGTGGTGCTGACCCCTGGCGTCCACAACTCGGCGTTCTACGAGCACGCCCTGTTGGCCAGGCTCATGGGTGTGCACCTGGTGGAGGGGCGTGACCTCGTCTGCCACGGTACCGACGTCTTCCTCCGCACCACCGAGGGCGAGGTCCCGGTGCACGTGATCTACCGCCGCATCGACGACGAGTATCTGGACCCGCTCCAATTCCGTCCGGAGTCGCTGGTGGGCTGCCCGGGCATCACGAACGCAGCCCGGGCGGGACGGGTGACGATAGCGAACGGGGTGGGCAACGGCGTGGCCGACGACAAGCTCGTCTACACCTATGTGCCGGCCATGATCCGCTACTACCTGGGCGAGGACCCGATCCTGCAGAACGTCGAGACGATGCACCTGGTGGACAGCGCGGTCCGCAAGGATGCGCTGGCCCGCCGGGGCGACCTGGTGTTCAAACGCGTCGACGGCTCCGGTGGCAAGGGACTGGTGATCGGCCCCTCGGCGACCGGCGCCGAGCTCGACGCGCTGGCCCTCGAGGTGGAGGCCGATCCCCGCCACTGGATCGCCCAGCGCGTCGTCGCCCTTTCGACGTCCCCCACCTGGGTGGACAACACCATGGTGCGCCGCCACGTCGACCTGCGGCCCTTCGCCGTCAACGACGGCGAGGACATCTGGGTCCTGCCCGGCGGCCTGACCCGGGTCGCCCTCGGCGAGGGCAGCCTGGTCGTCAACTCCAGCCAAGGAGGTGGCTCGAAGGACACGTGGGTCGTGGGCGGCGGTCTCTCCATGCCCGTGCTCCCGCCGCGCCAGGTCGCACCGTTCCAGGCCGGACCACCGATGGATGTCGGGCCTGCCTCGGACGGCGAGCTGGGTGTCCAGCAACAGCAACAGCAGCAGAGCCAACTCGGGCAAGAGCAGCAGCAAATGGGGGGGTCATGCCAGTGACCCGTGCGTTGTTGAGTCGTGTGGCCGAATCGATCTTCTGGGTCGGCCGCTACGTCGAGCGGGCCGAGGGAACGGCGCGCATCCTCGACGTGTCGGTGTACCAGGCCCTCGAGCAGAGCGACGTCGAAGGCTCGCACGCGGCACGACGGCTGCTGGCCGTTATGGGCCTGCCTGACTCGGGAACCGAGACCCTGTGGCAGGCAACCGAGCGGTTGGCGACCGATCCTACGAGCCGGTCATCCATCGCCGGCGCCCTGGCGGCCGCCCGGGAGAACACCCGCGCCGTGCGTCACGTTGTCCCCGTCGAATTCTGGGAGCACATCAACGCCACCTGGGCCGAGTTGCCGTTGCGCTGGGAGGCCGGCCGGCGGGCAGGTCCCGCGTTCTACCTCTCCTTCGTCAAGACCCAGTGCGCCGGCATGATGGGCCTGGCCGACACCATGATGAGTCGCGACCAGACGTGGCTCTTCTTCACCCTGGGCCGCTGCCTGGAGCGCACGGATGTCGTGGCCCGCCAGCTGGCTACCGTGGCCTTCGACGAGGTGTTCGACAGTGGTCTCGTCATGTTGCTGCGTTCCTGCGGCGGCTACGAGCCCTATCTGCGCCTTTCCCAGGGCGTTGTCGAGCCCGGTCGCGTCCTCGATTTCCTCCTGCGCGACCGCTTGTTCCCGCGCTCCGCCTTTGCCTCGCTCACCCTGGCGGAGGAGTGCCTGGACCAGATCAACGCCGGGCGCGAAGGGGCGTGGGACGACGCCCGCGGCCTCATCGGCCTGGCCCGGGCCGAGCTGGAGTACTCGGCTCCGGCGACCTTGTCCCGCGGCCTGGAAACCCGCCTCGAGCGCCTGCAGGCTTCCATCTCCTCAGTGAGTGACGCCGTGACGAGGCGCTACTTCGCCCAGGACCTCCCGCTGCAGTGGCGGCAGGGGGGTGGGGGCGGATGAGCCGGACGGACGGGTGGCGGCTGCGGGTCTCGCACGAGACGCGATTCGACTACGACGCCCCGGCGCGTGCCTCCTACAACGAGCTCCGCCTCACGCCACGGACCGAGACGCGGCAGACCGCGCTGGAGACGAAGGTGGTGACGCTGCCGCCGGCCCCCCAGTATTCCTACCTCGACTACTGGGGTACCAGCGTGGTGGCATTCAATGTCGACCGGGGTCACGAAGTCCTGACGATCACCGGGAACTCACTCGTCGACACACAAAACTCCAGTGAGCCCGAGGACTGCACCTGGGAGGACGTGGCCGACGCTTCCATGACGATGGCCGACCATCTTTCACCCAACCTCTACACGGCTCCGGGAACGGAGCTGTACGAAATCGCCCGGGGACTGCGGGCCGACCGTCCGCTCGAGACGGCGCGTCGCATCATGGCTGCCACGCACGAGTCCTTGCGCTACGTACGGGGCGTCACCTCCGTGCATACGTCCGCCGATGAGGCCTACGCCGACGGGGCGGGTGTCTGTCAGGACTTCGCCCACCTGGCGCTCGCTTTCACCAAGTCGGTCGGGCTGCCCTCGCGGTACGTGTCGGGCTATTTCCACCCGGACCCGGACGCCTCCATCGGCGAGGAGATCATGGGGGAGAGTCACGCGTGGGTGGAGGTGTGGACGGGCCGCTGGTGGGCCTACGACCCGACGAACGACCTTCCGGTCGGTGAGCGCCATGTCGCCGTCGGGCGCGGGCGCGACTACGGCGACGTGCCGCCGGTGAAGGGCATTTACGCCGGCAACGCCGAGAACACCATGCGGGTGGCCGTACGCATGGCGCGGGTGCATTGATCGTCGCGGATCGGGACTGATCCGGAGAAGGGGCGGTGACTTCGTGCTGACCAGAATGCGGATCTGGCTCCCCGACGCGCCCGGCGTCCTGGGTGCCGTGGCGGCGGAGATCGGGGCGGTCCGCGGCAACGTGGTGGGCCTCGAGGTGCTCGAGCGCGAGGCGGGAGTGGCGATCGACGAGCTCGTGGTCGAGCTGCCCGACGAACCCGAAGCTGTCGAGGCGGCCTGTCGGGGCGTGCGCAACGTCCCCGGCGCGGGCGTCGAAGAAGTCACCGTGTTGACGGCCGAGGCGAGGGATCGGGAGGACACCGTCCTGGCGGCCGCTGCCGGCATTCTCCAAGCGGGCACGCCGACGGCCGCCATGAACGCGCTGACCGGTCAGTTGATTGCGCTGTTCGACCTGACGTGGTTGGCGCTGGCGGACGACGAACTGACTACCTTCGCCGAAATGTACGGGGATGTCCCGTCCGTGCAGTGGGTCGCCGCCTTCGCCGAGGGCTCGCGCAGCGGTGCCGATCCGGCCAATGACACCACGGGCTCGGGTGTCTTCATCGAGACCGTCCCCGATACGGGGTACACCATTTGTGGTGGGCGCCCGGCCTCCATCAGGCGACGGGAGCGGCATGAGATCGCGCTCCTGGTCATGGTGGCGTCGCGCTTCATGGATGCGTTGGCCGGGCGGGTCGTCGCCGAGCCGGTGACCGGGTAGCCCGCAGCTTCCGGCACAGCGACGAACTGACGACGCGGGGACCACCGCCTATTGTCCGGGGATGCTGCGCGTCGGGTTCGTCGGTTCCGGCCTCATTGCGTGGGCCCACGGTCTGAGCCTCAAGGCGCTGATTGACGGCGGTGTGGTCGATGCGGCGATAGTGGCCGTCTACGACAAGCATGCACAGCGTGCCCGTGGCTTTGCCGAGATACTCGGCGGGCCGGGTGCCGAGGTCGTGACCGATGCCGCCGAGGTGGCCCGGCGCTGCGATGCCGTCTGGGTCTGCACGCCGACAGCAGCGCACCGGGGCGTGGTCGATGATGTCGTGGCCGCGGGCCGAGCCGTCTTCTGCGAGAAACCGCTCGACGTGGACCTGGCCCGCGCCACGGCGCTGGTCGACGCCGTGGGCGCATCTGGTGTGGCCAGCCAGAGTGGGCTCGTCCTGCGCAGCGCGCCAGTCTTCCGTGCCCTGCGCGAGCTCGTGCGGGGCGGGACGCTGGGTGCTCCGATGGCAGCCGTGTTCCGGGACGACCAGTATTTTCCCATTCAAGGTACGTACGCATCGCAGTGGCGGGCCGATGTCGCCCAGGCGGGCGGGGGATGTCTGATTGAGCACTCCATCCACGACCTCGACATCCTCCGGTACTGCTTCGGCGACGTCGACTCGGTCGTGGCCCGGACGGCCAACCATGCCGGCCACCGAGGCATTGAGGACCTTGCTGCGGTCACGCTGTCCTTCGTGTCCGGGTTCGAGGCACAGCTGACGAGCGTCTGGCACGACATCATGAGCCGCGGCTCGACGCGGCGGCTGGAGGTCTTCTTCCGTGAGGGCATGGTGTGGTTGGACGACGAGTTCCGCGGCCCGCTCCACCTGCAGACCAGCGAGAGCACCGAGGTCCGGGCCTGCCCGTCGCCACCGTGGGTGGACGCGCTCCCGCTGGCGGATGACGAGGTCGGACTCGCCGTGCGGGCCTATGTCGAAGAGGACAGGGCTTTCGTCGACGCGGTGCTGAGTGGCCGGCCCCCCGAGCCCGGGCTCGACGTTGCCCTCGAGGCCCACCGCCTCGTCGACGCGGCCTACCGTTCGGCCGCCGACGGGGGAGCGCCCATCGGAGTGTCCTCGACTCGCGGATGAAATCGGCGCCGGAGGCTTCATTCGCAAGGTGGAAGCCGGTACCTCTTTTTCCTGTGTGAACAGGGGGAACGAGTGGGACAGGGGGCACAGGGGGCACAGGGGCGGGAGGACGGACTGGCTACCATGAGCCTCGGGCGCACGGTTTCCGGCGCCGCCCGACGACCTCCGTCACCCTCCACACAAGGAGACCCGAGCGTGCGCTCGCTGTTCCGGCTCTTCACCCAGCAGCCTCTGGCGGCGAAGGTGCCAGAGATCACGGCCTTGTTCTGGGTCGTCAAGATCCTGACGACGGCGGCCGGCGAGGCCATCTCGGACTACTTGTCCACCGGCAACAAAGCAGTGGGCGCCCTCATAGAGATCAGCGTCTTCGTCGTGGCGCTGATCGTGCAGTTCAGCACGCGGCGCTATTTCGCCCCCGCCTACTGGCTGTTGGCGTTGGCCATCGCCATTGCCGGGACGGGGGTGTCCGACACGATGCACCTGACCTTCGGCATCCCCTACGCGGGGACGTCGCTCTTCTGGGCTGTCGCCCTGGCCCTGGTGTTCTACTTCTGGGACCGCAGCGAGCACACCTTGTCGATCCACTCCATCACGACCAGTCGGCGGGAGAAGTACTACTGGGCCACCATCTTCGCCACGTTCGCCCTCGGCACTGCGGTCGGGGACTTCACGGCACAGACGCTGGGGCTCGGCTACCTGGCCTCGGCCATCTTCTTCTGTGTCGTCATCCTGATCCCATGGGTCGGGTGGTCCCGCTTCCGCATGAACGAGATCTTCGCCTTCTGGTTCGCCTACGTCGTCACCCGGCCCATCGGTGCCTCATTCGCCGACTACTTCAGCAAGCCGAAGGCGAGCAGCGGACTCGGCCTCGGGGATCTCGGGACGGCAGGCGTCATCACGTTCCTGGTCGTCGTCCTTGTCGCCTACACGGCGATTGCTCGCTACGACATTCAGTCGCCCGACTCCGGAAGCGGGGTGGAGGTCGCCGGCGGGACGTAGCCCTGCGGGCCCTCCAGCGTCGTGCGCGTCCGACGCTGCTCTCCTAGTCCGTAAGGTGCGGTCCATGGACACTGCCTCGCTGCTGCTCGAGTTCTACGGTCGGATCCCGCCGCTGGCGGCCCGGGCAGTTGATGGTCTCGACGAAGAGGAGCTGTGCCGCCCCCCTGCGCCAGGAGCCAACACCATCGCGTGGCTCGTGTGGCACCTGGCCCGGGTGCAGGACCATCACGTCTCCGAGTTGCTCGGCACCGAGCAGGTCTGGGTGGGCGGCAACTGGGCCGCCCGGCACGGGCTCGAGCCCGATCCTTCCAATACGGGCTACGGCCACAGCGGGCAGGAGGTTGCCGCCGTCCGGCCCGAGAATGCCCAGGTGCTGATCGACTACCTGCACGAAGTCCAGGGCCGCACCACGACCATGCTGGCGGGACTCGGTGCCGAGGACCTGGACCGCGTGGTGGACCGGCGCTGGGATCCGCCCGTCACCCTTGGCGTCCGCCTCGTCAGCATCGCAGACGACAGCCTGCAGCACGCAGGGCAGGCGGCGTACGTGCGGGGACTTCTTCGGGACTAGAACGAACGGAGCGCGCGAGACTCGCCGGAGCGAACATCCCGAGGCCGGCCGCCGGCCGACCCACATCGCAAGAGGAGTCCGAGATGCCCGATACCGTTTTCCTGCCCGACCGCATTGAAGTGACGCGGCCGATTCCTGCGCCGCCCTCCGCCATTTTCGACATTGTGCGCAG
>Ga0302187_10004820_pt1 | contig 10719 bp, 8 predicted proteins | sample II_Bog_E1_3_FD_202120 | JGI IMG/M metagenome (GOLD analysis project Ga0302187, IMG submission 202120) | Peat permafrost microbial communities from Stordalen Mire near Abisko, Sweden - II_Bog_E1_3 | ecosystem: Environmental > Terrestrial > Soil > Wetlands > Peat | place: Sweden: Abisko, Stordalen...
CTGGAGCCGGGCAAGCTGGCAGACCTTATCATTACCTCAGGCGATCCGCTGAAAAACATAGATGATGTGGCCAAGGTGCAGTGCGTGATGAAGAACGGCTTCCTGTGGAGCGTCTCTGACATTGCGGCTCCGTTCACCAAGGTCAGCGCAGGCGCAGATGTTTGCCCCTCGCGCTGAGTCGCCGCAACCGAACCTATCCTCGATGACTTCGCTCCACCGTTCACCCGAACCGCAGCCCTAGCCACCAAGGTCACAAGGACACAAGCTTCGATGGGAATCAGTCGCCGGGAATTTCTTACGCGCGTCGGCCATGCCGGCGGTTATGCAGCCACCTTTGCCACGATGCAGTCGCTCGGCTTAATGGAGATGACGGGGCAGCGCACTGCGCCGATGCCGGTCGCTCCTGGGCTGGGCAAGGGCACAAAGCTGGTCGTACTGGGCGGTGGTATCGGTGGCCTTGTCACCGCATATGAAGCTCACAAGCTGGGCTATGACGTCACGTTGCTGGAGGCTCGCGATCGCCCGGGTGGTCGCAACTGGAGTGGACGCAAGGGCTCGGTAATCGAGTTCATTGACGGCACGAAGCAGCCCATCGACTGGGAAGAGGGCAACTACCAGAACCTCGGCCCGGCTCGGCTTCCAAGCACGCACTGGACGATGCTCAACTATTGTCGGGAGCTCAAGGTTCCGCTCGAAGTTGAGATCAACACCTCGCGCTCCACGCTACTACAGAACGACAAGGCCAACGGTGGTGCGCCGGTGGTGCAGCGCAAGGCGATGAACGATACGCGTGGCCGGGTGAGCGAGCTGCTGAACAAGTGCGTCGCGCAGGGTGCGCTCGACAAGGAACTCAGCGCAGAAGATCGCGAGCGCATGAAGGATTTCCTCACTACCTATGGTCCGCTGGACAAGACAGGCAAGTACCTCGGCTCCGACCGCGCGGGCTTGAAGGTGACGCCCGGCGCGGGGGATCAGACCGAGGTCATCGAGACGCCGCAGGACATGCACATGCTGCTCGATGAAAGTTTCTGGGGCGGGCTGTTGTATGAGGAGGCCTGGGACTGGCAAGCGACGATGATGCAGCCGGTAGGCGGCATGGATCGCATCCCGTATGCCTTCGCCAGGGCTCTGGGTTCGATCGTCCACTACAACTCGCCAGTGACGGAGATTCGCCGCGCCGATCATGGCGTGAAGATCATGTATCTCGACAACGGGACGCCGAAGCAGATTGAGGCCGCCTACTGCGTCGTCGCGATGCCGTTCTCGATCCTGAAGAAGATTCCGAACGACTTCTCGCCGGAGGTCAAGACCGTCATCAACGGATCGACGATGGCGAACTCCTACAAGATGCCGTGGGAGGCCCCGCGCTTCTGGGAGACGGACTTCAACATCTATGGTGGCCTGTCGTTCCTGGCGCAGGGTCCGAGCCCCGTCTGGTACCCCAGCGCGAACCTGATGGCCGAGACGGGCATCATCGTCGGCGGCTACACGGATGAGTACTCGCAGCCGGGCTTTGCGGCGTTGTCCATCAAGGAGAAGCTGGAGCAGTCGAAGTTGTCCATCGAGAAGCTGCACCCGGGCTGCTCGAAGCTGCTGCGCAAGGGCGTCTTCATGGGCTGGGCGCATGTGAAGTGGAACGAAGGTTCGTGGATTCGCAGCTATGGCGGCGGACCGCAGGGCTACGAGACGATGATCAAGGCCGATGGCCCCTTCTATTTCGCGGGAGATACCATCAGCAATATCGTGGGCTGGCAGGAAGGTGCAGCCCTGAGCGCGCGGCGTGCCGTGACTATGATTGGCGAGCGCACGAAGAGCGCGCGGCTGGTTCCCGCACCTGCCCCGGCAAGGATTCAGGTGTAGCTTTCGAACTTGTGTCGCGCTGCTGGAGAATGCAGCGCGACGCGCCCATATCGCTTCTCCGGGAAGCGCCGCTCGCGTGATATCGTCGCGAGTACACACCTCATCGCAACCGCAATCTGGAGGCATACATGAAATTCGCTCTCAAGTTCCTTGCGCCTGCCCTGCTCGCCGTGACCGGCGTGGCGCACGCGCAGACCGTCGTCAAGCACATCCAGACCGAGAAGGCCGCCATCGCAACGGGCGTCTGGGCCGGGGACACGTACTACCTCAGCGGCCAGCTCGCTTCGCCGATCACTCCGGCTGACGCGGCCAAGGGAACGCCTGCCGATTACGGCGATACCAAGGCCCAGGCGGCCAGCATCTTTCCGAAGATCCAGGCCGCGCTCAAGGAGCAGGGGCTGGACATGAAGGATGTCGTCAAGATGACCGTCTTCCTCGGCCCGGATCCCAAGACAGGAAAGCTGGACTTCGCGGGCATGCAGTCGGAGTATGTGAAGTACTTTGGCACCAAGGACCAGCCGAACAAGCCGGCTCGCTCGGCCTTCCAGGTGGCAGCGCTTGCAGCACCGTGGGCGGCTCTCGAGATCGAGGTCATCGCGGTCAAGAGCAAGTAACGGAAGGGTTTCCGCGGCCTGTGGCCGTTGAGCTCGTGGATGAGCTAAGGAAGGGAAGGCCATGTGGCCTTCCCTTTTTCGTGCTGCGACAAGGGGATGGCGGCCAATGAAGGATCGCAAAACGCTACGACTGTGGGCGTTCGAATCTACGTCGCGGGCGATGGCCACTAAGCAATTTAGCTACGATTTGTACAACTTTTGCCCTATAGAAGAGGGGCTCGGAGGCCGATAGCCTCCAAATTGAAGCTGACCTTAGGGCGAGCTGCGCCTCCCAATGCAAACAGAGTTATTGGACATCATCATCATTGGCTGCCTCGTCCTGCTATTTGCGGCGACGTATCGCACGCGGGCGACGACGATGGTCCGCGCCTGGACGGTGGGCTGGGTCCTGGTGCTGCTGCACTTTACGGCGCTACTGTTTCATCCCCACAGTGACTTTGGCCAGCGAGTGGTGCAGACGATCAGCCTGTCGGCCCTGGTCGCTTGTGCCGCAGCGTTTCTTCTGCCAGCCGCTCCGGCGGAGGACTGGCGTCGTCAGGCGAAGCTGGTTTTCGTAGCCGGTGCCTCCTCGACGGTGGGCATCCTGCTGGCGGTCTGGGGAGTCTCCGAGAACCTCCCGTACTTCATCGCCATGGGCATTGGCGAGTTTGCTGCCGTCGCCTACGCGCTCCGCGTCCGTCGCAAGTCTGGGCCGATCGCCGTGGGCGCGCTTCTTCTGGCTGCCGCGGGCAGCACCGGTTGGATCACCTGGACGATCCGGAATGGCCGGCATGACATTGGCATCTCGGCGCTGCTGAGTGAATTCTTCCTCTTTGTCGCGATCGCTTACATGGCGCGCTTTCATCGCATCTCTGGCGGTTCCCTGGCGGTTTCGAGTGGTCTCGTCGCCTGGGCGGCGGTCTTTCCGGCGGCAGAGTTCTGCGGCCACCTTGGTGTGCTGAGCAGCATCAGCCCTGAATTCTGGAATGTGCCGAAGTATTTTGTGGCGTTCGGCATGATTTTGTTCCTGCTGGAGGATGAGGTGCGGTCCGCTTCCAGCGCGAGCAAGCACTACCAGCTACTCTTCGAGGGCAATCCGCAGCCGATGTGGATCGCCGACCCCGAGACGCTAGCCATCGAGAGCGTCAATGACGCCGCGGTGAGGCAGTACGGGTTCACGGCGGACGAGTTCTGCCGCATGCATGTGACGGGCCTCTTCGCTGACCGCGATGAGGAGACGGATGTGCTCAAGTCCCGTGCACTCCTGGCGGAACCTGAGCCACGGGCTCACCGCCGGCGCGATGGCTCGACCTTCCTGGCGCAGGCCACGACGCGCCGCATCGACTCTGCCGGACGCACCCTGGCGCTCACGCTGATTGAGGACATCACGGATCGTCAGCAGCTCCACGACCGGCTGCTGCACCAGGCGAACCACGACCTTCTGACCGGCCTGCCCAACCGCGCCTATCTTGAACACACACTGAAGCACACACTCCTGCATTCGCAGCGCTATGGACGCCAGTCGGCGCTGCTTTGTCTCGATGTCGATCGCTTCAAGCAAATCAATGACACCTACGGCCACGCGATGGGCGATATCTGCCTGCAGGAAGTCTCGCGGCGCATCAGCTCGCGCCTGCGCGCTGTCGATATGGCCGCCCGTGTGGGGGGTGAGGAGTTTGCGGTCGTGCTGCACGAGATTGCCATGCCCAGCGATGCGCAGCGTGTGGCAGCCGACCTGCTGCAGACGCTGCATACGCCCTTCCGCACTGGCGGCTTCACCATCGAGCTGACCGCAAGCATTGGCATCGCGGTGTATCCGCAGGATGCTCTCGATGCGGCGCGGCTGTGGCGCAACGCCGATTGCGCGATGTATCGCGCCAAGCGCGCGGGCGGCAACCAGTACCTCTGCATGTCTCCTGAGATCGGCGTCGAGACCTCTGAAGCCAATGAGTTGGAGATCCTTCTGCGCCGCGCGCTCAAGGGCGGCGGTGGACTGGAGATGTACTTCCAGCCGCTCTATAAAACGTCCGGGGAGCTCGCAAGCCTCGAAGCGCTGGTGCGCTTCCATCATCCTCGCCTCGGCATGATCTCGCCGGACCGCTTCATTCCCATCGCCGAAGAGAATGGGCTCATTGTTCCGTTGGGGACATGGGTGCTGGAGCGCGTGTGTGTGCTGCTAACGGAGTGGCGCGCGCAGCGACTTGCTCTGGTGCCGGTGGCCATCAATGTGAGCTCGCGGCAGATCACTCGCCCGGACTTCGCGCACATGGTCGTGGACATGATTCAGCACTTCAAGCTTGATCCAAAGCTGCTTGGCCTGGAGATCACCGAGACGGCCATGATGCGCAACGTGGCCGAAGCCACGCGGCAGGTCTCGATGCTGGCTTCGCTCGGTATCGCCTTCTCCATCGATGACTTTGGCACCGGCTACTCCTCGCTGGGGCAGATCGACAAGCTGCCGGTGCAGACGCTGAAGATCGACCGCAGCTTCGTGCAAAGGCTGTGCCGTCCCAATGGCACCTATTCCATCGTGGACGCGATCATCTCCATGGCGCATAGCCTCGGGCTGGAAGTGGTGGCTGAGGGCGTGGAAGATGCTGATCAGCTGCAACGGCTCCGCGAGCTGAAATGCGATGTGGTTCAGGGGTACCTGTTCTCGCGGCCGGTACCGGCGGACGACGTCCCGGACATGCTACAGAACCGCGCCACGCTGCGGGAGTTCCTCCCGGAGCGCATCACCACCTGGGTCGCGTAGACATCCGACATCCGGCTGCAGGCGCTGATCGCCGTTCGCGGCGTAGCATCTCAAGCATGGCCGTGCATGACAACACCATCTCCTGGGCCCGCGGGGCGCAGGACTCCGGCGCGTCATTCAACCCGGACTACCTCACCGATGCCTCCGGCTACACCGGCCACGCAGAGCGTGTGATCGTGCCGCGTGATGAGTCTGAGCTCATGGCGGTGCTGGCAGAGGCTGTGCAGACACGCGCCCTCATCACCATCGCTGGTGCCGGGACGGGGCTCACGGGCTCGCGCGTGCCGCAGGGCGGCTGGGTCGTGTCTTTGGAGCTGTTCCACAAGCTCCAAATCCACACGGGGTACGCGCTGGTGGGGCCTGCTGTGCGGCTGATGGAGTTGCGCACTGCAGCCGCCCCGACGAGCCAGTTCTACGCTCCGGATCCAACCGAGATCAGTGCTTCAATCGGCGGCAATATCGCCACGAATGCGAGCGGTTCCAGGAGCTTCAAATTTGGTTCGACGCGCCGTCATGTGCGCGCGCTGAAGGTCGCGCTGCTCGATGGTTCTCTGCGCTGGTACCGGCGAGGCGAGGCGATTGACTTCGACGTGCCTTCATTGCCCCGACCTGCTGTGACCAAGAATACCGCTGGGTATCAGCTTGCGCCGGGCATGGATTGGGTGGACCTCTTCGTGGGCTCAGAGGGAACGCTGGGTGTGGTTGTGGAGGCCGAGCTGGATCTTCTGCCTGAACCTGCGGAGGTCTTCGCCGGCGTCGTCTTCTTTGCCAGTGACGAGGAGGTACTCGATGCCGTACGTGCCTGGCGTCCGGTGGGCGAGCTGCGCATGATGGAGTACGCGGATGATCTCTCGCTTGAGCTGCTGCGCACGCGCTATCCGGAGATCCCCGCGAACGCAAAGGCCGCGCTGATGATCGAGGCCGAGGGAGCCGACGCTGATGCGGACCTCGCCACCTGGTACGAGCGTCTGGAGGCTCAACACGCCCTGCTGGATAACTCGTGGTTCGCGCTGACCGAACGAGATCGCGAGCGGTTTCGCGCCTTCCGCCATGCCATGCCGCAGCTGGTGGTGGAGACGATGTCGCGCCGGGGCTTCCTCAACATGGGGACGGACTATGCGGTTCCGCTGGATCGCGACCGCGATCTGCTGGCGTACTACCGCAAGCGCTGCGGTGAGGAGTTAGGCACGCACTACGTCATCTTCGGCCACATTGGCGATGCGCACCTGCACCTCAACATGCTGCCCACCACCGAGGTCGAGGCCGAGCGTGCAGCAGCGCTGCTGAAGGAGTTCGCGGCGTACGCTGTGGACCTCGGAGGCACGGTATCGGCCGAGCATGGACTGGGCAAACGCAAAGCCCCGCTGCTGCAGTTGCAGTACACCCCCGCGCAGATTGACGCGATGCGGGTGATCAAGCAGAGGTTCGATCCTCAGTGGCTGCTGGGGCGGGGAACGTTGTTTGCGGGGCCGCTCGCCGTTCCGCAGGTCGATACGTTCTAGCTGGCTCCCATCACGATGACAGCCGAGCCCACCACATCCTCCTGCTTCGCGGCGAGCAGCGCTTCGTTCGCGCGCTCCAGCGGGAACTGCTGCGAGGTCGGGCGAATGCCAATCTCCGCAGCGATGCGCAGGAAGTCCTTCGCGTCCTGGCGCGTCATGTTGGCCACGCTGCGGATCTGCCGCTCCATCCACATGTAGCTGTCGTAATCGAAGGCGGGCATCTGGTCGAGGTGGATGGCGTTGATGGCGACGATGCCGCCCTTGTCCAGCGACTTGATCGCCGCCAGCACGACGCCGCCAACCGGGGCAAAGGTTACGGCTGCATCGAGCTTCACCGGTGGCTGGTCCAGCGCGTCGCCCACCCAGTGCGCGCCCATACCGGAGGCCTCCTCGCGATGCCGACCTCCACGCGTGGAAACATAGACATCACAGCCCCAGGCCTGCAGAACGGGCATCACCAGTCGCGCCGAAGCGCCAAAGCCAAACAATCCGACGCGCATCCCCAGCTTGACCTCGGCTACGCGCAGACTGCGAAAGCCGATCATCCCCGCACACAACAGAGGTGCTGCGACCGTGGGCTCAAGCTGCATCGGCAGCGGGATGAGGAAGTCGGTGCGCGCGGTAGCGTACTCCGCATACCCCCCATTTCGCGAGTAACCCGTGAACACGGCGTTATCGCAGAGGTTCTCGCGGCCCGTGGTGCAGAACTTGCAGGACCCGTCGACTCCACCCATCCACGAGACCCCGACGCGGTCGCCGGGGTGCAACTCCTTTGAGTCCGTGCTCACGATCTCGGCAACGATCTGGTGGCCTGGGATCAGCGGTTGAAGCTTCACGGGCAGATCGCCCTCGACGATATGCAGATCGGTCCGGCAGACACCGCAGCCCAGCACCTTCAGCAGAGACTCTCCTGCTGCGGGCGTGGGGATGGCAATGTCCTCGAGCGTCAGCACGGGATGCTGTGGCGTTACGGGACCTTTGCCGGCGGTGCCGTGGAATACTGCTGCGCGCATCGTTTCCTTTGCCATGAGCTCCTTTGCGGCTACGAAGCTCGATCCGCAGGCGGCAGATGGAAGTCTGCGTAAAGCATGCGTGCGGCTGTGAGGCACAATGAGGTGCCGAAGGCCAGCAGATATCCGTAGACCATGAGTGCCAGCACCTGCGCGGTAAGCGTGTCGACCAGGAAGATGCGGACAGCAGCGTAGGTCACCGCCGCGGCCAGCGCGACCACAGCTCCAGCATAGTTCCAGTGCGAGATCGACCCCGTGGTGGCATGGCGGGCGATAGCGAACTCCGCAACCGAGGTGGCCAGTGCCTGCAACGCCACCAGCACGAGGAACCAGTGCATCTGATCGTGAGTGAAGAATGTAGCGTATATCAGCACGCCCACACCTATACCGACGACGCCCTGCAGCCGCAGCGCGAAGCGAGCCCTGGCGGTCGCTGCCATGTAGCTGGAGATGCAGACCAGCACGCTGTCGAAGACGCCGTAGGCGGCCAGCGAGACGATCGAGACGCTCATGGCCAGCGGGCGCAACAAGATCGTACGTGTCATATCAGGGATAATCAGGATCGCGCTGCCCGCGATGAGAGCCAGCAATCCGCGTCCAAGGGTCGTCCACCAGAAATGCCGCTCGTGCCGCATCGCGTGATACCTCGCGCTCATTGTCGGCGCAACTGAAGTTTCACGCAACGGGCTTCTTGGGCACGTTCCAGTCCACATGTGGGAATGGAGGATAGAAGGTTGATGCTTTGTGGTCAGGGTGTAGGATGTGCACCGATAGAATGAGCTATCCCCGCATGAATGAAGAAACCGGAACAGAGCTATCTCCCACAGCCCCGAAGTGGCTTAACCCCGAGCGCTGGCTGGCTTCCATCGTCGAGAGTTCCGACGATGCGATCATTGGCGAAAGTCTCGACGGCATCATCACGAGCTGGAACGCCGGGGCGACCCGTATCTTCGGATATAGCGCGGACGAGGCGATCGGGCAGACGGTCACAATGCTCTCCTGGCCCGGCGAAGAGGCGAGGGTGCAGGCCTACCTCGTGCGGTTGCGCCAGGGCGAGCGCGTGGAGCACTTCGAGGTCGTGCGGCGCGGTAAAGATGGTCGCAAGCTGGTGGTGTCGCTCAGCCTTTCTCCCATCATGGACGACAACGGCCAGATCGTAGGCATCGCCAAGATTGCTCGCGACCTGACCCAGCAGCGGGCTGCGGCAGACCTCCTCGCCGAGCGCGACTCTCAGCTCGCTATGATGACCGAGCAGGAGGCCATCGCCCGCGGCGAAGCGCTCTTCGAGCGGCGCTTTCATGAGCTGCTGGAACACGCGCCGGACGCAATCGTCCAGGTGGACTCCGAGGGCAATATCGTCGTCGCGAACCACACGGCGGCAACGATGTTCGGATATGCCTCGGGGGAGCTGCTCACGCTACGCGTCGAAGATCTGATCCCGCACTCGGCCCGTCCCGGGCACGACCAGCACCGCGCCAATTTCATGGCCGCCAATCGCACCCGGCCCATGGGCCATGGGCTTGACCTGCATGCCTTGCGCAAGGACGGTTCCACCTTCCCGGTGGAGATCAGCTTGTCTCCGGTGCAGACTGGCCAGGATACCTTCGTCACGGCGGTCATCCGCGATGTGACTCAGCGGCGCGAGGCCGAGGTCCGGATGCGCGACCTGCAGGAAACCTACATGGCCGAGCTGCGGGAGCGACAGGCCGAAGCCGAGCGGCTGAACCGCCTCAAGAGCGAGTTCATGGCCTCCATCAGCCATGAATTGCGCACCCCCCTGCACACGGTCATCGGTTTTGCGGAGCTCCTCGCCGAGGAGACGGAAGCGCAGCTCAACGAGCGTCAGCAGCGCTTCCTGAATCACATCCGCAAGGATTCCGAGCATCTGCTCGGCCTCATCAACGATGTGTTGGACCTGAGCCGCATCGAGGCAGGGGGGCTGTCCCTGCACACAGAAGCTCTAGGTCTGCACTCCGTGGCGGATGAGGCAGTGGAGTCCATCCGCCCCTACGCTGAGTCGCGCAATGTTTCGGTTCACCTGCAGCCGGGCATGGACTTCGATGTGCTCGCGGACCGCCTGCGGTTGCGGCAGATCCTCACCAACCTGCTCTCGAACGGGGCCAAATTCACGCCTCCCGGCGGCTCGGTCACGGTGCGTGCCAGACGCTCGGGCCACCTCGTCGAGATCACCGTCGAGGATACGGGCGTCGGTATTCCCCCGGAGGAATGCCTCCGCGTCTTCGAGAAGTTTTACCAGGTGGGATACACACCCGTGGGGGTACGGGAAGGCACGGGCCTCGGCCTCGCGATCTGCCGCCAGCTCGTCGAGATGCAGGCCGGAGAGATCTGGGTGGAGAGTGAGCCTGGCAAGGGAAGCCGGTTCTGCTTTACGCTCCCTGCCGTCGTCGTGTGATCGGAATCACACCGGGGTACAAGAACGTGCTCGTAACCTGAAGGGGTGACCACCGATTTCAAGGCCCCGCTGGGCCAGGGCCCTCTTGCAATGAAGAGAGCTCTGGTGGCCGACGGAAGTACGAGTACCCGTGAACTGCTCCGCACCATCCTCGAAGACAATGGGATGCAGGTGCAGACGGTCTGTTGCTGGAGCTGCGTTCCCGCGGCCGCGCGTTCGTTCGCTCCAGACGTGATTCTTCTCGATGTCTCGTGGTTCAACGCGGAGAGTTCCGCGATGATTGCGGAACTTCGCGCGATACCTCAGTGCGAGGCTGTTCCTCTGATCGCCCTGGCCCCCACGGCTCTCTATCCCGAGCCACACACCATGGCCAAGGCGGGCTTCGCTGCGATCCTGGCCCAGCCGATCACCCCGCAGAATTTGCGCCGGGCCGTGCTGCGGCAGTTCGACGGAACAGAGTAGGCCGACCCGTAGCCGGGGTTATGCGCTTCGATACACCTAGAGCAGATCGAATCGCTTCATCTTGTAGCGCAGGGCATCGCGCCCGATGCCCAGGCGGCGGGCGGCTTCGGACTGGTTCCCGTCA
>Ga0302187_10004828_pt1 | contig 10713 bp, 11 predicted proteins | sample II_Bog_E1_3_FD_202120 | JGI IMG/M metagenome (GOLD analysis project Ga0302187, IMG submission 202120) | Peat permafrost microbial communities from Stordalen Mire near Abisko, Sweden - II_Bog_E1_3 | ecosystem: Environmental > Terrestrial > Soil > Wetlands > Peat | place: Sweden: Abisko...
CTCTGTCCCGCTGCCCAATTACGCAGGCAGCAACCGCAGCCTTTTAATGACTTGATTTCGTTTAAGATATTTTTGCATATCAAAGGCCAAAGTCGCTCGTCCAGCGAACTGTTTCGGCCCGAAACACCTCAGAAGTCATCCAATAGGGCTTCTCGCGCGGCAACGCCATCGCGCTTGATCGCAATGTCCATTGCCGAGAAGGTGGAAATGTACCCATCAGCGAAGAGCTCGAACAAGTTCTCAGTATATCCGCCGCCCATACCGAACCCGCGCAGAGAGCGCCAGCGAAGACTGTGGCGATAGCTAAACAGCATGCCGCAGAAAGAATACCGGCGTTTCTGGCTATTTTGGCCTCCTTACGGCTTTGACTGCTGAACGGTTTTTTGTTGGCAGGCCTCAATCAGATAAAGACGGGCGGCAGACATTTCATCTTCTTTCGCCTGCTTGCCCTCTTTATTCCGGTGACAGGGATCGGCCCCCTTCATCACCAACATATGAGCCGCCCCTAAAGCGTAGGCACCCCATCCGTTGCTGCTGTAAACATAAAACAAGGCCGTATTACCCTGGGAGTCCTCCTGATTGGGGTCGGCCCCATGGCGCAACAGATATTCAACTCGTTCCATGGAATGTCCTGAAACCTCCATCAGGGCGGTCACGCCGTCTTCGCCAGTAAGATTGATGTGGGCTCCGTGTGCCAGAAGGACCTCGGCAGAGGTCTCCCCCCCTGGCCCTTCCATGGCGATACGGATTAATGGATGTCCTTCTGACAAAGCGTCTGGCGATGCACCTTTCGACAATGTTTTTCCCAGATATTCGACATCCCCTTTCCATGCAGCCTTGGCTGCATCCAAAGTCGGATTATTCGGCTGGCAGGCCATTAGCGGCAGGACGACGGCAAGGGGCATCCATAGTCGCATGATTCTCATATCGAAGCTCCTGGACCGACATAGCGGCGAAAAACAGGGTGCTCGGTAGAACGGAAACCAAAACTCGTTCTCTTCACCCTCTCCGGTCGCGAGTGGCTATCAACGCTCATCGTTTCCACACCGCTGCCGTCTTCTTTCTCGACAACGATGCCAACGTGGCCCGACGCATCAGAATAATTGATTTTTTCTGCAACCACATCTCCCGGCTGAGGCTGTGTTCCGGGTGGCAGAACAATCCAGCCAGGAATCTCGACACTGGGGTCTGCCCATTGCGCCGCTAGGGGAGGATAACGAGGAATGCCGAAAATGCTTCCACTTTCATTCGGTACGGGAATTCCCGCTTCAGCAAGCATCTCTGCGACGAACAGATTGCATTTATTTGCTCCTGCGGGATATGGGGAGCGTTTCGCGTTAATATCCCAGTCTTTGCTACCTTCCTGTTTTTCGGCAGCCTGTACCACTTGCTTCCTGGCTGTTTCTGGGGCTGGGGGCGGCATCGGAGATTCAATTTTATAACCTACATTCTGAATGTTGTTCCTGCTTCTTGAGGAACTAGCACCATCTCCGCCGTCTTTCGGCGCGAATTGACCGCCGCGACTATCCCCAGCGGGGTAGTGGTTGGGATTGAATTTGCGATAGGCACTTCGCCCCAACCCCCAAGCCTTGCGTATCTCATTGCCGGGGACTCCAGCACGGAGAAACCCTTCGGCCATGAACAGCAGCCGGAGGTTTTCCTCGTCGGCTTCCAGCGGCTGCAAGCCGGTATAGGCGAGGTGGATGTGGGCGAGGCTGAGTTCGCCTTTGCTGAAAGCCCGGCTGGCGCTGTGGAAATGCTCGATGATCCCATCGGGCATTGGGTGATCCCAGGCCACTGACAGCAGGGCGAGGATGCGTTCCTCCTGTCCGTCGATGTGCAGGATGCGGCGGTTCCAATCGTCGCGGGTGTATTTGGCGACGACCGTGCCGTTGCCGATCTCCAATCCGCGTTTGGTGAAGGTCAGGGTGCGGTGGCTGTCGCGGTAACGGCCGTCGTCGGCCCAGGCCTTTTCCAGGCGGTCATGTAGGTCCATCTTTCGTCCTTCCGAAAATGAAAAAGCCCCGGCCTGGGGAGGCTCGGGGCTTTGGGCATGAAAAAACCCGCGCCTCCGGGAGGAGGGCGGGTTACGGGCGCAGGTTGCGCTTCTGCCCAGTGTCAAATTTTTTGACAGCGCAAGTCAAGAACGAAAAGCGAACACGCAGCCACGGCGTCGCCATCTAGACCGTCAGAAACGTGTGCAAAAAGATGTGTAAACGAGCGCTGCCCGCCGTCAAAATAAGCCGTTGATCTGCTTAGATTTCACCGGCAGCCGCTCTGCAATGCAAAGCGCAAAAACAACAAAGACTTAGTTGGTTTCCCAACTAAGTCTTTGTTTCTACTTGGTGGAGCCAAGCGGGATCGAACCGCTGACCTCTACAATGCCATTGTAGCGCTCTCCCAGCTGAGCTATGGCCCCGAATTCCTGGGCCGCAGTGTCCTGCGGTGGAGCCGGAACATATGGACTTCAGGGCGACTGCGCAAGCAAAAAATTAAGACTGCCCGACAGTTTTTTTTAGCCCCGGAGTCCGTCCGGCTTTCGGCCCCGAAATTAGACCTCGTCCTCCAGGCCTTCGTCGATGTGCTCCATGACCTCGGCCATGTCGTCATCGTCCTCGCCCAGGTCCGAGGCGTCCTCGATCAGGCCACTTTCGTCATCGTCGCCACCGTCGATGGCGTCGATTTCGGTTTCCTCGACCTCGACCTCGTCATTCTCGATCTCGACGTCGATGACGGCGGCGGGAACAAGCTTGGCTTCGGCGGCGGCAGCAGCGGCCAGGGCGGCGGCGGACTGGCGGCGGGGCTTGAAGATCACTTCAGGCTCGACGTTCGATCCGCACTTCGGGCAAATGATCGGCGTGCGCTGCAGATCATAGAAGCGGGCGCCACAGCTTTGACAGGTGCGTTTCGCACCCCATTCAGGTTTCGCCAACTCGATCCTCCTTAGATTTGTGAGCGCGACGTCTTGGTTCTTGGGCCATTTGCCACGAGTGGCAGGCCGTGTCAAAACGAAAAATTATTGGGGAAGCGCCATGGAGGCCGTGAAGGCCGTTACCCTGGGGCCGTTTCCTGTGCTATGGAGCACTCTTTCCAGCCAAGATTCAACGGGGCATTGATCCGATGCAAACCAAGGCCTTGACCTCCACCGCCGTCAGCGGACTGACCGGCAGCGTTCGTGTTCCCGGCGATAAGTCGGTATCGCACCGCGCTTTGATGTTTGGCGCTCTGGCCCTGGGCCGCAGCACCGTCGAAGGTCTGCTGGAGGGTGAAGACGTTTTGCGCACCGCCGAGGCCATGCGCCGTCTGGGCGCGGAAGTCACCCGGCTGGAGGATGGCACCTGGGAACTCTATGGTCGCGGCGTCGGCGGTTTGGCCGAGCCTGAGGAGGTTCTCGACATGGGCAATGCCGGCACCGGGGCCCGTCTGCTGATGGGTCTGGTGGCCAGCCATCCCTTCACCACCATCTTCACCGGCGACGCCTCCTTGCGTTCGCGCCCCATGAAGCGGGTTTCCGAGCCTCTGAGCCGCATGGGAGCCGGGTTCGTCGGGCGCACCGGCGGGCGCCTTCCCATGGCTGTGATCGGTACCGCATCGCCTTTGCCGATCACCTATGAGCTGCCTGTGCCCTCGGCCCAGGTCAAATCGGCGGTGCTGCTGGCCGGTCTCAATACGCCCGGCATCACCACGGTGATCGAGAAAGAAGCCACCCGCGACCATACCGAGCTGATGCTGCGCGGCTTCGGTGCCCAGGTGACGGTGGAAACTATCGAGGGCGGGGCCAAGGCCATCTCCCTGAGGGGCCAGCCCGAGCTGAAGGGCCGCGCCGTCAAGGTTCCCGCCGATCCGTCCTCGGCTGCCTTCCCGGTGGTGGCGGCGCTGCTGGTTCCCGGCTCGGTGATCACCGTGACCGGCGTCTGCACCAATCCTTTGCGCTGCGGCCTGTTCCTGACCTTGCAGGAAATGGGTGCCGATATCCGCGAAGTGAACGCTCGTGACGATGGCGGCGAGCCGGTGGCCGATCTGGAAGTGCGATTCTCGGCCCTGAAGGGCGTGGATGTGCCGCCGCAGCGGGCTCCCTCGATGATTGACGAATATCCCGTGCTGGCGGTGGCCGCCGCCTTCGCCAGTGGCACCACCCGCATGCGTGGACTGGCCGAGCTGCGGGTCAAGGAAAGCGACCGCCTGGCCGCCGTTGCCAAGGGCCTGGAGGCCTGTGGCGTCAAGCTCGAGGTGGTGGGCGACGATCTGATCGTTCATGGCACTGGCAAGCCGCCCAAGGGCGGCGCAACCATCGCCGTCAACCTGGATCACCGCATCGCCATGTCGTTCCTGGTGATGGGCATGGCCTCCGAGCAGGCGGTCACCGTCGACGACGGCACGGCCATGGACACCAGCTTCCCCGGCTTCGCCAAGCTGATGAACGGCTTGGGCGGTAAGATCGCTTGATATTGATTTGATATGAGAACAGCCCCTTTCGGGGCCGTTTTTGTATTACAGCACTTCCTCGAAGGGCAGGCTGTTCTGACGGCAGCAGGCCTCGAGGGCGTTGCGCAGCAGCACGGCGATGGTCATGGGGCCGACACCGCCGGGGACCGGGGTGATGGCTCCGGCCACGGCCGCGCATTCCTGAAAGGCGACGTCGCCCACCAACTTAGTCTTGCCGGGCTCGGAGCCGGGGACGCGGTTGATGCCCACATCGATGACCACGGCGCCGGGCTTGATCCAATCGGCCTTGACCATTTCCGGCTGACCGACGGCGGCGATGACGATATCGGCCTGACGGCATTCGGCGGGCAGGTCCTTGGTCTTGGAGTGGGCAATCACCACCGTGCAGGATTCCCGCAGCAGCAACTGGGCCATGGGCTTGCCGACGATGTTGGAGCGGCCCAGGACGATGGCCTTCTTGCCGGCCAGGGAGCCCAACTCCCGCTTCAGCAGCAGAATGCAGCCCAGCGGCGTACAGGGAACCAGGGCCTGAGCCCCCGTCACCAGACGGCCCACATTGACGGGGTGAAAGCCGTCGACGTCCTTGGCCGGATCGATGGCGTCCAGAACCTTCTGGCTGTCGATATGCTTGGGCAGAGGCAGCTGGACCAGGATGCCGTTGACGGCGGGGTCGGCGTTCAGCTTGGCCACCAGGGCCAGCAGATCGGCCTCGGACGTGGTGTCGGCCAGCTTGTGCTCGAAAGAATTCATGCCGGCCAGTTTGGTCTGCTCGTTCTTATTGCGCACATAGACCTGGCTGGCCGGATCTTCGCCCACCAGCACCACGGCCAGACCGGGGGTGATGCCATGCTGGGCCTTCAGGGCGGCGACGCGTTCGCCGACGGCGGCGCGCAAGATGGCGGCGGTGGCCTTGCCGTCGATGATTTTGGCGGTATGGGTCATGGCTTCCTCACGCTCTCAAGAATGCGGCGCGCCAACTCTTCGGGCTCGCCTTCAATGAACAGGACTTTGCGCCGGTCGGTGGCGCCGGAAATAAGTTCGATGCGGCTTTTGGCCACTTTCCACTTTTTCGACAGCAGGGCGATCAGGGCGGCATTGGCCTTGCCGTCTTCGGGAACCGTGGTCACCGAGACCTTCAGCACCGCGCCGCCGTCGGCCTCTGGGGTGATCTCGCCGATCTGATCGCGGGAAGCCTTGGGCGTCAGGCGCAGGGCCAGACGCACTCCTCCCGGGACGATGCTAACCGGCGAGGCTTCGGCCAATCTAGAAGCCGTGGACCAGCATCGGCAGATACATCTGGATCAGCCACAGGATGAAGAACAGCAGGATCGGCGACAGATCCAGGGCTCCGGTATTGGGCATGATCTTGCGCAAGGGGCGCAGGACCGGCTCGGTCACCCGGTAAAGCACATCCATGATCACATAGACGGCGCGATTGCGGGTGTTGATCACATCGAAGGAGACCAGCCAGCCCATAACGATGGAGGCAAGCACCATCATTTTGAAGATCTCGATGGCGGCGTTGATCACGATGATGAGCGGCGTCAGCAGCTCGGACATGGGGCATTTCCTGGACAGGTGAAAATCTGCGCGCAAGCCTATCCGCAAGGCTCTGGCGGCGCAAGAGAAGGCGTCATGAAGCCGCGCTTGACAGAAAGGCGTGGTTTCTCCCATTATCCGCCCCCTGTGTGGGGCCGTAGCTCAGATGGGAGAGCGACGCGTTCGCAATGCGTAGGTCGTGAGTTCGATCCTCATCGGCTCCACCAATCCATACAGAAGGCCCGGTCGGCAATGATCGGGCCTTTTGCTTGTGGTCTCCATGAGGACCCTTTCCCGACATCAACAAAATTGTTGCAGTTCAGTGACGACAGGCTCTGAATAGTCAGGTCCGGGAGGGGCTGGACAGCAAAGAGAAGCCGGCAAACGGCTTCCGGGGAAAGACGCGCCATGTCCAATGAAAGCGCTGCTCCGCAGAGCGAAAGCGTCGCTCCACATAATGATGTCGCGGGTGATGTTCTCAGCGGTCTTGCCGCCATGCTGGTGGCCTTTCCCGCCGCCATCGCCTTTGGCGTCACCATCTTTTCTCCATTGGGCGGCGATATGGCGGCTCAGGGGGCCATTGCCGGCATTGTCGGCGCCATCGCCTTTGGACTGGTGGCTCCCTTAATGGGCGGCAGCAGCCGGCTGATCTCGGCGCCCTGCGCTCCGGCGGCGGCGGTGCTTTCGGCTCTGGCCATCGAATATACTCACGCGAAAATGGCTCCCGGCAGCGTGGTCCTGCTACTCAGTCTGATCGGCCTTTTGGCAGGCGGCGTGCAGATCACCCTGGGGGCGGTGCGTATTGGCAAGCTGATCAAATACATCCCCTTTCCGGTGGTCAGCGGTTATCTCTGCGGCGTCGGGCTGATTATTATCGGCGGTCAGATCCCTAAGTTCCTGGGCGCTCCTTCCGGCACGGCCTGGACCGATGCCGTGATCAGCCCATCCTTGTGGAACTGGCACAGCCTGCTGGTGGGGGTGGTGGTGATCGCCGCCATGATTTTGACCCCGCGTCTGACCCATCGGGTTCCCTCGGCCATCGTCGCCTTGGCGGCGGGGATCGGCTGCTATCTGCTGCAGGGTCTGGCCAATCCGGCCTTGTTGAACACCGACGGCAATCCTTTGCTGATCGGCACCTTGACCTCGGGCGACGGCGGCATGATCGACGGCGCTTTGCAGCATTGGAAAGCCATTGGCGGCTTGGGCTTCGGCATGGCCCTGAAGGTGGTGGTGCCGGCTCTGACCCTGGCGGTGCTGCTGTCCATCGATACCTTGAAGACCTGTCTGGTGATCGACGCCCTGACCAGCAGCCAGCATAATCCCAACCGCGAGCTGATCGGCCAGGGGCTGGCCAATATGGCCTCGGCCTTGATGGGCGGCGTGCCGGGATCGGGCACTATGGGGCCCTCGCTTGTAAACGTTTCCAGTGGTGGAAAAACAAGGGCTTCGGCCCTGGCGGCGGGTGGATTTTCCCTGGCCGCCTATCTGGTGCTGTCGCCTTTGGTGGCTTGGGTGCCGGTGGCGGCTTTGGCGGCGATTTTGATCGTCGTCGGGCTGCGCATGATAGATTGGCACAGTCTGGCCTTCTTCTTCACGCCTTCGACCCGCTTCGATTTCCTGGTGATCATCTCGGTGATCCTGGTGGCTTTGTTCGGCAATCTGATCGCCGCGTCGGGCGTGGGCGTGGCTCTGTCCATCTTGCTGTTCATCCGCGAGCAGACCCGTAGCTCGGTGGTGCGCCACCGTATCGATGGCACCGAGATGTTTTCCAAGCGCTCCCGCTCGCGCAAGGACATGGAGCTTCTGGCCCGAGAAGGTGCCGACACCGTGGTCTTCGAGCTTCAGGGCAGCCTGTTCTTCGGCACCGCCAATCAGCTGTTTCAAGCTCTGGAGCCGGAAAGCCACGAGCGGCGCTATGTCATTCTCTCCATGCGCCGGGTGCAGTCCCTGGACATCACCGCCACCCATGTGCTGGAGCAGATCAAGGACCGGCTGGAGGAACATGACGGCTATCTGGTCTTCTGTGACATCCCCAAGGGTCTGCCCAGCGGCCTGAAGATGAAGCGGTTCCTCAAGGAAACCGGCGTGGTGCGGCCCACCAACAAGGCAGTAGCCTTCCGCCATCTGGACGAAGCTCTGGAATGGGTCGAGGCCCGCAAGCTGGGCTTGCCGGCTCCCGGTGAAGAAGCCTTGGGCGAGGAAGAGCGTCCGCCTCTGGCCCTAAAGGAAATGCGCATCTTCTCGGCCTGCGCCGACGATGCCCTGGCGGCCCTGCTGGCGGTGGTGGAAGAGCGCAGCGTCAAGGCCGACAAGAAGGTCTTCAAGGCTGGCGAGGGCGACGAGGCCCTGTTCCTGGTCCGGCGTGGCACCGTCAAGGTCGAGGCCCCGGTCGGCAAGAAGGAGAGCTACCATCTGGCCACCTGCGGCCCCGGCGAGATCGTCGGCGGCATGGGCTTCATCGCCAATCGCGGCCACGCCACCGATGGTCTGGCTATCGAGGATACCGACGTCTATGTGCTGACTCGGGCCAAGTTCGACGAGTTGGAGAAGCTCTATCCTGAACTGGCTCTGGTGATCCTGGAAGCCGTGGCTCTTGGGCTGGCGGGACGGTTGCGGGTGACCATCGGCGAATTGCAGGCTTTGCGGATGGGGTGAGTGGGGTTTAAGCCGCCATCTCGCAGCGGTTGCGACCCAGGTCCTTGGCGCGATAGAGGGCATGGTCAGCTCGGCGCAGCAGGTCTTCTATTTCCTCGTCGCCCCGCAATTGTGCCAGCCCTAAGCTGACGGTGAAGCCGATCTCGGCGGCTTCGGGGGCCAAGTCGGCGGCTTCTTCGGCAAAGCTTTGGCGCAGCCTTTCGGCCACCAGCAGAGCCTGGGGCAGGGCGGTGGCCGGCAGCAGGGTGACGAATTCCTCGCCGCCCCAGCGGCAGAAAATATCTTCGGTCCGCAGCACCCGCTGGGCTACCGAGACGAACAGCCGCAGCACGATATCGCCGGTGGCATGGCCCAGGCGGTCGTTGATGCGCTTGAAGTGGTCCAGATCCATCATCACCACCGTCAAAGGCAGCCCGCCGCGCCGGGCCCGCGCCAATTCGCGGACCGACAGATGGCTGAAGGCCCGGCGGTTCATGGCTCCGGTCAGGGGGTCGAGGCTGGCTTGGCGGTCCAGGTTTTCCTGCAGGATCTCGCTGGTCATCAGCACCATGCACAGGGTGGTGGCCATGACAAAGCACAGCCACCACATCAGTGAGAAAACGGCGAAACCCGAAGACTGCATCTGGCTTATGGTGGCGGAATCGCTCTCGACGGCGACGGCGCGGACCAGAAAGAACAGGGCGTTGAGCAGATAAAGTCCGCTGGTGATGCGCATGGACATCTTCTGGCGGGCATTGCCCCTGAACAGATCAAAGGCGATCAGTCCTGAAAAGCCAGATATCACCAAGGCGTTGCTGATGGACCGCAGGGGCAGGGAATGTTCGGCCTGAGCCAGGGCGATCAGCAGCACCGGCCCTAACAGCAGCAGTAAACGCCAGTGGATCGACAGCTCCGGAAGGTCGAGAAAGGCGCGAAAGCCGCTCCAGGCGACGATGAAGGCTACGGTGATCAGGACCTGGGCCAGGGTCAGGGAGAAAATTTCCGGGATGGCCCCTCTGGCAGCGATCAGCCCCAGGGCGACGGCTCCCATGACGCTGGCCAGGGCCCAGGCTCCCAAACCGGGGATCGCGGGATGCAGCCGCCACAACAGAACCCGGGCTCCGGCGCAGATAAGGGTCGCCAGGGCCACGGTGATCAGCAATGTGCGGACGTCGAATAAAATCAAGACTGAAGCATCCTCGGGTATGAGGCCGGCGGGACGAAAGCCAGGGATAGCAAGGTTTCCGCAATCTCCCGCATATGCGAAGGAGACGCATTCCAGAACCCTGGCGTCAAGAGAGAAAGGAGATTGCTCACCTTTCTTCGCCTGAGGTTGAGGTGTTTGGGGGGTGATTTATCTCAGCGGTTTTTGCGGTAATAGCCAGTGACTTGAGTGACGGCCTGTTCGAAGGCGGCGTCCCACTGGCCCTTGGGCAAGGCGGGCGGAGGCGGGCAGGATTTGGCCTTTTTCAGGGCGCATTGGGTCACCGTCAGGCCATAGGCGCTGGGCCAATGTTCGTCGTAATCCACTTGGCCGCGGAACTTGCGGGCCAGGGCGATGCCATCGGCGACGGCCTGGGTTGCTTCGTCGGGATGCTCATCCAGAAAGGCCAGCAACTGCTTCAGACCCTTGTCGCCGTTCAGGACGAAGGCCCGCTTGAAGAAGCCCTCGTTGTTGACGATCTCGGCCCGCCCACTTTCGTCGCCGAAGCGCAAGGCATCGTACCAGCCGAGAACCGCCTGCATGGCGACCACCTTCAGGACCGCCGGCATATTCTTCTCTCCCTCGTGGGGGACATAGAAAACGCCATACAGGTCCATGGCCTCCATGGGGGTCAGGGCGAATTGGTTCTTTTCGAAATCGGTCAGGGCTTTGTCCAGAGCCGCGTCTGCCTTGGCGTGGTCTTTGTTGGACAGGGCGGTGAACAGGGCCTCGCGCCGGACTTGCCAGGCCTGACGGGGCGCATCCACCGCCACGGTCTCGGCGCAAAGCTGACCGGCGGCACAGAACAACAGCAGCGCAGCCAGACCGGCGCGCATGGATAACAGCTTGGACATGAAACCCTCTTCCCTGACGGCAGCGGGCGAGGATAG
>Ga0302187_10004829_pt1 | contig 10711 bp, 8 predicted proteins | sample II_Bog_E1_3_FD_202120 | JGI IMG/M metagenome (GOLD analysis project Ga0302187, IMG submission 202120) | Peat permafrost microbial communities from Stordalen Mire near Abisko, Sweden - II_Bog_E1_3 | ecosystem: Environmental > Terrestrial > Soil > Wetlands > Peat | place: Sweden: Abisko, Stordalen...
TTTAGATATCCAGGTTCTTCACATCCAGCGCATTTTCTTCGATGAACTTGCGCCGCGCTTCAACGTCTTCACCCATGAGGGTGGTGAAGATCTCTTCGGTTGCGGCGATGTCTTCGAGCTTCACCTGCATCAGCGTGCGGCGAGCCGGGTCCATCGTAGTCTCCCAGAGCTGCGGTGCGGTCATTTCGCCCAGTCCCTTGTAACGCTGGACGGAATACTCCTTGCGTCCCTGTTCGATGACGTACTCGAACACTTCGCGCGGCGTCTTCTTTTCGACCGGATCCTGAGAGACCTTGGAGCTGCGCTTCACAACCTTCGCAGCTTCAACCGGAGCGGCGCCTACATCGACGGCACCTTCGAGCTCGACTTCTTCGGTGTCTTCAAGCTCCTGTTCGGCTTGCTCGGCGACTGTCTTGGTGCTCACGGCTGCCTTACCCGCGTACTCGATCAGGAACGGACCGGTAAGCTGTGCGCTGGCCTGCGCCTGCTTATGCAGCAGCTGGCGACCTTCGGCGGAGTTGGCCAGCGTCCAGTCGATCTTGCGTAGCGCGCCCTGGGCGTCGGTGAACGAGACGGAGTAGGTACGATGCTCTTCGTCGAACTCGACGGCGGAGACGCTCTTAAACAAGTGTCCGCGCTCCATCTCTTTGAGCTTGGCGCGCATCTCCTTGACCTTCGTATCGGACTCGAAGTCCGCGCGGCGGGCCGGTTCCTTGCCTTCGTTGGCGAAAGTTTCGGCGAACGCACGGACGACGTCTTCATCGCGCAGGCGCTTGGTGACCTTATCGAAGTAGCCGAGATAGTCGTTGAGCTGCGCCATGAACTTCGTGAGCTCATTGCCTTCGAGCCGCGCACCGCTCTCGCCGTAGCGAATCACCATGCCGTCGGAGGCGCGCTTCACCATCACGTCCACGTACTCGCGCTCATTCTTGATGTACTGCTCGAACTTGCCCTTCTTGATGCGGAACAGCGGCGGCTGCGCGATGTACACATGGCCGCGCAGGATGAGCTCCTGCATGTGGCGGAAGAAGAACGTGAGCAGTAGCGTGCGGATGTGCGATCCGTCGACGTCGGCATCGGTCATCAGGATCAGCTTGCCGTAGCGCAGCTTCGCGATGTCGAAGTCGTCCTTGCCGATGCCGCAGCCGAGCGCGGTGATCATAGCGCGGATTTCTTCGTGACCCAGCATCTTGTCATAGCGGGCCTTCTCAACGTTGAGGATCTTGCCCTTCAACGGGAGGATAGCCTGGAACTTACGGTCGCGACCCTGCTTGGCCGTTCCACCGGCCGATTCACCCTCGACCAGGTAGAGTTCGCAGAGCTCAGGACGACGCTCGGAACAGTCGGCGAGCTTGCCAGGAAGGCCGCCGCCATCGAGGGCACCCTTGCGGCGCGTAAGATCGCGGGCCTTGCGCGCCGCTTCACGCGCACGCGCTGCGTCGATGGCCTTGTTGATGATCTTCTTGGCGACCTGCGGATTCTGCTCGAGGAACGCGCCAAGGCGCTCGTTGACGAAGGCCTGTACCTGTCCGGCGATATCGGAGTTCAGCTTGCCCTTGGTCTGGCCTTCGAACTGCGGTTGCGGCAGCTTGACTGAAACGACAGCGACAAGGCCTTCGCGGACGTCGTCGCCCGAGAGATTTTCCTTCACGTCCTTGAAGAGACCCAGCGAAGCGCCGGCGACGTTGATGGTGCGCGTGAGCGCGGTGCGGAAGCCGGAGAGGTGTGTGCCGCCATCAACGGTGTTGATGTTGTTGGCGAACGAGAACACTGTCTCGGAGTACGCATCGTTGTACTGCAGCGCGATTTCCATCACCAGCTGGCCGATTTCGGCTTCCATGTAGATGGGCTTCTCGTGCAACACCTGCTTGCCCTTGTTGAGCAGCTTGATGAACTCGGCGATGCCGCCGGAGTACTTGTAGAGCTGCGTCTTGACTTCGCCCTTGCCGTCGACCTGGCGCTCATCGGTGAGCGAGATCTCGATGCCCTTGTTCAGGAACGCAAGCTGGCGCAGCCGGTTGGCGAGCGTGTCGAAGTTGTACTCGGTGACGGTAAAAATGCTCTTGTCGGGCAGGAAGTGAATCTTGGTGCCGCGGCGCTTGCTGGGGCCCATCTTGCGCAGCTCGGAGATCGGGTCGCCCTTGGAGTAATCCATCTCCCACGCATGGCCGTCGCGCCAGATCTCGACGTCGAACTCTTCGCTCAGCGCGTTCACGCAGCTTACGCCGACGCCGTGCAGTCCGCCGGAGACCTTGTAGTTAGACGCATCGAACTTGCCGCCCGCGTGCAGCATCGTGAGAACGACCTGCACGGCGGGAAGGACTTCGCCGGTGGGCAGGGTCTTGTTGTCGACCGGGATGCCGCGGCCGTCGTCGACGACGGTGATGGAGTTGTCGACGTGGATGGTGACATCGATGCGCGTGGCATGGCCGGCGAGTGCTTCGTCAACCGAGTTATCGACGACCTCGTAGACGAGGTGATGGAGGCCCTGCTCGCCGGTAGAGCCGATGTACATGGCCGGGCGCAGGCGGACTGCCGCAAGGCCTTCCAGGATGGTGATATTTTCGCCGGTATAGTCACCGCCGGCAGGCACTGCGGGCGTCGGATTCTTTGGATCAGGAACAGGACTTTGCGTCGACAAAAAAACTCCGGCAGGCGGCCATGTTTTGCGGGCTTCTCAGGCCTTGGGAAAGGCCCGGAAACAAAGGGGATTCAGCCGCCTGAAAAGGGTAATTCCCTACTGCAATTTTACCATGCGCGGAGGGCTGTTTTATGCCCCGGCGGCGGCCTGCTGAGGATTGCTGTGCAAACGTTTGCCGGCGTCCGGAACCGGCGGCCCAAACCACCAGCGGAGCAACGCATATCCAGCGATATAGAGGCCTACCAGAAGGACGCTCCATTCGACGGCGGCAGCCTCGAACGCGATTTGGCAGGCAGCCAGATGAAGCGCCAGAAGCCCAAGCACGGCCACCGACCGTTTTGATTTCAGCACGGCTGCATCCCGCGTTCTTACGTCGTCAAACAGCATCGGCAGCGCCACCAGGCAAAAGGGCCAGCCATAGCCGAAAAGGCGCGACATCCAAACGCCCAGCAGTGGCGCCATTACCAGGCAGGCGGCGCCATACAGCAGGCTGAAACGCAGCAGCAGGCCGCGATTCTTGACCTTTCTGGTTCTCCACCAGAAGAAGACCGTAAGTAGCGGCAGCAGGCCGAAGGTGCTTAGCGCGGCCCATACTGAGGTCGCGGGCAGGTTGGCGGAAAACTTGCAAATGCCGATAGCGTGAACCGGGCCGACATGCAGGCTGTGCTGCCACGTGGGAACCGGGCAGAGCGGAAGCACGTCGCTCCACGGTTCCAGACCGAGAAAGTTCCGCACAAAGTTCCACGGCGCTTTCGTGAGCATGTAGATCGACTCCGGCAGATGCTCGCGATTTCCCGGCGATTGCGCCGTCAGCCGCTGCACCAGCACAGTCCCGGCCAGAGCCGAGCCGAACGCCAGCAACCTTCCGCGCCAGCGCAGATCGCGCCAGCCCGCGATCAGAAAGCAGGCCAGCGTCAGGGATGTGGACTCGCGCGAAACCATGAGTGGAAACATCATCAGAGAGGCCCAAAGAAAGTGCTTTCGCCACAGCAGCAGGAGGAAGACGGAAAGTACGGCCGCATACCAGAGATCCGGCAGCGCCAGCCCCATATAGAGCTGCGGCCAGAACGGCACCGTCGCCATGGCAAGCAGCATCCAGCGCGGTGCTGTTGTGCGCAGCGCCAAACCGTACACCACCGCCAGCGTCAGCGCCAGCGAGATCACACCCTGCGCCACAAACACCTTTTGTTGGGGTAGGTGCAGCATCCAGGCAAACAACCGCACCACTGCCGGGCCCAACTGCCGCGAGGCAAACGGCTGCGCTACTTTGTGGCCCGGGTCGCCGAAAGAGAGCCGCAGATACCAGCCGACATCTGAAATCCTGAAGCTTTTGCCGAGCTTCATGCCAACCACGATGGCCAATGCTCCGGTGATCAGCACCGCACAGAGCAGGACTATGCGCCGCTGTGTGGGGTTCCAGCGGTTTACAGGGGCTGCCAGGGTGCTCAGGGTGGAGGGGGCTTGCGTCAAAGGGTAGATTCCTGGGGCGCGTTGGATCGAGTTAGGCCCGAGCTCCTAGTTTATCGCGACCGTCACAAAAAGGCCCCTCAGCAATGTGCCAAGGGGCTTTTGCATTCCTATGCGGGTGGATCGTTATGCCGAGTAAGCGACCGGTTTTTCGACCACCGGAGGCGCCTCATGCTCGGCCAGCACCGCCTTGTAGAACAAACCTCCCAGCGCTCCGCCTACGAGCGGCGCGAGCCAGAATAGCCAAAGCTGCTTCACCGCCCATGTGCCGCCGGTGGCGGCGGCGATCAACGCAGGGCCGGTGGAACGCGCCGGGTTTACGGAGAGGTTCGTTACCGGGATGCCGATCAGGTGGATCAGCGTGAGGCAGAGGCCGATGGCCAGCGGAGCGAATCCCTTGGCGGCGCGCTGGTCGGTTGAGCCCATGATGACGATCAGGAAGAAGAATGTCAGCACGATCTCGGCCGTGAGGCAGGCCACCAGGCTGTAGCCGTCCGGCGAGTGCTCGCCGTAGCCGTTGGACGCAAAGCCCCCCGCGACGAACGACCCCTTGCCCGCGGCAATAGCATAGAGCACCGCGGCGGCAGCGATGCCGCCCATCACCTGCGCGAGCCAGTAGGGAAGCGCTTCATCGGCCGGAAATCGCTTGCCCGTGACCAGCCCGAGAGTGACGGCGGGGTTGAGGTGGCAGCCGGAGATGTGTCCGATGGCGTAGGCCATGGTCAGCACGGTGAGGCCAAAGGCCAGCGCGACGCCGGCAAAGCCGATGCCCAGTGTAGGAAAGCCCGCGGCCAGCACAGCCGCGCCGCAGCCGCCGAACACCAGCCAGAAGGTTCCGAAGAACTCTGCGATACAACGTTTGGAAAGAGGAACAGGCATAGGAGGGTCCAATCACTTTCGAGGTGAGATGGCGACCCTCGCAGGGCCCTGAGTCGCTTCGATGTAGCTGTTATGTTGCCAAAAGTGTACGGCAGAAAGAAGAAAGGCGAAAGAATTTCTCCCCCGCCTTTCTTTGTCTTGAAGCTGCTTACCAGACCTTGCACGTCGGCGTATGCACCATCGGCTGGCCTACTTTGCAGCCGAAGGCCTTCTGGAACTGCGGCATGTTGGAAACCACGCCGTTGATCCGCGCATAGCCCGGTGAGTGCGGGTTGGTCATCGCGCTCATACGCAGGTTCTCGGGCCGCTGCTCTTCGCAAGCCCACTGCGCCATGCCAACGAAGAATCGCTGGTCGGGCGTAAAGCCTTCCACGTCGGTCAGCTTCAGGCCTTCGGTCTGCTTCTTCCAGGCGATGTATGCCAGCAGCTCGCCACCCAGATCGGCAACATCCTCGCCGCTAGTGAGTTTGGAGTTGATGTGGATGTCGTCCACGATCACGTAGCCCGCGTACTGGTCGCGCACGCAGTTGATACGGGTTTCAAAGCCCTTCGCGTCTTCCGGGGTCCACCAGTCGCGCAGGTTTCCCTTGGCGTCGAACTGCCGTCCCTCGTCGTCGAACGCGTGCGTTAGCTCGTGGCCGATGGTGCCGCCGGTGTTGCCATAGTTCGGAGCATCGTCTTCCTTCGGGTCATAGAGCGGCGGCTGCAGCACGCCGGCAGGGAAGTTGATGTCGTTCATCTGCGGGTTGAAGTAGGCGTTCACCGTGGGCGGCGTCATACCCCACTCGTTCAGGTCGACGGGTTTGCCGAGCTTGTGCCACTGGCGCGCGTTTTCAAACTCCACCGCGCGCGACACGTCGCCGAAGTAGTCGTCCGGTTTTACCTCAAGTGCAGAGTAATCGCGCCACTTGTCCGGATAGCCGATCTTGTTGCGGATGGCATGTAGCTTGCGCAGCGCTTCCTGCTTGGTCGCCGGGCTCATCCAGTCGAGACCCTCGATCTCCTGCTGCATGGCCGTTTCAATCTGCTCGGTCATGAGCTGCGTCTTGGCCTTGGTATCAGCGCCAAACGTCCGCTTCACGAACTCCTGTCCCAGCGCTTCGCCAAGGTTGCGATCGACGCCACGCGTGCAGGTCTTCCAGCGTGGGGGCATGGCCGGTGTGCCGCGCAGCGTCTTTGAGAAGAAGTCGAAGTTGGCCTGCGCCAGCGGTTGCGCCAGGTACGGCGCCGCGCCGTTCACCAAATGAAAGCGAAGGTACGCGCGCAGGGCCTCCATGGACTCGGTCGTGAGCTCGGTGTTGACGGCTTTCATGAACGCCGGCTGCGAGACGTTCAGTTTCGTGACGCCGGGCGCGTCATGCACGGCGAAGTACGCCGTCCAGTCGATCGAAGGCGCAAGCTTCGTCAGCTCTGCTATCGGCATCATGTGATACACGTTGTGCGGATCGCGGCGCTCTACGCGGGTAAGCTGCGCTGTAGCAAGCGCCGTTTCGATCTTCAGGATTGCCGCGGCATCGGTCTTGGCGCGCTCCGGGGATTCACCCTCGAAGCCGAGCATCTTCTCGATGTACGCCTGATACTGCTCGCGAATCTTGACGCTCTTGTCGTCGGTCTTGGTGTAGTAGTCGCGGTCGGGAAGACCCAGTCCGCCGGCATCGATGGCGACGATGATGACAGAGGAATCGATCGCATCCTGGTCCGTGCCGGAGTCCAGGAAGAACGTGCCGATGTGGTCTTTATCGAACTTGCCCAGCCCGGCAAGTAACGCGGCGCGTGTTTTGAAGCCTTCGATTGCGGTCAACCCGGGCTGCAGCGGCTTGAGGCCTAGCGCATCGATCGTATTGGTATTCATGCAGGCGGCAAAGTAGTCGCCCACTTTTTGTTGCACGGGCGTGCGGTTCGTGGCCTTCGCATCCTCTTCCAGAATGCCCCAGAGAAACTGCTGGTTATCGTTGGCCAGCTTGCCGTAGACGCTCCACGCCGCCTGGTCCGCGGGGATCGGGTTGTGGGCGATCCAGCCCCCACAGGAGAACTTGTAGAAGTCCACGCACGGCTCGGCCGTGCGGTCCAGGCTCGTTACATCGAGCGACGGCGTGTAGGGCATTGCCGTAAGCGGCTTCGGCGCGGGCTGCTGGGCGGTCAGGGCCAGGGAGATAACAGCCACGGCCGCAGCAGCCAGTCCGGTGAAAGATTTCATGTGCATGATTTCTCCTTGAATTTTGCGCTTACACAGGAGCAGGGAGATTGAACACCAAACGGTAGATCAGATAGTAGAGGCCCCTACATGTAATCAGGTCCAGTTTTCCGACCGCGAAAAAGGAAGGCACAGCAAGGCTCAGGGCAGTAATAGCGTTGAAGGCCCGGGAGGACAGGCGCTTGTGGGCTTCCAGGGCACAAAGCAGAACGGGGATGGTGGCAAACGCGACCAGCCGGGAGTAGTCGATGCCGATGTAGGTGGAAGCTACCGCCAGCCCAATGCCGCAGACGACGAAGCAGGCCACGCGGAGCTGGTCCTTGAGCTGGTAATAGAGGGCGAGTGGAACGAACAGCCACCACAGCTTGAACGCGTACACCACGCCCATCAACACGCTCTTGGGATAGAGACGAAAGTACTCCTGCGCCGGCATGCCTGAAACGACGGCCTGGATGCGCAGCGGAGCCATAAGGTGAAACGAAAAGTTCGACCACAGAGCGGTGGCATACAGCAGCAGCACAAGAATCGAAGGCAGCCATGCTTTGCGCCCGAACAGGAACACGATCATGGGTGCGAATACGATGAAGGCGCAGGACTCGTGCGTCATGAGTGCAAGGGCGAAAGCGATCGTCTGCAGGTCTGAGTACCGGCCTTCGCGCTCAAACTCGATCAGGGCCACCATGCCGAAGAGGAAAGCCGCAATCTCCGGGTAGCCGGGTCCCTGGTATGCCGAGATGAAAACCCCGACGTTCAGCAGCGAAACCTCATGCAGCAGCGAAAGTTCCGTGCCTTTGCTACGGAAGTAGAGCTTGGTGAGCAGCACGGCCACAAGAACGATGGCCCAGAAGAAGCCCGTGTAGAGAAAACCATTGAGGTGATACAGGTTGGCCAGACCCGGAATGAGGAGCCGGCGATAGAGCTGGTTGGGTTCCTGGATGAACGGATTGACCGAAACTCTGGCGTAATAGCGCCCGAACCCTACCGGAAAGAACACCGCCGTGAGCAGCAAGCTCGCAAACATGGCGATGAGCGTCTGGAGCAAGTCTTTGCGTGTCAGCGTCTTGCCGATGCCCGTTATGACTGAGCGCCCGAGCGGGAACAGAAGTACTGCCGTGCAGACGAAAAACAGGAACGACTTGATAGGAACGAGAAAAAACGCGGCAGTCTTGTCGAAGCTGTCCTTGAGCGTGCCGTCGGCGCCATTGGCGTACAGCAGACCATGCTTGTTGAGCGGCGCCAGGAGCGTTGGGTTTGTAATGTTGATGACGAAAAAGCACACCACGATGGGCAAATAGACCCGGAAGAGGGGCGAAAGAAGGATTCGCGGCAGTGGATTGCTCGAAAGCGCAGTCTTCCGCATCGGCGGTCTCTTCCTTGGCTCGGTGGGATTCTTTGGAAGGCCAGTCTAGCAGGCCGCTGTGTGTGCTTTGCGACGATGCGGCGCCTTGAAGGCCTGAGTTCTGCTGTAAGGGATTGCCTGAGTCGCCGCGGGAGAGTCGAAACCCGGCAGAATCGCATCTATTGGATTAGGTTCCTGCCGTCTGCTGTAAGAGAAATCTCTTGCTGCTCCGTCCAAGACTGATGAGAGGTGTCCTATTCCCCGCGCAACGAAAGAAATGGACCTCCGTCGACCGTTGAGACTTCTCGGGCTGACCGTTTGCGCTGCGGCATGCCTGCTGTTTGCAGTCTCTGCCCACGCCCAGAACACCTTTCGCACTCTCTCGGGAACCGTCTCCGATCAGCACCATGAGCCGCTGGCGGGGGCTGTGGTTGAGGTGCAAAACGTGGGAGACAATACCGTTCTCTCCTACATCACGGACAAGGCCGGCCACTTCGAGTTCCGCCGCCTGAACAGCGGAGCCGATTACAACTTCTGGGCGACCTACCGCACGCACCGCTCCAAGTCCGAGTACCTAAGCAAGTTCAACAGCAAGACCGCACCGGTGGCCAATCTGGAGATCAAGTTGGAGTAGCGGCTCGGCGGGTAGGCAGCCTAGCGTCCCGGCTCGATGACCAGTTTTTCGGTGGCATCGCCAGCCGGTGCATACAGGTACGGGAAGAACCGCTTGAAGCCGAGCACATGCTTTTCCAACACGTTCCAGCTGACCAGTCCGATCGCATAGCTCACCACGGGTCCTAATACCAATGCACCAAGCATCAGCGGCACAGAATGCGGATGCTTCTTCGCCAGCGGCGGCACAATCCACGACGGATGCAGGACATACATGGCAAAGCTGTACTTTCCGCAGCGCGTAAGAACGCCCGACCGCAGTATGCCCACGCGCCGGGTTGCCGCCATGGCCACCAACCCGGTCGCTGCGACCCCTCCGGCGAGAATGCCCATGCCATACGGCAGCGGAAGAAATAGTCCCGCAACGCCTCCCACGATCAACGGCCAGCGCCACCGGGAAGCCCACTGGAGGAACGCTCCCGAGCAGGCCAGGAGTGCGCCGAGAGCGAGGGGGTCTAGGTGCAGAAAGGTCAGCCGCCAGACTTCCGGGTCCGCCGCATGCCCGGTCACCGTAAAGGCGACCCGCAGCGCGATCGAAAGCACCGCGAGGCCTGCTGAGACGCCGACCAGCCAGCGGCCGGGGAGATATCGCGCGAACAGGCTGAACATCAGGTAGAACTGTTCCTCGATGGCCAGCGACCAGAAGTGGCCAAGCTCGGCGCCGTCGTTCAAACCCAGTCCCTGCCGCCAGTTGCCGAGAAAAAGCCAGTACCAGATCTGCTCGCCTTCCGGCAGTTTCGGCAAAAGCCCATGGCGGTGGGCGAACGGCAACGCCAGCCAGTAGAAGAGAGCAATCGTCAGGAAAGCAAGCGGGAAGATCCGCAGCGAGCGGCGGGCGTAGAAGGCGCTGAAGTAGTTGGCAGCCCCGCGCGTCGAGATCAAAATCGACGTAATGAGGAAGCCGGAGAGGACAAAGAAGCAGTCCACGCCGGTATAGCCGCGCGCGATGATGTCTGAAACGATACCGAGCGGCCGCCAGTCCTGGAACGGCGCATGGAAGTGCAGCAGAAGCACGGCAAGGATTGCCAGTCCGCGGACGCCGTCCAACTCCGGAATGTGGTAGAGGTGCGCTTTCTGGTCTGCCATTGGGCCTTTATCCGCCGCGCGTGGAAAGGCAGCGTTCCCCGCTGATTCTAGCAGTGGCAAAGGCCGCCCGGCGGGGCCGACAGGGCCGCCAACAGGAGGTCCCTCCCCATCGATTTGCTTGGTGAACCGGCGAAAATCTGCTATCCTGACAGCTGTTGCAAATAGCAGTTTTTCCGTTAGGAATACCATGCCAAAGTTGAAAACACACTCAGGCGCGGCCAAGCGCTTCAAGAAGACCGGCACCGGCAAGTTCAAGCGTGGCCAGTCCAAGATGCGCCATATCCTCACTTCAAAGTCGAACAAGACCAAGTCCAAGCTGGGCCGTATTGTTCTGGTTTCGAAGGCGGATACCCCAAAGGTCGCCCGGATGCTCCCTTACGCGTAAAGCGTAAGAAGTATTCAAGTTATTCGAATCAAGCCATTCGTCAGAATA
>Ga0302187_10004830_pt1 | contig 10711 bp, 10 predicted proteins | sample II_Bog_E1_3_FD_202120 | JGI IMG/M metagenome (GOLD analysis project Ga0302187, IMG submission 202120) | Peat permafrost microbial communities from Stordalen Mire near Abisko, Sweden - II_Bog_E1_3 | ecosystem: Environmental > Terrestrial > Soil > Wetlands > Peat | place: Sweden: Abisko...
TACCTGATCCATAGCGCAGTGAAACTGAATGGCAGGATCAGAAACCTTAGCCTGGGTGGCTGTAGAATTCAGCTCGATCAGCGCGCCCGGCTGGACATTTACACTCGCCTGGAGGCGGGGTTCTACCACCTCGGGCTTCCGTTTCGCGTGGCCGGCGTGGTTCAGGACGTGTATGGGCCGCAGGAAGTGGGCATCCGCTTTCTGGATGTGTCGGAGCGGAACAGGGAGAAGCTGCTCGGGCTGTTAGAGGAGCTGGGCACAGTGCTGTCGCCGAAAAAGTGAGTGGCTTCTACCGCAGCCTCGCTCGCTCGCGCTGCAACTCGCGGTAGATGTCGCTCTTCGATTGTCCAAGTTCGCGGGCCAGTCGCTTCAGGGCTTCTTTTTCGTCGATGCCGAGCTGTTGCTGAAGGCGGGCGATGCGGACCGCGATCTTCTCGTTTGCCTGCGCCGAGCTGGCTTCAGTGGCCGAGCGCGCCGGGGCCTCCACCAACAGGGTGAACTCGCCACGCACGCGGTCGCGAGCGGCCAAAATAGCGCGGGCCTCGCCGGCCGTGGTGCGCAGAAACTCTTCGTGGAGCTTGGTCAGCTCACGCGCGCAAACCACTCGCAGCGCCTGCCCGAAGACCGACTCAAGATCGGCCAGCGTGTCGAGAATGCGATGGGGAGCCTCGTAGAAGATGAGCGTCAGCGCCCTGGAGCGGGGCAGCGCGGCCAGCTCTTCCAGCCGGGTGCGGCGCGCTCCTGCCTTTTCCGGCAGAAATCCGATAAAGTGAAACTCTTCCGTGGAGAAGCCAGAGGCGACCAGCGCGGTGAGCCCGGCGTTGGCTCCGGGAATGGGAACCACCGTGACCCCGGCGGCGATGGCGGCTGAAACCAGCCACGAGCCAGGGTCGCTGATGCCCGGCATACCTGCGTCAGAGACCAGGGCGATACGAGCCCCATTCTGCAGTGCCTCCACCAGCTCGGTTGAACGTGTGTGCTCGTTATGTTGGTGGCAGCTCACGGTGGGCGTCGCGATCCCGTAGTGATTGAGCAGCTTCTGCGTCTGGCGGGTGTCTTCGCAGGCGATGCGGTCGGCTGAGCGCAGCACATCCAGCGCGCGCATGGTAATGTCGCCCAAATTGCCAATGGGGGTAGCCACCAGGTAGAGGCCTGGCGCCAGCGGGTTCAGCGGTCCATCTGTGGTGGAAGCGTTCATCTCGTTCATCAAAAATGTATCCAATGCGGTGCAGCGCGCCAATCAAAAATGAGCAACGGGTGTGGCTCCCGCCGCGCTCTAGTATTTTGACCGTGTGAATCTGAAACATCCCGTGCCCCATCCATTCGCCTTTTTTCTGGCGAATGGGTGGGAAACCACGAACTTCAAAGTGCAAAACTCCACGGTCACGAAACTAGTTACTGGATTCCTGGCGCTCGATGCGGCGCTGCTCGGCCAGCAGCGGCATGGAACTCATCAGGTTCTGCACACTGACGATGCCAACAATGCGGCCTGAGTCAGTAACCGGGATCAGCGAAAGCCCGCGCCCGGCGGTGAGACGCCGAATGATGGTGCCCAAGGTGTCGTCGGGCCGGGCCACCTGAAAGACGCGGTTCATCACCGATTGTACGTAGGCGTTGCCGTCGCTGCGCAGGGAGTCCAAAATGCGCTGGCGAGAGATGATGCCGACCAGCTCGGAGCCGCGAATGACCGGAAAGTCTTCCTGAAGTGAGTGCACGCAACGGACCAGAGCGTCGGCCAGCGTGTCGGAGGGCGTCAGGGTGAAGAAGTCCGTCAGCATCACCTCGCGCATGCGCACGGTGTCAACCACAGACTGGAAGAACACGCCCTGATCCTCGATCTGCGCGCCGATCATGATGAACAGGCCGCCCAGCACCAGCCACGGCGTGCGCAGCAGGATGCCGGCCAGCATCATGCCCAGCGCCAGCGCCTGGCCAAGTCCCATGGCGATGCGGGCGCCGGTGGCAAACCCGTGCCGACGAGAGAAGATGTTGCAGAGCAACCGCCCGCAATCCAATGGATAGGCAGGGATCAGATGCAATACGCCGAGCAGCACCTGCATCCAGACCATGCTGCGCACCAGGCACGAGCTGCACAGCAGCGGCAATGCGAACAGTTGAAGATTGCCGCTGGCGCCCACCACCGTGGCGGCAAAGATCAGCCCGGTGGCGATGTTGGCGATAGGCCCGGCCAGCGCGAGCGCGACGTGTCCGCCGCCCTCGGTGGCAGTTTCCTGGCTCTCGGGGTTGGCGTAGGCAAACAGGCCGCCGATGGGCAGCAGCAGGATGGCGCGCAGGCGCAGACCCAGGCATGCAGCCACGATCAGCCTGGCCGTCTCGCGCACGGCCAGTGCGGCAAGCAGAAACAGATAGAGCGCCAGACCTCGGCGCCAGCCGTCTGTGCCGGCGATGCCGAGAAAGACGATGCAAACCAGAGGAAGAAAGATGTGCACGCGCAGTTCGACGCCTGCCCACCGGCCCACGGGGATTGACCAGCCACGCATACCACGATTGTACGGGCTGGGCCTCGGTTGGTGTTGATCTGCGATGGGTCGGCAAGGCCCACGTCGCGTATTCTGGTGTGCGATGCGAGTGATTGCTGGCACATACAGGTCAAGGACGCTGGAGGCTCCGGCAGGGTTGGCCACGCGGCCCACCAGCGACCGGCTGCGGGAGACCCTGTTCAATGTTTTGGCGCCACGGATCGAAGGCGCGCGCTTTCTTGATTTGTACGCGGGTTCGGGCGGGGTGGGAATCGAAGCGCTCAGCCGGGGCGCGGCGCGGGTTGACTTTGTGGAGCGCGCGCAGCCGGCCTTGAAGGCGCTCAGCGGCAACTTGGCGCGGCTGGGCATTCGCAGCGGATTCGAGATTCATGCCCGCAGCGTGGCGGCTTATCTGGGCCGGGCGGCGGCGGCGCGGTTCGATCTGGTCTTTCTCGATCCGCCGTACGATGCAGCAGAGGAGTACGACGCCACGCTGCGCCGCATCGCGGCTTTGCTGGCCGAGGGCGCGCTGGTGGTGGCCGAGCATCGCCGCAAAGACAAGCTTGCCGTGGTCTGTGGCAAGCTCAGCCGCACCCGCTTGCTGGAGCAAGGCGACGCGGCGCTGAGCTTTTACGCGGTGGCGCAAGAGTAGAACATGGGCGTCCTAGGGCAAGTGCATATGGCATGGCTAGATGATCAGGCCGATGAAACTCTCTTCATCACCGCCATCAGCCGCGCCGAACTCCGATTTGGAGTGCTGAAATTATCGGACGGAAAGCGCAAAAGCGTCATTGCCGCGCAAATCGAACGTGTGCTCGATCTGTTCAAGGACCGCACTCTCGATTTCGATATTGCGGCCTCGGACAAACTGGCTGAAATCGCGGCGCGCTGCGAACAGATCGGCAAGCCGGCAGTCGCTCCTGATGCTTATATCGCGGCCTGCGCCTCCGCGCGGGGCTTTGCGGTCGCCACACGCAATGTGAGGCATTTTGAACCCACTGGAGTCAGTGTCATCAATCCCTGGAAATAGTCTGATCGGAAAATAGGCAGAAACAGCGATTTCCGTCGTCTCAAGAGGGTTAGGTCTTGAGACACGCCAGCGCAGCCCTGGTGAAGAAATCGGTGACCGAATCGCCGTTGACTCCTCCCGCAGGGAGGATAAGAGAATAGCCCAGGGTGAAACCCTGGGAACGCATGTGCATTGAACCCATCCGCCCCGTCGGGGCGGAGAGAAGGAATCTCCCGCGCTCGTGGCGAAAACCTGCTGTAGGATGGTGGCGTATGCCGCACACCTATTGTTCCTCGCTCTATCATTGCGTCTTCTCCACCAAGGAGCGGCGCAAGATCATCGCGCTGGATGTTCAGGGACGGCTTTGGCCCTACATGGGAGGAATCGCGCGCGGACTTGAAATCAAGGCCCTCGAAGTTGGAGGCATGGACGACCATGCGCACCTCCTGCTCTCTCTGCCGTCCACGATGGCGGTCGCCACGGCCATGCGCGAGATCAAGAGTTCCTCGTCTCATTGGATGCACGAGGATTGCGCTTCGCCGGACTTCGCCTGGCAGGAGGGCTACGGCGCATTCTCCATTGGAAGCGCGCAGATCGAAGCGACCGCGGCCTACATCGCCAATCAGGTTGAACATCATCGCAAGCGGGATTTCCAATCGGAGTTCCTGGCCATGCTGAAGAAGCAGGGAATTGCATACGATCCGCGCTTTGTCTGGGGATAGGTTCGAGCCGGGCGCGTTTACGTCCTCCCGGAGGGAGGAACAGAGAATAGCCCAGGGTGAAACCTCAATTGCAGCACCTCCAGGGATAAGTGTTCCCCCCGGAGGGAGGAACAGAGAATAGCCCAGGGTGAAACCCTGGGAGAGCGTTTGCACAGGAGAGTTTCCGCCCCGTCGGGGCGGAGCGAAGCGAGAATACGAGGCAGGCAGCCATCCAACGAAAAGCCGCCTATCTGTCCGCCCCTACAGGGCGGAATCCCTTCGCCACATATCTTGACCCAGGGTTTTACCCTGGGCTATTCTCTACCGCTCCCTACGGGAGCAACGAGGCGGTTTCGGTCCATTTGACTCTGCCGTGCCGTGGTAAAATTCGGCGCATGAAACCAGACCTCTATACCAAAGCCGTTCTTACCGTCATTGCGTTCATGCTCGTCATGATCGGTTGCCGCCAATACGTCAGCCCGACCACGGTGGTTCAAGCCGAGGGGCCGTTTGCGAGTGTGCAATTTACGGGAACTGCCTATAGCTTCTTCGATCCTCGCACCGGCGAGGTGTGGCAGTACTATAACGATGGAACGGTAGGCGTGCATTTTCGGATAACTAAACTCGGCCAACGGGCGGTTGAAACAAAGTGAGGGCGTCTCACAAAGGGTAAGTTGTGAGACGGTTTTGCGCCGATGGAAATATATTCCACACGATTGAGTTGTTCGCGTGGTCCAACCGTGGTCCGCGCCTCCCGGAGGGAGGCAAAGACAATAGCCCAGGGTGAAACCCTGGGAACGCATATGCATTGAACCCATCCGCCCCGTCGGGGCGGAGAGATGCGAGAAGACGAAGTCGGCAGCAATCCAACGGAATGCCGTCTCTCTGTCCGCCCCTATAGGGCGGAATCCGTTCTATTTGCATCTCACCCAGGGTTGCGCTGCGCTTCACCCTGGGCTATTCTCTCCGACTCCCTACGGGAGCAACTATGCGGCCCGATTCATTCGGACGCCGCCGAGGGTGCTAAAATTCGGCGCATGAAGCAAGAACTCCAGAAGAATTTCAAGTTTTCTGTTCTCTTTGCTGTAGCCATGGGCTTCGTGCTGCTTTGTTCAGCCGCGAACGGCCAAGCAGACACGCATAGTGTTGTCGGCGCCACTATGAATCTCGCTGGCTTCGATGTACTCGGATTACGTCTCCATATGTCCCCTGAAGAAGTGATTTCTGTAATGAGAGACCTCTCGGCAAAGGTCAGCGGCGACAGCTATGGGTGCTTAAGAGACAAGGTATCCAGATTGGGAAAAGGCCGCCCCCCCGAAAACGTTCCATTTCTTGCCGAATCAGTCTCATTTTTTGAAAACTGTCCTTCTCTACTGATCGGGCACACCCCGAACGGAATTGAGATCAGAGTTGATTTCACCGAAGACCTTGCAAAGACCCCCGGAGCGGTGAAAGCGTGGCATATCCGAACGGTTCAGTCGATTGGCTTTACCAGCACAGATCGCGCTGTCTTCTTTGACGCAGTTAAAGAGAAATATGGCCGTCCCCCCTACGCCAAGTTGACTTCCGGCAACGAATCGCTCGGCTACTGCGACAAACTCGGCCCGAACGAGGCGTGTGAGTTTAATGACTACCGCCTACAGTCGGGATTGAGTCGAATCAACGATAGCCCGATCAGTGATTACTCGACCCTAATGAAACCGGGGGGCAAGATTGAAGTACTGCCATCAAGAATGGGAATGTATGTCCATTTGAACCCAGAAGGAGCATCTTCCTATAACGGGATCGTCGATCTGTGGGACTGTGATCTGCGCCGAACATCCAGGAAGGTGGAGGACCAGAAGCTGAACGAAACGCGCACCCTGTCGAAGCCCGAACTCTAGAATGGAAACTGCCCGGTGAACCGGGCAGTTCAATCTCAAGAAGGGTAAGTCTTGAGACACGGCCCCGGCCCTTGAAAAATAAGGGCTTGCGCGTCTCAAGTTTCTGTCTCAAGATTAGGCCATGAAATACGGTTACGCCCGCATATCGACCCACGACCAAAGCACGGCCCTACAGATTGCCGCCCTCAATAAAGCTGGAGTACGAACCCGGCAACTTGTTGTCGGCTTTAGCCGCCGAGGGATGTATTGATGATGCTCAAACCATCCCTCAGAGTCTGAACAGGCTGCGGAAAAATTCAAATTCAGGCATGTTTTGAAAGGGCATGACTTTAGTCGTGCCGATAAACCACATAGAATCAATAGGGCTTTAGCCCCTGAGGGAGGCTTTTCGGCTTCTGCGAGGTCAAACATAGCCTTTCTCCGGAGCCTGCGAAGCCCATAAGTTTTCTGGCTGTTTTGCGGCACGACCATCGATCCGGCCCACAAATAGAAGGACCGTGCCCCACTCGTTTCGCAGGTTTTATCGCGAAATGGGTGGGAAGCATACAACTATTGAAGGGCCGGATCTATAAAGCTGTGCCCTTTCAAAACGGTCCCAATGCAATTCCCTTGACGGCTTCCCTGCCAGAGTGGGCCTTCTGTAGGAAAGAAGCCGGGAAACCGAGGGAGAAAGGCAAGTCGATGTTCAAGAAGAATTGTTCGGTGGTGTTGCTTTGGTTAGCGGTTTGCGCAAGTGGAGTGGCGGCGGCGCAGGCGGTCGGGCCGCAGTGGTGGATTGGGCCGTTCTCGCGGCCTGCCGACGCCAATCCAGTGATTGCGCCCCGGCCTGAGTCGGCCTTCAACGATCCGCTGGCCAAGGCCCCGGTGCACTGGGAGGCGCTCAACACCTTCAATCCCGCTGCCGTGGTCAAAGACGGTAAGGTGATGCTGCTCTACCGCGCCGAGGACGATTCTGGCTCCATGATCATTGGTGGACACACCTCGCGGCTCGGCCTGGCTGAGAGTGTGGACGGCATCCACTTTACGCGGCGCGCCGAACCAGTCTTGTTTCCGGCGGCTGACGACGAGCAGGCCCGCGAGTGGCCGGGTGGCGTGGAAGACCCTCGGTTGGTGGAGGCCGAGGACGGAACCTACGTGCTTACCTACACGCAGTGGAACCGCAAGGCCTACGCGGCGGCCATCGCCACCTCGAAAGACCTGATCCACTGGACCAAATACGGGCCAGCCTTTGCCGGTGCGGCAGGCGGCAAGTACGACGACCTCAAGTACAAATCGGCCGGCATTGTCACACGGCTCGATGCGGCCAAGGGCCGTTTGATCGCCGCCAAAATCGATGATCGCTACTGGATGTTCTGGGGCGAAGGCGCGCTGCATCTGGCCAGCTCTGACGACCTCGTCCACTGGACGCCGCTAGTAGACGGCTCCGGCGCTCCGGCTGAGGTGCTCACGGCACGGCCGGGCCGCTTTGACAGCGCGTTCCCTGAGGTTGGCCCTCCGCCGGTGCTCACCCCGGCCGGAATCGTGGTGATCTACAACGGCAAGAATGCAGCCGGCAAGCGTGGCGCCGAAGCGGGCGACAAGACTCTGGACCCCGGAGCCTATGCGGCCGGCGAAGCGCTGTTTGACCCCAACGATCCGGTGCGCCTGCTGGCCCGGACCATCGACCCGGTGCTGCGCCCTGCCGCGCCGTACGAAAAAACCGGCCAATACGCCGCCGGAACCACCTTCGCCGAGGGCTTGGTCTACTTCCATGGGCAGTGGCTGCTCTACTATGGCTGCGCCGACTCGCGGGTAGCTGTGGTGACGGCAGGGGCTAGGAACGATTGATCCGGCCCATAAATACTGATATTGGGTGGGAGAGCGTGACACTATTTGAGGGCCGGATCTATAGGTGCTGGGTTCTAGTGTTCCAGCCCTCAAATAGAAGCACCGCGCCCCGTCTTTGCGTCTTTTTTCTGGCGCAAAGGCGGGAAATAGATGCACTTTTCTTGGTCCGGATCAATAGAATGGGCGGCATGAAAACTTTGCGGTTCTTTCTTGCTTTGGCGGTGGGTTTGGGTTTGGTGTCGGGCGCGCGCGGGGTGGCTGCCCAGGCGGGTACGGTAACGGCGGCGGCTCCGCAGCGGGTGGTGCTCGACACCGATATTGGCGACGACATTGACGACGCGTTCGCCCTGGGGCTGCTGCTCCAGAGCCCGGAGGTGGACCTGCTGGGCGTTTCTACCGCCTACGGACAGACGGGGCTACGCGCGCGGCTGGTAGAGCGCTATCTGCGGGCCGTGGGCAGGGCAAATGTGCCGGCGGCGGCGGGCGTGGTGGGGCCGGATACGGATCACTTCAGCCAGGCAGCCTACGCGCGGCAGATGCCGGAGCGGAAGTATCCCGACGGCGTGGCGCTGCTGCTCAACCAGATTCGGGTGCATCCGGGGCAGGTGACGGTGATTGCCATCGGCGCGCTGACCAACCTGAAGGCTGCTCTCGACCGCGACCCTGCCACCTTCCGCAAGGTGAACCGGGTGGTGCTTATGGGCGGCAGCGTCTATGAGGGCTATGAGGACCACCAGACTGGCCAGCGTGGCAGGCCGGTCTCGGTCGAGTGGAACATCCGCTGCGACCCGGCGGCGGCCAGGGCCGTCTTTGACTCGGGCGTGCCGGTCTTTGTGATGCCGCTGGATTCGACCCAGATCCACCTGAGCGCCGACGAGTTGCGAGGGGTGCTGGCCTACGGGTCGCCTGTCACCGACCAGATTGCGCTGCTCTACCAGCAGTGGACCGGGCGAAAGCAGTGGAACTCGCCTACCTTATATGATCCGGTGGCGGTCACCTACGCCATCCGCCCGGCGTTGTGCCCGACGACCCCGCTCCGCCTGGAAGTGGACGCCGAAGGCTATACGCGCCCAGTGGAGGGCAAACCGAATGTTCAGGTCTGCCTCAAAGCCGATGAGCCGGGGTTCCGTGCGTTTCTGCTCGGCAGGCTGATGGCTCCGATCGGTAAATAGAGGCAAGCGAGCGCCGGACGGAGACCCTCGTAGCCGGTTATGCGCCAGCGGCAACAGCTTCAGAAGCCCCTGTTTACGCGGCGATTAGACAGGTGTGAGCAAGGTCACTTGCAACATGGTTGACAGAAGGGGAAAGTAGGAGAAAAATGGCGAGTCGAGGCATTGTTACGCCGATTGAGCCGTTTGCGGAGGGATTGGAATCGATATGAAGAATATGAAGTTTTTTGGCGCGGTAGTTCTGGCAGGTTTGGGACTGGCGATGGTGTTGAGCGGTTGCAAGTCAGCGCCTGAGCTGGCAACGGCCGATGCGCAGAAGGCGGTCCAGGCCAAGTACGATGCGGCTCCGGCCGCCGGCGTCGACATTACTGTGAACGATCTGGGTATGCAGCAGGGCGCCAATGGCAAGCTCTGGGCCCGGACCAAGGTTTATCCAAATCGCTACTGGGCAGACTTTACGCTGACCCCAGACGGCAAAAAGGCCATCAAGCTGGCCGGCGGCGGCGACACCATCCAGTGGCGTCCCAACAGCCTGGACGACAAGGCCTATGTGCTGGTAATTACCACGGCCACGGCTACCCACCCCAAGGTGAAGGAGCTCCAGCCGGCTCAGGATGCGGGCGCAACCAAGACGGTCGAGTTTACCGAGGCCGTCAATCTGGACGGCGTCAACGACGTGCTCCAGCAGATCGCCCACAACCCCGGCAACAAGCTCAGCCAGAAAAAGACGGCCACGTTTGTGCAAGACGGCGCGGCCTGGAAGCTCGATTCGATCCAGTAAGGAAAATCGCCACCGTCAAACCTAGCAGCATCGTGTGGGACCGTGCGACCGGCGCAGTCAGGTCGGATCGCCGGTCCCACACCTGTCTGCAGGCAAACCTCTCCGGTAAATCGTCACCCCCCAGCGAATCTCCCACCCCGCCAAACTCTCCACACCCCTCAAAAACCGCCCTGCACCGCCGAATGTACCAGCAAACCCCCGAATTTGGTGTTGTTGCAACAACACCTATTCCCTCACAGGGCAATCGCTTTTGAATTCACTTGAAAGGGCACGGCCTTGGCCGTGCTGGCTGCAACGCCAATTTTGTCGGTTCTAGCCGCCGAGCGACGCATCGAGGATTCCCAAATCATCCCTCAGGGAGCTTTGTCTGAGAAATAGCAAAAACGGTCTTCCTGCCCAAGAAATCGGTTGGAACTTCGAAAGTCGAATGCACCAAAATCGTCGCAAGGATCATTAGGGCAATTTCGCTTTTGCTATAGACTTCCGTGCCCCATCCATTTCCGTGTTTTTTGCGGAAATGGGTGGGATACCAATGAAATCCAGGTCTACACCATTCCGGAAAATGCTCTAAACGGTAACTTCCGGTTTGGCGGTGATTCGACCGTGAAGTTGGTTTTTTAGTCCCGGAGGGACGATCGAAAACAGCCCCGGGTGAAACCCGGGGAAAGGCGAAAAAACAATGCGCGCCCCGGAGGGGCGCGGCGACAAAAACGAGTAATTTCCGCATAGGCTGTTACTCAGACGTGATCACCCGAATGTGATAATTGATGTGAACCTGCACAACGAGGTCCGGCAATGGATCAGGTAATAGGCAGTGTGATTTGGAGCCATACAATCTACGATTGGTATGCTTTTCCGATT
>Ga0302187_10004837_pt1 | contig 10706 bp, 11 predicted proteins | sample II_Bog_E1_3_FD_202120 | JGI IMG/M metagenome (GOLD analysis project Ga0302187, IMG submission 202120) | Peat permafrost microbial communities from Stordalen Mire near Abisko, Sweden - II_Bog_E1_3 | ecosystem: Environmental > Terrestrial > Soil > Wetlands > Peat | place: Sweden: Abisko...
ATGGCCAGAAAGGTCACATCGGGCAGCTCGATGCACATGGTATAGGCGTTATAGGCGGCGACGCAGGCTGCCCCCAACTTCTGGAGGTAGATCGTCTCCAGGTCCACCAGATGGTAAAACGAGCCGGTGATATACATCAACGGCTCGCCGGCACCGACCCATTCGCCTTCCTTGCGGATCAGTTCGATCTTCACCGACTGACCACGCTCGGCGGCCACTTTTTCGATCCAGGACACCGCCAGCCGGGGTGTAAAGACCACGGGGCGGCGCATGAACACCGCATAAGTCACCACCCGATCCCCAAACCGCCCAACGATTTCCTTGGTCCGCAGGAAATAATGGTCGGTCAGGCGGGGAATGTCGCCAACGCGGGGCAGGCTGTCCGCCCCGCTTTCTTCGACATCCGCGCCATCAGGGGCGGGTGGTGGGGTCATAACGCAGAGGCCTTTTTATCTGCGGCACGGGCTTCCTTCAGATTTTCGGCGATGAGGAAGGCAAGCTCCAGTGCCTGGGTGGCGTTCAAGCGGGGGTCGCAGGCGGTGACGTAATTCTCGCTCAGGCCCGCGGCATCAATAGCCTGGGCGCCGCCGACGCATTCGGTGACGTTCTGGCCGGTCATCTCGAAATGCACGCCGCCGGCATGGGTTCCCTCGGCGCGATGGACGGCGAAGAACTGCTTCACCTCGGCCAGGATGTTGTCGAAGGAGCGGGTCTTGTAGTCGCCCATCTTCTCGGTGTTGCCATGCATGGGATCACACAGCCAGACCACCTTGCGGCCTTCGGCCTTCACGGCTCGCAGCAGGGCCGGCAGCTTCTTTTCCACATTGCCGGCACCCATGCGGGCGATGATGGTCAGACGACCAGCCTCGTTTTCCGGGTTCAGGGTGTCGATCAGACGCAGCAGATCATCGGTCGAAGTGGTCGGACCAGCCTTGCAGCCCAGCGGATTGCCGACGCCGCGCAGGAATTCCACGTGAGCGCCATCGGGTTGACGGGTGCGGTCACCGATCCACAGCATGTGGGCGGAACAGTCGTACCAGTCTCCGGTGGTGGAATCCACACGGGTCAGGGCCTGCTCGTACTGCAGGATCAGCGCCTCGTGCGAAGTGAAGAAGTCAGTCTCACGGATCTGCGGAGCCGTCTCGGAGGTCAGGCCGCAGGCTTCCATAAAGGACAGGGTCTCGTCCAGACGGGCGCAAAGCTCGGCGTATCGCCCGCCCTCGGCCCCGGCGACGAAGTCCAGATTCCACTGATGCACCTTATGCAGGTCGGCATAACCGCCCTGAGCGAAGGCGCGCAGCAGGTTCAAGGTGGCCGCCGACTGATTGAAGGCCTGCACCAGACGCTGAGGGTCCGGGTTACGGGCTTCGGGCGTGAAGTCGGTGCCATTGATCATATCGCCGCGATAGGACGGCAGCTCGATTCCATTGATGGTCTCGGTCGGGGCCGAGCGCGGCTTGGCGAACTGGCCGGCCATGCGGCCAACCTTGATCACCGGCACAGCAGCGCCGAAGGTCAGAACCACGGCCATCTGCAGCATCACGCGGAAGGTGTCGCGAATGTTGTTGGGGCGGAATTCGGCAAAGCTTTCAGCGCAATCGCCGCCCTGCAGCACGAAGGCATTGCCCTCGACGGCCTTGGCCATCTGGGCCTTCAGGCGACGAGCCTCACCGGCGAAGACCAGCGGCGGAAAGTTGCGCAGAGTTTCCTCGGCCGCATTCAACTTCGCCACGTCGGGATATTCCGGCACCTGCTGGATAGGCTTGTTGCGCCAGCTGTCCGGGGTCCAGATCTCCGCCATTTCGTCCTCTGCACAGAAAAACATATTTCAAGGGATTAACGCATATACGCTCATCGCTCCCCTATTACCAGCCCAACGGCAAGGGTTCCAAGGCTTTTCGGCAGGATTCCGCTCGCCATTGAACTCTCCCCCCACCCCAGAGCATGTGTTATAATTCAGGGTCGCATCAGCTGGATCGGAGACCAGGGTTTGGATAAGTGGGATTACCGTGTCGTCCTCAATTGGGTGGCGACAGCCGTCTGCGCCCTATGGATGGGCGTGACCGTCTATTCCCAGTTCTTCGACGTCGATCCCAACCAGTACGGCTTCCGCTCGCCCGAGATTGAGCAGAAGATGAAAAACTGCGCCGGTAGCTACGAGCAACGCTACAAGTGCAAGGAAGCCCTGATCATCGAAAAGGGCCACGACAGTTTCCTGATCTGGATTTCCAAGATGGCCCTGGTCTTCGGGCCGCCGTCCATCCTGTGGGCCTTGATCCGCGTCGCCATGCGCCAACGCGAAGGCCAGGAAACCGACAGCTTCGACACCCCGCCGCCCTCCAGCATCAAGAAGCGGAAGGTGCGGTAGTTCATCAGAACGCCCGCACCCTTAAGCCTCTAGAAGCCTTCCAACACCAGCTTGCCCTTGCTATGGCCGCTCTCCAGCAGAGCATGGGCCTTGCGCAGATTGGCGGCGTTGATCACCCCCAGACTGTCGGTGACGGTGCTGCGCAGGCTGCCCTGATCCACCAGTTCTCCCACCCGGGTCAGCAACTCATGCTGGGCCACCATGTCGGGCGTGCCGAATAGGGGCCGGGTGAACATGAACTCCCAGTGGATAGAGACGCATTTACGCTTGAACAGCTTGATGTCCAGCGCCGCCGGGTCGTCGATCAGGCCAAAGCGGCCTTGGGGCGCCAGCGCCTCGACGATCTGGGCGGCGTGCTGGTCACTGGCGTTCAGGCCCAGTACCATCTCCACCGCCTCGATGCCTAAGGCCTGCAATTGCGGCAAGAAGGGCTGGCTGTGGTCGATGACATGATGAGCCCCCATCTCGCGGCACCAATCGGCAGTTTCCGGCCGAGAGGCCGTGGCAATCACCGTCGCCCCGGTCAGAACCCGCGCCAATTGAATGGCGATGGAGCCGACGCCGCCGGCGGCCCCGACAATCAGCACCCGGCGCTTTTCCTCGGGGCTCTGCCTCAGCTCCAGCCGGTGGAACAGCAGCTCCCAGGCGGTGATGGAGGTCAGAGGAAGTGCGGCAGCGGCGGAAAAGCCCAAGCTCGCGGGTTTCCGGCCAACGATGCGTTCGTCCACCAGATGGAATTCGGCATTGGTGCCGGGGCGATCCAAAGTGCCGGCATAGAAGACCTCGTCCCCCGGCTGGAAGAAGCTGACCTCTGGGCCCACCTCGGCCACGATCCCAGCGGCGTCGAAGCCCAGCTGCTTGAAACTCCCGGCGGGATCGACGCCCTTACGCACCTTGGTATCGACCGGATTGACCGAAACCGCCTTGACCGCCACCAGCAGGTCACGGCCCTGGGGCGAGGGACGCTCGGCCTCGGCATCAATCAGGGACTCGGGGCTTTCGATGGGAAGGCTGTGGCGATAGCCGACAGTACGCATGCTTTTTCTCCTGGCAAATGATCTTCTCTGCCACGAATTTTGCGCTTACACTCATTTTTGGCAAGTACGCACAATTACTGCCACTAGTATCAAAAACTGTACTAATGGAGTTTTGCTTGGCTCACGACCGCTATGACTGCACCGTCGGCTGCTCCGTCGAGGCGACGCTGGCCCTGATCGACGGCAAGTGGAAGGGGGTCATCCTCTATCACCTGGGGCAGAACGGCCTGCGCTTTGGCGAGATGCGCCGCAAATTCCCCAATATCACCCAACGCATGCTGACCAAGCAACTGCGCGAGCTGGAAGACGCCGGCCTGATCACCCGCACCGTCTATGCCCAAGTGCCGCCCCGGGTTGATTATGCGCTGTCGCCCTTGGGGGAATCCCTGCAGCCTGTTATTGATGCCCTGAAGCAATGGGGCGACGGTTTTTTGCAAAGAACAGAGCAAGCATGAGCAAGGCCTTCACCAAAGAGCCCGATGACGGCATCGACGACGACGAGCGCGACGATCCGCCGCCTCCGCCGCCCGGCGGTAAGAACTACATCACCCCCGGCGGCTATGACCGGCTTCAGGCCGAGCTGCGCTCGCTGACGCGGGTCGAGCGCCCCAAGGTGGTGGAGGTGGTATCCTGGGCCGCCGGCAATGGCGACCGTTCCGAGAACGGCGATTATATCTATGGCAAGAAACGCCTGCGCGAGATTGACCGCCGCATCCGCTTCCTGACCCAGCGCCTGGAAATCGCCCATGTGGTCGATCCGCAAACCCAGAAGAACCGCGAGCAGGTCTTCTTCGGGTCCACCGTTGTCTATGCCAACAGCCGCGACGAGGAAGTCACCGTCACCATCGTCGGAGCCGACGAGGCGGAATCCGATCTGGGCCGCATCAGCTGGCTGTCGCCGGTCGCCCGCGCTCTGCTGAAAGCCTTCGAGGGCGATGTAGTCGAGGTCCGCACCCCCGCCGGCTACGACAAGCTGGAAGTGCTGACCATCACCTATCCGGAGTGACGTTTACAGCCCTCGCATCCAGACGGGCCGCAAGTGCCCCGCCCCCTCCTGCGCCGCCGACACTTCGGCCACCAGCCGATCCCGGTCCTTGGGCAAGGTCCCGGCCAGGGCCAGGCAGTTGGAAGCATGGTTAGAGCGGAAGATCACCGGATGCTCTGGCGCCAAAGCCTCCAGCAGGCGTTTCTGCTCGATCAGCACGCCTTCGTCGTCCAGGGGCTGGAACTGACCTTCCCAGCGCGCCAGGAAATTGGGTGCAGCGTCGGGCAGCAAGGTCAACTGCAGGGTCGAGAGGTAATGAGGCGGGGCCTTGTTGACCAGAGCCGCCGTCTCGTCGGCATGGCGGTCCGACCAGTCCTTGCCGCCCAGTCCCAAGATCACCGTCGCCGAAATCTTCATCCCCGCCGCCCGGGCCTTGAGGATGGAGTCGGCCAACCGCTCCGGCGTCACTCCCTTGGCGATGCGGCGCAAGACCTCGGCCGAGCCTGACTCCATGCCCAGATAAAGCAGATTGAGCCGGGCCTCTTTCAAGGCCACCAGTTCCTCGGGGCTCTTCTTCAGGATATTCAGCGGCGTGGCATAGGCCGAAATGCGCTGCAAGCCGGGGAAGGTCGCCCGCAGCTTGGCGGCGATGGCCAAAAGCTCGTCGGTGGGCAGGGTCAGGGCATCGCCATCAGCCAGGAACACCCGATGGGCGTCGGGCCAATGACCGGCCAACTCGTCGATATGGGCGAACAATTCGGCGCGGGGCCTGGCCGAATAGCTTTTGCTCTTATACATCGAGCAAAAGGAACATTGATTGAAGCTGCAGCCGATGGTCGCCTGGACGATCAGATTCTCGCCCTCGGACGGCGGGCGAAACAGCGGCATGTCGTACAAGCTCAACCCTCCAGGGTCAGCGGACGGGTGGCCGGGGCCATCTTCTCGTAGCCCTGGGCCCTTAAGAAACCGGTAGAAGGTTCGGTCAGGACCACCAGCCGGGTGTTCTTATTGAGCACCGGCGGGGCCAGCCAATGGAAATGATTGGGTGGATGACGGAGCAACCGCTCCATGGCCTGCTGGCGGTTATGGCTGTCTTTGTCGGGGGCCTTCGCCTGGGACATGGACAGCCAGTGATTGGCCACCGCCGCCGGAGCCGGACGAACCGCCGCCTCGAAGGGCGTGCGCTCGATGATGCAGCCCTCGGACGGGCCGGGACCCACTAGGGTGAAGAAGGCTGGAGCCGCCAGCCGGGTCTCGATCAGCATGCGCCGGGCCGCCTCATAATCAGGCGCTGTCTCAAAGACTTGCCGCAGCAGATGGGCCGGAGGAATGCCGCCGCGCCGCAGACGCCGCAGTCGGGTGAACAGCCCGCCAGTGGGCGGCTGATTAATAGCGGCGGCAAAGCGGCCTTCGGCCATGGCCGTCAGAACACCGGAAAAGCCCGGCCAGGTCAGATTGAGGAAACTTCCCGCCGGTCCATGCTGACGGGCCAGCACCAAGGTGCGCCCTGCCCCAGCCAGGCACCAGTCGAGCACCCGGACCAGACGGAACCCGCCGGCCTTGGCCGGAACAGCCGCCGATGTGCAGGCGATCTCGCAGCCCATGTTCAGCAGATAGATCCCCGCCGACGGGGCGCGGGCGGCCATGGCGTGGATTTCGTCCAGATAGGGATTGCCGTTTTCTTCCAGCCAGCGATGGGCCAGACGATCGGCGAAGGACAAGCCAAGGCGGGTATAGCGACGACGCAGGGAGCGCAGGAGAATCTGCACGTGATCAGGGAACGCCGCGGCCAGTTCAGCCGTGCCGCCCGTTCCAACCTCGACCTGGGCAATTGGCGGCAAACCCTTCATCGGGATACCGCCTTCCGCGCCACTATCATCCTGCCATGCCCCCATACGGATTAGGCAGGTTATCATGAAGTTACAGAATTAACCGCCCAGTTTTTCGTCGGCCAGATTTTCCTCAGGCAAGCGATGACGGTGGATCAGCGGAGCCTGCAACAGCATGAAGCCAAAGGTCAAAATCAGACTGCCCGGCACCTTCCACAGCACCCACTGATCCGTGGTCAGCAGATGGCGAGCCACCTCGTTGGCGACGGCCATCACGGCGAAGAACAAAGCGAAGCGCAGGGACAGAGCCCGCCATCCGGCCTCGTCCATGGGCATGGCCGAACCGATCACCGATTTCAGCACCAGACGGCGCAGCAGCAAACCGCCGCCGACGGTCAGGGCGAACAGCGAATAAATGATGGTGGGCTTCATCTTGATGAAGCTGTCGTCATTCAGCCACAAGGTCAGACCGCCGAAGATGCCGACGATCACCGCCGTCACCAGCGGCACCAGGGCCAGCTTGCGGGTCAGCAGGAAGCCCGCCGCCACCGCCAGCAGGGTCGAAGCCATCAGCACCACCGTCGCCGCCATCAGGCCTTTCAGCTCGTAGGCCAGCAGAAACAGGGCCAGCGGACCGTAATCGGTGGCGGGCTTGAACCAGGAGGGAACGGGTCGCGACATGGAAGATTTCACCGGCTAAACGTCAGCTTGAATGATGGCAACATATCTGGTTTCCGCCAGCAATTGCCAGCTTGGCATCACGACACCACCAGCCCAAAGGCCAGCAGCAAACCAAAGAGCAGCTGGGTCTGGGCGGTGCGGGCCAAGAGAAAATTGAACTCGCGCCCCTCGGCCTGGGGGAAGCGTTTGACCAGCATCCAGGCCAGAGGCAAGGCCCCCACCGCCAGCCAGACCTGAGCCTCGGGCATCAGCCAATGCAGCGGTCCCAGCAGCAGGAACGGCAGCAGCATGAAGACGGCGTAAAGACGGCCGGCCCCTTTGTGTCCCACCAGAATGGCCAGGGTCCGGCGGCCATTGCGGGCATCAATCTCGGCATCTCGGTGATTGTTGAGCAACAACACTGCGGCGGCGAACAGGCCCAGAGCCAGACCGGCGGTCAGAACCTCGGGCCCCAGAGTTCCACCTTGCAGCCAGACCGTGCCACCGACGGCGCCTAGGCCGAAAAAGACCAGCACGAACAGCTCGCCCAGGGGCGTATAGGCGATGGGCTTCGGCCCGCCGGTATAGCTCCAGCCGGCCAGGATCGAGCAGACCCCCAGGGCCAAGATCGGCCAGCCGCCCACATCCACCAGATAGAGCCCGGCCAGCGCCGCCAAGGTAAAAAAGCCCCAGGCCGCCCGCTTGACGGTGCGGGCCGACAACAGCCCCAAGGCAGTAACCCGAGGCGGCCCAAGGCGGTCATCTCCGTCAGCGCCGCGCTCGAAGTCTCCGGCGTCGTTATGCAGGTTGGTGGCGATCTGAATACAGACAGCACCCACTAGGGCCGACAGCAGACTGGTCACTTCCACCACTCCGGCCAGGGTCCAGGCCAAGCCGGCTCCCACCACCACCGGGACCACCGACAGGCTGAGGGTACGCGGGCGGATCGCCAGCATCCAGATGGAAAAGGCCGAAGAGGAAGCGGTCATCACGAAAAGGTCTTTCAGCCGAACAGCAGGGCAGCACGTCTCTCGAAGGCAGAGATAGTGCGCCGTTCGGTTTCGGGCAAGGCAATCCTGGCCAGGGCAGCCAGCATGGGGGAACGAAGCACCCCTTCGAAGCGGCAATCAAGGCCGCAACCCTGACCTTCCGGCGTCAGGGTCCAACGCAGGCGAAAGCTCCGCCAGGGGCCGTCTTCCGAGGTCACCTCCAGCCAGAGCGGAGCCTCGAAGCGGGCCCGGCTTTCAAAACGGCTGCGCAGCGGGCCAAAGCCGAAGACATTATCCACCCGCCAGTCGCCGTCCCGCTTCTCAAGAATGCGGGTGGCGACATAGCCGGGGACGAAGGCCGGATAATCCTCGATGGTCGAGACCAGACGGAACAACTGATCCGGGCTGTAGCGGGGAAAGGACAGATGCCAGTCTCCGCTAAGCCTGTTCATTTTGTTCCCCCTATACCCGGTGATCGCCAGCGACCACCGGTTGTCCCTCATGTGCCGGGCGCGGCTCCTCGCCGCTTGGCTTTCGCGCGAACGCTCGCGCGGTGCCTCAATGGCCCAACCAAGTCCTGATAAGTTCTCCTTATCAGGACTTGGCCTTACGCCACCAGCTTTCTATTCTGACGCAGATATACCGCCAGAGCCTTGTCGGCGCCACGGATATGCTCGACCAACCACTTGGCGGCATAGTCGAAGAGAGCGTTGCCGGCGCCGTCCTTGTCCTGCTCCAACGCACCGGCCAAATCGGCGAAGCGGGCCAGGAAGCCTTGATGGCTGCGGCGATGCTCCTCCAGGCTGGAATAGCCAGCCCGGCGCATCTGCTCTTCTTACTCGCCAAAATGTTCGGCCATCTTGCCGCTCAGATCCTGGCACATGGCCATGGCCGCGGTGGCCCCTTCGCCCGACATCATGCTGGCGAAGGTGCGATTGATCAGATCGATCACCTCTTGATGATGCCGATCGATCTCAGGGGCGCCCACCTGCATCTCTTGGTCCCACGAAATCAGCTTGATGCCCTTGGCGTCCGAGCGCACATGGTCAAGGAAGCGGCGAACCTCGCGGTCAAGCAGATCGGCCTGCTGGGACAGGTCACTGGCCGAGGCGCTGATCTGGGTGGCGGCGGCACCGGTTTCACGCACGGCCATATCGACGCCGCCGATGGTGCCGGTCACGTCATGAATTCCGTCCGAGGCTTGCCCCACATTGCGAGCAATGGTGTCCATAACGGCGGTCTGCTCGTTGACGGCATCGGCCACGGTGGAGCTGATGCTGCTCATCTCGGTGATGACGCCTGAAATATGGCCGATGGCCGACACCGCCTTGGCGGTCGCATCCTGAACCAGAGAAATCTTCGAACCGATCTCGCCGGTAGCCCGGGCGGTCTGATTGGCCAGATGCTTGACCTCGCCCGCCACCACGGCGAAACCCTTACCGGCTTCACCAGCGCGAGCCGCCTCGATGGTGGCGTTCAGGGCCAAGAGGTTGGTCTGACTGGCAATATCATTAATCAGAGCCACGATCTCGCCGATGCTGCCCACATTGTCGGACAACTCGCGGATCATATCCGAGGTCTCGCGGGCATTTTTGGTGGCGCGGGCGGCAACGTCCTGAGAACGGTTTACATCCTCGGCAATCCGGCGGATCGAGCCGATCAGCTGCTCCGTCTCGGACGACACCAGCTCGACGTTAGAGGAGGCATGACCAGCGGCACCAGCCACCGTGGTGGTCTTGACGCTGGTCTCGTTGGCCGCATCCGCCATCTGCTTCGAGGCCGCCTGCAGCTCGACCGCCGCCGAGGTCACCATATCAATAACGCTGCCCACCTGCCCCTCGAAGCTATCGGCCATCTGCTTCAAAGCCACATGGCGTTCCTGCTCGGAAAGCAGCTTCTGACGTTCTTGATCTTTGCGCAGGCGGTCATTGGCCAGCATGTTTTCCTTGAAGACGGCGATGGCCTTGGCCATGGCACCGGCCTCGTCCTGACGGCCCAGGGCGGGAATCTCCATGGAAAGATTGCCGGCGGCCAGGTGATGCATCACCTCGGCCATGCGGGTGAACTGGCCGAAGCCCCAGATCATCACCGGAACCGCCAGACCAGCCGCCACCAACCCGAACAGAGCGACAGCGATCCCCACCATCCGCACCGTATCGATGGTGCCGGTAGCGTCATCGACGGCGCTACGGTTGGCGGTCAGATGGTTTTGGGAAACGTCCTCGACCCGAGCCTGCAGAGCCTCGATGGCCTTGGACATCTCATCTGCCTGAGCATCGAACTGGGGCATGAACTTATTGCCAGACTCCGGCCCGCCTTCCACATAGAGCGCGGCCATCTTGCTGCCGATATCCCAATAGCCCGGCAGAGCCGACTTCACCACCTTGATGCGCGAAGCCAGCTCGGCATCCTTCATGACCGCGGCCAGACGGCTCATCTCGTCCAGGGTTTTATCCAGGGCCTTGGCCTGCTTTTCAGCCTCGCCCAAGCCGTCGTCCAGGCCGTCCTGGCCGCGAGTGGCGGAAATATCCGAGAGGAACTGCTGGACCTGCACCACCTCGACCCGGGCGTCGGCGGCCAAAGCCAGCAACGGCAGGGTCTGCGTCTCGATGGCGCGACTGGACTCGCCCGTACGACTGATGCGCTCACCCACGGAGCCCGAGGCGATCACTCCGCCCACAGAGGCCACCAACAGAGCCAGCACCAACACAGCCAAAACGAGCAACAATTTCTCTTTGATAGTCCGCAACACGCTCAAACCCCGTTTCAAAGCAGCCCCACAGGTAGCAATGCCTGCTCCTATATAAGAATGCCTATTAGTTTCGCGGTTTGTTTATC
>Ga0302187_10004842_pt1 | contig 10699 bp, 7 predicted proteins | sample II_Bog_E1_3_FD_202120 | JGI IMG/M metagenome (GOLD analysis project Ga0302187, IMG submission 202120) | Peat permafrost microbial communities from Stordalen Mire near Abisko, Sweden - II_Bog_E1_3 | ecosystem: Environmental > Terrestrial > Soil > Wetlands > Peat | place: Sweden: Abisko, Stordalen...
GGACTGCTTCATCTTCGTGATATCGCCGAACTGCATGTGGTGCTTGACGAGCGCGAGGATCTGGTCGCACTCGTCGTTGGAGAAGCGGAGGCGGTTGAGGATGGTGCGCGCGATGGCGACGCCGACCTCGACGTGGCCGTTGAAGCGGATGCGGTCGCCGGGCTTGGCGGGATCGGGCGGCGTGAAGGTGGCGGGCTTGCCGACGTCGTGCAGCAACATGCCCCAGGCGAGCGTGGGGCTCGCGGCTATTTTTCCTGAATTTCGCTCATTTTTCTTTAAATGATCGAGCAGCATGAGGGTGTGGATCCAGACGTCGCCTTCGGGGTGGTACTCGGGCGGCTGTTCGACGCCTTTGAGGCGGGCGATCTCGGGGAGGACTTCGACGAGGAGGCCGGACTCGTCGAGGAGCTCGAAGCCGCGGCGGGCACCGCCTTCGGTGAGGATGCGGGTGAGCTCGTCGCGGACGCGCTCGGCGGAGACCTGGTGGATGGTGGCGGCCTGGGCCTGCATGGCGGCCATGGTGCGCCGCTCGATGGTGAAGTTGAGGCGAGCGGCGAAGCGGATGGCCCGCAGCATGCGGAGCTTGTCTTCGTTGAAGCGGGTGCGTGGTTCTCCGATGGCGCGGACGATGCCTCGTTCGAGGTCGCCGCGGCCGCCGACGAGATCGAGGACGCAGCAGGCCATCTGGCCGGGATGCTCGACGGTGAGCGGATCTCCGTGCTCGAAGGAGACGGGATCGAGCAGCATGCCATTGATGGTGAAGTCGCGGCGCAGGACATCGTGGCGGGCGTCGTTGGAGAAGCGGACGGAGTCGGGACGGCGGCCGTCAGAGTAGGCACCATCGCTGCGGAAGGTGGCGACCTCGGTGGCGATGCGCTGGCCTGCGACCTCGTTGATCACCAGGATCACGCCGAAGTGTGCGCCGACGCTTTCGGTGCGCAGAAAGGCGGCCTGGACGAGGTCTGGCGTGGCGGAAGTGGCGACGTCGAAGTCCTTGGGCTCGAGGCCGAGGAGGATGTCGCGCACGCAGCCGCCGGCGAAGTAGGCGGCGTGGCCGAGCTCGTGCAGGCGGCTGGCGATGGAGAGTGCAGCGACGTAGGCCGGGTTGTCGAGGCGTGGCATGAGGCTAGAAGTGTGCGTGGATCATCAGGAGAAGAGTGAGTGCGGCATAGAAGACCATGCCGAGAAGTCCCATCGCGAGAAAGAACATGCCGGTGGAGCGGAAGTACACGGTAGCAAAGTGTGGGGCCCAGAAGAAGATCCTGCCACCAGCCTCGGGGTGCGTGCGCATGAAGCGGCCAGCCAGCGCGATGGCCGAGCAGAAGAGGAAGCCGATCATGTAGGGCAGCGGGGTCATGCGTCTGCAACGATCTTAGAGCGTGGGCGATGGACGAGGTTTCGCGGGATGCTCGCGAGGCCGGTGATCGGTACACTTAAGGGATGCCTGAAACGCGTCCTGGTCGCCTGATTCTTGGTATCGAGAGCTCGTGCGACGAGACCTCGGCGGCGCTGGTGCGGCAGGATGGCACGGTGCTGGCGAACGTGGTGGCGTCGCAGCTGGTGCATGCGAGCTATGGCGGCGTGGTGCCGGAGCTGGCGAGCCGGGAACACCTGCGGGCGATTGTGCCGGTGACGCGCGAAGCCATGCATCTGGCGGGAGCAGAGCTGGGTGAAGCGCTGAGGTACTCGCACCTAGCGGCGGTGGCGGTGACCGAGGGTCCGGGGCTGGCGGGTGCTCTGCTGGTGGGGATCACGTTTGCGAAGTCGCTGGCGTTTGCGGCGGGAGTTCCGCTGATCGCGGTGAATCATCTCGAGGGGCACATCCATGCGGTGCTGATGGAGTCTGCGGCGGCGTTCGAGGGCAAGGGGCCGCTCCTGGCGGTGGTCGTCTCCGGGGGGCATTCGCATCTGTACCTGGCGGATCGCGATGAGCAGGGGCTTTGGCGGTATCGCAACGTGGGGCGGACGGTGGATGATGCCGCAGGCGAGGCGTTCGACAAGGTGGCGAAGCTGCTGGGACTTCCCTACCCTGGAGGGCCTTGGATCGATGCGCTGGCCGCGCATGGGGTGGCGGATCGCGAGCTGTTTTCGATTGCGCAGATCAAGCAGAAGGCTACGGGGCATGTGGCTCCGAAGCTGGTGAAGGATGCAGCAGCGCGAGAGCAGGAACCTGACGATGCGACGCGATTCGATTTGAGCTTCAGCGGGCTGAAGACGGCGGTGAGGCGGTACGTGGAGACGCATGCGATGCAGGCGGGGATTGCGGAGCGGTTCGAGGCATTGAAGGCTGCGGGGCTGGACAAGGCGAAGCCTCGTGGCGAGGCTTTGGCGGCGGCGCTGGGGCACTTCGACGCTGCGACACTGAACCTGATTGCGAGCTTTCAGGATGCGGCGGTGCGGAACCTGGTGCGAGCGGCGTTTGCGGCGGCGGAGCACTTTGGAGCGCAGGGGATGCTGGTGTCTGGCGGCGTGGCGGCGAACAGCGCGCTGCGCGCGGCGATGACGGCTCGGGCGGAGAAGCAGAGGATCGCGATTGCGTTTCCGTCGATTGCGCTGTCCACGGACAATGCGGCGATGATTGCGGCGGCGGCGTGGCCGAAGTTTGTGGCAGGGCGGTTTGCGGACGATACGCTGGAGCCTACGCCGCAGCTGCGGTTGGGGTAGAGAGACGTTCTCCGTGCTGCGTTGTCCGTTGCAAGACGGCTCGCTATGGACAACGGAGAACGGGCAACGGAGAACCTCTTGCTGTCGCTCTACAATAGAGGCTGCGAATTTCGATTGAGAAAGTCCCAGACACTTGCCGCTTAAACTCTTCAACACACTCTCTGGTCAGGTCGAGGAGCTGTATGCCTCCGAGGCTGGTACTGTTCGCTTCTATTGTTGTGGCCCCACGGTGTATGACTACGGGCACATTGGGAACTTCCGTACGTTTCTGCATGTCGACGTGCTGCGGCGGGCGATCAAGCTGGCGGGCATGGGCGTGCGTCACGTGATGAACGTGACGGATGTGGATGACAAGATCATCCGCAACGCGGCGGCGGCGGGACTGCCTATTGGCGAGTACACCGAGAAGTACACGCGCGCGTTCTTTGAGGATTCCGAAGCGCTGGGGATCGAGCGGCCAGAGGCCGTGGCCAAGGCGACGGAGAACATCCCGGAGATGGTGTCGCTGATCGAGACGCTGGCGAGCGAGGACATTGCGTACAAGGCCGAGGGTGGCAGCTGGTACTTCCGGATTGCGAAGTTCCCGGAGTACGGCAAGCTGGCGAAGAAGGACTTTGAGGGCATCGAGGACGGTGCGCGCGTCGACGTGGATGAGTACGACAAGGACGCGGCGCGGGACTTTGCGTTGTGGAAGGGCGCGAAGCCGGGCGAGACGAGCTGGGACACGCCGCTGGGCAATGGGCGTCCGGGCTGGCACATCGAGTGCTCGGCGATGGCGATGAAGTACCTGGGGCCGAGCTTCGACCTGCATGCGGGCGGCGAGGATTTGATGTTTCCGCACCATGAGAACGAGATTGCGCAGAGCGAGGCGGCGACCCACAAGCCGTTCGCGCGGCACTGGTTCCATGTGCGGTTTCTTCTGGTCGAAGGCAAGAAGATGTCGAAGTCGGAAGGCAACTTCTACACGCTGCGCGACCTACTGCTGAAGGGACACAAGGCTTCGGCGATCCGGTTCCTGCTGCTGAGCGTGCCGTACAGCCAGCAGCTGAACTTTACGTTCGATGGACTGGCTGCGGAGACGGCTGCGGTGGAGCGGCTGCGGACGTTCTACCAGCGCGTGCTGGCAGGGATGAAGGCCGGCTCGTTTGCTGAAGGCGACGCGGCGCTGGCACCGATGATCGCGGCCAAAGAGGCTGAGTTTGTCGCGGCGCTGGAGAACGATCTGAATACCGCCGAGGCGCGGGCTGCGATCTTCGACGTGCTGCGTGCGGTGAATGCTGCGGCGGACAAGAACTCGCTGACCAAGGGCGATGCGGAGGCGACGCTGGCGCTGCTGGCGAAGTTCGATTCGATCTTTGCGGTACTTGAGGATCGCGATGGCGAGCTGACGAAGTCGGCGCTGGCTTGGGCCGAGGCGGAAGGCCGTCTGGATGAAGCTTCGCCTGAGGTGCTGGCGCAGTTTGGCGCGGGGTCGCTGGGTGATGCGGAGATCGACGCGCTGGTGGCGGAACGCACGCTGGCCAAGAAGCAGCGGAACTTCGCGAAGGCGGATGCGATTCGCAATGACCTGCTCGCGAAAGGTGTGGTGATTGAGGACTCCAAGGATGGGGTTCGGTGGAAGCGGAAGTAGATAGAGCGAGTGATAAGTGACAAGTGGTAAGTGGAAAGTGAAGGGCACGGAGTCTTCACTTCTCACTTGCCACTTTTCACTTGCCACTCCAGTTGGATCCGATGAGCTTGCGCAGAAATTCTTTTGTGGCCCATGGGGCTTTGCCTTCGTACTTTGCGACGAAGTCGTTCCCTGCCCCGATGGTGACTCGGTCAGGTGTGAACTCGGGCGAGAGGGTGTTGGCGGTGAGGGCGTAGGTTGCGCCTGGGCGCAGCACGAGGGCCTTCGCGCATCCAGGTGGAACAGCGATGACGGGGCGTTCGCCGTGGGCTACGTCGCGGCCTAACGTCTGCTTCTCGACGTGGCCATCGGGATGGAAGATGTAGTAGTCGACGGGACCGCCTTCGATGAGGATGTGGGTGTCGGCGGGCTCGAGGCGATGCAGGAAGTTGATGGGCAGCGCGCGGGTGAGCATGTAGTAGTTCTGGCTCTGGACGCTGAGGGCGCGGCCATCCACCGGGACCTGCAGAGCCGTGACGCCGATGATGCCGAGGTAGCCGGACTCGCGTGGGAGAACGTTGAGGTGCAGCTGGCGGATGAGTTCGCGCACGCGTGGGTTGCTCTCCGTGGGAGCGGGCAGTTGGGCGAGCGTTGCAGCGGTGCACAGGAACAGCACGGAGCATGCGCGGAGAGAGAGCCTCATGCTGTGCAGGCTAACAGGCGCGTAGTTTCGGTCGTAGCGCGTTGTCCCGATTCGTTACTGTTGGATCTGGAATTCGTGTGGTGAGCCTAGCTTCGATCCGGCGAGGTTCCTAGACTCGAAGGATGAAGAAGCTCGCGCGTCGTCTGTTGACCGCTGGCACCGCCGTTGCGACGATGCTGTCTCCTCGGCTGCTGGCAGGCGCGACGCCCGGTGCGAGTTCGATTGCAGCAGGAGAGATGTCGCTCTATGTGGCTCCGACGCTGCGCCTGACGATGAGCTATCCGGGCGGATTTCTTCCCCGCTCTCCCGAGATGTTGGAAGAGGTGCTGCAACGTGAGCACATGAGTGCTGCGGAGGGCACTCCCGTTGCTTGCCTGCATACGATCTTCGAAGCCACGCGAGGAGCGGTGTCTCATGACACGAGCCTCGACGAGGTCGCACCGGAGACGATTCTGCTGGTGGCTGTCGATCGCTCCTGCCTTGCAGGAGGATGGAGCGAAGATCATGGGCTGGCGATGATCGCAGGACTGCTGCTGCGTATGCCCAGCATGACAACGCTGGTTGCGCCTGAGGTGCAACATGTCGGCGGACATCATGGGCATCGCATCCATGCGGGCATGTCGACGGGGATGATGATCGTGGACGGAGCTGCGGGCAGCGATGGCACCTTCGGCCGGCAGGCTCCGGTGTATGTCGTTGCCGCCAGCTTCGAGCAGCAGAAGCAGTGGTTGCTGGCCTGCTACCTGAGCGGAACGCGCGGCGAGCAAGGGAAGATGATCGGACGCATGAGTGTGAGCTTCGACGGAGCGGAGCAGGTCCGGTTGTTTCCGTTCTTGAAGGAACGCGGCGAGTAGTCCGAGGCAGACTCTGCCCAGGGCGATGGTGGCGGGACGGCTACTCGACGGCCTGGCCGGAGGTGCCGAGGATCTCCTTCTTACCGAGTTTGCCGCGGCTGAGTACGACCAACGCGACACCCACGACGATGATGCCCATGCCAAGAAGCTGGATGCGGGCCATGCGTTCCTGCAGGATGAGGAAGCCCAGCAGCACGGCGATGACGGGGTTGACGAAGGCGTAGGTGGAGACCTTGGTGACGGCGACGTTTTGCAGCAGATAGGTGAAGGCGACGAGTCCGAAGAGCGAGCCAAAGATGGAGAGATAGACGATGGCGGTGGCTCCCTGCCAGCTCCAGACGGCGCGATGGAAGCCGCCGGTGAGGAGGGCGACGCAGAGATTGAAGAGGCCGGCTGAGCCGATCTGCCAGCCTGTGGCGACGAGGGTATCGGCCTGAAAGCGGCAGCGGCGCGAGAAGACCGAGCCCGCGGCGAAGGCGATGGCCGCACCGATGAGCACGAGAACACCAAGCGTGGGGTTTGAGTAACCCACGATTCCCTTATGGGCGAACTCAGCGCGGATGGAGGGCAACACGAGGACCGCGAGACCAGCGACGCCGAGCAGCGTGCCGAGCCAGCCGCGTGCGTTGAGCGGCTCCCCACCACGGCCGAGGCGGACCATGACGACTTCGATGAGGGCGATCATGATGGGCGTGCTGCAGACGACGAGGGCAGCGAAGCCGGAGGGAACCATGGTCTCGCCCCAGGTGAGGAGCATGTTGTTGGCGCTCATGAAGAGCAGGCCAGCGAGCGCGAGACGCCAGCCTTCGCCTTTGGGGACACGGAGGCTCCTGCCGGTGAACAGGCAGATGAGGATGATGAGTGCGGTGGAGAGCAGCGAGCGCGAGGCCGCGACGACAGGCACGGGGAGATGCTCGCCAGCGACGTGGATGGCGAGATAGGTGGAGCCCCAGAAGAGATACACGCTGCCGAAGGCGAGGAGGATGCGTGTGTCGCGGGAAGAGGAAGAAGACATGCCTCTCCATGCTACGCAACTCGGGACCGCGAGCGGGCAGCCAGTACTCCAGGGGACGCTGTTACGGTGCTAGGATGAGCGCATTCCTATGCTGCTGCCCCTTGTTCTCTTCCCTCTGCTGCAGGCTGCATCGCAGACGCCGCCACCGTCACCGGCTGCAAATCCTCCGGCGGCGATTTCAGGGCCGATGCTGAATCCACACATCGAAGATCCGAAGCTGCAGGTGTCGTTTGACCTCCCCGAGGGGCTGGTGGCTCATCAAGCGACGATCGACGGGGTGAATGCGAAGTTCACCACGAAGTCTGCGGCAGGAGAGCCTTGCGTGATGGTCGATGCTCTGGGCAGCGACCCGGCTGTGTTCCGGCAGATCATCGTCTATCGGTTCAACGGCGACTGCGTGGAAGGCGGAGTGACGCAGGAGCGCGTTCGGGCGACGGCGCTGCGGTCGCTGAAGGGGATTCTGCATCGCTCGGGCGCGGAGTCGATGACGTCGCCGATTGACTACGAGCTCGGCAGCGGGAAGGCTTCCGCTGTGAGCGGGAATGTATATTCCGTGGCGCAGCATGGGATCCTCTTCGGCGAGATGACTTGTGCAGCGCTGCAAAAGGATATGGGCTGCTGGGCGTTTCTCTCGAGCACGCCGGCGAAGACCGCAGCGCTGGCGACAATGCCAGTGCGGATTGCCGGGGGCGCGCCTGTGGCTGCTATTCCAGAGTCGATGAGCCACTTTGTCGAGCTGCCGACTTTGACCTATCACGACGACCAGCTTCATATATCGCTGGAATATCCGGGGGACTTCGCAAGCGTAGCCCCGCGTACGCAGGAGCGGCTTCATAAGGCGTTTGAGGAGTTCAAGGACAACGCAGTGCAGACGCACGCCGTGACCTGCCTCAAGGTCACGCTGAGTGCCGATGAGCTGCGTGACGATGCGCGATCAAACCTGACCGTGATGAACTTCGACGCCGCTTGTAGCGGACTGAAGACCGACGAAAAGACCTTTCACCAGTGGGTTGTGGGTGTGGCGAAGAGCGCAGCGACGCATGGCAACGGCAACATGAGCGCACCGACGTACTTCCGCATCGGCAGCCACGAGATGTCAGTCTTCCAGGAGACAATGCACCCCGCGAATGCCAAGGTCGATGTGCAGCTGGTGGAGATATGCACCACGGCTGCAGGTGACTTTGTCTGCTTTCAGTTCTCGTCGACAGCGACCGAGAGACTGCGATTTCTGGCTGGATCGAAGGTTTCGTTTCCGGGTGGAGAGACATCACCCTTGGTGCCGCGCGACGTGCTGGACAAGTTGATGCCGAAGCCGTAGTTCAAAGGATTTTGAGTTGGCGGGGAGATGCAGAAAGGCCGCGCGAGATGCTCGCGCGGCCTTTGTCTGCTTGTGCGCCTGTTGCGTTAGAAGTGGAACGCCAGTTCTCCGGTAACCGACGTTGGTGTGACGTAGTGCGTGCCGGAGAAGGTGGAGAGGAAGTTGTAGAGAGCGTACTTGCCGGTGACGTTGATGGCCGTGAGCCGCGCGGAGAACTTATAGCGGTCGTGGTGGAAGTGATAGAGGTCATCGTCGCCGAGGGCCATGTCAAACAAGGCGCGGGGAGCGATGCGGGTGGGGCTCTTATCCGCGTTCTCGGTGCCGGGTGCGGGGATGCGGATGAGGTTCGAGGTGAGCTGCGAGGAGAGGCACTGGCTGAAGCCTGCGGAGGGTGTGGCCTTGACGCCATTGCAGACGAGCCCGGCCTGGAACTGCTGATCGGCACTGAGAGCGCTCAGATTGATGAGCGGCTGACCACCCTGCGTGAGCGGCGTGCCGTTCGCGTTCAGCGAGAAGCCGAGGCAATCCGTGTTGGCGCTGGCGTTGGCGTTGTAGCAGGGCGCGGCTCCGGCGACCATGCCGGAGTCATAACGGAAGTTGACGCCGTACCAGAGCGACTTGCGGAAGGGCATGTTGTATTGGACATGCGTCGTCTCGTTGAAGTGCTCGTCGTGGTCGATGCGGAAGGGTATGTAGACGTTGGCAGTGGTGCCGGCCGAGGCGGGCACGGCGCCGACGCCTCCGATCTGGGGCGAGAAGAATCGCGCCGCCACGCTGGAGGAGTTGAACTGGCCGGAGATGCCCTTCCACTCGGTCATGGCGAAGGAGATGGCGTAGCCGGGAATCTTGGAGCTGTGCCACTCGATGGGGAAGGTGATGGGCGTGGTGCCGAAGACGGAGAAGTCGTACGCGTTGTGCGTGTACTTCCAGAGGTACTCGCCGGTGATGACGAAGTGGCTGCCGAGGGACTGGCTGAGGCCCGCGTGGAACTCATTGCGGAAGCCAGGATTGAAGGGCGTCGCGGTGGTGGAGGTGCAGCCGCCGGTGACGTTGAAGACGGCATAGATGACCGCGTCCGCGCAACCGGTGGAGCTGAGGACGAGGTTCTCGTTGAAGGGCGTCTCCTGGGTGCGGGCGTAGGAGGCGCGGAGCACGGTGCCGGTCTTCTTGATGCTGTAGCTCAGGCCCGCGCGGGGCTCGGCCTGGCGCTGGATGGTGAGGCCGTTGTAGAAGTCGCCGCGAACGCCGAAGTTGATCTGCCAGGGACCGGCGATGATCTGGTCCTGCGCGTAGAGCGCGAGCTGCTTTACATCCGCATGGCCATGCCACGAGTAGTAGTTGCCGCCACGAGTGAAGTCGTAGCCGAGCAACACCGGAGCGAAGGGCGTGGGCAGCGCCGAGGCATTGGGGTTGGCGGCGTTGTAGTTGGTGCCGTTGTTGGCGAAGAGTCCCGCACCGGCGCACTGCACGGTGGAGGTGTAGCCATTGACGGGGTTGTTGTCGCTGTCGAGGCAGGGAGCGTTGGCGCCGGGATCGGTGAGGCCGGTCTGGAGGTTTTCACGCAGGAAGGTCTGCGCGTACATGAAGCCGGCCTTCGCGTTGTGGATGCCCTTCACGTAGGAGACATCGCCATGGGCGCCGACGTTCATCAGCGAGCGCTGCTGCGCGACGGACTCCTGCTGCTGGGCGGGAGCGAAGTCGAGCAGGGGGTTATGGCTGGGATAGTAGTTGTACGCGTCGCGGCGGACGTAGAAGCCGAGGTTCGTCACGGAGTTGGTGGAGATGGTGTGGGTCCAGCTGGGTGCGACGTCGATGGTCTGAATCTTCGAGCGCTGATCGGTGTTGCCGAGGGTGTTGCCGTTCTGGTCCTGCACGCCGAGGTTGGAGTAGTCGTTAGGCGTCTGGAACCAGGAGCGCGTGAACTGCACGTTGAGGTGCAGGGAGTCGGCGGCGGAGGGTTGCACATCGAAGCGATCGAAGAAGTTGGCTTCGTTGCCACGGTCGTGCAGGACGGTGAACTCCGGCGTGTCGAGGAAGCGGTCGGTGTTCATGCCGCTGGCGGCGATGAAGTTGCCCCAGCTCTTTCCGCCGTAGCCGAGGTCGAAGCCGAGGCTTGAAGAGCCGAAGGTGCCGTAGCTCGCGTTGACTTCACCAGTGGGTGTGGTGACGCCCTGGCCGGAGCGGGTGGTGGCTTTGATCACAAGCGAGGTCTTGTCACCGTACTCGGCTGGCGGCGCGCCTTCGATGACCTCGAGCGACTGCACGGCGGCGGAGGGGACGGAGTTGGAGAAGACCTTGCTCTGCTGGTCGGTGATGGGCTGGCCATCGATGGAGAAGGAGTTCTCGGCGTGATCGCCGAGACCGTGCATCATGCCGTTGGAGTCCGCGGTGACGCCGGGCGAGGCCTGCGTGACGATGGAGCTGAGCTCGCTGGAGGCGCTCTCGATGGGCATGTGCGCGATGAGCGAGCGGTCGATGTCGGTGTGGGAGGTGGGGTCGGCCTCGACGAGGTCCATGGGAGCGTCGACGGTGATGC